>ERZ869936.234-NODE-234-length-60393-cov-7.596390_pt1 | contig 60393 bp, 40 predicted proteins | sample MGYA00520876_ERZ869936 | MGnify/ENA primary metagenome ERZ869936 (study PRJEB32218, sample SAMN09650985) | biofilter metagenome | isolation source: enrty point of leading RO module | place: Saudi Arabia: Thuwal, RO plant located on Red Sea | collected 2016-02-17 ... | reverse complement strand
GTGAACGGTCTAAGCCCGCTGTCGCACAAGGAGATCTGGATCGCGCGGCCGAAGCCGGGCGGGGAGCCGCATGACGAGATCCTGCCGGTCAATTGGCAGGCGATCGCCCCAGGCGCGGCCACCGCCAGCAACTATCAGTTACTGCCCGGCGATCGTGTTTTCGTCGTGGAGCGCACCGTCGGCAACGTGCGCAACGGACGGCAATGATCGCTCGAACGTAGTACTCCGCAGGCGCTACGCCCTCTTCCGCGCCGCCAGGACCGGATCACTCGCCAGCGGCAGCTTGACCGTCTTGCCTGTTTCGGCCGCTTTGTAGACGCCCAAGATGATTTCCACCGATCGGCGTCCCTCGGGGCCGTCGATGGCCGGCTTACGACCGGTGCGAATTGCGTCCAACACGTCACGAAACTGGGCCGTGTGCCCGTGATGCCCGATCGCGGCCGGGTCGGCGGCGCCGCCGGCGGTGCTGATGCGGGCATCCATGCGGGCACGGATGGCCGCGTCGCCGCGGGCCTGTTTGGCAAAATCCCACACGACGACGTCTTCCTCCTCCATCGCGGCGCTGCCCTCCGAACCGTGGACTTCGATTCGTTTCAAGTAACCGGGATAACAGGCGGTGCTGGCTTCCAGCACGCCAAGCGCGCCGTTCTTAAACTTGAGCGTGGCGACGACGGTGTCCTCCACCGCGATCCGCTTATGCGCTAGCAACCCGGCATGGGCCGTGATTTCGACGACAGGTCCCATCAGCCAAGTAAGGATGTCGACCGAGTGAATCGCCTGGTTCATCAAAGCCCCGCCGCCATCCAGTTCCCACGTGCCGCGCCACGCTCCGCTGTCGTAGTACTCTTGCGTGCGATACCACTTCACGTAGGCTTCTCCGAGTGTCAGGCGGCCGAAGCGCTTCTGGTCGATGGCCTGTTTCAATTGAACGCTCGATTCGTGGAATCGCGACGGAAAGATCGCCGAGAGTTTTACGCCGGCTTTCTTGCATGCGTCAATAATTTTGTCGCACCGCTTGAGCGTGATTTCGAGCGGCTTCTCGACGATCACGTGTTTGCCAGCTCGGGCCGCCGCGACGGCTGGCTCGAGATGCGCGCCGCTGGGCGTGCCGATCGTCACCACGTCGACGGCAGGGTCGGCGAGCATCTTCTTCAGGTCGTGGTAACCGGTGCAGCCCTGCGCCTCGGCAAAGCGATCGGCTGACGCGGGGACCGTGTCGTAGCACGCGACCACCTTGGCACCGCGGATGTCGCCGATGGCGCGTGCATGAAAGTTGGCGATCATGCCGCAGCCGATAATTCCAAACCCGAATCCGCGCGATTTCTTCACCGATGTATCTCCTGATGGGGGCCGTTGGGCCTGCGAGCAAAACAAGAATTCGAATTCTAAGTAGCCCGCGCGCTTGACGCCAGGGGCCACGTATGTGCCCGATCGTGACCCGGCTCGTTGCGCTGAAGTGATGCGGAGCCAGCGGACGCACGTTGGGCGGAGTTGGGCAGCGTGCGTTCGCGCCGTCGCCCTACCAGACCAAATCGGGCTGTTGGTGATCCGATGTCATTTCGACCGGCAACCGCCAAACGTGCGTCGCCGCGCGATCCGTGTAGTACAGCGACGAATCGGACCGTTCCCGGGCATGACCGTCGGCCCACAGCAGCGCAAAGTCGGGATGAAACGCGAGCGGCTGGCGAGCGTAGGTGTGATTGAGCTCGGTGTCGTGCGTTAGCGTTTTGTCGCGCTTCCAGGTGCGCCCCTGGTCCGGGCTGCTCCAGACGACCATCTGCCCGCCGGTGCCGTAAGGCTGCGGCCCGGCATCCGTCGGCGCCACGAGTTGCCACTTCGCGTCGTCGTCGACATACAACGTGCCGTAGTCGTAGTTGTGGTCCGACTGCGTGATTTCGCTGTGCAGCCATGCACTGCCATCCCAGCGCGCCAGCCGCCAGGTGCGCGGGTCGTTGTCGGGCCCGGGCGCGTAGCCGCGGCTGGTCAGATACATAATGACCGGATTGCCGGCCGTGTCGAATTGTACCTGCTTGAGATAGACCAACAGGCCTTCGGATGCATAGTCGCGCACCAGCGCGGGGCCTGCGGCGGCGGTGATCGGCGTTTCGACGCGCGTACCGTCGGCCGCATTCCAGGTCGTGCCGCCGTCGAGTGTTGCCAGGTAGTACAGATTCGTTCGCGCGTTGAGCCCGCCACGCGTCGGATGATGATTGAACGCCGTGGCGACACGGCGCCCGTCGGACCGGCTTACCTGGTAGTGGCCCTGTTCGACGTGGGCTAAAGGCTGCGGGTCGGACCAGGACGTGCCGTCAGCGCTGGTCATCCAAAACAGCCCACGGCCACGGCGGCCCGCGTGATTGTACTTGGTGTGCAGCAGGATCTGACGGCCGTCGGCCAGCGTCCACGGTTGCGAGTAGGAGAAGTTGGTCTTCTTCACACGGCGGAACGCGTCGATCGAATACGGCTTTTCGCTGCGATGAATGAACGACGGCCGCGAGGTTCCGTGCGCGTTGGAGTAAATCCAAAGATACCCGGCCGCGTCGATGGTCAGCGTGGGGTTGTCGTGAGCGTCGGTGGTTTTCTTGTCGAGCAGAATTCGCGGGCGGGGGGCCGTGCCCGTGGCGTGATCGAAGTACGAGACCATGTGCAACAGCGTCTTGTTGCCGGGCACGGTGCCGCCATAGACGAAAAACGTCTTGCCAGCCGCCGGCGCGTGGATGGCGATCGGCATGTGTTGTTGGGGATAGGTGGCCATGCCGCCCGAATACTTGAAGGCGTACTCGTCGTTCGTCTTTTGATTCGAGTACCAGATCCCGCGGTAGCCCTCGGCGGTGCCCAACGGCTTGGCTGGCTCCGCGGCCGGCGCGGGTCCGGCGGCAACGAGCAGCGCCCATGGCGCGATGGCGACAAGACCGGCCAGCGCGATCAACCATTGAGAGGCCGGCCGGCAACCTGATGGGGCCTTGCCGAAGCACAAACCCGATGTACGATGCTGCATGCTGCGATCCGTCAGTGTTGCCTGGAAGTGCTCGGCCGGGGGTGCGTTTGGCAAACTGAGCTAGTGACGCCGGCCGCGAAGGTGGTAGGTTGTGTCGGCCCTACTATAGCAGCGCGCACTCCCGTGCGTCAGTCGGTCCGCCAGCCGGGGCGAGAATCGTCGGCGCCGAAACTGCTAATCCGCGACAAAGCCACGCGCGACCATGGAACTCCTGCAACAGGCGATTTCGAAAGGCTCGTGCCTGCTCAAGGTCAGGGCCGACGATTTCCCCTCGCTGCTGAGCAAGGTGCTCGACGAGATAGTCGAGCGCGGGCTGCTGCCGGCCGACGCGCGCGAGCCAGTCGAGGCGGCCCTGCTTGCCCGCGAGGAGCAAACATCTTCGGCATTGGGTCGTGAGATCGCGGTGCCGCATGTCTATCTGGACGAGCTGCCAGAACCGTTGATCGTGTTCGTACGCTTGACGCGACCGATCAACATGGGCGCGCCGGACGGCACGCCCACCCGGTTCATATTCATGCTGCTGGGGCCAAAGTCGGCAACGGCCAGGCACCTGGACACGTTGGCCAACATCGCGCGGCTGATGTCCGACGACGCGTTTCACTACGACTTGCGTCGCGCGCGCAACGAACAGGGCGTGCTCACCGCGCTGGAAGCCTTTGCTGTGCGCACCGCGGCTCCGGTTCCGGTCGAAGAACCCGAAGTGCCCGATGGGCTACGCTACACCGGCCGGCTGTTCGGCGGAATTCGCGAAGACCTGAAGCGCAGGCTGCCCTATTACGTGAGTGACTTTGTCAATGGTCTGCACCCCAAGTGTTTCGCTTCGATCCTGTTCTTGTACTTTGCGTGCTTGGCCCCGGCTGTGACGTTCGGCGGCGTGATGGCGGCGCAGACGGGCGGACAGATCGGCGCCGTCGAGATGATTACGGCGTCGGCGATTTGTGGCGTGATCTTCGCGCTGTTTTCGGGCCAAGGGCTGATCATCTTGGGCGGAACCGGGCCGCTGCTGATCTTCACCACGATGCTTTACCGGCTCTGCACCGACTTAGAGATTCCCTTTCTGCCCACGTACGCCTGGGTCGGGCTGTGGACCGCGCTAATCGTGTTCATCCTTGCGGCGACCGACGCCAGTTGCCTGGTCCGCTACTGTACCCGCTTCACTGACGAGATTTTCTCGGCCCTGATTTCGTTGATCTTTATCTACGAGGCGATTCGTTCGCTGATCGTGGTATTTCAGGATCTGGACGTCAAGAAGCATCACGACACGGCACTCCTGACGGTGCTGCTTGCGCTGGGCACGTTGTACGTGTCCACGAGCTTGTCGGCATTTCGACGCAGCCGTTACCTGATGCCCAAAGCGCGCGAGTTCTTGGCAGATTTTGGCCCGGCGATCGCGATCGCGTCGATGACGGGCATCGCCGTTTGGCTCAACGAAGTCGATCTCGACGTGTTGCCCGCGCCCGACACGTTCAGCACGAGCACCGGCCGCCCTTGGCTGCTCAACCTGACCGACGCACCGCGTTGGGTTTGGTTCGCGAGCATCGGTCCGGCGATTCTGGGATCGGTTCTGGTGTTTCTCGAGAAGAACATCGCGGAGCGCCTGGTCAACGCGCCACAAAACAAATTGGTCGATGGTCAGGCGTATCACCTGAACCTGGCGGTGATCGGCGTGCTGATCGGTGCTTGTTCGATGTTCGGTTTGCCATGGCTCGTGGCCGCGATGGTGCGTTCGCTCAACCACCTCCACAGCCTGGCGACGTACGAAGAAGTCATCACGCGCGATGGCGAGCGCCACGATCGGATCATCCACGTCCGCTCCAATCGTGTCACCGGGCTGATGATCCACCTGCTGCTTGGCGGTTCGCTGATGCTGTTGCCCTTGCTAAAGATCATTCCGATGGCGACGCTCTACGGACTGTTTCTGTACATGGGCATCGTATCGATGAAGGGGAACCAGTTCTTTGAGCGGCTAAGCCTGTGGCCCATGGATCAAGCCCTGTATCCGGCAACGCACTACATCCGCCAGGTTCGCAACGCGACGATTCACAAGTACACGGCGTTGCAGGCCGTTTGCCTGGCTATTTTGTGGGCGATTAAAGCAAGCGTGCTCGGGATTCTGTTTCCGCTATTCATCGGGCTCTTGGTCCCGGTGCGGATGATTGCTGGTCGTTTCTTCAGCGAAAGCGACCTCAGGGCGCTCGACAGCAGCGAGCTGCCCGCCGAAGAAGCGGGCGATCTGCTGCCGTAGTAACGCACACAAGCCCGGAGCGATCGCGCGGCGCGACGGGCCACGACCGATTGCGGCACCGCTACACGATCGGTCCCTTGCCCGATTTGCGGCGGCACGCCGACAACTGTGCCAGGTGAAACGACTGGTGTGTCGACATGAGATGGGCCAGTACGTCGCCGTTCGTCTTGAGTGGCGTTTCCTTCAAGAGCTGGACAGCGTGAGGTTGGTTCATCGCATCGGGCGAAGCGCTGGGGGCCGCCTCCATCACGCGGCGGCAGCCGTCTTCGATCGCCAGCATCAATTCCGCCTTGGACGGCTGCGGTGACGGGATTTCCGCAGGGTTGCTGCCCGGCCCAAACATCGAGTGCCAAGGTTTCGGGCAGCTTGGCCGCAGACCGAGCAATTGCGCCGAGTAGTCAGTGCAGACGGCCAAGTGGCCTAAGATCCATACCGGTGGATTGGCTCCCTCGAACGGTGCGTCGCCCATCTTGTTCTCGTCGATGTCGGCGGCGATCGTCTTCAGGTACTCGAGAGTGAATTCATAAAGCGTCAATTCGCGTTCGAACACGGCATCGGTCCTCACTTGATGCGGCTTGACCGCGTTGCACACGTCGCACGCATTGAAGCTGCGACGCTTTGTCGCGCCGGACGCTTGCGCAACGTGCTGGGCAGAACACCGGGACGGTCAATCCTTGGACGAATAGCAGGCCACGCGACGCAGCCGAAATGGCCGAGAAACGTCGGGATTGTACCGCGCAGGTGGCGCGGTTCAAGCCATTTCATTGGTCAATGATTCGTCGGAGACGACTTGTCGTTGTGCAGATCGCATCGCGGTACATTGCGGCACTGTTGCCAGGCGATGCGGAGCCGGCAGCGCTACATCAGCGTCAGCGCGGCATCAACTGCCGGACCGATGCGCAGGACGAAGCGCCCACCTGCTCAGCCGATTCCAGCACGGCCAAATACGGCAAGTTGCGATAGGCATCTTGGTAGTCCAGCCCGTATCCGACGACGAACGCGTCGGGAATCTCGAACACGACGTAGTCCGGAGCGTATGCGACTTCCTGCCGGCCCTGTTTCCGCAGCAAAACGGCCGAGCCAAGCGACTTCGGCCCGAACTGCTCGATCGTCCGGACCAGTCCATCGAGCGTGCGTCCCGTATCGAAGATGTCGTCAACCAACAACACGTCACGCCCCCGAATATCTGGAAGCATCGAATCGTCGACGACAAGCTTGCCTGGCCGGGTCGTGGCGCCGCGGTAGCTCCGGGCCTGAACCACGCCGACGCGCATTGACAAATCGACGCGGCGAATCAAATCGGCCAGTAAGATCACGCTGCCGGTTAGCACGCCAACAACAGTCAACGGACATCCGGCGTAGCGTTTTGTCACCTCGGCGGCCAGGGATTGCACGCCATCGTCAATCTGCCGTTCGTCAAGCAGACGCTTCAAGGCCATGTCGAGATTCCAAGCGAGGGTTACCAGTGCATTGAGTAGCCGGCCATTCTAGTCGACTGGCCGAGCATTGGCGAGCACCGACGAACTCCAGGGAGCGCAGCGCACCGCGAACGTACATCGTGTGCAAGTTGCGACCCCGCTTGGCGAGCGCCGCCAATCGACTGTCCCGCGTGACGGATCGTTTCGGCAGGTCGACGAACCGAACGAAAGGTGCAAGAATGCGACCCGCCGCAGAAGCGCTCGGCAACGTCGACCCAGGCATGACGCAAATTGAAATAAGTACCACCGCTACCGTCGCGCGGAGCCTGCCTGACTTTTCACAAGTGGCGGTCAATTCGCGGACGGGCGCAGCGCCTTCAGGCCGACCGTCAGGCAACGCGTATCAGCCGTGTAGCGGCGGACAGGCTGCCTCCTTGGGGCATCACGATTGATCGTCGAGAAAGGATCCGAATTCATGGCGAACTCAATTCTGTTGATCATCATCGCCGCGATCGGGGGCGGCGCCGTGGCGCTGCAAGCCCACTTCACGGGCTTGATGAGCGCACGCATCGGAACGTTGGAAAGCGTGTTCATCACATACGGCGGCGGAGGCTTGTTGGTCGGCCTGGCGATGCTCGGGTACCGCGGTGGCAACCTGGCCGCGTGGCAGAACGTTCCATGGTATGTCCTAACGTCCGGAGCGCTGGGGTTGGTGATTGTGGGCACGTTGAGCATCTGCATTCCAAGATTGGGGTTGGTGACGGCCTTTACGATCATCGTCTGCGCTCAGTTCGTGGTCGCAGCCGCGCTGGACCACATCGGATTTCTCGGAGTCGACGTGCGCTCGTTGACGATGGCCCGCATGTCCGGAATCGTGGCGATGTTGTTGGGCGTGTGGCTCATTCTGCGGTGACCCACTCCCAGGCGGCGACTCGGGAACCGGGCGGCCTGTCCGTGGGGTGAAACCGCGGAAATACGGGGCCGAAATAGCTCGGTTGACCCGTTTACAGAAATCTCTATACTCTCGCCCCCTTCAATTCCCAGGTCCCGAGGAGGAGTGCGCGATGCCAAGGACGGCGGCGCTACGGTTGCTTACGCTACTTACATTTGGTTGGCTCGTGCTTGCATCCGGCGGATTGTGGGCCGTCGCGGCGGAGCCCGACGCCGCGCCGGACGCTGGCAAGTCCGAACAGTCGGCCTTGGCCACGGATCCCACCGCCGAGAAGAACGCGGAAGCGAAGGCCGACGAGAAAGCTGCGGACGAACAGAAGCCGGACGCCGACGATGCAACCCGTAACGACTCGGGCGACAAGGCAAAGCTGGTCTCGGGCAGCGAGCCGATCAAATCGCCAACGGGCAGTAAGGCCGTCGAAAAGGCAGGCGGCAAGACCACGGGCGACACGAATGCCCCGTCGGCCGCCGAACGGATCGCGCGCCTTGAACGCACCCTCGATTCTGATGCCGCGCGCCTTCAAGAGCTCGACGCGGCGCTGAGCGCGCCGAACAGCGAGTTCGTCAAAGCGAAGGAAAACTTTCGCGAATGGGACGACCAGCGGACTGCGCTGCTCGCCAAGCTGGAAGATCTGGAAAAGGCCGGCGAACAGGACGAGCTCAACAGGTTGAAGGCTGAGCTAGTCGTCCTGCAAAAGAAGTGGACGTTGGCCAAGGAGCGGTTTGAGCTTGCAACCGTCGAGCGCAAAGCCATTGGAGAGAGCATCAGTACGCTCCAGAAGAAGTTGGCCAGCGACCGCGCATCGCTGGACAAGTTACAAGGTCCCCACGATCCACGCCCGTTGGAGACGCCGCCCACAGCGGCGGCGCCGGTCGCACCACCCGGCGGCTCCGCGCCGGCTCCGGCCACCGGCACGGCTCCGGAATCGCCGGCACCGGATGCGCCGACCAACGCCCCAGCCGCCACGGCGACCAATCCGCCGCCGAACCCAGCGCCGTCAGCCCCGTTGCCGATCGCGAATCCCTTAGCTTTGCCGGCGACGCAGACGCCGCCGACTGCGGAGGGGGCCAAAGCGCCGGAGAACGCCAAGCCGTTCTTGGCAAAGGAAGTCGCCAAGCAGCTTGAAGCGGCCAGCGAAGTCGCCGAGCGAAGCCAAGAGGCTGCCCGGGCGGCCGAGGACAAAGCCCGTTCGATCGCCGAGCGGATCGAAATCTTGCAGCAGGACATCGTGCTTCAGCGCGAGCTGCGCGGAACGGCTCGGAAGAATGTCGACAACTCGGAGCAGACGTTGCAAAGCCTCAGCGAGGAAATGTTCCGCTCGATGATGGAAGGCAAGGACGTCAGCAAGACCCAGGAGCAGATCCGCGAAGCCACACAGCGGCTTCACGATAGCAATCACAAGGCGCGCCGGATCAGTACGAAACTGGACGAGTTGCAGTCGCAACTGGCCCAGCTCCAGTCGGAGCAACTGAGTGCAAAAGAGGAAGCCACTGAGAAACGAAAGACCGCCGACCAAGACCAAGAAACCGTCGAACAGCTCAAAAACCCGTTCACGCTGCACAACATGATGCAGTCGACGATCAATCACGGGCCGCGAATCGTTACCATCATCTTGGCGCTGGGGGCCTTCGTCTGGCTCACCCGGATTCTGGAAACGCGGCTGGTGGCGCTGACCGCGCTACGAGGTCGTCGCGGCGGGCGCGAAGAGCGCGAAAACAGAGCGCGGACCCTGTTGGGTATCTTTCGCAACGTTGTCAACATAGCCGTCATTGCCGGCGGCGTGATGATGGTGCTCGACGAAATCGGCATCCCGGTGGCTCCGCTCATCGGAGGTGCCGCCGTGTTCGGTTTGGCCATCGCGTTCGGTGCGCAGAGCCTAATCAAGGACTACTTCGTCGGGTTCATGGTGCTGCTCGAACAGCAGTATCTGGTCAACGACGTCATCGCCATTGGCGAGATTCGGGGTCAGGTCGAGTCCATCTCGTTGCGAATTACGGTGCTCCGCGATCTGGAAGGGCGCGTCCACTTCGTTCCGCACAGCCAGATTGCGACCGTGACAAACCTTACGCACGGTTGGTCGCGCGCCGTATTCGAAATTGGAGTGGCATACAAGGAAAGCGTCGACCGCGTGATCGAAGTTCTCAACACGCTGGCTCACGAGCTGAGGAACGACGAAGCGTACCGGCTGCTGATTCTGAGTGACCCAGTCATGCTGGGTGTCGACGCGTTCGACAACTCGGCGGTCGTGATCAAGTTCTACATTCAGACGCGCCCCTTGCAGCAGTGGACGGTGAAGCGGGAGATGCTCCGCCGTATCAAGAATGAGTTCGACCGGCTGGGCATCGAAATACCGTTCCCGCACCTGACGCTCTATCGCGGAATCGCGCAGTCGCAGGCTGCTGGCAGCGACACCTCGATCGAACGTCTGCCGAAGCGCGACGTCGCGTAGCACGACGCGCCGGAAATGCCCTGCGCGCGGCGACTTTGGCGTGCATGCCACCGGCAAATGCCGGCTATCCGGCATAGGCTTGCGCGCGGCATTCCAGGTACACTGACGGGCATGCGTGCGGGTTGTCGCGCGCCGGCCAGGGCCCAAAGTGCCACCACACGGCCAAGCCGTAGAATTTGGTTTTCGTAGGAAATACATGGCGCGCCGCGTGCCGAGCTATCCGGCAAAGGCGCCGCCCGAGTGAAAAGGAACCGCATGAAACTGGCCATCCTTTCTCGAAACCCGCATTGCTACAGCACCCGACGCCTGCGCGAGGCCGCGCAGCAGCGCCACCACAAGGTCAAGGTGCTCAACACGGTGAAGTTTTCCATCGACCTGCAAGCGGGCAGCCCGGACCTCTACTTTCGCACTCGGGCTCTGTCCGCGTACGACGCGGTCCTGCCGCGGATTGGGGCGTCGATCACGTATTTTGGTACGGCCGTTGTGCGGCAGTTCGAGCAAATGGGCGTTTTTTGCGTGAACACGGCCGTGGGGATCATGAACTCGCGCGACAAGCTGCGCTCGCTGCAAATCCTCAGCCGCCACCGCGTCGGCATCCCGCAAACGACCTTCGTCCGCGACCGGGCCGACGTCTTGCCCGCGATCGAACGCGTGGGCGGGGCACCGGTGATCATCAAGTTGCTCGAAGGCACGCAAGGCGTGGGCGTGATTCTCGCCGACAACGCCAAGATCGCAGAGGCGATCATCGAAACGCTGCACTCCACTCAGCAAAACGTGCTGGTGCAGAAATTCGTCTCTGAGAGCAAAGGCCGCGACATTCGCGCGTTTGTCGTGGGCGACCAAGTCGTCGGAGCCATGCGCCGCACGGCACAGGGCCAAGAGTTTCGTAGCAACGTGCATCGCGGAGGCCAGGTCGAAGCGATCGAAATCGACGGCGAATACCGCTCGACCGCGATTCAAGCCGCCCAGATAATGGGGCTGCGCGTTGCCGGCGTCGACATGCTCGAAGGCAAGGATGGCCCACAAATCATGGAGGTCAATTCGTCTCCCGGGTTGGAGGGTATCGAAGCTGCCACGAAACTGGACATCGCCGGCGCGATCGTCGACTATATTGCAGCCCAAGTCGATTTTCCCGAGTTGGACATTCGCCAGCGACTCACGGTCAGCACCGGTTACGGCGTCGCCGAACTGAGCGTCCCTGAAGGGTCACAGTACGTTGGAAAAACGATCGCCGACTCCGGTTTACGGCAGAAGGACATCAACGTGCTCACGCTGCACCGCGACACGACGGTCATTCCGAACCCTCGCGCCGATCGCGAGTTGGTCGCCGGCGATCGGCTGTTGTGCTTCGGACGATTGGAGTCGATGCGTGACTTGGTTCCGGCCCGTGCCAAGCGCGCCCGCCGACCCAAAGTGAAGAAGTTGACCGACGCGCCTGATCCGTAAAGTGGCTCGCCATGTTCTGGCATACCATCGATCACACTCCCCTGCCGCCATCAATGCCATGAGCGAGAAACGCGCCGTCGACGAGTGGAACGGTGTCCGGATCGCGCCGGGTGAAGGCCGCAATCTTGAACTCAGCGTCAGCGAGAGTTATAGCGGCGCCACGGTCAACATTCCGTTGCACGTCCGCCGCGGCGAAGAACCGGGACCGACCGTCTTTGTTTCGGCGGCAATTCACGGCGACGAAATGAACGGGACCGGCGCCATCCGAACGCTCGTGCAAGATGAACGCTTGCGCCTGCGGGCCGGCGCGGTCATCTTGGTGCCGGTGCTGAACATCCTCGGATTCGATCGCCATTCGCGCTACTTGCCAGATCGTCGCGATCTGAATCGCAGTTTTCCCGGCTCATCGACCGGCAGTTTGACTAGCCGCATGGCACGAGTCATCTTCAAAGAGATCGTCATGCGCAGCGACTTCGGCATCGACCTGCACACGGCGGCCATCCGGCGCACCAATTTTCCCAACCTCCGCGCGGATCTGGACGATCCGGGCGTTAAGCGGCTGGCCGACGCATTTGGCTGCTCGGTGGTCATTCCCGGCAAGGGGCCGAAGGGTGCGTTCCGCCGCGAAGCGTGCGCCGCGGGATGCCCAACAATCGTCTTCGAGGGTGGCGAAGTCTGCAAAGTCGAGCCGGGGATCGTCGCTTCGGCCGTTCGCGGGATCCACAATGTCCTGGCCCACTTTGGAATGCTGCCCGAAAAGCCGAAACGACCGCGGCGACAAATCGAAGTGCAAAAAACGAAATGGGTCCGGGCCGATCGCGGCGGATTTTTGAACTTTCATGTCGCGCCAGGCGACATCGTTCACGGCGACATGCCGATTGCCACGAACGCCAGCCTGTTGGGGCATGAGCAAAACGTGTTGAAATCGCCCTTCGACGCGATCGTGATCGGCCTGACCACGTCTCCAGCGGTTAGCCCCGGCGAGCCGGTTTGTCACCTGGGCCAGCTTCCAGAAACAGTGGACGACATCGAGGAACTACGGGAGCAGCTTTCGCGCGATCGGTTGCACGATCGAGTGATCGACGAGCTGGCCAGCAACATCACGGTGACGGAACCGCGTGACGAAACGTAACGCAACGTCGGCCGGCCCGCACGCCGGCTACTTCTTTCGCTTGACCTTTCGCATTTTCGGGCGGCCGTTGAAATACGATCGCCCCGGATCGACAACCATGTGTCCGCGAATCGCCTCGCGGCCGAGCAACATGCGAAACCCCATCTCGTCGCGGGCAGCAAGCGTCAGCTCGATTGGCCAGGATCGCCCCAGCAGCTCGACCTTTGTCAGAATCACGGGCCGTCGCGTTTGATGCCCGCCCGAGCTGCGCACCTGGCGATACTCGAGAACCTCAGCTTCGGCCACGATCGTGCGCTTGGAGTTGCGCTGCATGGGGTGGACCTTGAAACGCACGAACTCTTTCCCGTGGCGGCGAAACGTCTCCACGTCGAACGCGTGCAATGCCGACGACCGCGCACCGGTATCCACTTTCGCTTTGATCCACTTCACGCCGAGTTCCGGCAACGCGACCCATTCGCGCCAGCCAATCGTTAGTGATTGCGGGCGTAGTTTCGACTTTGGCGCAGTTGTCACGATGCTCGGTGCCTCGGTGGGGACGTGAAATCGGCTCACCTATCTAAACGGACGGCGGTCAGCGCGTCAACGTGATGGAGCCGGCGCGATCGGCCGGTGTGAACCGCCGCAGCTCGTGAGCGACGAGGCTGGTGGAATTGTTCGGACTATCCAGGCAGGTCGATAAATCGTGCGCGGCCGTCGGCGTTGTCGCGCATCGCGGGTGGCTCTTCTCAGCCGGGGCGCCTTATTCCCGGCGCGCCACGGTGGAGCTCGTCACCGAGCGTCCGGTGAGGAACGGCAGCCCCTTGATCCAACGAACCGAGTCGTACGCAACGCTGACCTGGACGGACACAGGTGATCCTTCGGCGACGGCATTGATACCTCCGCCCGAAAGCGTGGCGTTCCCATCGGCGACGGTTGTTGTCACCGCCGACGCGGGGATATTGGGGTGCAAATTGGCGAGATAGTTCGCCACAGCAGTTTCTACGCTCGAGACGTTTCCGGTCGTCTGCCGCGCTGCAATCCGGGCGCCCTCGCGGGAGGCGTTGCTCACCGTCTGGCCCAGATTGATGAACTGCCCGACGTCGATGATGCCCAATAGAAACAGCAACAGGATGGGAGATAGGGCGGCAAGCTCGACACACGCCGCGCCCCGCCGGTTTTCTCCAAATCGACCGGTGTTTCTCCGTACCGTCGTCTTTGTGAATGACGTTTTCACAACTCTTCTCGCACTATTGCTGCTGCGTGCCGCATCGGGTGCCAGTTGGTTATTCCCGGTAGTAGGTCGAACTGGCGCTCAGGGCGGGATTGCCCGTCAGGTTCATGAGACCTGTCGGCAGCCAGCCGATATCGGAAAAATTGATTGCGATCGAAACGGTCACTGGCGTGCCGGATGACACGTTCGACAGACTCGCCGGCGACATGGTCACCCGGACCTTTTGTGCGTTGGAGGCATTGCTTACCACGCCGTCCATGAACTGGCGTGCCAGGCTATCGACGTCGCTCGAGCTGATGGTTGACGCCAGCGACGCCTCGCGTGCGGCTTCACGCGAAGCGTTCGTCATCGCGTGGCGAACCATCATCAGACGCCCGAATTCGACGGTTCCAAATATCAGTATGAATGCCACAGGCGCTACCGCAGCGAATTCGACGGTGCTTGTTCCCCGTCTCGCCCGTGCGGCGGCGTTGTGCTTTTTGCGAATCGTGCTCATATTTAAAAACGCTTAGCTGCGTTGGCTGGTTAAGACTCAACGATAATCAGTTGGCGATTGATTCATTCAACCAGGACCGGAGAAGTGTACGCACCCTCCACGGCGGCACTGGTGCTGCTCAAATCAGGATTAGCACGCAGTTCACCCTGATAGTCATAGGATTTCGCAATCGAGACGTAGGTGTTCTTGCTACCCTTCCAATTCGAGTTGAGCACTTTCACAACGCCCCATTTGACTACGTTGACATTGAGATTGTTGCCACCGGCGCCATTGTTGCTGTCGTAGATGGGCACGATTCTGTATTCGCCGTGAATCGCCTGGACGGAGTGCTTCAGTCCGGAGGATAGCCCCGGATCACCTTCCAGTGAGACAGGCTGCGTCGCGTCGATCTGCGAGTTGCTCGCAATGCGTCCGTCGTTGGCCAGGGCGTCAAGGTCAGTCTGCCTGAGGCCGTTGAGGATCTGATCGTTTTGGTCGCTGGTGCTGTTGTTCCCCTTTCCGATGTCGACCGTTCCCCAATTTCCAGGGATCGTATTTCCGACATCGTCCTGCATCTTCCCATCGCCGTAGATGCTCCATTCGTCGCCGATCGACTGCGCAGTCCACGCGCTCAGTGGCACGGAGAACGGCAGAATCTTGGCGCCGGGCGGCAAGCCACTTGGTTTTTGCAGCACCGCGGTAGCAGTTGCCGTTACGGCCGCATCGTCGATACCGAGAACCGGCGCAACAAACAGCCCGACGCGCGAATTGGCGCTCGCGTCTCGCCGGACAGTGACGCGCACGGCGTCGAGTACGCCGGAATTGAGCAGCGTCACGTTCGAGTAGATCGTCGCCGGGTCGAACCGGCCGATGGTAATATCGGCATCAAGAACCGTGAACGACTGGGCCGCATTCGTGGTCACATAGTTGCGCAGCGTGGTGCGAACGGCATTCAAATCCTGGCTGCCGTCAGCCGCCGGAACCAGGTCCTGCACGCACGCCAGTGCCGCGGCGTCGGCGAAGCGCTGCAGATCGGTTCTAACTTTGAGCAAGTAGCCGTAATCGAGTGCCAGGGCGACCATGGCCAACAATGGGATTAACAGAAGCGTAATCAATACAAGTACCGATCCGCGGCGGCGTTGGCTGTCACGTGACGCAGCCGTGTGGCGGCGGAGGTTGCTAAGAGAAATAAGGTGGTGAGTCATGATGTGTTTCTCTGTAAAGGCGCTCTCGGTCGCGCGTGGTTGCAAGTAGCGGAGTCACGTCGCATCGCACAGATTTGTGACGATGGAACCAACCGACACTTGACCGATCTAGTAACTGCGAGTTCACAGCGCAGTGAGGTGCATTACGTCAATGGCGCTGTGTAGATAATAATAGTCTAGTTCAACTACCCTTGGCGCGAGGGCCTGGCTCGCGCATGAACTACGATCGAAGGGCGCCGCACAACCGTCATGATCGATGCAACCCATCGCGTGTGCTTCGCGTGAAGCGAAAGCACCAACGGCCGTGTGACCTGTTTGGTTTCTTTCCTCGTTCCTCGTCTGGGTGGCGAACCGAATCAACCGTCGCTGAGCTTGCCTCCGTACTTGATCCGTGTGCAATGTGCGCGACCAATGACTCCTACCCGCCGGACACGCCAGCGTGTATGAAAGGCGCGACCACTTCCAGAGAACGCTTCCGCTGATTGGTCGCCTGTGGAGCTGAGAGGGCGACGCCCGTCGTTGTGCTCCCTGGGGCATTTTCGCCGGTGGGAAACCAACATCGGCACCCTATTCCAGCAACAGACTGTGGGCCGCATGGAACGGTTACAACGTGTTGTGCGCTACTTGCCCGGCAGCGTCCTGTTGACGGACAATCAGGGGAGCAACGCGTTGCTGACCGTGTCAACTCGCACCGACGCTTTCCTCGTGCCCGAACCAGCCAGTCTGGGCCGGGCGATTGTGGCGGCGCTGGGTTGCTTGAGACAACGCCTTCTAGAAATCTCTGTATCGGGCCACATCATGAACGCAATTGCACACACTGGTAGGTCAGCCGTTCTCTGTTTCTTCGTGGTGTTGGCCTGCCAAGACAGGGTGAGGGCTCAAGATGAGGCGGAGGAGGGTCGTCGCGCACATAGGCCCGCAGTGACCGGCGTTCACGGGTTGGTCACCAGTGGCCATTCACTGGCATCGATGGCTGGTGTTCGTATTCTCATGCAGGGTGGAAACGCCGCGGATGCGGCAGTCGCCGTGTTGGCTACGCTGAATCTCACCGAGCCAATGATGTCCGGCGCCGGCGGCAACGGCTTCATGACCATCTATGACAAAGCGTCAAACCGAACGTACTCTTTGAACGCGACCGGCGCGGCGCCGTTGGCCATCGACCCGGAGCACGTGACACCCGAAGAACTCGCGCGCGGGATGAAGTCTGGTATTGTGCCCGGTCTCTTTGGCGGTTGGATTGCGCTAATCGACCGATTCGGTACCAAGAGCCTTGCGGAGGTGCTCGAGCCCGCGATCGACTACGCCGAGAACGGCCACCCAGTGGACCGCCTCGTTGCCGAGTCGATTGCCACACACAGGACGCTGTTCGAGCGGTTTCCGACGAGTGCAAGCGTTCTACTTCCGAACGGGCGCCCGCCAGAGCCTGGTGAGATGATCAATTATCCGGCGCTGGCCAGCACATTCAAACGACTGGTAGCCGCAGAAACCGAAGCGCTCCGCCGCGGAAAGTCCCGATCCGAGGCGCTCCAGGCAGCGTCCGATTGCTTCTACAAAGGAGCGATTGCAGAGCAGATGGTTCGGTTTTACCGCGAGAACGACGGACTGTTTACGGCGGAGGACTTCGCCAACTACAAGCCGACCTGGTCGGAACCGATTCACACGAGCTACCGAGGGTACGACGTCTACACTAGTCCCCCGACGTCGCGCGGCGGGCTAGAGGTTGTCATGCAGCTCAATCTCATCGAAGGATATGATCTTCAGCGACTTGGCCACAACACGGCGGAAACGCTACACCTCATCGCCGAATGCATCAAACTCGCCAAGTCCGATGTCTATCACTTTGTTGCCGATCCCCGATCCACGAACATTCCGTTGGCCGGGTTGCAGTCGAAAGACTATGCCGCCCAGCGTCGCGCAACGATCCACCACGAACGCACCATGCCATATCCCGATCACGGCGATCCTCCGGGCGCGCCACAATCGAACGAGAGTCTCTCACTGCTCCGCTTCGAATCGTCAGAAGATCGACCTCAATTATCCGAAGCGGCGTACCCAGGCTGCACCACTAGTTTTTCGATCGCAGACGAGGCCGGCAATATTGTCGTCTGTACGCCCACGTTGGGCAGCGGCTGGGGGACTGGAGTGGTTGTTGGCGAGACGGGCTTGTTCTTCAACAACGGGACCAGGATTGGCTCCACGTCTCCCTACCCTGATGATGTCAACTACGTCCGTGGTGGTCAGACGCCGCTGCTGAACAATTCCCCCATCATCGTCATGCGAGATGGAGAATTTGTCTTGTCGCTGGGAACACCAGGCGGAGAGACGATCGGGCAGACACAATTCCAAGTCTTGCTCAACCTGATCGATTTTGAAATGGGCATCCAGGAGGCTATCGAGGCGCCTCGCGTGAGCCTGCACGCTGATCCGAATTTTTACAAACCCCAGGCCGAGGTGTCGATGCGCGTGGAGAGTCGTGTTTCCGCGGCGGTCATCGCGCGACTCAGGGCGATGGGGCATCGTCCTGAACCCATTGCCGGGTTTGCGATTGGGAACATGCAGGGAATTCTCATGAATCCGAAGACCGGAACCATGACTGCCGGGGCAGATCCCCGTCGCTCGATGTACGCGGTCGGATGGTGAGCGAAACTGCTTTCGGCGATGATGAGTCGAACCGGCCCCGTGGGCGGGGGTTGCTAGTCGGTCCGCAATTTGGACGAGGCGGCGCCAGATGCCGCCCTGCTCGGATAGGCGATCGCTAGCGTCGTCATGTCGTCTCGAAGTGAAGAGTCGCGCGCTCGGACGCAATCCGCCGGCAGCTTTTAGTCCGGCGCCATTTCGACATCTGGAAGTTCGACGCGGTTGTGTGGCCGACGGCGTACCGGATGTCCGAGACTCACGACGGAAGGTGATTCAGCGTTCTGAAGCGGCCACGAATGTTCCGATCGGGAAAGTACGGAGCGTGGACTGACGTGTGTTCCGATCCTCCATTAGCGCAATCATTGCTTCGCCATTCGGCAAAAAGGTGAGCTGCCTGGCGAACGATGATCTCGGCAAAACCAGATCGGCCATGTTTCGCCACGTAGCCACGTCCCAAAGCTGTATCCTCGAACGGGCCGTTGAAACCAGCATGTTGCCGGACGGATGAAACGCCACGCTGCAACAACCGGGAGAGCGTCCCTCGAGTGTGCGAACCAGCTCGCCCGTTGCGGGATTCCAGAGGCGAATGTTTGCATCGTTGTGCCTCGACGCCAGGAGCTGTTCGCGCGGATGAAAGCCCAGCCCCCGAACCACGTTTGCACCGTCTATCCGACGCGAAACGCGCCACGAATCGGTAGCCACGATCAGGATACCGGGTGTGTCTCCCGCGATCGCCAACAGCCGTCCGTCCGGCGAAAACTCGACGACCCGGCCGAAGCTTTCAAGTTTGTGGCTGAATAGCTGGTCGCCCGTCTCGATATCCCACACCGAGGTATTGCCATCGACTCCAGTTGCTGCCAGCCACTTTCCATCGGCCGAAAACACCAGGTCCCTCGTAGTCTCCGATCGGTCGAATGACGCGATCACGCGGCGGTCGTGCCGGTCCCACACCGTGATCGAACCAACCTCATCAGCCGTCGCGAACCGCCGGCCATCGGGCGAAAACTTCATGTGCTTGACCCAACGGCCCTTATTCGGAATCTGCCACTGTACGCGGCCGGTGTCGCGGCTGACCAGCTGAAGAACGTCGGGTCGCCTAAACTGCAACATCAGACTCGCATCATGCGTCAGCCAGGCGCGAGTGACCGGCGCGCCGAGCGCTTGATCCGTTCGTGAAACCGTTTTCTTTGTCGAGATTGCCGGCGACGGGCGCCTTGCCGGTGGGATGCTGGGAGAACCTGTCTCGAGCGCAATCAGCGACTGATCCAGAGCAAGTGTGTTCCGGAGGAGGAAGGCCATGATCGTGCGGCCGTCGGGGGTAAACGCCACGGCCCGGGCAATTGGATGATTGCCGAAAGCGTCCGATGGAAACAGAGCCCCGTGCCGTTTCCCGGTCGGCAAGTGCCAGAGCGAGACCGTATGCTGGTATGTACCGCTGGCCAGCATGTCTCCCGCAGGATGGAACGCAAGGCAGTGGACGTGGCCGAAGTCCCGACCGTCCAACTCCTGCTGTAATTTGCCGGTGCGCAGGTCCCAGATCCGTATCAGATTGTCCTGGTGTGCCGAGGCCAGCCGCGTACCGCCTTGATCAAATGCCAATCCGATGACGTCGCTTACGCATCGCAACCGAAAGCGCGACTCCCAATTGGTGGTCCGCACGATCATTATCTCGGAAACCCTTCCTCCAATCGCCATTAAGTCGCCCCGGGGCGAATACTCGACCGCGGTCCCCCACCCCGCCAACTTGTGGTTCCATACGCTTTGGCCGGACGCTACGTCCCACACGGTCGTGTAGCCATCCACGCACGTCGCGGCCACCAGATTGCCTGCCGGAGAAAGCGCAACCGCGTTGACGTCGTATGGCGGTTCAAACGTTGCAATGGGCTTAGGAGGAGCGAAGTCCCAAACGTCAATCACGTCGTCCTCACTGAACGTTGCAAATCGCTGCGCGGTGTGAGCGATCTCGACCGATTCGATTGCCGAGCGCGCGTACTTCGTTTCCCACTCGACGGCGTTCGTGGCGACCTCTCGCAGAATCAGTTTGCCGTCACGGCTGACGCCCAGAAGGGCCCTTCCGTCAGGAGTAAACGCGGCTTTTTCGTACTTCGGTCCAAGGTAACGACTCGGTAGTTTGGGCCGCCCGATTTGCCAGATCTTGACGACCCCGTCGGCGCCGCACGTCGCCAGGCGATCCTTGTCGATGAACGCGATAGAAGTGATTCTGTCTTGATGGGCGGGCAATACCCAAACGGGTCCCAACACGACTGTTGTCCTGTCCCATTTGTGCCAATTGTTGATAAGGCGCCAGACGTAGAGGTTTCCGTTGTTAACACCGCCCACCAACAACTGGTTGTCCGGGGACAGGGCGATATCCCGTAGAATGCCGGAAGTCTTGGACGTCAATTCCATTTCCGTCTTCAGATCGTCGTTCCAGAACGTGATTTTTTCTGAGTTGCTCACGGTAACAAAGCGACGGCCGTCACGTGTTGAAGCGAGCAATTTGACACGACCGGCACCCGGCGACGGCACGAAATCGCGGATTACCTGGCCCGATGCCACGTCCCAACCCCGAATGCGCGCGTCGTCGACGCCTTCCTTACAGCTTGTAAAAAGGGCGGTGCCGTCATCGCTAAAAAACAATGATTGATTGGCGCTTTGTACGTCGAAGCGACGACTCTCTCCACCCGCCATGGCAATCAGCCGAACGATTGAATCCCGCGAACCACAAGCGACGTAGGCACCGTCGGGTGAGAACGCGGCCTCCTCGATGGTCGTATCGAACGTGGCAAGTTGCCCGACGCGTGTTCCACGCTCGAGATCCCAGTGTTCGAGCGTCGAGGTGCCAGTCACGACACTGCGCCCGTCCGGCGCAATGCTCAGGGCATTGAGCGGCTTGTTGCCCGTTTCGATGGTCTTCAAGAGGGCGCCACTTTCGATGCTCCACGTGCGAATGGTGCCGTCGTCGCCGACCGTAACCAGGCGTTTGCCGTCGGGATGCACGGCTACTTCACGGACCGGACCTTCGTGCCCGCGCAGGACGCGCATCGCCGGACGGTGAACCATTACTTCGTGGACTCCACGATTCGTGGCGTGTCGCACAACCTCCAACGGGCGCATGGTTAACTCTTCCAGCGCGTACCACGAGAAGCTGCGGACGTCGTTGGTTCCGTCGCTCGGTTTGTGCTTTTCGAGCAGGCTGTCCACCCGATCGATGCGCCCCTGGCTCCACGCCTCGAACGCCGCCTCCATGTCTAGCGAGTAGAGCTCGCGCTGGAGAATGTTTCGGTGGTTTTCGGCTTCCGCACGATGGTGTTCGGCTTCGGCCCGGTGCCGTTCGGCAACGCGAAAAGAGCGATTGAGCAACACCGCTGCGGCCGACGCACCGATCGTCGCGAGCAACATCGCGACAACGCCCACCCAGGCCAGGTCGCTGTGCCGGCGCGACCACTTGACGGCGCGTTGCACGAGCGTGGGCGGCTTGGCGCGGATCGGCAGGTCGTCCAAAAAGCGGCTCAAGTCCTCGGCCATGGCTGCCGCGGTCGGGTAGCGGTCGGCCGGGTTCTTCTCGATCGCCTTGGTGATGATCGTCGCGAGCTCAACGGGCATCGAGGGAGCCATTTTGCGCGGCGAGACCGGCTCGCGCTGCGTCACTCGATGGATGATCTCGCGATGATCGGTCCCGGACACGGCCGGCCGTAGGGTCGCAATCTCGTACAACGTGACGCCCAGCGCGTAGACATCCGCCCGATGATCCACGATGGCCTGATTGCCCGAGGCCTGTTCGGGGGCCATGTAGCGCACGGTTCCCAACAAGTCACCACTGAGCGTGAGCCCCGCATCCTGTTCGATTCGCGCCAGTCCGAAATCGAGAATCCAGATTTGACCCTCGGCGTCCAACAGCAGGTTGGCCGGTTTGATATCGCGGTGGACCACGCCGTGATCGTGTGCATGGTGCAAGCCATCGGCCACCTGATGCCCGAGCCGGGCCACGGCCCGATAGAAATCGGGGCGCGCGTTGGTGCTGGACGCCTCCGTCGCGCGATTGGCAACCCCATTCGTCTCTTGTGACGCTCCGTTTGCCGAAACATCCTTCCGCTGGCCATTGTCCGTGTGGTGCGCTTCGGCCGAAGTTGTCACGGCCCTGGAAATTGAGTCGGCACTCAGGCGAAGTTGTTCCGCCTGCAGTTGCTTGATTACCTGCGCCATTGTCTGGCCGCGGACCAACTGCATGGCGTAGAAGTGGATACCCTTTTCCTCGCCGACCGAGTACACGGAGACGATATTCGGATGATTCAGGGCCGCGGCCGCGCGGACTTCATTGCGGAACCGTGCCAGACGTTTTTCGTCGAGCATGCAGGCCAGCGGCAGCACCTTCAGCGCCACGGTGCGGTCCATCGAATCCTGGTGGGCCTCGTAGACGATGCCCATTCCGCCGCGGCCGATTTCGCGGACGATGCGAAAATCGCCGATGGTGTTCGGCACGACCGCTTCCGGCTGGTCGGACATGCGGTCACGCGCGTCTTTGTCACTGCTGGCCGAGCTGCCGATGGTGCAAAGCGCGGGAAAAACGTCCTCGATCACTTCGGCGAGATCCGGATAGCGCTCGACGTACTCCTCGATCCGCGGCTGCTCGCCGCGGCGCACGCGGTCGAAGTATTCGCCGGCCACTTGCCCGATCAGGCGTTCGGCGTCGTGTTCGGGAATTCGATCGTGGATGGACATGATCGCGTCACGCAGCTCGCTTCGCTGGATGGCCATCCTGGCCGAACTCAGTTCTTTGAAAGTGCTCCCGCTTGAACCAACACGGTTCGCAGTCTCAATATCGCGCGGCCGTAGCGCTTGCTGGCCGCGTCAGGCGAAATCTCAAGTACCTCCGCCGCTTCAAGGTTGCTCAAGTCCTCGACATGGCGCAACACGAGCACCGCTCGGTCCGCTTCCGAAAGTTGCTGGATGGCCTGATGGGTCAATTGGATCAGTTCCTCACGTTGTGCCGCGTCGCCAGGTTGCTGCGACAATACCGAGTTGGCCAGCGCCATGGACGACGCTTCGGACAGCGCGACCTCGCGGCGCACCGAGCGTTTGTCGGCGCCGATGTGCTTGCGCCGCGCGTCGATCAACCGATCCATCGCCTTGCCCCGCAGCCAAACTCGAAACGACGCGGGTCGGGTCTCGAGGAACTCGTCGATGCGTCGGCTGACCACGATGTGCGTTTCCTGGATCAAGTCGGACGGATCGATGCGGCCGCGCATTTCGGCGTCCATGTGCACTTCCAAGAGCCGACGCAAATAGCCGCGATGGCTCTGAAGGATCTGGTCCAAGGCATTGGTGTCGCCATTGGCCAGTTGCTCGAGCCATTGCTCAGTTTGCATCGCGCCACCAACGAAACGGTCCGACGAAGACACCAAGGTACACAACCCCTACATAAAGGAACCCGTAGTTCCGCCGGTTCGCGGACAGGTTTCGGACAATTTTTTTCGCAGCGGACCAGTGCCCGGCGCCGCGCTACGGGCGATGACCCGCAACGCCAGCGACCTGTTAGCAATTTCTGCCGATTCTACCACAAATCCTGTCTGGTCATGGCAAATCGTGCGGGTTGTATTAGTAGGGGCAGCTTGCTGGCTTCGCATGGCCGGCGCTTGCCCTGGTGTTTTCAGACTCCACTTCCCCCCGTCGAAAACTGCCGCCGCCGAAACGGGAGAACGCTAATGCAACGACATCATGTGACCGCGGCCGCTCTGGCGGTCCTTTTTCTCATTGCAACACTCAATTCTATTGCTTGCGCAGCGCCGTACACGTTCACGCCGTTGGGTGATTTGCCGGGCGGGGTTTTCTTTAGCCGTGCATACGCCGTTTCCGCCGACGGCTCGGTCGTCGTTGGCCGCGGTACGCCCGCCAGCGGCGCCGAAGCTTTTCTTTGGACCAGCGGCGGCGGGATGGTCGGACTGGGCGCTCTCGCCAGCGGGTTCAGCAGCTTCGGATGGGGCGTCTCTGCGGACGGCTCAGTCGTTGTAGGCCAGAGCGGCGGTGCCAGCGAGGCCTTTCGCTGGACCAGCGGCGGCGGGATGGTCGGACTGGGCGATCTGCCTGGCGGCAGCGTCGCCAGCCAGGCACTTGGCGTCTCGGGCGACGGGTCGGTTGTCGTGGGGCAGAGCATCAGTAGCAACGGTAACGAAGCCTTTCGCTGGACAAACGGCGGCGGGATGGTCGGGCTGGGCGATCTGCCTGGTGGCAACTCTTCAAGCTTCGCATACGGCGTCTCGACGGATGGGTCCGTCATCGTTGGGCGCAGCGATATCGCCGGCGGCGTCGAGGCCTTCCGCTGGACCAGTGGCGGAGGGATGGTCGGACTGGGAGATCTGCCTGGCGGCAGCTACTTCAGCCACGCATACGATGTGTCCGCCGACGGGGCTGTGGTGGTCGGTCGGGGCACGAGCGGCAGCGGCACGGAAGCGTTTCGCTGGACCAGTGGTGGCGGGATGGTCGGTCTGGGCGATCTGCCCGGTGGTAGTTTCGACAGTCTGGCACTCGGTGTTTCCGGCGATGGGTCCGTCGTCGTCGGACGGGGCAACGGTGCCCTCGGACCAGCAGCCTTTGTGTGGACTAGTGGCGCCGGAATGCAAAACCTGCGCGACATGTTGATCGCTGGTGGCGCGACCGGACTGACCGGTTGGATCTTGGATCAGGCGACCGACATCTCCGCCGATGGCAAAACCATCGTGGGCTACGGCATTAATCCATTGGGCGACCAGGAAGCCTGGGTCGCCACCGTCCCCGAGCCGTCGACAATCGCACTCGCGGCAGTCGCATCGGCTGGCGCTCTGGCATGCGCGCGTCGGCGGCGGAAGCGCACAAGCGCGGCCGTCGCTGCATTGCTGTGTGCGGCTCTCTTGTTGGGGTCTTCGTCGGCTTCGGCCGTCACGATTCCCACCGTCCCCGTCGGCAACGCCGGCAACGCGGGCGAAGTCCAATCGCAAGGCACCTTCGGCGCGGTCGCCTACGACTACCGCATCGGCACGACCGAAGTCACCCTTGGGCAATACACCGTCTTTCTCAATGCCGTGGCGGCCACCGATACCTATTCGCTTTACAACACGTCGATGGCCACAAACCTGAACATCGCCGGCATTTCGCGCTCCGGTTCCTCGGGCAGTTACACCTACAGCGTCATCGGTTCGGCGAACAAGCCGGTGGTCTACGTGGGTTGGGGTGATGCCGCGCGGTTTGCCAACTGGCTGCATAACGGACAACCGACGGGCGTTCAGGATGCCAGCACGACCGAAGATGGCGCCTACACGCTCAACGGCGCCAACTCAAATGCGGCTCTCAACACCGTTTCGCGCACTTTGAGTGCCACCTGGTTTATTCCTTCGGAGAACGAGTGGTACAAGGCTGCCTATCACAAGAACGATGGCGCGACGGGCAACTACTGGGACTATCCGACGTCGACCGATTCGACCCCTTACAGCGACCAGCCGCCGGGCAGTGGCGCGCCGACGCAATCCAACACAGTCAACTTCTATAAGGATGATTCAATTGCAAACGGCTACGATGACGGTTACGCGGTCACGGGTTCGACGAGCAACAGCAGCAGTCAGAACTACCTCACTGACGCGGGCGCGTATTCGCTTTCTGCCAGCCCTTACGGCACCTACGATCAAGGCGGCAATGTGTACGAATGGAACGAAGCGCGTGCCTTGCGAGGGGGGGCGTGGGACTTTGCCTTTGGCGACGTGGATGCCTCGAGCCGGCGCGGCTTCAACCAACCGACGAACGAGAGCAGCAGATTCGGCTTCCGCGTGGCCACCGTCCCCGAGCCGACCTCATTTGTTCTGGCGGCGCTAGCGATAGCCGGCCTGATTTTCTTGAGCGGGCGTCGTGCCGTTGCGAACGGCGGTCGGGAAAGCTCGCGAAGATGCAGTGCGGGGCGCCGTGCCGCGGCAAGGAGTCTCTTGGCGACTTCGACACGGGCTGCGTTGCCGGTACTCGTGTGCTTGTTTGTCGCTGTCGAACCGAGTCACGCGGCCCCGATCACCGTGGTGGATCAACAGAACCCCGGCCCGTTTGACATCTCTTTCAGCCCACCCTCGCCGATGGGCCAGACGTTTACGGCGTCGCTGGCCGGTGTTGACGCAATCGAGGTCGACCTGCGAAGTGCTAACACGGTTTACGTGAACCTCAGGGATGGGTTGGCGGGCGCGGACGGCTTGACTGGACCAATCCTCGCAACCTCGAACACAGTGTCATACGTGATCCCGACTGTGCAGACGGTTCACTTCGACTTCGCCAGCACGATTCCCCTCATCCCCGGCAATACGTACGTTGCCGAACTGGTCTCCACACTGGGAGCCGACATCGATGCGGTGGCGACAACGAGCAACGCCTACACGGGCGGCCAGTCGTTAATGTCCGGCTTCGCATCCAGCAGTTCGTTCCTTCTCGATCGGGACTTGCTGTTCGTCGAGGGGCTACATGTCCCCGAGCCATCGACGTTCGTACTGGCGGCGTTCGCGTTGTTGGGTGTCGCAACTCTCGCGCGTCGCCGTCGGATGCACACTTCACACCATGCTTGACACCACTAGCACGAAGCGCCTCGAATTGTCGGGCGATGACGCATAACAAACAAGGAAACCGCTAATGAAATACCGCAACTCGGCCGGCCTTTGCGTGAGCGCCCTGATCCTCTTCGCGACCGGTTTCGCGGCGGCAGCACCCGTCACCGTGCCCACGGACCTCAGTCCCGGCGACCGGTACCGCATTGTCTTTGCGACCAGCAGTAGGCGCGACGCGGGGGATGACAATATTGCCAACTACAACGCCTTCGTTTCGGCCGTTGCCGCCAGCCAGCCGGAGCTTGCGGCTTTGGCAACCACCTGGAGGGCCATCGGCAGCACCGCGGCGGTTGATGCGCGCGACAATACGGATACGAACCCAACCATCTCAACCGGTGCGCCCATCTACAACACGGTCGGGAGTCGGATCGCGGCTGACAATTCCCACTTGTGGGACGGCGCCATTTCGGATCGGATTTTCGATGAGGAAGGAGACACTCCGGCAACGTTGTACGTCTGGACAGGCACGGACGAATCTGGCATTGCAACGCCATTTCCACTCGGCGGTCGCACCTCGCATCCTCCCATCGACGACGTCAGCACCGGTTTATGGGACACCCTTAGTTTCTGGATTGAATCGGGAGATACCTTCTTTCATACGGATAACCGACCGCTGTACGGGATTTCGGGCGAGCTGGTCGTCGTGCCCGAGCCGTCGACGCTCGCACTGGCATTGCTCGGCCTTGCTGCGATGGCCGCCTGCGGCCGCAAGCGTTCCAACCGGGCAACCAACAGGAATCGTCCAACGTGACTACGTTGCACCGCGCCAATGCGCGGCGGTCTCCGGGAGCCCGGCCGGTTCACCTACCATGCCGGCCGGGCTTCCCGCTTTCTGTGGAGACCCGTCCAGGCTGCCGATCAACGAGCGCCCCTCCGAAGCAATGAGCCGGAGCAGACAGTCCCGGCTCAGCTCACACACGCCGTGCACTGATTGGATTCACAGTCGGCGGACTTGACGCGATGGCGCGTCGTCGAGAGCAACGCGTCGAGTTGTTCCTTGGGCGGCAACTCAAGATAGACCTGGTCCGCCTCAATCTTGATCGGAAACACCTTCAATGAGTACGGCTCGTTCGAGAGGCTCTGGCCGGACTCGAGCGAAAACACCTTCTTGTGCAAGGGGCAGGCAATCTTCGGCTCGTCGCCAACCGTTCCCATGATGCCGCGTGACAATACGAACGCGTTCATATGGGGACACATGTTTTGGCACGCGTACCACTGCCCGCGACTTGCAAAGTTGTACACTGCGATTTGCACGTCTCCGTACTTGACCGCCGCGCCGCCGTCAGCAGGAAAATCCGCGACGTGGCCGACGTGGATCCACTGCTTTTTCAAGTGCCCGTTGTCGCGTGGCTTGCCGCGGTGCGCGCCATGGTGATTGCCCGCGGGTGCATTCATGCCGTTAAGCTGAACCAGTTCGCTGTTGTCCGGGGTAACGCCTCCCTTGGGCCAGTCCACCGGACGACGTTGCCCACGCTCGTCGACGAACTCGATCGCCGGTTCCGTTTCTTCGGTATTGACGAACTGCCGGAACAGTCGTCGCTTTTCGGGGTTATCGACAACCTCCTTCCATTCACACTTATAGGAGTCCACCAGGTGCTGCATCCGCCGCTCCAACTCATCGCAAATGCCGAGCTTGTCCTCGATCACGACCGCCTTCAAGTGATCAAGGCCGCCGTCCATCTGTTCGAGCCAGGTTGCCGTGCGAGTCAGCTTGTCAGCCGTGAATATGTAATACATCAAGAGGCGGTCGATGTAGCGCACCGCTGTCGCCTCATCGAGGTCCACCGCGAGCAGGTCGGCGTGTCGTGGTTTCGCGCCGCCATTGCCGCAAACGTAGAGGTTGTAGCCATTCTCCGTGGCAATCAAACCCACGTCCTTGCACTGGGCCTCGGCACATTCGCGAACACACCCGCTAACCGCGAACTTGATCTTGTGCGGCGCGCGAATCCCGCGGTAGCGCCGCTCGATCCGGATTGCGAAGCCGACACTGTCCTGCACACCGTAGCGACACCATGTGGTGCCCACGCAGCTCTTCACGGTGCGGACAGCCTTCCCATAGGCGTGCCCGCTCTCGAACCCCGCGTCGATCAGTTCTTCCCAGATGTCGGGAAGCTGGTGAAGCTGTGCCCCGAACAGGTCGACTCGCTGGCCGCCCGTGATCTTCGTGTAGAGCCCGTACTTCTTGCCAACCCGCCCCAAAGCCATCAACTTGTCGGGCGTGATCTCGCCCCCGGGAACGCGTGGCACGACGCTGTACAAGCCGCCGCGCTGCATGTTGGCCAAAAAGCGGTCGTTCGTGTCTTGCAGCGTATGGTGTTCGCGGTTGACGACCGTCTCGTTCCAAAGGCTGGCCAGGATGGATGCCACTGCAGGTTTGCAAACTTCGCACCCGTTGCCCGTACCGTGCGATGCCACCAGCTCGTCGAACGTCCTGATCTCCTTGATCTTGACGATCTCGAATAGTTCCTGGCGCGAGTAGGCGAAATGCTCGCAAAGATGGTTGTTCAGGGTGACTCCGGCCGTCGCCATTTCCGCCTTGAAGATGTCTGTCACCAGCGGCAGGCATCCTCCGCATCCGGTGCCGGCTTTGGTGCAGGACTTGACGTCGGCTAGCGACGTCAGCTTCCCGTCCACGATCGCTGCGCGGAGGTCGCCCTTGGTGACGTTGTTGCACGAGCAGACCTGCGCTTCATCGCTGAGTGCACCGGCGCCGCCCAGGGCCGCCAATTGCCCTCCGCCAACGCCGATCAGTTCTGCCGGCGCGCAGGGAAGCGCGTCGTCGCTTTTCGCAAGCGCGCTCAGTGTGCCGTAGTTCGAGGCATCGCCGACGAGGATGCCCCCGAGGAGTTTCTCGCCCGCGTGATCGAACACCAGTTTCTGGTAGACGCCGGAAAACGGATCTTCGAACACCAGCGGTTTGGATCGCCAATCCGGCGCTTCGTAGTCGCCGAAGCTGGCCACGTCCACACCCATCAACTTGAGCTTGGTCGACAGGTCGGCTCCGGTGAACGTGCGCGACGAGCTCGTCGCAGCAGTCGCCGATGGGTTCGAGGCGGCTTCCGTTCCGGTTCGAGAGAGGTTCGCCGCAACCACCTCCGCCATATCGTATCCCGGCGCTACCAGGCCGTAGATCATTCCCCCGTGCAAGGCGACTTCGCCGATGGCATAGATGTCTGGATCCGAGGTGCGCAGCAGGTTGTCGACGACCACACCGCCTCGTTCGCCGACCCTCAAGCCACAGTCGCGCGCCAGTTCGTCGCGTGGACGAATCCCGGCCGACACGATGATCATGTCGACGTCGAGCGCCTCGCCGTCGGCGAACACCATGCCGTTTACGTTCGCGTCGCCTGTGACTTCCTTCGTGGCCTTGTTTAGATGCACGCGCACGCCGAGCGACTCAATTTTCTTGACCAGAATCCGCGAGCCCGCGTCGTCGAGCTGTCTTGGCATGAGCCGTGGGGCGAACTCGATCACGTGCGTCTCGAGCCCCAAATCGTATGCCGCCTTGGCAGCCTCCAGCCCCAGCAGCCCTCCCCCTATCACGGCACAGCGAGTCGAGGTCTTGCCGAACGCAATGATCTTTTCCAGGTCTTCCAGCGTGCGGTATACAAACACCCCGATCTTCCGGATTCCGTCAACCGGCGGCACGAAAGGATACGAGCCAGTTGCGAGAACGACGTGGTCGTACGCGATCGTCGCGCCGCGTTCGGACGTGACCACGCGCTGCTCCCGGTCAATGGCGTTCGCCCGGTCGCCAACGTGTAGCTCCACGCCGTGTTGCTGATACCAGTCGAGCCGGGCCAGCATCAGCTTTTCGGCGTCTCGGTGTGCGAAGAACGACGTAAGTCCAACGCGATCGTATGCCGCTCTCGGCTCCTCGCAGAACGTAACGATTCGAAACCTTTGCTGGGTGTCGTACTCGACCAGCTTCTCGACGAATCGATGGCCGACCATGCCATTGCCGATGACAACGACGCTTTGTTTGCCATGGTCCAACATTTCGAATCTCCGCAATCGTTAAACGTCGTCCCAAGTCTCGGCACGGCGCACCAGCACAGCGCAGTTCTTGTACGACGGCTGATCCGAATAGGGATCGAAGTGGGCCAGGGTGAGTTGATTCGTCGCTTCGTAGTGCATCGGGATGAACACCTGCCCGGGTTGCACGGTGGGCGTAACGAACGCTTTGGCCCGCAATCGACCGCGCTGCGACTCGACGATCACTTCTTGATTGGGGCGAATGCCTTCTTCGCGGGCGTCCTGAGGGTTGATTTCAACGTACACCTGCTGCGGACCCAGCTTGCGCAGCACGGATGACTTTGCCGTTCGTGTTTGCGTGTGCCATTGCGCCGCGGTGCCGCGCCCGGTGAGTAGCAAGTAGGGGAAGCGCCGCGTCGGAGGTTCGGGCATGTCGCGCGGCGCCTCGAACAGGAATCGGGCGCGGCCGTCAGGATGATAGAACCGTCCGTCGGCGAACAAACGATGCTGGCCAGGACTTTGTCCGGCGCCGCCTTGCGCGGGGGCAGAGTTTTCCCGGCGATTGTCTCGTTGAGGCTTGGGCCATTGGACGCCGCCGCACCGTTCAATTTCTTCGTAGCCGCCAATTCCCGAAATGTCGCATGGTTGGCCGCGGGAAAGTTGTTTCAGTTTTTCGAAGACGGCGGCGGGAGTCGTCCACTCGGAAAACATCGCGCCACAGCCCCAGTACTCGGCGATCAACCGAAAGATCGAGAAGTCGGCAAGCGCCTCCCCCGGCGCCTTGGCGACTTTCTTGATCAGGCCCAGGCGGCGCTCCGAGTTGATGAACGTGCCATCCTTCTCGCCCCATCCGGCAGCAGGCAAAAAGAGATCAGCCCGCTGGGCGGTCTCCGTCGAATCATACATGTCCTGAACGACGAGGAACTCCAGTCGGTCCAGGATCTCGCGGCAGGTGTTCTGATTGATCCACGAATGGGCCGGATTGGTGCAAACCACCCACAATCCCTTGATCCGGTCGCGGAGAATGCCTTCGATGATTTCGTTGTAGGTCCAACTCGGCTGGTCCGGGATGCAGCCGGGGTCGATGTTCAGTACTGTGGCAACCTTTTCGCGATGCGCGGGATTCGTGAATTCGTGCCCGCCGAGCAAGTTGGTCGTGTTGCTGAACAGGCGGGAACCCATCGCATTGCACTGACCCGTGATGGAGTTCGCCCCGGTACCTGGCCGGCCGATGTTGCCGGTCATCAAGGCGAGGTTGATGATGGCCTGCGCGGTGCGCACGCCCTCGTAACTCTGGTTGACGCCCATTGTCCACCAGAGCGACACGCGCTGGCCTTCGTGGATCGTCCGCGCGACGTGGTAGATCTGCTCCACCGAAACGCCGGACGCAGTCGCGACCACGTTGGGACCGAACTGCTCGAGGTGATTGCTGAATTCTTCGAATCCGGTTGTATGCGCCGCGATGTACTCGCGGTCGATCCAACCTTCACGTACCAGGACATGCGCGATCGCGTAGAGCAAGGGCAAGTCGGACTTCGGCCGCAGCGCGACGTGCTGGGTGGCCGCCATCGCGGTTTCCGTCCTCCGCGGATCAATGACGATCACCTCCGGCCGATGTGGATTTCGCAAGACGCGCTGCCACATGATCGGATGCGCCACACACAGATTCGAACCGATCAACACGATCACGTCCGACTCTTCGAAGTCTTCGTAGGCATACGGTGGCGCGTCGAAGCCAAACGCCTGCTTGTAGGCAACGACCGCGGTCGCCATGCACTGCCGGGTATTGCCGTCGCCGTGCAATACGCCCATGCCGAACTTGGCGAGTGCCCCGAGCAGCGCCATTTCTTCGGTGGGAATCTGTCCAGTGCTGAGAAACGCGACCGACTCTTTGCCGTGCCGACGTTGAATTCCCTGGAAACGACTACAAAATTCAGTAAGTGCCACGTCCCAGGTGACTGGCCGCAGCATGCCTTTGCCATCGCGGGCAAGCGGCGTCGTTGCACGGTCGGTCGAGTTGAGCACAGAAAGCGCTTCCCAACCCTTCGGGCATGCCATGCCGAGGTTCACCGGGTAGTCGGTCGACGGCGAGAGGCTGATCGCCTCGCCGTCACGCAGATGGACCGTCAGACCGCACCCGGTCGAGCAGAAACCGCAGACCATTTGGGTGGTCGAGGTCGGCTGCAGCTTCCGCGGCACGTGACCGAGCCCGAACTTTCCAGGTTCCTGCACCAGGTCGCGCGTCAGCGGGCCGTCGTGGGCCCGCCAGGTGTCGGATCGCGCACCGAACGCGAGTTCCTTGTTGGTCGTCTGGCTCATGGCACGGGCGCTCCGGGCATCCTCGGCGCGACGGACGCGGTGAAGAACAGGTAACGCTCGTGCAGTTCGGCGACGATCAACATTCCCAACATCAACAGGCCAATCGCACCGACGAACAGCGGTTCGTACCCACCGGGCGTGAGCAGGTTCTCGGCGAGTATTACCGCGGGCAGAGCGATTCCACCCACAACGCCGAAGAACACGCGGCGGAGCATGACCATGCTCAATTCGCCGGTGAGCAGAAGTGCGCTCCGTTTGCGCGGCGTGTACTGCCGGCTGCCCAGGTGCAGCAGAACGCTTATTTCGACCAGCAGCTTCGTGACCTCGGCGCCGATCAGTAGTCGGCACAGCGTGCGCCCCAGCCTGTCCAGTACGATTGCAACCGTCAGGTCTGGCGTCAGTGCCGCCGTGCAAAGCGATATCAACAGGACAACCGGAAGGCCGAGCACCAACCCGGTCAGCAAGAACCGGGTCGTCGTTGCGACCGGCGTCCAAAGCGGGCGTCGCGTGTCGACGTAGATCATGACCGAGCACATCACGGCGGCGAGCCCGGACAGCGCGGCTGCGGTTCCCAGGGCCCGTTGCCACGCGGTCAGCACATCGAACCAGGCGACGGCGGCGTAGGCAGTCGCAGCGCCGGCAAAAATCGTGAATGCAAGAATCTCTCGGCTAAGCCACGACGTACGCAGCCCGAGTAATGCGCGATACGCGTACAGCGGTCGTCCCAGATGAAAGATCGACGCAACCAACCCGGCCAGTCCAAGGCTCAGCGCCGCAATCAAGTGCCAAGGTCGCGCGGCCGTCCCAATGTCGGCGTACGTGTTCGTCGAGTAAGAGTATGTCAGGTGCTCGACGGCGAACGCCCCAACCGACATCTGCGTAAGAACGAGCATCACCACCAGTGGCAAATGCCCCTTACCCGGCTGCACGCGAAAGTAGTCGGCCGGGAGCGTATTGCGCGGGAACACGCGGGCGGACTTGTACGCCGTCGTCGGCAGCGTGTAGCTCGGGTCGGGCGCGCCGGGCAGGAACGTGTGGGCCTCGCTCTCGTCGCGAACGAGTTGCTTGCTGACAACTCGAATGCGGATCGCCTGATTCGGACAGGATTGCACGCATGCGGGCGCCTCGCCGACCGCCAGCCGCTGGTGGCACATGTCGCATTTGCGCACGATGCCCTTCGACTTGCTGTACACCGGGACATCGTACGGACACTTCAACATGCAGTACTGACAACCAATGCACTGATCGTCCAGATGCCGCACGATGCCAGTGACCGGGTCTTTCTCATACGCTTCCACGGGGCATCCGTCGGCGCATGCCGGTTCGATGCAATGATGGCAGGCGGTCGTCACATGTTGCAGGACCGGCAGTTGATCGGTGCCGCCGACCATGAGGCCCACGTCGCGCCAGGTCTCCTCTTCTTCCAGCCCATTCAGGTTGTGACAAGCGGCCACGCAAGCCTTGCAGCCGCTGCACGCGTCGAGGTCGACCTCGAAGGCGTACTGCTCAGCCGGCCCAGGCAGCCCAGAGGGAACCAGATCGCGATAGTACCGGTCACCTGCCGGGTGACCGTTGGCCTCGTGCGATTGCGAGAAGCGCTCGATGGGCGTCATCGTCTGTTGCTCGCGCAGCAACAGATCGACCATGCCCTTGCCGGATTCAATCGCAGGGTTTGTAACTGAGCACACTCGGGTTATTCCGTCCGACGATCTTTCGTAGCAAGGTTGGTTCGCGTCGTTGTCTCCAGCGCAAGGCGTGCGCTCCCGTCCGCTAGACCGGTGCTGGCTGCAAGTCGGTGGACTCCACGGACCGTTTCTTGAGGGCCAGGGCATGCTCTTTTTGCGCGTCGGTCTCGGCGGCCGACGAAAAACGCACGGCAAACGCAAAGAACGAACAGCACGTGACGATGCCGCCGAGGATCAACAGTGCCGTCGGCCACTGAATGGCTCCTTTGAACAGGAAGCCGGCGGCCACAGCGCCGGCGTTTCCGCCGGCGCCAACAATCCCGGAAACCGCGCCCAGTGCGTGCTTGTTGACAAACGGCACCACAGAGAAAGTCGCTCCTTCAGACATTTGCACAAACAGGCTGAACAGAATCAGCGCGGGAATGGCCAGTGCGAGCACCCTCATCTGCGAGAACAACATCAAAGCCAGCCCTTCGCAGAACAGCACCATGAACAGCCACGTCACGCGCCCCCGCAGGCCCCAACGGGAACCAAACGAGTCGCCGAAAATTCCGCCCAGCGTGCGCGCGAACAGATTCATCAGGCCGAACGACGCCGCAATGCCCCCGGCGGCGATCAGGCCCATGTTGAAGTAGTCAGCGAAGTACAACGCGGCGACGTTGTTGATCGTCAGCTCGATACCGAAGCACGCCCCATAGATCACGAACAACGCCCACACGCGCGAGTCGCGGCAGGCGTCCCAAAAAACGCCCTTGTTCTTGTGCCTGCCGGGCAACCGTCCCTCGGCGCGAAGCTGTTTGTAGTTGCCTTCGGGACAGTCCTGGGTGAAGAAGAAGTAGGCGATTCCCGCCAGGAAGCACGTGGCCCCGGCGAACAACATCGCGACGCGCCAGCCCATCGCCGGGTCGAGGCCCAGGCCGCCGGCCAGTTCCAGATTCGTAAAGGGCACGACCGCGCCGAGCGTCAACATGCCGAAGACAACAGGCATGATTAGCTGTGTCGCGCCTCCGCCCATGTTTCCCCAGCCGGCGCTGGTCGCGTTGGCCGTGCCGACCACGTTCGGAGCGAACATTACCGACGTGTGATACTGCGTAATGACGAACGATGCGCCGATCATGCCGATCAGTAGGCGAAAGAAAATAAACGTCCACGGATCGGTTGCCAGCCCGATCAGCATCACGGGCAAGGAGCCGAGCGTCAGCAGCCAGGTATAGGCCAGCCGCGGGCCGATATGGTCACAAAGCCATCCGATGACCAGCCGCGCGACAACCGTGATAGCGACCGACGCGATGATGCTCCAACCAATCTGCGACTGGGTGAGCTGCAATTCATCGCGGACCACCTTCATCAGCGGTGCGATCCCGAACCAGGCGAAGAAGCACAAAAAGAACGCGAACCAACTCATGTGGAACGCGCGAATCTGCGGCATACTCAGCTTGAATAGATTGCCCCACAGAATCGTGGCTTTGCCCTGGTCCCGCATCATCCTGTTCCCCGGCGGCTCGCTGGAAGTACGCGTCGCGGGAGGCGTGTCGCAGTCGGCGCGCACCGCCACCCCATTGCTTGCCAAAGCCGCCTTTCGCGGAGACCGAAACCGTTCGCGATGATCCGAACGGGAAGGTATGTCGACGACGAGGCGCGAGCGCCTCGCGATGTCCGCGTATTCTTTAGCTCCGTGCCACCGACCCAACGGCCGGGACAATCTGGCTGCTCGCAACTAGCGTGCCAGAGTGTGTTAGGCTAGCGGCGCGAACCACGTTCGGCGCTAGATTTGACGGGAAAATGAAATCTTCCGCGTTCGTTCCTCTCCGTCTCCTTGCATGACATTCGGGCAAGGCCTTGCCCGGAAATCTGGCATGCCGCCAGCAGCCGCCTCCCGCGCCCACTCGGAGGACTGCTAACAGCATTTGACAATTCATCTGCTGCCGGTTCGTGACGTGCTACGGCGCCTGCCGGCCGCATCGAGGCATGGGCGATTCGCCGGCGACAACTCGATCGCTTGCCGCCCTGCTGTCCGCGTCGGTTGCTCGAGAATTGCGGTGCACGTGCCCGCGGCGACCGCCAACACTCGGCTCTGCGGTCAAGTAATCGCAACGGGTTCGGCCTGGCCGAGCAGATCAGTCCAAAACTCGCGGTCGCTGCGAACTTTACGCGCGAAAAACTCTTCGTGCTCCGCCACGACGGACTCAGATTCCAGATCGGCGCGCACCTGTGGCGTCAGATGCGGATCAAAAACCTCTGGTAACCAGTATTCGCGCCAGGTCGCCTCGTCGAAGCAGACGCGAGCAATCAGCGCTTGGTTTCGCCACACCTCTTCCCAAGTCGTCATGTAAGGAAAGCATTGGCGGAATCGGTGCTTGGCGAGCGGCCCTTGAAGATGGAGGATCTTGATGCCCAGGAAAAATGCCTTCAGCGAAATTGCGGCTTCGGATCCTCCCCATCCACGTAGCGCAGAGATCCAACGAACGTCGTCGTAGATCGAGGCTGGGAGCGCGTATGCCGGTGATTTGAGACTGCTCACTTCCGATATCTCTGTCGCCGGGCGACGGTGGCGCCATCGAGCCGAAAAGTATCCTCGCTCAGGGCACAGGCGAAAGGACGCGCCGTAGGCACGCGTGGGCAGGAACCTATATCCGCACACGTCGACGCTCACGATTGCACCATGAAAAAGTGCTGCATGCGCCAAACGATCTAGACAGCGTCGACTGACACGCTGGTGGCCGTCGAGATACACCACGACATTGCCTGTCGCAGTTCGCGTGGCTTCATCGCGCGACGTCGCCACGCCCTGGCGACTTTCATGGCGAATCAGCCGAATATCCTCACCGCCGATACGACTGCATGTTTTATCGGTTGACCCGTCGTCAACAACAATGATCTCGTGCAGGGACTCCGTGTTGTTGCGAACCGATTGGATCGTTCGCAGTAGCTCTCGCCCTTCGTTGTAAACCGTGATTACCACGGAGATTGACGGCGCTTCATCCATGATGGTCGATCGCCAGGTGCCAGGAAATGGTCTCTATTTGGCGAAGTGAGTCGCTGTAGATCCCAGAATTAGGTGGCAGGTGAACTTTGCCGCGCGGTCGGCATTCCGCTACTTGCACAGACGCGGCGCGATCGCTCCGAATTGCGTTTCCATCCGCGTCTTTGGGATCGGTTGACGTTTTCTGCAATGCAACTACGAGTGCGATCGCCGCCAGCACGAGTGCGACCACGGCAATAGTCAGCAGTAAGTACGTCGTTCGGCGTGGCGTAAAAAAACCGTAATCCTTCGCGGGATCGCCGGTTGGGTCTGGCATCGGCATACTCGTCTCCTTGCTGAACGGACGGTCACTCAGAGGATAATCTTGCGCACCCAAAGCTCGGGCCAAATCCGTCGAATCCCGGTCGTCGTAGTCCTGTACGTCGCAGCAACGGTCTGCTGTACAGTGTCAAGGTTTCCTTGCGCGGGGTCGATGGCGTAGTCGAAAACCTGTTTTAAGCGGGTTTGATCCAGGTCGAGCTCGTCGTGCCGGGCGATGTAAAGGCGATTCTTGTGGTCTGCCGGCAGAGCATTGTTGAACTGAGTGCATGCGTCAAGGATCGTGTCAAACACTTCGACTGTGTCGTACTGATCGGTCTCGTCACCCGTATTGGGATCTACGATTTGTTCGTCGCTGAGACCAACACTTAAATAGTAGTCCGGAAGGCTCTGTGTACCGCTGGCGAACTCGTCTCGGCGATGAAACGCGAGAGCGACGAATATCCTTTGCTGGTTAGAGTCCCACGTCACCTTGGCGAGTCGCAGCCAGAGCTTGCGGGGCCTATTCGGATTGGTCGTCGGCTTTGATTTTCTGACACTTTCCGCCAGGGACATGTTGTTGTAATAGCCGCGAAGGGTCCGCTGAAAGAAGCGGATGCATGTCTGAATCCTGCGGCCGCGTGAGTGGGGCACCTCGAAAAACTGATGAGACACAGCTTGTCCTCCCGTCGAATTAACCTAAGCGTGCAATTGTCAGTTGGCGCACCGATCGCGATGGTCCCTAGTTGAACTTTCCTTCGAACGTCCGGCCAATTCGAAAACCGCTTTGAAGACCGCGGAATCCGATCCGATCGGCGCGCCAGTTTGCAGATCGTAGCATCCGCGGGGACACGGAGAAAGAACCGCCAAGCGCCGTGGTAGTCTTGGCAAACAATGCGGTTGAGTAAACCGTCCATTCGCGGACGTTTCCATAAACGTCGAAGAGCCCGAGCCGGTTTGGCCGAAGCATTCCAACCGGATGCGCATGGCCCTCTGAATTAGCTAAGTACCAAGCGTAGCGGTCCAACAATGCTGGCTCAAATCCGTAGAACCGTGGCGTCGACGATCCAGCGCGACAGACGTACTCCCACTCAGCATGGGTCAGTAGGCGATAGCCCGTACGGCGCGCGTGGCGCAGATCTGGAACGAACGAATCGTCGATATCTTCGATGCGTGGATAACACATGTCTTTTTCCGGAATTCCAGCTTCCTCGCTCAGCTTGCGACAATACCTCAGAGCGTCGTGCAGCGCGAGATCGTTGGCCGGACAATCCGGCTGGGGGCTGAAATCGTTCGGGTATCTGTTCTTGAGTTCTGGCAATAGGCGGACCATCTCCCTCTGCGTGATTTCGGTCGTGGAGACCAAAAATGACGCTGGAATCCTGACCTGGCGTTGTGTTTCGTCTTTCTCACGACCAGGCTCGCCCTCCGGCGATCCAATCGTGATCGTGGCCGGCGCGCGAACCAACACCATAGTGTGAAACGCAGAATCGACCAGCCACCCGCCATTTTCGGCAAATGGTTTGCCTGCAAGCGACGCACGGATTCGATCAATTACGTCGTCGGCTCCCCATTGACGCAGCGCCCATTCGGCGGCTGAGTGCACTCCGGGGTCGGGGTCTGTCTCGTAGATCGCTTGCAGAGTCTCAACCACACGAGAACGGACTGCGTCGCGACCGACCCGCTCTGCGAGATCACCGACGATAAGTATCTGAGCATATCGTGATTCGGCCGTCGCGGATTGCTGGCCTTGGTCACCCGGCGCTGTCTCAAGCCCACGCAACGCGGCCTGCAAGCGTGCGTGAAAGGCCACGTCGCCCGACGAGGCACTCGAAAACCGTTCGATCATGCGGGATTGCACGCGTCGATCGCCAGAGTCTTCTGGCAGAAGCGCGTTTTCAAACGCTTCCGTTTGCCCCATTTCGAATAAACTCACCGCTGCATTGGCTCGGCGACGCGCCGCTCGGTCTTTTTCGGCTTCCGACTGGTCGTCGCGAATCGTTTGTCGTGCCATCTCTTTCAAGATGGGCTCCACGGATGTCGAGTGTCGAAGGATCGCCGACTCGAGGGGCCGGAACTGCTCGTTGTCAGCATCCAAAACATACTCGACGAGCTTCTCGACACGGTCATCGTTGAAGCGGGCAATGATCGCAGCCACCAGGTACCGAGTCTGGCGATTGCCCGAGCAACTCCCAAAGGACTCTGCCGCGGGGATTCCCACAACGTCTCGGATCGGTCTTAGCAGTCTCAGCCAGTAGTCGAAACCACTAGGATCCGCGGACACCTCGTCAACCAGCGCGTTGAACAGTTCGGTTGCGATCGGAGTCCAGCGCTTCTGGCTGTCGACGCCGTGCGTGGTCAAACCTGCCGCTGCCCGCAGGCGACGAGGTCGCGGCTGCTCGTCGTCGCCAAGCACGCTCCAGAGGCGACTCTGTGCGGCCTCTTGATTTCCGTAGGTGAAGACGACCGTTCGGATCGGATCGATGTCGGCAGGCTCCGCCGAAAGAAGTTGATCAAGCAAATAGTCGAGGCGCTCTGCATCGACCGGCAACAGTGCCATAGCGGCATGCAACCGCTCTTTCTCATTTCCGTTCGAGTTGAGCGACTGAAGTTGGGGGTCGGACCACCAACGAGCAACCCGCGCATCGCGGATGAGTCTGGGGACATCCTGTGTTTCGGCAGTTGCCAATGCTCGGACATAACCGGTTGCGCGAATCCGACCTATCCCGACATACGCGGCCACTGCGAGAACGAAGATGACCGCGGCTCCCCCAACCAGTCGTCGAGTATGGTATCGCGACGCCGCATGCAGTAGGTGTCGTTCCGGGTCATTCCGCTTTTGACCGCGAGTCAGCCAGAGAATCGACAGCCATTCCCAAAGGTTTGGCAATTGTCGCGTGTGAGACTGGGCCCGATACGCGTCGGCTCGCTCAGTGAGCCGCAGCTCGGCACGGCCCCTGGCCGTGGTGCGCTTGTTGCGAGTCAGCCATGCCCGGATCGCTGGTACGAGGTAGTCATGAGTCAACTGATAGTGACGATCTGGCCGGTCGCCGGTGGATGTTGATTCATCTTCTTGGGCTGCTTGGCCTGCAGGATCCGTGGGGGTGACCAGCCGCAACTCACCGTCAAGAATGTCGACCAGTCGTTCAAATTCGTCCCGCGCACCGCCGTAGCCTGAGACATCGAGCAGCTCGCCCTCCGAACGCATGTTACCCCTGATATCGGTACCCTCAGGCGGCAACAAACATTCAAGCACGGCGCGGGCGCTCGCTTGATGCAGGCGATGCTCCGGTGCCGCAGTTGGGCTGGCAAAAGACTCGTCAAGAAATGCGACACCGGTTCCCTCCGCCCCTCCCATCTCCTTGAGCATCTCAGCCGTCCATGGCTTGTTCTTGATCATCTCGACGAATAGAGCCAGTCGAACCGGAATCACTCGACCGTCAACAGCGAGGCTGCTTACGGCCTGTTCAATGAAGTCTCGCTGAGACTGCGTCCGGTCCGACTCCTGCTCAGGAAGTCTTCCGTACGCGACTCCGAACTCGGCCAACACGTTCGCGGCATGCCGCGTATCGAACAGGTCGACAGAAGCCGAATTGCGATCCTCGACCAATGGCACCTCAATCACTCTCAGAAGTCGCGTCAACTGCATCCAAAAGTCATCGCGCACAAGCAGCACGGCCTGAACATGACCTCCATCACATTGCCTTAACGCATCGGCAAGTTGTGTGCCCTCCTGCATCGGGTTCGCGTGCAACCACTGTTCGAACTGGTCGAGGAAGATCACGATCTTTCGATCCGCCGACTTCCAGTTCGCTTCGCGCAATCCGGCGATGATCTCCGGCAATGACAGGGCATTGGGGATGGCAGGGTATACCTTACGAATTGCCTTCAGCAGCCGAAGTTCCGTATCATCTCGAGTTGACTCGACGAAGATGGGAACGACGTGGTCATCAAGCAGCGGCAACAGACCGGCCTTTACGAGCGACGTTTTTCCACAGCCGCTTGGACCGTAGACGAGCCCCACGGGAAACGTCGCATCCTCATTGGTTTCGTTCAGCCTTGACTGCCAGAAACGGATGGACTCTGGAACACCGTTCGTGTCTCGTGGGTCGGGTAGTAGCCTGAGAAAAAATGCGGCGTCCGGAGCGTCAAAGCTCCTCAGGCCCTTGGGCACCACGCGGGCATCTGTACCACTTTCTCCACTGGCCACTTCCCCGAGTGGCACACTCCCTTCTTCTGCCTCGCCTTGTGCCAGTCTCAAGTCGGCCAATAGATCCGCCGCACAGCTATACCGCTCCGACATACGCTTTGCCAGGCATGTTAGCGCGATCCTCTCGAGCCGGACGGGTATCGAGCCGTCACGTTGTCGCGGTGGTCGTGGATCGACGTGGCGAATTGCGTAGAACAGTTCGTCACGATCGTCCCCGCTGAAAGGCAGAGACTTTGTCAAGATCTCGTAAAGAATGACGCCAAATGCCCAAATGTCCGTGCGTCCATCCACACGATGGGTTTCGCCGGCCGCCTGCTCTGGCGCCATGTACGGCGGCGTGCCGGCTATTTCGCGCCTGCGAAGCAACTGCATCGATTCATCAATGGCCAGTCCAAAGTCGGCGATGTACGGGCGCCGCTGGCGATCGATGAGGATGTTTGCCGGCTTGAGATCACGGTGAGTTAGCCCTCGCTCGTGAGCGTATTGCAGTGCGTCGGCTACGGTTGTCAGGATACTCAACACCTGGTGGAGCGAAAGGTCGTCCTCCCGTATTAGATGCTTGAGCGTTATTCCATCAATGTATTCGAGAACGACGAAGTGGCCTCCGTTGTCATCTTTTCCAACTTCGTATACCGGCACGATTGCAGGGTGCTTCAGGCGCGCGGCCAACTGCGCCTCTTGCAACAGCGGAGGAATTGAGCCCGCCCCATCTTTCTGATATCCCAGAATACACTTGATTGCGACATGACGCTTGAGGTCCCTGTCGTATGCAAGATAGACGCGTCCGAAGCCACCTTTGCCCAATACCCTTTCGACTTCGAAGCGACCAACGTGAGTTGGCATGACCACCTGAACGAAGACGGATTTTACGAGCTGCAAGTCATCGGGAAACCGCGACTGGTAGTCGTGCAACAGTGGCGAGTCGCCTTGACCAACCCGATGCTCCATTTCCAGCATCAAAAGGTTCGCGAGCAACCGATCACGAGTGTCGGCCCGAACCCCGCCTAAGAAACTTTCTATTTTCGGTTGTTTGCCATCCCGCAAGGCGCGATCAAACTGCGTGCAGACGCGGTCCAACTCGACCGCGACGGTAACGGCGAACGCGTCTTCGCTGTTTGAAAGTGGATGAGTCACTTGCGACTCTCGGAAAGCCAGATCTTGCGGATGAGACTCAGTTTGCGCTCGACGCTTCGCACGCTCAGATCTAACTGGTCGGCGATCTCGGCATTGGTGTAGCCATTCATCTTGGCCAGCGCGATGTCGCGAAGCTCGTCGCTCGTCAAAGCGCCCAGCAGGGCACGACAGCGCTCCGCGGCCGCGAGTGCGAACTCCGGCGTAGGCTCTCGTCCCGGCACTCCATTGATCCCATGGTGTGCTGAGTCGAAGCCCCCTGCGTCCAGGGCCGATTCACCTTGAACACCGCCACCGCCACGCTTTTCGGCGAGCTGCTTGCGAATCTCGTCGACTGACACCTGTTCAGTGATGAGCACTAGGACGCGCCAGAGATCGTTCCGATCGTCAAGGCGCGGAAGACGCCCTTCTTCGGCAGTTCGTAGAAACTTTTCGAACGCAGTGACGACGACATCTTCTTCGTCTGCTACTCGCCGCAAACGCCCCAGACGAGCTCGAGCAAGTTGTAGAAGCCGGTGTACGTACCGCCCCCAGAGCTGCTGGGCAGCGATCGGGTCTCTCGACTGGACCTGTTTGACCCACGTCGTTACAGACTCGTCGGTCATGGGCGCCCCTAACCGCCACGAGCGAATGCAGTCCTATCGTTGACACCATGGTACCCATCCGGGTCTCGCCGTCCAAATCAGGAAGCCAGTCCGTTGAAACGTACGCGTGGCGGGTTAGCGGTGGGGATTCCGTTGTTCAAATTAGGGAGAACTAGGATTCGTTAGCCCGAGGAGCTGGGTGGAGATGGAAATGTTAGGCGGAGAGCCAGTTACGAATTCCCTGATGCAAATCTACGATCGGATTGGGCGCAGCTTTCACGGCCAGCATTGCGCTCCGTTAACGATCGAAAGTTTGGAAGGCCTGCTGATGGCCGTTGAATCGCTCGATGTCGCGGATGAAGAATCCGCCATCGCCCGAAGCCAGCTTCGCAAGGCGATTCGATACCTTCAATGCGGCGAATGCGGTGCGGCCGAGTTCGAACTAAGTCTCGCTGCGCGAGTATTGAGAAAGAAGCTTGGCACGTGAAGCGGTAATTAAGGTTGATCCGCTCCAACAACGTGGCACGAGCAGTGGCTAGCGAAGTTCGTCATACTTGCCGGCCGTGCGCTACGGCAGGACTTGCGATTGTTCTTCGATGCTAAGCTGACGCCACAGCTCCGCCCTGCAGGCCTTCAGCTCTGACCGGACCTCTAGCTCTTCTGCGTTTAGACTCGTTGCGGCGTCGAGCCGGTTCAGCTCCTGACCAATTGCTACGAGTCTTGCGACTACTTTCATTCTTTGTTGTCGAGCGTCATTGATCATGGAACTTATCTGCTGGGATTTCGAGAGCATTTGAATCCGACAACCCTCCCTTTGGTCGGACTGCGGAAACGACCTAGTAGTACGCGATTGGGTCTGCCAGAGCCGCGTGTTGCTGGCTAGCTTGCCACTTCCTCCGCCGAATGGGCCGGATGTAGATCCAGTCGGTTAATGCCGGGGAGCCGAGTGATGTTGGCAAAAAGCGCACAAAGGGCCGTGTGCTGCGGGACGCTTGGTTCCGCAACAGGCAGTCCCCGGGGGCAACACGTGACCAGGGAGGCCACCAATTGCCCCCACCGGCCGCGGCGCCGTGTCCCTTCGTTCCAAGCATGAGACGCACGCGGCGCGGCGAGTGCTTCAGGAACAAGAACGTGAGATGTGGGTGTCACCCGCCAATTAAATCGCAGGTGGGTTTGTGCGATGCAGCGGCGGTGACCAACTTCATCCGGCCTGGACCAAACCCGGGATTCGAGCAAGGGCGGCACGAACTCGGCTCAAGGGGGTAGCTCAGCTCTCTGAGCCGACACGCTGCGACACAAAGTTCCGAATAAGGTGGCGCCGCGACGAAAGAAATGGCAGAGGACGGCGAAGTGGCAATCCAGACAGACAACGGGAAACGAGCGTCTACTCGGCGAATTCGTTGCCACGTCAGGATTGCGAGGCGGAACGAATCTCTGTGTCAGCAGGGTCGGATCGCCGCAATTTTCTTGACTGACCCGTTTTGCTGGGTGAAACTGTAGCCGAGATCTTGCAATTTCCGGGATTTGGCGGTCCGGTCTAGCCTGCTACCGCACTTTAGAGGTTGCAACAATGCTTCGTGGTCGCGTCGACGACTCTTCGGTCAGCGTGGCCCCGACAGCGAGTTCGGACGCCCTAATCGCCGCAGCTCGTGGCGGAAACTCGAAAGCGGTTGGTCGCTTGGCCGAGCGCTATCGGCGGTATCTCCTTCACGTGGCAAACGAGTCGTTGAACCCCGCCCTGCGGGCCAAGGTTGGCGCCTCGGACGTTGTGCAAGAGACCATGTTGCACTTCCAGCAGAAGTTCGAGCGATTTGAGGGTCAGACAGAAGCAGAACTGCTCGCCTGGCTACGGCGGATACTTTATTTTCGTGCCTTGGAAGTCGCGCGCCGGTTCAGCTCGACCGAGGCCCGCAACCTGCGGCGCGAAGTACTCATCGACGAATTGCGGGATTCGCGGGTGGGGACCGCAGTGGTCGATCCGGCTCCGACTCCCAGCACGCAACTGGCCCACAACGAACAGGCGGCGGCGTTGCGGATAAGCATCGCCAAATTGCCCCCGCCCGTGCGGTGGCTGATACATTTGCGCAACGTCGAACGCCAGAGTTTCTCGGAGATTGGCAAATCGCTGGATTGTTCCGAGGAGGCCGCGAGGAAACGGTGGGTGCGAGCACTGGCACAGCTGCGTCGAGTCCTGGACAAGCATGAATGATCATGCTGCAAATCGAAATGATGAGTCGTCGAACGGCGCAGGGCATGATATGCGCCGTGTTCTCGAGTCGATGTTGGAACGTCTCGACGAGTCATCTGCTGCCGGAACCGTTCCCTCGGACTTCGATGAAACGCCACTCCCGCTAGAGTTGCGTGAAGAATGGACGAGATTGGGCGAACTCGTGGTGTCGATTAATTCTGTAGTCCGCGCGACGGCGCCAACCTCCTACAGCGAGAATACATCGCGTTCGAACGGCACGACGCCCTCGGCCGTTGAGCCTAATGGCGCGCCAAACGATTCACTCATTGGCGAGTGGATCGGCCGGTTTCGGATCCTGAGCGAGTTGGGGCGTGGTGGCAGTGGCGTCGTGTTCCTGGCGATCGACCCTTCCATCGACCGCAAAGTGGCTCTCAAACTGCCTCGCCCTGAGGTGCTAGTTGCGCCGGAGCTGCGTCAACGTTTCATGAACGAGGCACAGGCTGCTGGCCGGCTTGATCATCCCAATGTGTTGGCCGTCCACGAAGTGGGGGAGGACGGCGCTCTCTGCTACATTGTATCGCCCTATTGCCGGGGTCCGTCGTTGGCCCAGTGGCTTGCACGCCACGAGGGTCGCGCCAGCCCACGCGATGCAGCGCAACTTGTGGCGTGTCTCGCGGATGGGCTAGAGGACTCCCACAAGCTCGGTGTTCTGCACCGCGACATCAAGCCCGGCAATGTGCTACTCGACGTGTCGGCAACCGAAAAGGATGCCAACGACCAGGAACTCTTGGCTCGGCCGATTTCGTCCTTCGCCCCAAAGCTTACTGATTTTGGACTAGCTAAGCTTCCAGGTGATCAGACGAATACCCGCACGGGGACTCTGGTGGGAACACCGGCGTACATGCCGCCCGAGCGAATCAACGGGACGATCGATCAACGGTTCGGCGCGAGCGATATTTACGGTCTCGGCGTAGTGCTCTACGAGTTGCTCACGGGTCAAGCGCCGTTTCAGGGCGAAACGGATGCACAGACTCTGCACAAGGTAATCAATGACCAGCCCGAGTTGCCAAGGCTATTGCGCCATGACATACCGCGCGACTTGGAGGCCATTTGCCTAAAGTGCCTGGAGCGAAATCCGAGCTTACGCTACCACTCTGCTGGCGACCTGGCCGCCGATCTGCGCCGGTTCTTGAATGGCGAACAAACCGTCGCGCGCCCCCTGTCCGCTGGCAGACGGCTGCTCGCATGGACTCGACGCAAGCCCACGCTCGCGGGACTGATCGCGGTTAGTGTTGTGGCGCTATGCGTGATCGCAGGAATCGGAATCCTGTATACCCGCAACTTGCGAAACAGTCGCATTGTAGCCGAACAGTTGCGCGCAACGGCAGAAGCCAGCGAGTTGAAGGCGCAGCAGCGGGCATACGCCGCAACCATGCGCACCGCTCAATGGGCCTGGGAAGCGCTCGACTACCGAGCATTTACCGACACGATGGCTGCGTACGAAGGCAGCCGTTTGCGTGGTTTTGAATACGAGTTCCTCAATCACCTTTCTCGCCGGGCACGGACTACCCTGCATCCGAGCCGTCCTGTGGAAGTTGACAGCATCACGGTCGCCCCGGGTGGTGGTCGAATTGCGACGGCGAACCGGGATGGCACGATAGACATCTGGTCGTACCCTGACGGCGCAATTAAAAGCAGCTTCCGCGCGCATGATATATGTGCCAACGTGGTGCGGTTTGCACCGCACGGCGAACTATTGGCGACGGCAAGCTGCGACGCCACGATTCGGCTCTGGGACGCGGACTCGTTGGAGTTGATACGCGAAATCCACAGTCCGGGCGGCAAGATAAACACGATTCGCTTCGGACCGCACGGCAAGACGCTTTACACTGCGGGCGAGGAGCAAATCGTGCGCGCTTGGAGCGTCGTCACGGGCGAATTGCAGCGCACGTTTCGTGCGTCGCCAAACTCTCTCGGAACGCTCGAGTGTCTAGCGTTAAGCCCCGACGGAAGCCTGCTGGCGGCCGGCGGCAGAGAAAACACCGTGGCGATTTGGGACACCGTGACCGGCGAAAGCGTGAAATCCATTGCCGTTTCAACCGGGTGTACTGCCCTGGAGTTTGTCGGTAAGAGTGCCATGCTTGCCATCGCGATCCCCGACGTCCTGCGAGTTGTCCCGATCGCCGAGGACAAGGAGGGATTCACCGTGCCCACGTTTGGCCGCGTGCACTACGTTGCCGCTGCCAAGACCGGCGACAGCGTTTACTGCGCAACGGACCGCGGCGTCGTTGACGTGCTAAGCCTTGTTGACGAACGTCTCCGAGGCTCCATCCCGATGCATCTCGGTCGGATCTCGGACTTGGCGGTGTCGGACGACGGGCGATACCTGCTGACTGCCAGTTGGGACAGGTCCTGCGTCATCTTGGATCTTGAAGCACAAAGCCCATTTGCGCCGTTCGAACAAGTGTGGTTCCCGGGCGGACTCATCCGCGCCGCGACGGCTAGCCCACGCGGCGAGAAAATCGCACTGGCGGTCGACGATGGTGATCATTGCCGCACGGTCGTGTGTGGGGTTGATGATTCCTCGTTCAATGTGGAACTGCCATCCCAGACAGATTGGCCGTTTACGCGAATGTCGTTTTCGTTCGACGGCGACTACTTGCATCTGATTGACGATGGTGATCACGATAGCAATGAGATCTGGCGCGTCACCGACAGCCAGCCCGTACTCGTGCAAGTGGCCTCACAAGTGCGACCAACAACGGGTGGGGATCCGCGAGATGCCTATCGCATCGTGCATACCGCCCCTAACACGGTTCAGGTCGTCGAAGCAGGCGTTGGCAACATCGTTCACTCAATGCATCTCGAAGGGACCGTGCAGTCCATTGACTGCCGGCCAGGCCAAAGATGGATCGTTTCCACCTGCATCGACCGAGCGTTCGTATGGGACCGGCAAGATAACAAGCTACTCAACCCTTTCGAAGTCACGTCGCATATCTTCTCGGTCGATTTCTCTGAGGCGGCAGGTTGCTTGGCGTTGGGGTGCATTTCGGGTGCGTATCTGTTTGATTTTCCAAGCGGCAAGCTTCGTTCACCACTCCTCGGACACTACGGAGAGGTTTGCTCCGTGGCAATCTCGCCGGATGGCAAGACGGTTGCTACCGGCGGGCGCGATCAGACGATCCGGTTGTGGAACGTCGCGACAGCCCAGGAAATGCTGGTGCTTAGAGGACACAAGAGCACAGTCCACGGGCTGGCCTTCTCGAACGACGGATCGGCCCTCTTGAGCATCGGAGACGAGTCAGCGGCGAATGAGTCCGTCGAAGTACTCCGCTGGCGGACGCGTTAATCCCGCAACCGCTTCATCGAGAATTCGAAGTTTCTGGCGGGTGGAGTGTGCCGCGGCGGATCGTCATGGCTTCGCGATGCGGTCGTGCCTTCAGGATGCAATAGCCAGGAAGCGGCCGACGGCACGAAGCAACGACGTGCAGCCTGGGAAGATCCATCCCAAGCTCCGCGGATAAGGAGATGGCGTTGCCAAGAAAACGCCTATTCACGACCGCAGCGTCGTGGAACGGCGGCGCTGCGACAACTCAACGTCGGATCCGCCCAAACGAGTGCTCCCTGAAGGACTTGAACCTTCAACCCTCTGATTAAGAGTCAGATGCTCTGCCAATTGAGCTAAGGGAGCGCGGCGACTTCGCGCCAGTCGTTTATGGTAACGTCACGCGCCGATCGGGCAAGGGGCCGCTCTTGATTCCACTGCCGCTGCTGGCCGTCCGCGGACTGCCAGCGCCGCGTGACGTGCCGGATCGGGCATCGTCCAGCGGCGGTAGCTCCTCGATCTTGGGGCCGGGCGGCGTCGGAAGTGCGTCCGCGTCGGCATCCGTTCCTGCATCGGGCACGACGGATTCGACGGCTTGCGCCTGCGGTATGCCGCACCCGCAAAAAAAGTACTGCCAGCCGCCGCCGACCGCCTTGTACACGCGGATCAGCTCCAGCGCGATTTGTCCGCGCGCGGTGGCCAGTTGATCCTGCTGCGCGACCAATGTCGACTGCGTGTTGAAAACGCGATTGAAGTCGGTGATGCCGCCCCGGAATTGGGCCAATACCAGCTCGACCGATCGCTCGGCCTGGCGCACGCTTTCGTCCAACCGGTCGGCTTGTTGCTGCGAACTGAGGAACCCGACCAGCGCGTCCTCGACCTCGCGCCCGGCGGATAGGACGGTTTGCTGGTATTGGATCGCCGCGCCCTCGAGCCGCGCGTCTTGGGCGCGAATGTTGTTGGCGATCCGCCCATAGTTGAGGATGTTCCAGCGAAACGTCGGGATAATCAGCCCAGTGAAGCTGCTAGAGCGAAAGAGCGTTTCAAAATCGTCGGCGGCGTACCCTAGGAATCCGTTGAGCGACAGGCTGGGATAGAGATCGGCTTCGGCCACGCCGAGTTGTGCGCTTTGCGAGGCGACCTGCCGTTCGGCGCGGCGCACGTCCGCTCGACGGCGTAACAGATCGGCCGGAATGCCGACGGCCACTTCCGCCGGCGCGGCGGGGATGCGCGCCGGAGCAAACTCTCCTGCCAAGTCACCCACGGGCATGCCCAACAGAATGCAGAGCCGGTTGTTGGCCTGGCGCTTTCCGGTTTGTAGGACCGGCACGGTGGACTCGGTTTGCGCGAGGCTGGTGCGCGCTTGCCGCACGTCCAACTCGGTGGCCAACCCCTTCGCAAAGCGTTCTTCGGCCAATTGGAGCGAGCCTTTTTGAATCTCGACGTTTTGCTGCGCGTAGGCGATTCGCTGCTCGAAGGTGCGCAGCTCGACGTAGCTGGTCGCAACTTCGGAGAGCACCAAAACCAGCGTGTCTCCGTACTGCTCGACCGACGCCGCCCAGTCTGCGTCGGCCGACTCGACGCTGCGCCGGTATCGTCCCCAGAAATCGAGTTCCCACGACGCGTTAAAACCCGTGGCCCACAGGTTCAGGTTTGTCGGCAGCGGCAGTCCTAGGTTGCGCGTGATGCGGCCATTGGCGTATGCGCCGATCAGCGATTGCGACTGCGGAAACAAGTTGCCCGCGGCGATGGCCCGTTGCGATCGGGCTTCGAGGATGCGTGTGCCGGCGACGCGCAAATCGAGATTCTGGCGGTATGCAGATTCGATCAGGCCATTGAGCGTCGGATCGCCAAACACTGTCCACCAGGCACAGTCGCACGGCGGGTTGTTGGAAACGCGCGGGTTGTTGGCGTCGAGCCACTCGGGCGCGACGGGCGCCGGTGGCGGCGCGTAGTTCGGCCCGAGCTTAAACCCGTTGCGCATCCATTGCCGCAGCGACGCCGCGCACCCGCCCACGCAAAGAACGACCAGCATGGTTGCGATCAGCAGGGCCAACGAACGGTTCGTGCGAGGCCGACCGGAAGCAGCACGCCTAAATCGCGCGGCGCGCGTGGGCAGCGCAGCGGTGGCAACAGGCCGCTGCCGGCGGTGGTCGGCGTGATTCAACATGCGGCGATCAAAGGCGTTGGGTCGTTGGGCGATTCGTCGCCAAGCGGCGCCGTGCAAGACGGCAGTGGCGAGGTCGTGCGCAGTGCGTCGAATGCCACGCAGCGGCCGAGCAGCGCGGGGGGCTTTGGTTGACGGGCGGAGTGGGCGGGCCAGCGGGATAAATCCGGCGGTCAGTGGCGCAGTCGGACGTGCCGCGGCGAAGCGAGGTCCGCGATCCAATCGGCGACGGCCGCGGTCAAGCTATCACATCCGGCACGATCCGACGCATTGGTATTACTCGGCAAGCCCGCAAAGGCGGCATTAACGCACAAGGCGCATCACGAATCGGCGCTTACGGATTCGCCGAGAGTGGCTAAATTGTAACGGTTGTTCGGATTACGAAAGAGCCTGGAGCGGCGCTCCGCTTGACCGGGCGTGCTGGCAGCCGACGCAAGCGTGTAGCGAGTGACGCATGAATCGAATCGTGATTGGGATCGTCGTGGTCGTTGTCATCGGACTGCTGGCCGGTGCGGCCTGGTGGTACTCCAACGATTACCCAAACGGCAACCAGCTCGTGCTCTATGGCAACGTGGACCTTCGCCAGATCGACCTGGCGTTCAACAACAGCGAGCGGATCGCCGAGGTGTTGGTCGACGAGGGCGACCGAGTCGAAGAGGGGCAGATCGTGGCGAGGCTCAACACGCATCGACTGAAACCACAAGTGGCCGAGGCCGAAGCACAGGTCGCGGCGCAGCGCGAGGTCGTGCGGCGATTGCGCAACGGAACACGTCCCGAAGAAATCGAGCAGGCCCGCGCCAACCTACAGTCGGCCGAAGCCGACGCAGCCAACGCGCAGCAACTGTACGACCGACTCGAGGGCTTGTTGGCCGACTCCGACGGCGGCGCCGTTAGCCGTCAGGAGATCGACAACGCCAAGGCCGCCTTGGCGATGGCCAATGCCAGAACGGAAGTCAATCGCAACGCGTTGCAACTGGCCGTAGCCGGCCCACGGGACGAGGATATCGCCGAAGCCGAGGCGAAGCTGCGGGCCAACGAAGCGCAGCGTGACTTCTTGCGCCAACAACTGGCCGACGCGGAACTTGCGGCGCCGCTCAATGCGGTGGTTCGCACGCGGATCATGGAGCCCGGCGAGATCGCTTCGCCGCAGAAGTCCGTGTTCCAGTTGGCAGTGCTGAATCCAAAATGGGTGCGCGCGTACGTCTCGGAGCCCGACTTGGGAAAGATTCGCGAAGGAACCGGTGCCTCGATCGAAGTCGACAGCTTTCCCGAGCGACGATTCGAGGGTTGGGTCGGTTTCATCTCGCCGGTGGCGGAATTCACACCCAAGACCGTGCAGACCGACGAGCTGCGGACGAGCCTTGTCTATGAAGTTCGGGTGTTTGTCGACGATCCTGAGAATCAATTGCGGCTGGGTATGCCCGCGACGGTCTTCATCGCGACGGCCGCCGCAGCCGAGGCTTCGGCAGGACCCGCCGGCAGCGATCCGTCCGAGTCTGACGTGCCGGTGGAGTCTGACGTGCCCGCGGAGTCGGAACCATGAGCGGCGCCGGGCCGAATGACGCGGCGCTATCCGGCCGGAGTCTGGTCAAGACGTTTCATCGCGAGCCGAACGAAATCGTGCGCGCGTTGGACGACGTGTCGCTCGAAATCGCCCGGGGGTCGTTGACGGCGCTGGTCGGACCCGACGGAGCTGGCAAGACCACGCTGATCCGACTAGCGGCCGGACTGATGACGGCCGACTCGGGCATACTTCGCGTCTTGGACGTGGACGTCGCCGCCGACCCGCAAAGCGTGCAGAACCGAATCGGCTACATGCCGCAGCGTTTTGGTCTGTACGAAGATCTGAGCGTGGAAGAAAACCTGAACCTGTACGCCGACTTGCACGGCGTTTCATTCGAGGATCGGCGGCGGCGCTATCCGCAGCTGATGCAAATGACGGCGTTGGGGCCGTTTGGCAAACGACTGGCGGGCCGCCTGTCGGGTGGGATGAAGCAAAAGCTGGGATTGGCCTGCACGTTGGTCCGCTCGCCGGAATTGCTGCTGCTGGACGAGCCGACCGTGGGCGTCGATCCTCTATCGCGGCGCGAGCTGTGGGAGATCATTACCCGACTGGTCGACGAAGAAAAGATCACGGTGCTGGTTTGTACGTCGTACTTGGACGAAGCAGATCGATGCGCGCAGGCAGTGGTGCTGCATCGGGGGAGTATCTTGGCCGATGGCGCTCCGCGCGAAGTGCGCGAACTTGCCGCGGGCCGAACGTTCTTGGCCGACCCGGTGGCGGGGCAAACTGCTCGCGGTCTGCAAGCCGACTTGCTGCGCGAACCGGGGGTCGTCGACGCCGTGCCCGAGGGTGGCCATGTGCGGTTCGTGCTGGGCGCGACTTCGTCGGACGATCAATCGGCGACGGCACTGGCCGACGGCGCCGCGGTCTCGCCAGCGGCCCCGCGATTCGAAGACGGGTTCATGGTGCTGCTGCACCGACACGCCAGTGCTGACGAGCACGTGACCGCGGAGGTTTCAATCGCGCACGCCCCGTCGAACAACGGCGACGAACCAGTCGTCGAGTGCCGCGACCTGGTGCGGCAGTTCGGCGCGTTTACGGCGGTCGATCACGTCAGTTTCGCCGTGCGGCGGGGCGAAGTGTTTGGCTTGCTGGGCGCGAACGGTGCAGGCAAGACCACGACGTTTCGGATGTTGTGTGGGCTGTTGCCGGCCAGCGGCGGTTCGTTGCGCGTGGCCGGACTGGATCTGCGCTACGCGCGCGCTTCGGCCCGGGCACGCATCGGATATGTGGCGCAAAAGTTTTCGCTCTACGGCCAGTTGTCGGTGATGGACAACCTTCACTTCTTCGCCGGCGCGTACGGACTATCAGGTGCGGCCCGGACGAAGCGCATCCGATGGGCTCTCGAGCAGTTCGAGCTGACCGACATGGCGCGGACGCCCAGCGAGCGATTGCCAGGCGGCTATAAACAGCGACTGGCAATGGCTGCCGCGTTGATGCACGAGCCGGACATCGTGTTTCTGGACGAGCCGACCAGCGGCGTCGATCCGCTGGCCCGGCGCGAGTTCTGGCAACGGATCACCGCGCTGGCCGATCAGGGCGTTACGGCGATCGTGACCACCCACTTCATGGAAGAGGCCGAATACTGTGACCGCGTCGTGATTCTCGAAGCGGGCCGGGTGCTGGCCCGCGGCACGCCGGCCGAGATTCGCCACCACGCCCGGCAGGATGGTGATGCCGCCGCGACGATGGAGGACGCGTTCATCGGCATCGTGGAGAAGGCACGCGACAACGGTGACAAACAGCGTGGCACAAAGTCGCCCGCCGACACAGTCGCGATCTCCGGCGTGCCGCAATGGTGGAACGCCGGCGCGCGGCGCGTCGGGGCGCTGGTGCGCAAAGAGGGCCGGCAGATGATCCGCGACGCCAGCAGCGTGGCGATTGGCATCGTGCTGCCGGTGGTGCTGATCCTGCTGTTTGGCTATGGTCTGTCGCTGGACGTTCGCGATGCACCGTTGGCCGTGGTGATCGAGGAAGCGACGCCGGCGGCCACGTCGCTGGCCGGCGCGTTTCAGCTTTCGCCGTACTTCGATGTGACGATGGTCACGGCCATGCCGGAAGCGCGCCGCCTGATGCTCGCGCGCGAAGTGGACGCGATTGTCGTCTTGCGCAGCAACTTCGGCCGGCAGCTCGCGCTGGGCGAAGCAGACGTACAGATCCTGGTCCACGGAACCGACGCCAATCGGGCCCGCATCATCGAATCGTACATTCGTGGCGCGATCGGCACCTGGGCCGCGCAGGAATCGGTCGAAGGACGGCCGCTGGCCGCCGGTCCGGTCGCCGTGGCCGATCGACTCTGGTTCAACAGCGCCAACGAAAGCCGCTACTTTCTGGTGCCCGGTTTGATCGTGTTGATCATGACGCTGATCGGCGCGTTTCTGACGGCGCTGGTCATGGCCCGGGAGTGGGAGCGCGGCACGCTCGAGTCGCTGTTCGTCACGCCCGTGCGTGCCAAAGAAATCTTGCTGAGCAAGACGATTCCGTACTTTATTCTGGGGTTGATCGGCCTGGCACTGTGCATTGTGACGGCCAAGTTCCTGTTCCACGTGCCGCTGCGCGGCTCGCTGTTGGTGCTATGCGCTGCGTCTATGCTCTATCTCTTAGTGGCCCTGAACATGGGGCTGCTTATTTCGTCCTCGCTCAAGAGCCAGTTCGTCGCGTGCGAGCTGACGATCATTGTCACGTTCCTGCCGGCGATGATGCTCTCGGGCTTTTTGTTCGACTTGCGGAGCATGCCGGTTGCCGTGCGAGCGATGACCTACATCCTGCCGGCGCGCTACTTCGTGACGATCTTGCAAACGGTTTTTTTGGCCGGCAACGTGTGGACCGTGTATTTGCCGAGCTTTTTGATGCTGGCCGCGATGGCGATAATCCTGCGCGTGCTGGCGCGGATGGCGACGCGGAAGCAACTGGCCTGAGGTCGCGATGCTGGACGCCATCCGTCGAATTCTGGCGCTGTCTGTCAAGGAGTTGCTGGCGATCCTCAAGGATCCGCGCGGCCGCTCGACCGTCTTTGGACCGCCGATGTTGCAGTGCCTGATTTTTGGCTACGCGGCGACATTCGACCTGAGCAACGTACCCTTCGCCGTGCTCGATCAGGACCGCAGCGCCGCCTCGACGGAATTAGTCGCCCGCCTGGACGGTTCGCGGGCGTTTGAGCGCGTGGCCAATTTGGACCGTGCCGAAGATCTGAAAACCTACATCAACGACCGCCGCGCGCTGGTGGTGTTGCAAATTGGTCAGGACTTCGAGCGCCAACTGCAACTTGGGCAACCGGCCGAGATTCAGGTCATCGCCGATGGCCGCAACTCGAACACGGCCGGCACAGCGCTGGGCTACTTGAACACGATCGTCAGCCAGTTCAACGCGGACTGGCGCAGCGAGCACGCGCTGCCGGGCGATGCAATCCAGTTCGAAACCCGAGCCTGGTACAATCCGAATTTGATCACGCGGTGGCACATGCTGCCGGCTTTGATCGGCACGCTGACGATGATGCAGACCATGCTGCTGACGGCGATGTCCGTGGCCCGTGAGCGCGAAGAGGGAACGTTCGACCAGTTGCTAGTGACGCCGTTTCGGCCGGCGGAGATCATGGGCGGAAAGGCCCTGCCGGCGTACTTGATCGGGATCGCGCAGGCCACGATCATTCTGCTCGTGGCCCAACTTTGGTTTCAGATTCCGTTCGCTGGTTCGTTCGTGACGCTTTACGTCGGCCTGAGCTTCTTTCTGTTGGCCGCCGTGGGAATCGGGCTGCTCGTGTCGTCGATGGTCGCGACCATGCAGCAGGCCCTGTTGTTCTCGTTCGTGCTGCTGATGCCCTTTACGTTGCTGTCGGGCCTGGCAACGCCGCTGTCGGCCATGCCTCAGGTGTTGCAATACTTCACGTTGGTCAATCCGCTCCGCTATGCCATCACGATCGCACATCGGGTCTACCTGGAGGGTGCATCGTTGGGCGACCTCGTCGGGGAGCTCTGGCCGCTGGCGGTGATTGCGGTATTGACGCTTTCGGTTGCGTCGTGGATGTTTCGGCACCGGCTCACTTGATGCGGGACTTCGCCGTTTCGCTGCCACGGCGTCGCGCCGACGCGTTCGACGCGGGAATGGTGCACGTTCGTCAGCCGAACGCGTGTTTACCGAACCGGGTTCAGGCGGTATCTTCTGGGGCAGACGGCATTGTGGCCGCGCAGCACGGCGAAAAAGGAGGAGCCAGATGGGCCTGTTCGACGGAAAGAAAGGATTGATTCTGGGCGTGGCCAACGATCATTCGATCGCGTGGGCGATTGCCAAAGTCATCATGACCGAGGGCGGAGAGTGCGGGTTTACCCACTTGCCCGATCGGCCGGACGACGAGCGACAGCGCAATCGTCGCCGCGTCGCGCAATTGACCGATCCTAGCGATCAAGCCAAGTTTCTCGTGCCGCTCGACGTGACGAACGACGAGCAGATCGCCGAGACGATGGACCGCACGAAGTCTGAGTTTGGCAAGATCGACTTCTTGCTCCACGCGATCGCATTCGCGTCGATGGAAGATCTCAAACGCGATACGATCGAGACCAGCCGCGGCGGTTTCTTGATGGCGATGGAAATCAGCGCTTACAGCCTGATCGCCGTGTGCAACGCCGCCCGCGACGTGCTCAATGACAATGCCGCGATCGCGACCATGACCTACTTCGGTGGCGAGAAGGCTGTGCCGGGCTACAACGTGATGGGCATTTGCAAAGCGGCGCTCGATTCGATTACGAAGTACATGGCTTACGACTTGGGGCCGCGCGGCATTCGCGTCAACGCACTGAGTGCCGGTCCGTTGCGAACATTAGCCGGTCGCGGCGCCGGCGTGGAGGACATGCTCGGCCTGTACGAAAAAATGGCCCCCTTGGGGCGCAACGTGACGCACGACGAAGTCGGCCGCACCGGGGCATTTCTACTGTCGCCGATGTCCGACGGGATCACCGGAGAAATTCTCCACGTCGACTGCGGCTACAACATGATGGGCTCGCCGGGCCGACTGCTCGATGCGTACAAGCAATCGTCATGAGCCGCTCGAACAGCCACACGCCCAACGCCACTGCCGAGCGAACCGAAATCGCCATTGCCGTGGTCCAGCGTGGTGGTGAGTTTTTGATCGGGCAAAGACCCAACGGCGCTGCGCTGGCGGGCTACTGGGAGTTCCCTGGCGGAAAAATAGACCCCGGCGAAACGGCCGAAGAGGCCGCATATCGCGAGTGCCTTGAAGAAACGGGGCTCGAGGTGTGCGTCTCGGGCAGGTACCCGACGGTCGACTACTCCTATCCCCACGGTCTGGTTCGACTTCATTTCTTTGCATGCACGTCGGTAGCCGAGCGGCGCCCGCTTCCGAAGCGATTTCGTTGGGTCGCCGCGGCGGAACTGGGCGCGTATCAGTTTCCGCCGGCCAACGCCGCGTTGCTCGAGCGGCTTTGCTCGCAGCCCGCCGGCGATTAAATCGCGCGCGGCGCCAGCACTGGTAGCAGCTAGCGCGCGAAGCATGGTCGCACACCGAAGTGACCTAGGACCGAATTGCTGAAACGGATAGAACTTGCAAAGTTTACACGGCGGTCGACCGTGCCAGGTCGGCCGCACAGTTTTTTCCCGCCTCTGGCAAACCTTGCCGGTTATTTAGTTTAGGAAGCGCATTCCCACCGCCGGCAATTGATCGGCTCAGAACTTGCTCTGGCCGGCTCGGGCCGCACGGAAGTGGCCTGCAAACCCTCGATCATGGAGTGCATGGAGCATGGATGCTCGACTCTTGCGGTGTGCCGTCCTGGTGGCCGCGCTCTGCTCACTTGGCGCAAGTTACCGCACGAAGAACTTTGTCGTCAGCGCGCCCTCACCGGAGCTGGCCCGACAGATCGGTGACATGGCCGAAAAGTATCGGCACGACCTGGCTCAATTGTGGTTGGGCGAAGCGATGCCCAATTGGTCGCAGCCTTGTCCGATCACCGCGCAAGTCGGCCCGCAACTTGGTGCCGGCGGCGCAACCAGCTTCGTCTTCGATCGGGGCGAAGTGTTTGGCTGGCGGATGACGATCCAAGGTTCGCGCGAGCGGATCCTCGACTCCGTTCTGCCCCACGAAGTGACCCACACAGTGTTTGCCACGCACTTTCGCCAGCCGCTACCCCGCTGGGCCGACGAAGGAGCCTGTACGACGGTCGAACATCCCAGCGAACGCGCCAAGCAGCAGAACATGCTGATCAGCTTCCTGCGCACGGGTCGTGGTATCGCCTTTAGCCAGATGTTCGCGATGAAGGAATACCCGCACGACGTGTTGCCGCTGTATTCGCAGGGCTACTCGGTGGCCCGCTACCTGGTGCAGCAAGGCGGCCGGCAAAAATTCTTGGCCTTCATCCGTGACGGCCTGCGAGACGAGAACTGGGGCCGCGCCGTCAATACGCACTATGGGGTCGAGAGTTTGGCATCGCTCCAGAATGAGTGGCTCGGTTGGGTGCGCCAGGGAAGTCCCAAGCTCGACGGCGCCGGCGCGCAGCCGTCGCTGGTTGCCGTGACGGCTCCTCCGCGCAGTACTGCCGCACCGGGTCCGTCGGCGCAGTCGCCGATCGCGCCCGCTCCGCCCGTCGGCGTCGAACCAGACACCGCGGTGCAAACCGCATCGGCCACCGCGGACGGTCCAAGCATTTACGAGCGGGCCAGCACCTCGCCCGACGTGTTGCAAGTTGCCTCGTCCGACGGACGACCGTGGCGCAAGCCGGACATCGGTCCGTCTGCCTCAGCCGGTAGCGCCAGTGCCGGTGGAGCGGACAGCCCCGCCAACGCGCAACACCAGGTGACGCGTCCGCAGCCGATGGTGGGTCCGCGGCAGATCATTCTGGAATGGAGCCGCCCGCCGGCCGCAAGCGATGGATCTAGCGTAGCAGCACAGTCCGGCAATTGGCCCGCGGCGATTGGGCAGTAGCGTCGTAGGCCGCAGCAAATCGTCGCCTGAGATATCGACTGCGCGGCGGACGTGGCCTGCGCGTAAGCAGCAGCCTGCGTGGCCGCACTGACAGCGCCCTACAGCACGAAGAAGTATCGCGTCAGGTGGTAGAACACCGGGGCTGCGAAACAGATCGAGTCGATGCGATCCAAGACGCCTCCGTGCCCGACGACCAGCGTGCCATAGTCCTTCACGCCGCGGGCGCGCTTGATGGCCGACATGGTCATGGCGCCAGCCGAG
>ERZ869936.233-NODE-233-length-60611-cov-5.593566_pt1 | contig 60611 bp, 55 predicted proteins | sample MGYA00520876_ERZ869936 | MGnify/ENA primary metagenome ERZ869936 (study PRJEB32218, sample SAMN09650985) | biofilter metagenome | isolation source: enrty point of leading RO module | place: Saudi Arabia: Thuwal, RO plant located on Red Sea | collected 2016-02-17 ... | reverse complement strand
GCACTTTGAACGCCGCTCCCAGCCCCGCGGAATGGGCCGCATTGGTGCAGCGACCGACAGCCGCGCCGTTGTCCACCCGGATTGCCGTGTGATCGGTGTCGACGGCCTGCGGGTCGCTGACAGCTCGATATTCCCACAGATCACGAACGGGAACCTCAATGCGCCGTCCATCATGGTCGGCGAGAAAGCGGCGGATCACATCCTGGGGCGGCGTCTGCCTCGGGACGAGCGCGAGCCCTGGATCAATCCCGCCTGGCAGACGTCTCAGCGCTGAACGCCGTCAGGCGGTCTTTTCCAGACCGAACGCATCGTGCAACGCCTGAACCGCAAGTTCCATATACTTGCGGTCGATCAGCACCGAGACCTTGATCTCCGACGTCGTGATGACCTTGATGTTGATGTTCTCGTCACGAAGCGCCGAGAACATTCGAGATGCAACACCTGCATGGCTGCGCATGCCGATGCCGACGACCGAGACCTTGGCGACGTTCTCGTCGGTATCCAGCTTGGCGTAATTCACCTCGCCCTTCGCCTTGACCTCTTCCATCGCCTTGGTCGCACGGGCCACCTGGTTGTTGGGCAGTGAAAAGGTCATGTCGGTGCGCCCGTCCTCCGAGATGTTCTGCACGATCATGTCCACGTTGACGCCCGCATCCGCCAACGGGCCGAAGATCGCCGCTGCGATGCCCGGTCGGTCGGCGACCGAGAGAAGCGTCATCTTGGCCTCGTCGCGGCTGAAAGCGACCCCGGCGACCACGTTCGATTCCATGATGTCCTCCTCGTCGCAGACCAACGTGCCTGCCCTTCCGTCGATATCGTTGTCCTCGAAGCTGGACAGAACCCGCAGCTTCACCTTGTAACGCATGGCCAGTTCGACCGAACGCGTCTGCAGGACCTTGGCCCCCAGCGAGGCCAGTTCCAGCATCTCTTCGAAGGCGATCCTGTCCAGCTTGCGCGCCTTGGACGTGATCCGCGGATCGGTCGTATAGACCCCATCGACATCGGTGTAGATATCGCATCTTTCCGCCCCGAAAGCGGCGGCAAAGGCGACCGCGGTCGTGTCCGATCCGCCCCGGCCCAAGGTAGTCACCCGGCCTTCGGGGCTGATCCCCTGAAAACCGGCGACGACCGCCACCTTCATGCCCTGACCGAATTTTGCGTTGATCGCGTCGGTGCCGATATCCTCGATCCTTGCCGAGGCATGGGCGTTGTTTGTCTTCAAGGGCACCTGCCAGCCCTGCCAGGACCGCGCGGGGATATCCATCTCCTGCAAGGTCAGGGCCATGAGGCCGGCAGTCACCTGCTCGCCCGACGAGACGACCGCATCGTACTCGCGCGCGTCGTAGAGTTTCGACGTTTCCTCGACCCAGCCGACCAGCTCATTGGTTTTGCCCGCCATCGCCGACACGATGACGATGACGTCGTAGCCATTGGCTACTTCGCGCCCGACGCGCTTGGCGGCGCGGCGGATACGATCCAGGTTGGCGACGGACGTGCCGCCGAATTTCATGACGAGAAGCGGCATCTCCGTCCTCGGGTGGGCGTATCTGGGTCGCCCGCCTCTTAAGGCCGCGCAGGAACGGGCGCAAGATGCCGCCGGTCGGCGGCCCGCGTCAAATCGCGCACGCGCAGGCATGGAAATCGTTCGCCGGGATCAGTAGCTTTTGACCAAATCTCAACGAGGCACGCCAATGCGATTGACCTTCATTGCGGCACTTTGCTGCGCAACGCCGCTGATGGCGGCGGATATAACCGTCGAAGACGCCTACGCCCGCGCATCGCGCCCCGGTGCGCCTACCGGCGCGATGTTCATGACGATTCACAATGCCTCCGAAACCGACGACCGGCTGACCGAAGCCAGAAGTCCGGTCGCCCAAATAGTCGAATTGCATACCCATATCGAAGACGGAGGCGTTATGCGCATGCGCCCCATCGAGGGCGGGCTGGCCATTCCGGCCTCGGGCTCGCACGAGTTGGCCAGGGGCGGCGATCACGTCATGCTGATGGGTCTGACGGAAACGCTCGAGGAGGGGACCACCGTGCCGCTGATCCTCGTCTTCGAGAACGCTGGAGAGATCTCGGTTGCCGTCACCGTCGACAACACGCGCCAGCAGGGACACACGGGAATGGGCCACGGCGAAGGCGCCGGAAACTGACCTAGCGGTCGTTCAGAACGCGATCGACCCACTGCGGGACGACCTGCGTCGCCGGGCCCAGAACGTGCTCGTGGAACTGATCTGATACGTCCGAGGCCAGGAGATTGATCTCGACCGTATGCGCGCCGTGCCGCCGGGCCTCGGCGACGAAACCGGCGGCGGGATAGACCTGCCCGCTGGTGCCAATGGCGGCAAACAGATCTGCCGTCGCCAGGTGCCGCGAAATCTCGTCAAGGTGGTAGGGCATCTCCCCAAACCACACGATGTCCGGTCGCACAGTCGCTTCTCCGCATCGCGGACACGGATCGTCCGTGTTCATTTCCTCGGGCGCGTCCCACCGCATATCGCAACTGGTACACCATGCCTGATCGTGCCTGCCATGCATGTGAAGCGCGTCAGCACCCGCCGCCGCGTGCAACCGGTCGACGTTCTGGGTGATGATGACGACCTGTCCGTCGTGGAACTTCTGAAGGCGCGTCAATGCGACATGCGCCGCGTTCGGTTCCGCGGCGCGGGCGTTCCTGCGTCGCATGTTATAGAATGCGTGAACCTTGTCAGGATCGCGCGCAAAACCCTCCGGCGTCGCGACTTCCCGCAAGTCCACCTTCGTCCAAAGCCCATCCTTGTCCCGAAACGTTCCCAACCCGCTTTCGGCAGAGACACCTGCCCCTGTCAGTATGACGATCTTCATCCTTGAGTTCCCTGTTCGCATCGACATGCTATCGGCGCTTGGCCAAAGGAAAAAGACCATGCGCGTGCTGTTCGTCTGTCTTGGAAACATCTGCCGCTCGCCCACGGCGGAAGCGATACTGCGCGCCATGGACCCGTCTCTGACGGTCGACAGTGCGGGTACTGGCGACTGGCATATCGGCGATCCGCCATATGCTCCGGCTATCGAAGCGGCCCGTCGGCGCGGATACGACCTGTCACGGCTACGTGCCCGGCAATTCTCGGCCAAGGATTTCGCTCGGTTCGACCTGATCCTCGCGATGGATTCGAGCAATCTCGAGACCATCGAGCGACTGCGCCCGGTCTGATCTGCAACACCTGTCCGACTGTTCACGGATTACTCAGACGAACATCTGGGGCACGACGTATCATATCCTTACTATACCCGGGACTTCGATGAGGCGCTTGACCTCATCGAGCACGCAGCAAAGGGTCTGCTGAATTCACTGGGTCGCGTCTAGCGACGGCAGAATGTCTCTGCCGCCAAGCCGAAGTTCTTGTAGCGGTCCCAGAATGCCTCGTGGCGGCGGCTATCCGATTGCCGGATCTCCTGCGCGCGGTGCGGATCGGAAAAGAAACTGGCCGCCAGTTTTTGGTCTCGCTTCGTCAGCGTCATGTCGGCGGCATCCTGGATACAGCCGCACAGGGCGACCTGGCCCCTTGCCCTATCGGATTTCAGACAGGCCACCTCGATCGGACCCGCCATTGCGGCCCCTGATGCGACCGAGAAAAAGACTGTAACAAACACGAAATGCCTCATGCGCCACCTCGCCATCCTTTGACCATGGCCACCGTTTCTTATGGACGGAAACGTGCCAAAACCCGGTCCTCAGGTCGAGTGCTTTTCGTCGTCAGCCGATCATTGGATAAAGCGAAGCGACAAGCAGAACTGCCATCGTCCAGTTGAAGGCTCTTAGCCGACCGTCACTGCCGAGAAACGTGCTGATGCGCACGCCCAGAATGCACCAACTGCTGACGGTCGGCAGGTTTATGGCCCCGAATACCAGGGCCACAGCCAGAACGGACGCCCAACCGGTGCCGGGCGCATAGACGGTGACGGCGGTCAGCGCCATTGCCCAGGCCTTTGGATTTACCCATTGAAACGCGGCGGCTTCGAGAAAACTCATCGGTCGCGAAGCGGCACCCCGCGAGCCAGGCCGGCCGGCATTCGCAATGCGCCACGCAAGCCAGATGAGGTACACCACACTGATCGCGAGCAAGACCTGATACAGAACCGGCCAGCGCTGAAACAGTTCGGCCAGGCCCAAGCCGACCACGATCGCCAGAAACACGAACCCCAACGCGACACCCAACATATGCGGGATCGTCCGCGCGAAGCCGAAGTTTGCACCCGAAGCCATCAGCATCAGGTTATTGGGTCCCGGCGTGATTGAAGTCACGAAGGCAAAAGTTGCGAGAGGCAGGAGGAAATCGGTGATCATCTCGCATTTCTGGCGCACATTCGCGTCACAGAGATTGCTTACTTTGCGCTATGAAATCGAGTATTGCAATTTATCATGAAAATCGACGCAATAAACCGCAAGATATTGCAAGAACTGTCGATCAACGGCCGAATCAGCAACCTGGAACTGGCCGACCGGGTAGGCTTGTCTCCTTCAGCCTGCCTTCGACGTGTGCAGGAGCTCGAGCGGGAGGGTGTGATCTCGGGTTACCGCGCAGTGCTCGACAAGTCGAAGCTGGGCGTCGGTTTCACAGCCTATGTCGCCGTCGGCCTCAACAACCACACCAAGTCCAGCCAAGAGGCCTTCGAAAAGGCGATCGCACGCGCCGACGAGGTCGTGGAATGCCACAACATCACCGGCACCGTGGAATATCTGCTACGGATCGAGGCCCGCGATCTTGCGTCTTACAAGGTCTTCCACACCGATATCCTCGGTACGCTTCCACAGGTAAATGCCATTACCTCTTACGTCGTTATGGGATCTCCAAAGGACAAACGCGCATGATTTGAGGCTTTCCGGGAACACAATACCCTCAAATTGTTGGGAATTATGTTCAGAATGGCCGCTGGGGCCGCCTTTTCAAGTAAATTGATGCAGGCCCGCAGTGCGACCGGGCAAGGTGTGGAAGGGACATGGACAGACGCATCTTCATAGCTTCAGGTCTTTCCTTGCTCGCGCTTGCGGCTTGCAGCGACAACTGGGGTACGAAATATCGCGATCCTCCGGATCCATCCGAGACGCGCCTATGGAGGCTTTCAAGCGTCGCGGTCACGGTTCCGGACAGCCTGACCGTCAGCAATGCGAATACCTTCGCGCCCAACGCCGATATCGTTTGGCATGGCGAAGATTTCGGCGACCGGCGTGCGCAGGTGAAGGCCATCATGACCGAGGGGCTGACCCGCGGTGCCAGGGGGTTGCGGGGACGTCGTCCGGTCGTTCTTGCCGCTCGTGTGGTCCGGTTTCACGCCGTCACGCCGATCTCTGTGGATCAGGCGCCAAGCGCCGTGCACAACATAAAATTCGATCTGCAAGTCTACGACGCACGCACGCGCGCGCCACTGACCCAGGCTCAGCGCATTTCGGCCGATCTTGAAGCCAACGTCGGTACGGCCGCCATTGTCGCGGCGATCCGCGGCGATACACAACGCGTGCGTATCGTCCGCCACCTGGCGTCGGTCACGGCAGGATGGCTGGGAACGGGTCCTGACCAGCGACGCACGTTCGAGGGCATCGGACGCTGATATCCGAGACGGCGCTTCTTGAAGACCACAGGCGCCGGCGCTAGTGTCGCACGCCATGAAACTTTTCGTCGGACTTGGAAATCCCGGCGCGAAATACGCGCAGAACCGCCATAACATCGGTTTCATGGCGGTCGACCGCATCGCCGGGGATCACGGCTTCGGGCCCTGGCGTTCCAAGTTCCAGGGTGCGGTCAGCGAGGGCCAGTTGGACGGCGAAAAGGTCATCCTGCTGAAGCCCGAGACATTCATGAACCGCTCGGGGCAATCGGTCCAGGAAGCGATCAGATTCTACAAAATCGACCTGTCGGACGTCATCGTCTTTCACGACGAAATCGACCTTGCACCGGGCAAACTGCGCGTAAAGCAGGGCGGGGGCCATGCCGGGCATAACGGGCTCCGTTCGCTGCATGCGCATATCGGCGATGCCTATGGTCGCATCCGCATGGGGGTCGGTCATCCTGGGCATAAGGATGCGGTTGCAGTTTACGTGCTGAAGGACTTCTCCAAGGCCGACACAGAATGGCTGGACGACATGCTGCGTGGCATTTCGGATGGCGCGCCGGCGCTGGCGAAAGGCGATACCGGGCGATTCCAGAACGCCGTCGCCCTCAGATTGAACCCACCCCGATCCTCAGCCAAAAAGGCCCCTGAACCGGAACGGACCCCGGACCCGCCCAAAGCCGCCGACACCAAGGACACACGCTCGCCGCTTCAAAGACTGATCGAAAAGTTCCGGTGACGGTTCTCGACGCCTTTCGCGGGCAAGCCGCCAACTGTGCGGCCCTTGGCTCGCCCTTCATGGCGCGCCTGATGTCACTGGCTGCCGACCGTCTTCGCCCCGGAAAGCCCGTGACCGACAAGATCCTCGCCTGGGCCGGCGATGCCTCGGCCAATGCCGACAACGTGCCACTTCGGCTGGCAGGCGCGCTGCACGCCCTTCGCTTGCAGAACCTGGCACTTGCCGATGTCTATCCGCCGCACGATGCCGACGACGATACCTTGTGGACGGCGATCGAAGACGCGATGGACCGGCATTCAGAACCGATCCTGGCATGGCTCGACAACCCGCCGCAGACGAACGAGGTGCGGCGCGCTGCGGCTCTGTTGCCCGCCCTTGCCTGCCTTCACCAGCGGTTCAAAAGGCCGGTTGAGCTTTTGGAGCTGGGCGCCAGTGCGGGGCTGAACCTCAGATGCGACAAGTTTCTATTGAACTTGCCGGAAGGTGCGATCGGCACGGCTGGCTCGGCCGTCGTCTTGGCGCCCGAGTGGATCGGGCCGATGCCGCCGACGCGACTGCCGCACATCGTCCGGCGTGCGGGCGTCGATCTCTCGCCTCTGGACCCCACACGCGCCGACGACAGATTACGTCTGCTTGCCTATCTCTGGGCCGATCAGCCAGAGCGTCTGGATCGCACGCGCGCGGCCATCGGAATCGCCCGCTCGACGCCAGCGGAAGTGTCGGCGGGTGATGCGGGAGAGTGGCTCCGGCACGAACTGGCCCGTCCGCCAACCGACCGGCTTCGTGTTGTCGTGCACACGGTGGCGTGGCAATATTTTCCACGCGGCACTCGCGCCACTGCCGAGGCCGCCATGAACGCCGCCAAGGGCGATCTTGCGCGCATCGCAATGGAATACGACGGCGGCAATGGCGCGGGCGTGACGCTGACGGTTTGGCCGGACGGAACGCCGCATCAGATCGCGCGTGCCGATTTTCACGGACGCTGGGTCGACTGGACGGGTAACGCGCCGGATTGAAGTCTGGACCCGTCCAAGCCCCACGCTAGGTTTCCAAAAAAGACCAGGAAACCGGCGACCGTGGACAGACATCCTTCAATCAACGTGCTTGGCGAACCGTTGGAGCCGTGCTCGACAAACCCTGTCACGGGATACTTCCGGGACGGTCATTGCAACACCTGTACCGAAGACAGGGGCAGCCATACCGTCTGTGCAGTCATGACCGCCGAATTCCTCGCCTATTCGAAATACGTGGGCAACGACTTGTCGACGCCACGGCCCGAATTTGGTTTCGGAGGTCTTAAGCCCGGCGACAAGTGGTGTCTCTGCGCATCGCGATTCTTGCAAGCGGCCGACGAAGGCGCCGCGCCCAGGGTGTTTCTTGCGTCGACCCACCGGCGCGCTCTCGACGTCGTCCCGCTGGAGGTGCTGATGGATCACGCCTGCGAGGGTTGACCCGGGGGCACATCCTCGACCAATTCGTCAATGAACACGCTCAGCAACTGCGGGCGCCCCGAAACGCCGGCCTTGCGGTAGATGGCGTTCGTCTGCGCCTTGATCGTGCCCTCGCTCACGCCCCGCAGGTTTGCAATATCCTGGGTTGAAAAGCCCTTGATGGCGAACAATGCGACATCTCTTTCGGCGGGCGTCAGCTCCCATTCCTGAAACCGTTCCTCCATCATGTCCATGAACGCGCTGCGCGCCCGTCGAAGGGATTCCTCGGCGCGGGCACTACGCGCCCAAGCCTGCCGAAGCGCCAAGCCGCCGACGATGACACCCAGGATCAGTCCGATGGCCGCGCCGATCTCGATCAGCTCCACGAACGTCCAGTTGAACGGCGCGATTGGCAGGCCAAGGATCGTTATCACGATGTCCGACACGAAGAACGCCGCGCAAAGAACCTGCACCAGCAGAACCACCGCTATCAGGACCCGGTTATTCACCAACAGTCCTCACACCCGCCAACGCCGTCAAACATCAATCGTCGTCGTCCGATCCGCTTCCCGAATTCGATGAACCCGACCCGCTATTGTCTTCGTCCTCGTCGTCGTCATCTTCGTCGTCATCGTCCGACTCGTCATCGTCGTCTTCGTCGTCGTCTTCGTCGTCGTCGTCGTCATCGTAATCATCATCTTCATCGTCGTCGGTGCGCTCATCGTCATCGTCGTCATCATCGCTCCCGCGGCGTTTGAGAAGGCGAACATAGTCGCGAAGGATGACGCCGGTTCCGGGGTTCACAACGATCTCGCGCTCGGCATCCGGCCTGGTGGCGACAAATCTCATCCGGCCAAGGAGGGTCCGGCTCAAACGGATCTCCGTAAAGCCGTCCTCGCGCAACATGGTCACGATCCGGTCGCGGACGCCCGCCGCGTCAGCAAGGGCGGGCGCCGGAGCAAAGGTCAATGCAAATACGAGTATGAGACGCTTCAGCATGTCACCAAAACCATTGGCAGGCCGAGCGCGAAACGCAAGACCCGCCCACCTTCGGCGGGACGGCAGGCGGTTCGGATTATCATCATGCTCATCGTCACCGGTCTATCTCGCCACTCCGTTCGTCCCTGGCGCCTCTTGATTCCGGAAGCCGCGCCTTCAGGCGTCGATCCGGATGCCGAAGCGTCGGGGCAGATTGGATTCCGACCAAGCGAGCAGTGCGACGCACAGACACGCTCTTTTGTCCTACTTTGAAGCAACGTGCCATAAACCGGCGTGACACCGACATAAACCCAGGTTTATCGGGACCGGAAATCGGAAAAGCCCGGCACGATGGCCGAGCTTTCGCGAGGTGTTTTTTCGGAAGATCAGTGCAGCTTCGCCTGCACGACCTTGATCGCGTCCTCGACCATGGCACCAGCTTTCGCCGGCGTCATGTTTTTCGCAATGACCTCGCCGGCGGCTGCCACAGCGATGCGCGCGGCCTCGTCGCGAACCTTCTTGATCGCGCCCGCCTCGGCCGAAGCGATCTGGTCCTCCGCGGCCTGCACACGCCGCTCGATGGACGCCGCAAGGTCCTTCTTGGCCTGCTCCGCCGCCTCGGCCGCGCTTTCCTTTGCGGCAGTGACGATCCGGTCGGCCTGACCCTGCACTTCGCGCTGCTTGCGCTCATAGCTCGCCAGAAGCGACTGGGCTTCGTCGCGCAGGGCGCGCGCCTCGTCCAGTTCCGCCTTTATGCCATCGGCGCGCTTGTCCAACAGGCCCGCCAGCAGGCCGGGAACCTTGAAATAGAACAGGACCCCGATGAACAGGAAGAACGCGATCGCGACGATGAAATCCGTGTTCGACAGCTTGTAGAACTCCGCCGAGAACGGGTTCTTCGATGCCGCGAACGCCGGCGATGCAGCCAGAAGTGCGACGAGAGGAAGTGTCTTCTTCATGATGCTCACCCTTTCACACGCGCTTCCACAGCGGCATTGATCGACGCATCGTCGGCTTCCATGCCCAACGCCGACACGACCTCTTTTGCCGCATCCTTGGCCACGGTCCGCACCGCCTCGACGGCACCGGCCCGGATCTCGTCGATCCGCGATTCGCTTTCCGCTGTGCGCGCTGCGATTTCGGCATCGGCCTTCTTCATCGCCTCGGCCACCTCGGCCTGCATCTCGGCTTTCGCCTCGGCTGCAATGCGACCCGCCTCGGCGCGGGCATCGGCCAACGCCTTTTCGTAAGCGGCTTCCGCCTCGGCAGCCTTCTGCTTCAGCTCTTCCGCTGCCGCGATGTCGTTGGTGATCGTGCCCTGACGCTCTGCCAGAACCGCCGCAATGCGCGGCAGCGCGATCTTTGACAGCACCAGGTAGATCACGACAAGCGTCACCACGAGCCAGAAAATCTGGTTCGGGAACGTCGAGAAATCCAGCTGCGGCATGCCCGGTTGCGCGGCCAAGTCGGTGGCCGTTTGATCGACGCCCTCGGCTACATCTATGGCTTCTGTCGCCATGGCGACCTCCTCAAACCTTGGTCAGACAACCCCGCGCTTCTGAACGAAGCGCGAAGCGCGTAAGGATGGCGAGGTGCCTCAGACGGCGAACATCAGCAGAAGCGCGACGAGGAACGAAAAGATCCCCAGTGCTTCCGAGAACGCAATACCGATGAACATCGTGGCGGTCTGGCCACCTGCGGCCGACGGGTTGCGCAGAGCGCCCGAGAGGAAGTTGCCAACAACGTGGCCCACACCCACAGCAGCGCCGCCCATGCCCGTACAGGCCAGACCGGCACCGATGTAAGCGCCCATTTGTACGACATCACCTTCCATAGCTCTTCTCCTTACGATGGAATTTCAGTGTTCAGTTGTTCGGGATCAGTGGTGCGGATGCAGCGCATCCTTGAGATACACGCACGTGAGAATTGCGAAGACGTAGGCCTGGATGAACGACACAAGGACCTCCAGCGCATAGATCGCGGTGATTGCCAGGATCGACAGCGGCGCGATGGCCACGACGGCGGCAAACGCCGCGAAAACCTTGATCACGGCGTGCCCGGCCATCATGTTGCCGGCAAGCCGGATCGAGTGGCTGACCGGACGCACGAAGTAGCTGATGACCTCGATCAGCGCCAGGATCGGCCGCAGCACCAGGGGCGCCGAGGAAATCCAGAACAGGCTCAGGAACCCGGCGCCATTCTTGACGAAACCGATGACCGTGACCGTGATGAAGACCGCCATCGCCATGACGGCTGTCACTGCGATGTGGCTGGTGGTCGTGAAAGACAGCGGCAGCAGGCCCAGGAAGTTCGAAAAGACGATGAACATGAACAGGGTCATGATGTAGGGGAAGTACTTCAGGCCATCCTTTCCAGCGACGTCCTCGACCATCTTGTAGACGAACCCGTAGGCCAGTTCGGCAATCGACTGGATACGGTTCGGCACCACCGCGCGCCCGCGGGTGCCCAAAACCAGAAGCGCGACGACGCAAAGGATGGCAAGCGCCATCCAGAAGGTCACGTTCGTGGGGGTGTACCAGTTGATGGGACCGTCGCCGAACAACGGCTTGACGATGAACTGATCCATCGGGTGGAAAACCAGCCCGCCTTCTTCCGTTTCTTCCGCCACGTCAGTCCCTTTCCCGCTCTTCGCCGGACGTCTCCGGCGCAGTCATCTCTTTGGCCGTGCGCAGCATCACGTTGACGCCGGCCGCCAGCCCCAAAAGGGTGAACACGATCATCAGCCACGGCGCCGTGCCGAAGAGCCGGTCCAACCCGAACCCCATGCCGAACCCGATCAACAGGCCGGTGACCAGTTCGATCACCATCCGCCATGCCATCTGGGCCTGGCTGTGGTGTTCGTCCTGGTGGCGCTTCGGCGTTTCGACCACGCGCTTTTCGGCAAGCTTCGCCTCCAGCGCCTCCAGCCGTGCCTTCCGATCCTGATCGGTCTCGGCCATGCCAAAGCCCCTCATGAGAACTTCGCGTGGTGTCTATGTCGGACGCGCAACGGAGTCAATTCCACATATCTTTCGTTATCTCATTGACTCGATGAGATATTTCACCCTGCGCACCGTTGTCGCACCCAAAGAGTATATTCAACCTTTCGGTTGACGATCATACTCTCCTTCCCGCAGATGCGCCCATGAAGCCGACGCTCGACACCGTATTTTCGGCCCTTGCCGATCCGACCCGCAGGCGCATCCTGTCGATGCTGCTGGAAGACGACATGGCCGTGACGGATGTGGCGGAGCCGTTCGAGATGTCATTGGCCGCGATCTCGAAGCACCTGGGCGTCCTGACCCGTGCGGGACTTATCGCTCAGGAGCGCAGGGGCCGCGTGACGTGGTGCAAGCTGGAGCCTGAGGCCATGCGCGAGGCCTGGATCTGGATGCAGGGATTCGGCCAGTTCGAGGCGTTCGATTTCGACGCCTTCGAAAAGTTCCTCGCGCGGGAATTGTCCGAGAATGGCGACGCCCAGGCCTGAGACCCATCGTGGCACCACGGGCACGTTTCCGCCGATTTCTCGCAAACCTCTCCCACAAAGCCCGGAAAATCTGCTAGATGCACGGATCGGGGGAGACAGGAGTGCGCATGCGCAGGCTATTGGCCCTTATCCCCATCGGTATTTTCGGCTTCGCCGGTTACGCCATCGCATTCCGAGCCATCCCGCCCGGCGGCCTTGCCGCAACAATCGACGAACTGGCCGGAACGCTGGGCTACGGGCTGACCGGTGCGCTCGTCTTCTGCGTCGGCATCGTCCTCGCCTGGCTCATGACCCGGCAGGACGCAAAACAAGGCTAACTCATTCCCGACACCCCTGACGACGTCGCATCGACCGCGCGCCAACGACGGGTCTCTACCAGGTTTTGGCTTCTTCCTTCAGGAACGACAGGAACGCCTGCACCTTGGTTGTGCGGTGAAGGTCGACATGCGTAACCAGCCACAAGGGTGCCGACCATTCCGCCTGCGGCGGGAAGAGCCGGACCAGATCGGTGCTTTCGGCGTCCCAGCAGGAGACGAAACCGATTCCAACTCCGGCTGAAATGGCATCCCTGATGACCCTGTTGTCGGTCGCTCGGAACACGACCTGTTCTGGCGCGACACGATCCATAAGCCAGCGAAAGAACGGCGCGCGCGACTCGAAGTTGTCGTAACCGACGAAGGTGTGACCGGCCAGATCGTCCAGTGTCTCGGGGCGTCCCCGGGTGGCGATGTACTCCTCAGACGCATAAAGCGAGATGCAAAGCGGCTTGAAGGGCTGCACCACATTGTCGGGGTTGTCCGGTTTGGCACCGGCTCTCAGCGCGACATGCGCTTCGCCATACTCCAGGCGCAGCACCTCTTCCCCTGTCAGGAAACGGACCAGAAGCCCGGGGTACTGTTCCTGAAAGCGGGCGATCACCGGTGTCAGCCTGGGCGACGCGGCGGACAGCGATGTCACGACCAATTCGCCCGAGACCTCGTCTCCGCGTCCCTTGATGCGGCCCACCAGTTGCGTGAATTGATCGTCGGTTGCCTGCGCAACCTGCAAGAGGTCCTTACCCGCCTCGGTCGAGGTATAGCCTCGTGCATGACGCTGAAACAGTTTCACACCCAACCGGCTTTCCAGCGAGTCTATATGACGGATCACGGTCGCATGATGCACCCCAAGCGCGTCCGCCGCACCCGAAACGGTCCCCATACGGGCCACGTGATAGGCGGTTCTGATCTCATCCCATGTGCTGATCGACACGGTCGTCCACTCCCGATTCCTTGTCCGGGTCCTGACCGCAACCCAAACGCTTTCTTTGAAATGCCTTTAGTGCGGCGAAATCGCATAAGCGACGGCAATGAGCCGTCTTCACACAAATTTGCACAGGCGAAGTTCGGAAAACACGAATTCTCACCTTCGTGGGACCACTTAAGTGTCCAGGCATCGAAATTGAAGGATGACCGGACCATGACCACGACCATTCTGCGCATTGACGCTTCCGCCCGCCTTGAAGGCTCGGTGTCACGGGACCTCAGCGATCGTGTCGTCGAGCGGATCCGCGCGGAAGGGCCCGTCCAGTTGATCGAGCGCGACCTTGCCAACGCGAATCTGCCGTTTCTCGATGCGACCTGGATCGGCGCGAACTCCACACCCGCAAGCGACCGCACCACGGATCAGCTGGCCGCGCTGGCGCTGTCGGATGCCCTGATCGCAGAAATCAAGGTCGCCGACATCCTGCTGATAGGTTTGCCGATATACAACTTCGGCGTGCCGGCCGCACTCAAGGCATGGATCGACCTTGTCGCTCGCGCCGGGGTGACCTTCGCCTATTCCGCGAACGGTCCGAAGGGTCTGCTGACCGGAAAGCGTGCTATCGTCACCGTCGCCTCGGGCGGTACCGAGGTTGGCTCGCAGATCGACTTCGCGACCGGATACATGCGGCACGTCCTCGGTTTCATCGGGATCACGGATGTACATTTCGTGTCCGCAGACCGCCTCGCGATCGACGCCGAGGGCACTCTGAGGAAGGCGCACAACGCCGTCGCGGAGCTGTCGACCGCTGCCTGATCGCCTCGGTCTCTTGGCGGCGATGCTCCATGGTGGTCGCCGCCAAGGACGGCGAGCCTGTCTCAAACCGCCTTGCCGTCCGCGCCGAAATATCGCAGCCGATCCTCTGGCGCGATCAGCCCGATCCGATCCCCTTCGGCAAGCGTGGTATCGCCGTCCGTCCGAACCGTGATCCGGCCTAGGGCGCCTGCATCGACGATCAGAAACGTGTCGGCGCCCAGGTACTCCAGCACGTCCACGGTGCCGTCGAGCATCCCCTCACCCTCGGTGCCTATGGCAATGTGCTCCGGGCGGATCCCGACCTTTGCCGCCCCCTGCCGCCCCGTCAGGCGCAGACCCTCGCCGCCGATGTCCAGAATGTTCATCTTGGGCGAGCCGATGAATTCGGCGACGAACAGGTTGGCGGGCCTCTCGTACAATTCCCGGGGTGTTCCCACCTGTGCGATGGTACCGAATTCCAGCACCACGATCCGGTCCGCCAATGTCATCGCCTCGACCTGATCGTGCGTCACATAGATCATCGTCCGGCCCAACGCCTGGTGCAGCTTGGCGATCTCATAGCGCATCTCGACCCGCAGCGCGGCGTCGAGGTTCGACAGCGGCTCATCGAACAGAAACGCCGTCGGATCCCGAACGATCGAGCGCCCGATGGCAACCCGCTGGCGCTGCCCGCCGGACAGCGCCTTGGGACGGCGATCGAGGTAGGGTTCAAGCTTCAGAACACCGGCGGCGTGGTTTACCTTGGCGTCGATCTCGGCCTTCGGCGCACCAGCGGTCTTCAGCGAAAAACCCATGTTGTCGCGCACGCTCATGTGCGGATAAAGCGCATAGGATTGAAACACCATCGTCAACCCGCGCTTCGCGGGCGGATCCGCTGTCTTGTCGTCGCCATCTATCAGAAGCGCGCCGCGACTGATCTCCTCCAGGCCGCCGATCATCCTCAGAAGCGTCGATTTCCCGCAGCCCGACGGTCCGACGAAGACGACGAATTCGCCATCCGCGATCTCCAGGTCGATCCCCTTGATGACCTGGATATCGCCGAACCACTTCTCGACACCTCGAAGCGAAATCGCACCCATCACGTCCGCTCCTGTGCGCTCGGACTGGCCCAGCCCAGCCAGCTCGCCGCCGTCCAGGTAAAATCCCGTCCGCCTGCCGGGTCTCCGGTGATAGGATCGAAATACTCGGCGAACCCGTTCATTTCGATCAGGCGGCGGGTCAGGTCCCGCACCCGTTCCGCCTCGGCGTCATGACCGCAATCGGCCAGGCCGATCCCGATGAGGGTGTTCATCATGCCCCAGACCGGCCCCCGCCAGTACCGGCGCGCATCGAACTTGGAGTCCTCGGGATCGTAGCTTGCAACGCCGTAGGGCACGGCATCGAGAACCCGGTCGAGAACCGGCAGCATGCGCGGATTGTCGACCCCGCCCCACCAGCACAGGAACGAGGCGTTCGAGATCGAAAAGGCCCATTCGCCCGACACCACGTCCCGGCTGTCGTAACATTCCATTTCGTCATTCCAAAGCGTGCCCGCTCCGGCCTCGAGCTCTCCCGTCCAAAGGTCCAACTCGCTTCTGTCTTCGCCCAGCGCCTCGGCCAGATCGGCCAGATCGCGGTTCGATCTCAGAAGAGTGAATGTCATCGTCGGATCAGCGACCAGGAACGGCGGGTCCTCGGCCATGCGCGCCTCGTCCCATTCCAGCCGCCTGCCGCGCTGCACCAGCCAGATATACCGGTCATAGTCGGCCTTCGTCGGCCTCATCGAGGCGTCCACGTGACTGGTGTCGCGCCGCGTGTACTCGCCCACGCCTTGGGGGTTCAGCGCGGCCATCGCCCCGTCCCAGTCAGGCGCATTGTCGCGCCCAGATTCCCACGGGTGGGTGATGCAGACCGCGCCCCGGTCCGTGCGCCACGTCATGAACCAGCGGTGGCTGGCCACCATCTTGGGCAGAAGCGCGGCCATGCGCGCGCGCCCCGCGCCTGGATCCGCCTCGAAGATCCGCCAGGCGAAGCTGGCCGCAACCGGCGGCTGGCTGATGCCCGACGACGGGATCGGCCCATGCCCGGAGGCGCCCCACACCTCAGGTCCCGGAAAGTAACCCGGGTCGGCCTTGTGGAACAGGATGTGCGGCACCATGCCGTTCGCCCACTGGCCCGAAAACAACGTCTCCAGTTCGCTCCAGGCACGGTCGACATCGAAGGCGGAAAACCCCCAGGCCGCAAAGGCGGAGTCCCAGTTCCACTGATATGGATAAAGTCCGGCTGTGGGCAATGTGTACCCGCCCCGGTCATTCGCCCTCAGAATGGCGCGCGCCTGGTCGTCCAGCGCGGTATGGTCAATGGTTGTCATCCCTTCACCGACCCTGCGGTCAGCCCCTTGGTCATGAAACGCTCCAGTCCCAAGAACAATGCCATGATCGGCACCGTCGCGATCACCGCGCCGGCCATCAGATGCTGTCTTGGAATCTCGGAGGAGTTGAGCGACGCGATCCCCCGCGTCAGCGTGAATTTCGACGGATCGTCCAACAGCATGAAAGCCAGAAGAAACTCGTTCCAAGCAATCATGAAGACATAGAGAGACACACTCGCCAGCGCCGGAAGGCTCAAGGGAAGCGTAATCTTCCAGATCACCGCCAGCCGCAAAAGCCCATCCATCAAGCCGGCCTCTTCAACTTCCGCAGGCAAGCCGCGGAAATAGCCTTGCAGCATATAAAGCGCCACCGGGATCGTCGTGACCGGATAGATCAGGACGATCCCCGCAATCGTGTTTCTCAGACCGGTCATCGAGAACGCGATGTAGATCGGCAGCGCCAGCACGATCATCGGAACCATGTAGATCAGCAGGATCGAGCGCGAAAACGCCGCTCGTCCCTTAAAGCGCAACCGTGCAACCGCATAGGCGCCGGGGATGCTGAAGAGAAGGGTCAGCAGAACGGTCAGCACCGAGACATAGAACGAGGTCCAGAGATAGCTGCCGAAATTGAAGTCGCTGAACAGCTCCGAGTAACTCCGGAACAGGTTCCATCCCTGCGACAGGTCCACCGAGAAATCCAGCGGGTTCTGGATCAGCTCGGACTGGTTCTTCAGGCTCGTCATCACCATCACATAGAACGGGATCGCCACGATCGCGGTGAAGAAGATATAGCCGAATCCGGTCAGGAACCGTATCACCGCCTCTTCGAACTCGTGTCGCGTGGCGGCCGCGAAGGGCAGCGGACGCAACATCCGCTCAAGCGGCCAGACGGTCGCGATGGCGAAGAGCACCCAGGTGACCACGACCGTCATGGCTCCGGTTCCCTCGGCGGGAACGATGGCCAGCACGACGCTCCAGACAATCCGCACCTTTCGGTCCCGCCCCCCGTCAGGCAGCCAGACAAACCCAAGCCACGCACCGAAGACCAGGCTCGAGACCAGCACCGGCCTCAACCCGGCGCCGGTTGCGAAACTCATCGCAATGCAGGCGACCACCGCCATCAGACAGGTCCAAAGCGCCCCGATCAGGGGCCCGGCGACATATCCGAACCGAAGCGTGCTCACGCCGCGCTCTCCTTCATCGGCCCGAAAATATCCCGGGGAGGTCTGGAGGGGTGGAACCCCTCCGGCGGATCGTCGCCTAAGGCGGCGACATCCTGCCATACAATTGGCCGACACTTTGCCGACGCGGTGCCGACCGGCGACTTCACAGCCCTTCCTCCCGGCTGACGTATCTGAAGAAGCGAATCGAGAACAGCACCAGGCAGCAGAAGATCACCACCGCCACCGCCGCCCCGGCCCCGATGTTAGACACCGCGAAAGCCTGCTCGTAGACGTTCACCGTCAATGTCCGCGTGCCTGCATTCCCGCCGGTCAGAAGGAAGATGTCGTCGAACTTGTTGAACGTCCAGATAAAGCGCAAGAGGAACAGAACACTCAGGATTCCAAGCAGTTGCGGCAGGCTCAGGTACCAGAATTTCTGGAACGGACTGGCCCCGTCCATATCGGCGGCCTCGTACATATCGGTGTCGATCGACTGCATCCGCGCCAGGATGAACAGGAACGAAAGCGGGAAATAGCGCCAGATCTCGAACACCGTCACCATGATCAGCGCCAGCGGACGCTCCCCGAAGAAATTGATCGAATTCTCGGTGACGCCCATCTGTTTCAACAGCGCATTCGCCGATCCCGAAAACGGATCGAACAGGATGATCCACGCAAAGGCCACCGCGATCACCGGCGCCACATAGGGGAACAGATACAGCCCGCGCAGGATGCCCTGACCGCGAAACTCCTTGTTCAGCAGCATCGCTGCGAACAGACCGAAAACCAGCGCTCCGATGGTGCCGAACACAGTGTAGAACAGCGTCACTCCCAGGACGCCCCAGAATTCGCGCCCGTCGAAAACCCTGGCGAAATTCTCCAGCGTGAAATCCAGATTCGTCAGGATGTTGTTCGCGTCCCCTGTCACGACCGGGACGCTGGCCTCCAACGCATTCTCTGCCGTGTCCTCGTCGACGCCCGCCAATGTAACCGGGATCTCGATGTCGGTGCGGAACCCCGGTGTGAAATCTCCCAACGCGCAGACCAGGCTTTGGCGTCCGATGTCGCACCCCTCGGGCGGCGTTGCGCGGGACAGGACCTCAGCAGGCAGCACATCGGTGAGCACCACGTTTCGGATAGGTTCTTCCTGGCTGGAGTTCCTGATCCTGTAGCGCAGGACATAGTCGTCGGGACCGCCACGCAAGCTTTCGCGCACCACCGGCGTCGGCGGGCGAAGGTCGGCCAGTCCGATCGGTTTGAAACTGATCCAGCAGATCGAAAGAAGCGGCAGGACGACGACCGCCGAGACAATGGCGATGGTCGGAAACAGAAGGCCCCAGGCCAGGCGCGCTTCGCGCCGAGCTAATGGCCCTGTCTTGGTTGGCGGTCCTGCCGTGGTCACCTGGCTGTCTCCTGAGACCGGCGGGGCAAGGTGCATTCCCTGCCCCACCGAAGGCGTCTATTCGATGGCCGCCAGTTCTTCGTTCATCTTGGCCACCGCCGCTGTCGCGTCGATGTTGCCGTCGATGTACTCGCGGACGACACGGTTGATCGCCTGGCTGTTGATGATTTTCGAGGCAAGAGCCAGCTGCCCTTCCGAGACACCCCAGCGTTGCGCCACGTCCAGACCGCCGACGATCTCGTCGATCATCGACGCCTCGTAAAGCTCGGAGAGCGGCGCCTTGCGGTCGACACCGACGTCCAGCTTCGACCAGGCGTCGATAAAGACGGTCGGATCGTCGGCCGTTCCGCGCCGCACCGGGAACTTTCCTTCAGGCGCGATAGACAGCGTCGAGGTGTAACCCTCGTCCATCGAGAACTGCACGAATTGCTGCGCCTCGTCGATGTCCGCGTCGGCAGTGATACCGAAGTAACGGATATCGCCCCAGGCCGCACCATCGGGATTGGACGGTCCGGCGAAATTGGTCACGATTCCCGTCTTCGAGGCCAACTCGGCCGACGTCGGATCATCGTTGATCGTGGGCGGCGCGCTGTCGCGCAAACCGGCCAGTTCGTCCAGGATGAACGGCGACCAGATGATCATGGCCGCATCGCCTGCGAAATACAGCGACCGGGACTGATCCCAGTACAACTCGCCCTCGGGCGAGGCATCTGCCAGGGTCTTGTAGAACTCCAAAACCTCGATGGTCTTCTTCTCGTCGAAACCGGTGAAACCGTCCGGCCCGACCGGAGTGGCGCCGTTGGCCAGGAAGACGTGCTCCAGCACCTGGCTCATGAAGTTCTCGTCCACCTTGGTCGCGGCGACGAAGCCGAACATCTCCGGCGGGTTGTGCAGCTTCTCGATGGCCGCCGTCACCGCGGCGAATGTCGTCGGCGCCTCCAGGCCGTTCTCGTGGAACAGGTCCTTGCGGTAGACGATCATCTGCGTCCACCCGTCGACCGGCACGCTGGCATAGCCGCCATCGACCGCCGCCATCGCCAGAGCGCCCGGTGCGAAGGTGTCGGTGCCCAGCGCCTCGACGACCTCTGTGGCGGCCTCGGTGTCCAGGATTCCCGCTTCGGCCCAGGGCAGCGCATATTGCAGCGTGTGATAGATCACGTCGGGCAGATCGCCGGCCGCGAACGCCGCGGTGGCGCGGGTGCCGAGATCGCTTTCGGTCACCGGAATGACCTCGACGTTGATGCCGGTCTGCTCCTTGAAGGCCGCCGCCATCTCCTGCTGCTTGGCCAGACGCTCGGGCTGTTCCTCGGTCGTCCAGAAACGGATGTCCGCCGATGCGGCGACCGCCGAAAGTGCAAGACCCACGGATGCCGTCGCAAGAAGCCGGGCCAGTGTCTTTGTATGTCTCATGATTGTCTTCCTCCCATTGAGTTTCGATTGATCTCTGTCACGCCACAGACCGCACATGCCGGGCGATCTCATCCGAAGACAGACGGGGCGGCCCATCCGAACCGCCGATCTGCAGGGTAGCGAGGGCGGTTTCGCGCAGATGCTCAGGCGCCTCTCCCCTGATCCTGCGGATGAGCAATTCGGCAAGCCGCGCGCCTGCGTTGCGGCTGTCCACGCTGAACGTCGTCAGGGCCGGGCGCACCCAGGCGCCTTCGGGTATGCCGTCGTAAGAAATGACCGATAGATCCCGGCCGATTCCAAGACCCAATGCCTCGGCGGCTTCGTATGCGCCCAAGGCAGCGGCGTCGACGGCAAAGACAATTGCCGTCGGCGGATTGTCGTGCGCCAAAACGCGTTCCGTCGCAACGGCGCCGGTTTCCCGGGTCATGGCTCCGGAAAGCACAAGTTCGGGATCGACCGACAAACCGGCCTCAGCCATCCCCCGGCGGAATCCCTCCTCGCGCAGTCCGCTGAAGTTGTACTCCATGCCGCCGTTGATGAATGCGATCCGCGCATGCCCGTGACCCGCAAGACGCGCGACGGCTTCGCGCATGGCCTCTTCGCCCAGGATGTCGAACCAGGCGCAGTCCTCTGGTTCGGCGACACGACCATAAAGAACGAATGGCACCCCAAGTGATCGCAGCAATCTCATGCGCGCATCGTGGACCCACGTGCGGGGCAGAATGAAACCGTCGGCTTTGCGCTCGTCGATCAGACGTTCCAGTGTGGCCAGCATCTCCTGGTTCCCGCGTGAGGTCGCGACCGTCAGCGTCCAGGACGCCGCACTTGCCGCGCCGGTCACGCCGGCCAGGAAATCCGACAGGAAGGGACGCTGCGCGCCGGGAATGTCAGTCTGAAGCACAAGGCCCAAAGCCCGCGACCGTCCCGTTCGTATCGCCTGAGCCTGCGCCAGGGGCCGATAGCCCATGATCTCGGCTTTCCGCCGCACACGCTGCCGGGTCGCATCCGAGATATCCGGATAGCCGTTCATCGCTCTGGATACCGTGCTCTTGGTCAATCCAAGGGCCCTGGCAACATCGGATATGGTCACGCGGCTGCGCTGGCCCACGGAGCGATCGGCTGCGGCTAGATGGTTCAAAGAAGCTCCTCCCGATTCGAAGCCTGGTTTCCGAAACCGGTTTCGGCAAGAAAAATGTCCTCTTATTGAAACAGGAAGCGGCAAATTACCGGGCGTCTGCGCGCTATCCGCATTTCAGAATGAAGGAACGGCGGTGCCTTTCGACACCGCCGTCCACAAGCGCGATCCGGTCCAAACGCGCGAACAGAGATCGGAACCGCGCTTTCTCAGGTCTCCTCCCTGGGAGCCTGATTCACTCGCCACCTCCAAGCTGGTGGACATAGGCTGCGACCGCGTTGACCTCAGCCTGGCTCAGGCCACTGCCCGGGCGATACTCTTCGCTCCAGGCTGGCATCACGCCAAAGCGTGAATAGGTCACCGTTTCGGTCAAGGTGGCTTCCGACCCGCCGTATAGCCAAATGGCGTCGGTCAGGTTCGGGGCACCAAGATCACGCATCCCGGCGCCGTCGTCGCCGTGACACGAGGTACAGTTGTCGGCGAACAGCGTCTCGCCTGCCGACGCCAACCCCGCATCATGCTCCTGACCCGAGATCGACCGCACATAGGCCACGACTTGCGCAATCTCCTCGTCGGACAAGATTTCGCCGAAGGCCGGCATTTCGGACCACCGCGCATCCGGCGACTGCTCGTTCCGGATGCCGTGCGCGACGGTATAGGCGATCTCGTCGATCGTACCGCCCCACAGCCAGGCGTCGTCCAGAAGGTTCGGATAACCCGATGCCTGAACACCGGCGGCGCCCGCACCGTGACACTGGGAGCAATTGGCGCGGAAGATGGCCGCGCCCGCGTTCACCGCGAACCCGTGCAGGTCCGTGTTGCCCGGAAGCGAGGCCAATTCGACGTTCGCCAAAGCCTCCATGATCGAGGCGTTGGCGGTCTCGACCGCCGCGATGTCCTCGGCCACGTTGGCACGGGTCGAAAACCCGAGGACTCCCTCCGTCGCCTTGTTGACCAGCGGCCAGGCCGGGTAGGCGATCGTGTAGATCACGCCCCACAGGATGGTCACGTAGAATGTCCAGAGCCACCAGCGCGGCAGCGGGTTGTTCCACTCTTCGATCCCGTCCCAGGAATGCCCGGTCGTGCCGAAGCCTTGTTCATTGGTCTTTTCTTCGTTCTCACTCATGGCTCAGACCTCCTCGCCCGGAGATGCCGGGCGGTCCTCATGACGGAAGGGGATATTCGATGTGTCCCGGTGCACGGCGCTGCTTCCCGGCCTGAAAGCCCAGACGACGGCGCCAAGAAAGAAGATCACCAGGGCAAGAAGGACCCAGCTGTCTGCGATCTCGCGAAGAAGCGAATAGGTGTCCATGTGCGCCTCTCCTTACCGGCTGGCCGCGGCTTCGAAGGTCGAGAAATCGACCAGCGTGCCGAGCATCTGCATGTAGGCGATCAGCGCATCCATCTCCGAGATGCCGGGCTCGCCGTCAAAATTGCGCACCTGCGCGCCGGGATAGCGTTCCAGAAGGCCGTCGATATCGCCGAAGGGATCGACCTGAACGCTGAAGTCCGCGCGGGCCTGTTCGATCATCTCGTCGGTATAGGGCACGCCCACCAGGCGGTGCGTCGACAAGAGATCGGCGATGTGCTCGCCATCGGCGGGAGTGCGCTTCAGGAACGCATATTTCGGCATGACGCTTTCCGGCACGACGGATTGGGGATCGGTGAAATGATCCACATGCCATTCGTCCGAATAGCGTCCGCCAACCCGTGCCAGGTCGGGGCCGGTGCGCTTGGACCCCCACTGAAAGGGATGGTCGTACATCGACTCCGCCGCCAGCGAGTAGTGACCGTAGCGCTCGACCTCGTCGCGCATCGGGCGGATCATCTGGCTATGGCAGACGTAGCAGCCCTCGCGGATGTAGATCTCGCGCCCGGTCAGCTCCAACGGTGAATACGGACGTACTCCGTCCACCTCCTCGATGGTGTTCTCCAGGTAGAACAGCGGGGCGATTTCCACGATCCCACCGATCGTCACCACGAGGAACGAGAAGACCAGAAGAAGCGTCGCGTTCTTTTCCAGCACCTGGTGCCGATCGAGTATGGACTTCTTCTTCGGGCGGTCGCCCACACCCGTCGCCGAGGCCGGCATTGGTTCTTTTTCTTGTGCCATTGCAGGTTCTCCTTACTCGGCGGGGACGGCGGCAGAGACCTTGGTCTCCGGCGCGGCCCGTATCGTCATCCAAAGGTTCCAGACCATGATCACTGCACCGGCCAGGAACAGCACGCCTCCCAGGGCACGCACCACGTACATCGGGAACTTGGCGCTAACGGTGTCGGCGAAGCTGTTGACCAGGAAGCCGTTCGCGTCGACCTCACGCCACATCAGACCTTCCATGACACCGGTCACCCACATCGACGCCGCGTAGAGAACGATGCCGATTGTCGCGAGCCAGAAGTGCCAGTTGACGGCGGCCAGGCTGTAGAGCCGCTCGCGCTGCCAGAGGCGCGGCACCAGGAAGTACAGCACGCCGAAGGTGATCATGCCGTTCCAGCCAAGTGCGCCGGAATGTACGTGACCGATGGTCCAGTCGGTGTAGTGCGACAGCGAGTTGACCGCACGGATCGACATCATCGGGCCCTCGAAGGTCGACATGCCGTAGAAGCCGATGGAGATCACCATCATCCGGATGATCGGGTCGGTGCGCAGCTTGTCCCATGCGCCCGACAGCGTCATCAGGCCGTTGATCATCCCGCCCCATGACGGCATCCACAGGATCACCGAGAACACCATGCCCAGCGTCGACGCCCAGTCGGGCAGCGCGGTGTAGTGCAGGTGGTGCGGACCGGCCCAGATATACAGAAAGATCAGCGCCCAGAAGTGGATGATCGACAACTTGTAGCTGTAGATCGGCCGCTCGGCCTGCTTCGGCACGAAGTAGTACATCATGCCCAGGAAGCCCGCCGTCAGGAAGAAGCCCACGGCGTTGTGGCCGTACCACCACTGCGTCATGGCGTCCTGCACGCCGGCAAACACCTGAACCGAGCGCGAGCCCCAGATCGAGACCGGGATCGACAGGTTGTTGACCACGTGCAGCATCGCCACCGTGACGATGAAGCTCAGCAGGAACCAGTTCGCCACGTAGATGTGCGGCTCCTTCCGCTTGATCAGCGTGCCCAGGTAAACGGCAAGGAAGGCAACCCAGACGATGGTCAGCCACAGATCGACATACCACTCGGGCTCGGCGTACTCCTTGGATTGCGTCGCCCCCAGCAAATAGCCCGTCGCGGCCAGGACGATGAACAGCTGATAGCCCCAGAAGACGAACCAGGCCAGGTTTCCGCCCCAAAGCCGTGCGGCGCTGGTGCGCTGCACGATATAGAACGACGACATGATCAGCGCGTTGCCGCCAAAGGCGAAGATCACCGCGCTGGTGTGAAGCGGCCGAAGACGTCCGAAGTTCGCATAGGGCTGCGCCCATTCCAGGTTCAGCGCCGGAAAGGCAAGCTGAAACGCAATGACCACGCCGACGAGGAAGCCTACGACGCCCCAAAGCGCCGTCGCGATGGCGCCGGCCCGGATCACGTCGTCCATATAGGCGGTCTCATCGGGCGGTCGCCGTGGCTCGTCGGTATCGCGCAGAACCTTGATGAAAAGACCGGCGGCGACCAGCATGATGATAATTGCATGAACCTGGTACGCCAGGTCGCGCCCCCAGTTCGCCGCAAGTGCGGCGAACAAGGCGACAACGCCCAGCAAAACCAGCTTGATATAGTTGGACATATCTCCGGTCCCTCACATTCGCCGGACGTGTTATCCTTTTCCGGCCATCTCGGGACGTTCTGCCTATGGTGCGAGATGGTTGCCTTGATCCATGTCAACAGCTTCGAAGCCGAAATTTGACATGGCGCAAAGACGCGGGATTGGCTGTGAAGAACACTCGCTCATACACTAGGGAGTGCAGCAGTCATGTCTTACAAGACAATCGCCACGGTTTTTCGGTCGGAGCACATCGACTCCGATCATTTGCAGGTGGCCATCGACATAACGGACAAAATGGACGGTCACCTCGACGTCCTGGCTCTTGGCACTGATCGGATTCAGCCGGGCGCCTATTATGCAGGCGCCGCGGCAATCGCCATCAAGAACGCAATGGACGATGCGGTCGAAGAGGCGCGCAAGGCCGAGGAAGCAGCCGAGAGAATTCTGGAACCTTCAGGTGTCCGATTCGAGATCACACGCGCGGTCGCGCAGATCGGCGGTATTCCGCAGATCGTCGGAAGACGGCTGGGGCTTTCGGACCTGGTGGTCCTTCCCAAGCCCTATGGAGAAGACCGCAACTCCGAGGATGTCGCCATTCTCGCACCCGCGCTTTTCGTGACGCGTGTCCCCGTTCTGGTGGTGCCCCCAAACGTCAAGACTTTCAAATCACCGTCCGAGATCGTGATCGCCTGGAATCAGAGCGACGAAGCGATGCAGGCCATACGATCGGCGATGCCGCTTCTGATGGCGGCGGACAAGGTGGATATCGTCATCATCGACCCCCCCGATCACGACCCCGACCGCTCGGATCCGGGCGGGCTTCTGGCCGCCTTGCTGTCACGTCATGGCGTTCGCGCCGAAATCTCGATCCTCGCCCGGACCATGCCGCGCGTGTCCGACGTGCTGCTCCGGCACGTGCGCGACAAGAGCGCCGACCTGGTGGTCATGGGCGCCTATGGACACTCCCGCTTTCTGGAAGAGATATTGGGCGGTGCGACGCGGAACATGCTGGCCGAAGCGCAGGTTCCGGTCATCATGGCCCACTAATTCTCTAGAAAATATACGGCGCGGACAGTGACGGTGATTTCGATCTGTCCCGCCGCGACCGGAACTGCCGCACGGTCAGACATGGCCATTTCCAGCATCGGCCCCGGCTGACTGATCTGCTGGCCTTCCGACAACGACATGACCGCACCCAGCCGAAGGCCCGCGGCCTCGGCCAGTACGGTTGCCTTGCGGGCGGCATCCTCGACCGCGGCGACCCTGGCTCGATCTTCCAGTTCCGTCTTGTTCGTGACTTCGAAGTTCAGCCCGTTCATCGTGTTGGCGCCCTCGCCGACAACCGCCGTCAGCAAGTCTCCCAATAGGTCCAGATCCTCGACCCTCACACTCAGGTCGTTCGAAGCGACGTAGCCTGTCACACGGGGTGGCGACCCGTCTTGGGAGTGGTTCCACACCGGACGCAGCCCGATACCGGTCGTCTGAACGTCTTGGGGGTCGATCCCGGCATTGGCAATCTGGGACAACACGGACGTCATCGCTTCCGAGGCCGCCGACAGGGCCGACCCGGCGTCGCGCGCTTCGCGCTGAACTCCCAACTGAACGATTGCCATGTCGGGCACGGCTGCAACACGGCCGGTTCCCTCTACCGATATCTGACGCATCGCGTCCTGGCTCTGGGCCCCGACCGGCGTCACCATCAATAGCCCGACCAAAGTCATCCACATGAATCGCATCGTGTCTCACCTGCTTGCTCGTATTGGCGCAATCTATCCGCTGGCCGAAGGAAATGGCAGCGGGATTCCTGCATCGGCAATTTGCCGCGACACGCATTTCGAGCCACCTCTTTGCGTGACGACCATCCGGTGCCGTGCTATCTGTCTGCCATGAATTCGCGCTGGGGTTTCGATCTGGATATGAGTGCCGTGCGGCTGATGCGCCGCGAGGGTGGTCATTGGCGGGAAATCGCCCGGGAAAAGATCGACGGACCCGACATCGAAGACCGGCTGATGGCCATGGTCGACAAGATCGAGCCGAGGTCCCCCGTCTATCTGTTCCTGCCACGTGACCAGATTCTATATACCGATGTCAAAGTTGGCAGCGAAGACGCCGGTGAGGACGAGATCGCTGCGGCGATGGATGGGCGCACGCCATACACGCTGGACGAACTCGAACTGGACTGGGTTGTCACCGATCCCGAAACTGCGCGTGTTGCGGCCATTGCCAAGGAAACTCTGGACGAAGCCGCAGCCTTCGCCGAGGTCCGCGGTCTGACCGTTGCCGGGTATTCGTCGCTGGCGGAACCCGAGGATTTTCCCAGGCCTCCGGTCTTCGGCGGCGCAGACGTTGGAGTGCCCGACGCCGCCGACGAAACGGCACCGGAAGATCCGCAGGCCGACGTTGAACGAGCCGTGGCGTTCCATACGATCCGCGAACCCCGAGCGAGCGAAATTCTGACACTGACCAATCCGCAAGCGACGCCGGATACGCCCGTTCTGCGGGTCGACGACGCGACGCCGGTGATGCAGGTTCAAACGCGGCTGCCGCCGCTTGATCCGGGGCAGCCGCTGGACAAGACCCCGACAGCTCCACGGGTGCGCACCGACATTGCGGCCGGCACGCTTTCGGGGGCGGCTGCCTCGCTTTTTCCCGCCGGTCCGTCGATCAAGGTCAGGGCACGCCGCTCCAAACCGCTTCATACCGCCGCGGTCTTCGTCGTGGCGGCCATCATGACCATCGGCATCGCTGCAATCGTCTGGTCGATCCTGCCTTTGGCCCCCTCCGGCACGACAGCAAGACCCACCGAGGCGACGGAAACCGGCACCGCAACGCAGTCCGGCGACCCGGTGGACAGCGTCGCCTCGGTCGCCCCGGTACCGGATCTCCCGCAACCGGATACATGGATCGAAGCGGCGGCGCTGGAGAACGTCACGGCGTCCGACGATCCGCCCGACTTCTCGCCTTTGGCCACGCCGAGTGTCCAACGGACAGAGACGGCGATGCCGTTGGCCAACCTGCCCGACCGTGGGCTGCTTCCACAAACCACGCAACCTCTGGAACGCAGTCCCGACAGCTTGGCCGAAATCCTGTCCGATGATCCGGTCCAAGGCCTCGACGGAAGTGAGGACAGCGCTGAATCGACGCTCGATATCTATCTTGCGTCGATCGAGCGCCGCGACCTGGCTTTCGACGCCATCGCGCTCCCCCCGGCATCCAGCCTTGGCGCGGCGTCCCTGCCTGTCGTGACGCCTCCGCCCTCCACGCCGGACGACACCGTCGAACTGGCCACGGTCGATCCGACAGTCATCCCGTCGCCTGACACGCAACCGGAAACGGCTGAAGGCGAGACTTCGGAACAGGTGTCTTCCGAAGAGACGCCGGCAAGCGAGCTGCGCCCGACCGAACTGGCCGCCGCGCTGCCCGACCGGGCGCCGCGGGCACGGCCGGGAGATTTCACCGCCCGCCTGGAGCGGCAACAATTCGGCGGTCTGACCCGCAGCGAACTCGCCGGCATCGCCCCCAAGGCACGCCCTCAGTCAGCTCAGATCGTCGCCCAGGCCGAACGAGAGCCGCAGGCCGACGCCAGCGAACTGGCGGTCGACACGTCGCGCACGCCTCGCACGCGACCTCAGGATTTCGATGCCATTGTCGCGGCGGCCATCGTGAATGCGCGCGCCCAGGAACTGACCGCCAGCGTCGAGTTCGACACGCCAGACACATCTGCTGCCATCGAGGCCGCACTTGCCGACGATGCCGAGCCCGAACCGCGCCCTCAGGACACACCGCGCCTTGCCATCCCTTCCAGCGCCTCCGTCTCGCGGCAGGCGACGATCGAAAACGCGATTCCCCTGAACAAGATCAATCTGGTCGGGGTTTACGGCGTGCCCTCCGACCGGCGGGCATTGATCCGACTGCCCTCCGGTCGCTACGTGAAGGTCAAGGTCGGCGACCGTGTCGATGGCGGCACTGTGGCCCAGATCGGCGACAGCGAACTGATCTATCGAAAGGGAAGCCGAACCTTGTCGCTGTCCATGCCCAAAGGGTAGCAGGCAATCCCGTCTGCGATCGTCAAAGTCCGAACAAAAGGTTCCACCGCCATCCTGTCTCCCGTAGACATCGGCGAACCAGGACGGGTATCGTCAAGACGTGCCCTGCACAGATCACACGACCCAGGCTTCCGGGAACGCTTGTATTGGGTGGCCCGTCGCTTTCGCGCTGGCAGGTTGGTGCCGGACCACGTGAACAGTCACGGCCCGATGCCGGAACGGTGAGAGACGAATGGAAGGTTTCCTCCTTGACGCCTTGATCTACCTGACCGCCGCCGTCGTCGCGGTGCCGCTTGCCGTTCGTTTCGGCATGGGCTCGGTTCTGGGGTACCTCATCGCCGGCATTGTGATCGGTCCGATCCTCGGTCTTCTCACTGACACCGAAGACCTTCAGCACTTTGCCGAATTCGGCGTCGTCCTCATGCTGTTCCTCATCGGTCTCGAGCTGTCGCCCCGCCAATTGTGGGACATGCGGCACAAACTTCTCGGCTTGGGCGGTCTGCAAGTCGTTCTGACCACCAGCCTTATCGCGCTGATTTGCGTCTATGCCTTCGGATACGCGTGGCAGACATCCGTCGCCCTCGGCATGATCTTCGCGTTGTCCTCGACCGCCATCGTGCTCCAGACGCTGTCTGAAAAGCAACTCATGCAGACGAACGGGGGGCGGTCGTCGTTCTCGGTGCTTCTGACGCAGGATATCGCCGTCATCCCGATGCTGGCCGTTCTTCCGCTTCTCGCCCTTCCCGGCGCGATGAGCTTCGGCTCGGACGGCTCCATTACGCGCCCCGGCGTGGACGAGGCGCACGGCGACGCGCACGGAACCGAGATCGCGCTGTCGTTCATCGAGGATTTGCCCGCCTGGGGGGTGACGCTTGTCACGCTGAGCGCCGTGATCGCCGTCGTCCTTCTGGGCATCTTCGCGACGCGGCCGCTTTTTCGCTTCGTCCACATGGCAAGGCTGCGCGAACTCTACACCGCCTTCGCTCTGTTGATTGTCCTCGGCATCGCCTCGCTGATGATCCTGGTGGGATTGTCGCCAGCGCTTGGCACGTTCCTTGCCGGCGTGGTGCTGGCGAACACCGAATTCCGGCATCAATTGGAAAGCGACATCGCACCGTTCAAGGGCCTTTTGCTTGGCCTCTTCTTCATCACGGTGGGTGCCGGCATCAATTACTCGGTGCTGTTCCGCGATCCGTTGCAGATCGTACTGATGACGCTTTTGTTGATGCTGGTAAAGGGGCTGGTCCTCTACGCCCTCGCACTTGTTTTTCGCATCCGCGGCAGGAACAAGTGGCTGTTTACACTCGGTTTGGCGCAGGCTGGCGAATTCGGCTTCGTTCTGTTGTCTTTCGCTTCGCAGCAAGCCGTGATCGGTCCGGCCCTGACCGAGCGGGCGCTGCTGATCGTTGCCATGTCGATGCTTCTGACACCGCTGTTCTTCATCGCCTACGAGCGCTTCCTGCATCCGATGGGCAGCGAGGCCGGCGACACGCCGGAAGCAGACGAGATCGACGAGAAACAGGCCATCATCATCGCGGGGATCGGACGTTTTGGCCAGGTGGTCAATCGCCTGCTTCTGCTGGCGGGGTTCCGGGCGGTGGTGCTGGACAATAACCTTGAAGCCATCGAGACGATGCGCCGCTTCGGCATCAAGGGCTTCTTCGGCGACCCCACGCGTCCCGAACTCCTTCACGCCGCCGGATTGGACGACGCGCGCATCCTCGTCGTCGCGCTCGATGACCGCAAGGCCGCCAATCAACTGGTGCGCTACGCGCGATCCGAGCGGCCGGACCTGCATATCGTCGCCCGGGCGCATGACCGCGTCCACGTCTTCGAGCTCTATCGCGCCGGTGCCGACGACATCGTCCGCGAGATGTTCGACAGCTCGCTCCGGGCGGGACGATACGTCCTCGAGAACATGGGTCTGACCGATATCGAAGCCGCCAAGATTGAACACTTCTTCTATCGCCGCGACCGCGAAGGTCTTCGCGAACTGGCCGATTTGTGGAGCCCGGACATCCCGGTGAACGAAAATGCGGCCTACATTCGGCGGTCCCGCGAACTGAACGCCGAATTGGAGACCGCCTTGGTCGAGCATCTGGGCGATACGACTGTCGATGTCAGCGAAACGATCAACCCAGACGATCCCACGCCGTCCGAACCGGCGGAGTCGGAAGTCGACACAACCGAGCCACGCAAGGAAGCCGGTTAGGCTCGCTTGCGCGCCGGACCGAACAGACCGGCAAGCACAAGTATGAACCCGGACACCGTCGCGATCATGCCGGCTGCGCTGACCGCGTCCGACGCGCCCAGCCACAGCGGGCCATATCCTGCCAACACAAACCCCAGCACGGCCGACATCAGCGCAAAGAAGACAGACCACGCGACCTGAACGCCCAGACGGTTGGTCATCAGTCGTGCCGCGGCAGCGGGACAGATGAACATGGCGATCACGATGATAGATCCCACCGCATCGAACGCCGCAACCGCCGCCAGGGCCGAGACGATCACCACGCCAAGCCCGATCCATCTGACGGGAAGCCCCAGCGCCGCGGCATAGCCCTCGTCAAAGGTCGAGATCGCCAGGGGGCGCCAGAATACCGCCAGCAGCACGCCGACAACCAGGGTCACGGCCAGAATGCGGAACAGTTCCGACGGCAGCCCCGCAAGGGCCGAAGGGTCAAGGAGGCTATGCCAGCCCGTCGCCTCCAGCCAGATGAGGCTCTCCAGATTGCCATAGAGCGCGTGCTCGACATCCAGATGGACGCCGGACGTATCCGACTGTTCCAGCATCAAGACGCCCGCGGCGAACAGCGTGGTGAAGGTGACGCCCATGGCAGCGCCCGGCTCGATCCGGCCAAAGCGTCGGATCACCTCGATCATGGCAACCGCCAGCAACGCCGCCGCCGCCGCGCCCGCCATCATCGCCCAGGTCGAGATCACGCCGGTCACCAGGAACGCGACCACGATCCCCGGAAGCACGACATGGCTGATCGCGTCGCCGATCAACGCCTGCCGCCGCAACACCAGGAAATTGCCCGGCAAGGCACAGGCGATGGCCGCAAGACACCCGATCACCAACGGCGTCAGGCTCAGCGGAACGAACTCGGCCCCGTTCATGCCCGCGCCTCTCGCGGCCCGGCGATGCGCGCGTCGATCCCGGCGATCTGATCTGCGGTCAACACTTCCTCGATCCGTGCCAGCCCGTCATACCGGGCCGCCGCCAATTCGAACTCCGGCGTCGCGCGCGCCACGTCCCAGCGCCGTTCGTCCATCAGGGCGCGCGCCGCCCGGGCCGCGCCTTCGTCGGTCGCCACACCGTCCGCACGCACCAATCCCCGCCGCTGCAACAGGCGCAGTGTCAACGGCTCGTAGATCGGCTGACCCTGCGCCAGCGACAGCAAGCCCTGCCGCAGGTGAACGCCGGTCTGAAATCTCCGATGCCGCGCCCACATCGACGCAAGCCCGCGAGACGGCGCAAAGGCGAAAGACAACGCGAAAAGCCCGAACGCCACCAGCACGATGATCGGGCCCGTCGGAAGGTCAGGCGCGCTGGCCGAAATCGCCGCACCCATCCACCCCGAGACAGCCCCGAACAGGCCGGCCCCCAGCACGACCCTATCGGCCCGGTCGCTCCAGAACCGCGCCGTGACGGGCGGTATGATCAGCAGCGCCACGATCAGGATCAGTCCCACAACCTTCAGCCCCACCACCGTGACGGCCAGAACCAGTCCCATCATCGCCAGGTCGATCCGGCCCGGGTTCAAACCGCTGGCGGCGGCAAAGCCCGGATCGAACGCCATCATGGTCATCGGGCGCCGCAGCAGAACGACGATGGCCAAAACCAGCGCACCGCCCAGCGCGATCAGGACGGCGTCGGCGAACAGCATTCCGGCAGTCGAGCCCAGCAGGAAACCTTCCAATCCGGCCTGCCCCCCGGTGGCCATGGTCTGGATCACCGTCAACAGGACGATGCCGAAACCGAAAAAGACGGACAGCACGGCGCCTATGGCCGCGTCCTCGGACAGGCGCGTGCGCGACACCAGCCACTGAACCGACAAAAGCCCGGCAAAGGCCGAGACGGCAGACCCTGCCAGCAGACCGGGCAACCACCGGCCGTCCAGACCGACCGCTGCCATGACGATGAACGCCATGCCGACGCCCGGTAGCGTCGCGTGGGCAATCGCATCGCTGACCAGCGCGCGTTTCCGCAGGAACAGGAAGGTGCCCGTCACGCCCGCCGCTCCGCCCAGCAGCATCGCGCCAAGCGTGACAAGCGTGGCGTTGTAACCGAGTTGGAAGGTCAGCGCCTCGAGCAGCATGGCACTAGCCTGCCTCGGCCAGCCGGTCGATTTGTGCGGTAGCGAGGCGCCCGCCATAGGCCGCTTCAAGCGCCTTCGTGGTGAAGGCTTCCGAGACAGGGCCTTCGGCGACCTTGCGGACATTCAGCATCAGCACGTCATCGAAATACTCGCGCACCGTCGACAGATCGTGATGCACGGCGACGACGGTGCGTCCTTCGGCCTTCAACGATTTCAAGACATCGATGATCGCACGCTCGGTGGCTGCGTCCACGCCCGCGAAGGGTTCGTCCAGAAGATACAGATCGGCGTCTTGCGCCAGCGCGCGGGCAAGGAACACGCGTTGCTGCTGTCCGCCCGACAACTGGCCGATCTGCCGGCCGGCGAATTCCTCCATGCCGACCCGTTCAAGGCAGGCCTGAACCAGGCTTCGATGGGTGTCCCGAAAACGGCCCAACAGGCCAAGCTGGCGATACAGACCCATGGCCACAACATCCGCGACGCGTGTGGGAAAATCCCAATCGACGCTGGCCCGCTGGGGTACATAGGCGATGCGGTGGCGCATCGCATCCAATGGCGCGCCATAGACCGTCGTGACGCCCGACAGCGGCTTCACCTGGCCCAGGGCCGCTTTCAACAGCGTCGATTTTCCCGCGCCATTCGGTCCAACGATCGCCGTCATGGCTCCGGGCCGTATGGTGGCGTCCACCGAAAAGATCGCGGGTTTCTGATCGTAGGAAACGGTCAGTCCGCGAATGGCCAATGGGCTTTGCCTGATCTCGGCAGCCCGTGCCGCATCGGCCTCTGGCCCGCTCAACTGCAACTCAGGCATCTCAACTTCCCACACTCAGCTTGCCGGACATCCCGCGCTCGGGCGCGTCTCCGCCAAGCGCCTTGGCGATGACGGTGGCGTTGTGGTCGATCATCCCGACATAAGTACCCTCGTAGGTTCCCGGCGCACCCATTGCATCGGAATACAATTCACCCCCGATGCGCACGTCATGCCCCTTGGCGGCGGCTCCTTCGATCAGGGCCCGGACCGAGCGATCCGAAACCGAGCTTTCGACAAAGACCGCGCCGATCTGGCGGTCGACCAGCAGATCCACCAGTTCGCTGATCCTGTTGAGACCGGCCTCGCTTTCGGTCGAGATACCCTGAATCCCTATGACCTCGAAGCCATAGGCGCGTCCGAAATAATTGAACGCGTCATGCGCAGTCAGAAGCACACGTCTCTCCTCGGGGACCGAGCCCAGAACCTCACGGGTGTAAAGTGCCAGGCCGTCCAATTGATCAAGGTAGGCGTCGGCATTCGCCGCGAACGCATCACCATGTTGCGGCGCCGCGTCGGTCATCGCTTGTCGAATAGCCATCACGACTTCTCGCCAAAGAACCGGGTCCATCCAGACATGCGGGTCGAACCGGTCAACATAATCGTCGTGGGCGATGCGTTGTTCCTCGGAAACCGCCTCGGCCACTGCATGGACGGAAACGAGCGCCGACATCTCCTCCAGCACCTCTTCCATCTGCGCCTCCAGATATAGACCGTTCCAAAGGATCAGGTCCGCGCGACGCATGCCCAGAATATCGGTCCGCGTCTGGCGATAGGCATGTGGATCGACGCCCGGTCCCATCAGGGCCTTGACCTCGACCAGGTCGCCGCCGATCACGCGCGCCGTATCCGCGATCATCCCGGTCGTCGCGACGACAGTCAATCGTGCGTCGGCGGCCCAAGTCGAATGCGGCAATACACTTGCGCCCAAGGCGACACCAAGGGACTTCAGAACGATGCGTCGCGTCGTCGGCATGGCCGTTTACACCCTCAAATGAGAATAATTCGCAATCTCACCAAAGATGCGAGCCATTCGCAAAAAGTCAAGTAAATCTCTCGAAACCGGGGCTTCGGCGATCATTTTTGTCGGTCTGGAGTACAGGGTGCCATACACTTTGCCGACACTTGGCATACACTTTGCCGACACGCATTTTTGCGTTATTTCAATACCTTACCACCTGTCCGTTGCGATAGGCCACGCGTTTCCGCGCGGCGCAGTCGGATCCCGTTAACCTCTCACCGTCTGCTCCGCCCTTGACTTGTGCCAAGACCGGTTCCATCACGAAGAGGCTTCGGTTCCGGCCCGCAGGGCCGGAGAATAGGGAACGTGGTCAGGGGTCATCCCAATTCCACGACTGCCCCCGCAACTGTAGGCGGATAGCAAGGCCGACTGACGCCACTGGGGCTGAAGAACCCCGGGAAGGCCGGCCAAGCGAGGACCCGCAAGTCAGGAGACCTGCCGAGGCGATCACCCAGTCCGGGGCGCGGGGCGCGCGAACGGGCTACGGACATTCCGGCGTGGTGGCATGGATTTCACCGTTCGGAATCAATCACTTCCGAACATGCACGCGAGAGTGACCGGAATGGCGCTGGCCGGCACCGAGGAGCCTGGATACGTGAGCGGAACGACACCGGTCCTGTACCTGTCGCTCTTTGCGATGTGCTGCCTGGGGTTCGTCGCTTCCCTTGTCACCGGCCCCGCCGCCATCGCGCCGGTCGACGCTCTCGCGGCCCTTTTCGCCGACAGCGGAGGGCCGGAGACGGACATCATGCGCGATATCCGCCTGCCCCGCGCCATTCTCGGTGCGATGGTCGGCGCCAGCCTCGGTCTGACCGGCGCCGCCATGCAGGGGCTTCTTCGGAACCCGCTGGCCGAACCCGGCCTGATCGGAGTCTCGTCATTCGCCGCGCTCGGCGCGGTCATCTCGCTACAAACCGGCCTCGCCGCCGCATTCACACTCGCCCTCCCCCTCGCCGCACTCGCCGGAGCGGGCATCTCGGTCGGGCTGTTGGTGCTTCTCGCGGGCCCCCGCGGATCTTCGCTGACGCTCATACTCGCCGGCATCGCCATCAGTGCCCTGGGTGGCGCACTGACGACACTTGTCTTGAACCTGTCGCCAAATCCCTTTGCCGCAAGCGAAATCGTTTTCTGGATGATGGGATCGCTGGCCGATCGGTCCTGGACTCACGTCTATCTTGCACTGCCTCTTATGGCACTGGGCTGGGTCGCCCTTTTCGCAACCGCGCGCGGCCTTGACGCCTTGACGCTCGGCGAAGATGCCGCAGCGTCACTCGGGATACATCTGGTCCGACTCAGGGTGCTTGTCGTCTTGGGAACCGCCGCGGCCATAGGCGCATCGACCGCGGTCACCGGCGCAATCGGGTTCGTCGGGCTTGTCGTACCACACATCCTGCGCCAGTTCGTCGGCGCCTCGCCGGGCAAGCTGCTGCCCGCGTCCGCCCTGGGAGGTGCCGCGATGGTTCTCCTGGCGGACGCTTCGGTGGAACTCATTCTGCCCGAACGCGACCTTAAGCTTGGCGTCTTGACGGCATTGATCGGCGCACCCGTCTTCCTTCACCTCGTCTACCGAACGCGGAGAGCGGGCCTGTGACCGGCCTTAGACTGGAACACCTCACAGTACGCCGGAGCAATGTCCGGGTTGTCGATGACATCAGCATGTCCATCTCACCCGGCGAGTTCGTGGGTTTGATCGGACCGAACGGAGCGGGAAAAACGACGTTGATGCGGGCGGCACTGGGATTGCTGCCTTTCGAAGGCCATTCGTCCCTGGCTGTGCTGCCGCCTAATACGCGGTCGCGTACCGCGGCGTGGCTGCCGCAGGAACGCGACGTCGCCTGGCCCGTCAGCGTCGAGACACTGGTCGCCCTCGGCCGGACACCATATCTGGCCGGGGGCCGAAAACTATCGGCGGCAGATCGCTCGGCCATTTCGCAAGCGCTGTCGCGCATGGATCTTGCCGCATTCTCGAAACGCACTGCCACGGAACTGTCAGGCGGGGAAAAAGCGCGCGCCCTGATCGCGCGCGCCCTTGCGCAGGAAGCACCCATCATCCTTGCCGACGAACCCGTGGCAGGGCTGGATCCCGCGCATCAGATCGCAGCCATGAACGTCTTCCGCAGTCTCGCAGGTGAAAATCGCGCGGTCCTCGTATCACTGCACGATCTGGGCCTCGCATCGCGGTATTGCGACAGGCTGATCTTGCTGCACCAAGGGAAAGTCGTCACCGACGGCGGACCGCGAGAGGTCTTGAACGACGCCATAATGCACGCCGTCTTCAACGTCGGCGGTCACTGGTCGCAAACACCGGACGGCGCAATATTCAATGCGATCGAAGGAGCTGAGGCATGAGCGCGCGCGGCGATCTTGTCCTGGCGTTCACGATTGCCGTCGGCGCTCATGCGGGCGTCGCGCATCTCGGCGCGCTCGACGATCTTGGCGGCGGTGGCGGAGACCGCGGCAGCCAACGAGTGACCATCGCGGCCGCGGCTCCTGCGGTGGCGGGGATGGTGCGGGACTGGGAACAGCCGCCGCAAACAACAGATAGCATTGCGCTTCGGTCTCCTCATCAACAGGTCGCTACGCCTTTACGACCCGAAGCCGAAGCGCCTTCGGCCAGGATGCGGTCACCTACGCCTCTTATCGACAAGGCTGCAAATCGAGCGCCGTCTGTTGCTGCGCTTCAAATTCAGCGAGTTGATGTGCCCAGCGGTGTCGACAGACCGATCGAAGTCGGACTCGCGCCAACGGCACCTCGAGTGGCATCGTTAACGGCACCAACCCGTCCGAAAATAGATACGTCACCTGATATACGCACCATACCACCGGCGGCGGACTTTGCGCCAACTCATAGCGAGTCTCCGCCGACGCGACCGAACCGTTCGACCGCGCCTGCAATCAAGCGGAACGTCGCGACAGGTACCGGCGCCTCGGGGACCCGTGGTAGCACCCAGATCACCGCGTCCAAAGCCGCAACCGACGCAGAAAGGCAGGCCGTGGCTTCGGCATGGGCGACAGAGATCCAGCGCAGGATCGCGCGGTATCACGTATATCCACGTGACAGCCGCGACGAAGGGCGCGTGCGCGTGGCGATGATCATTCTTCCAAGCGGCAACCTGACAGGGGTCTCAATCGAAAGATCATCGGGCAGCAGGTCTCTTGACCAGGCCGCCCTCGCCGCGGTGAAGAGCGCAGCGCCGTTCCCTCCTGCGCCCAAGATCCTGAACGAAAGTTCATACAGCGTCGGGCAATGGATCACGTTCAAGCGGCGATGAACGAAACAGTTGACGGGACGTCAAATCGTGCCGACTCTTACAGCGCAAGACTTGGGGACTTTCATAAAATGAACCGGCGTTCATTCCTCGGAGGCGCGACCGCGCTTGTCACGATACCGACCGCGACATTTGCCTCAAAAATGACAGCGCTGACCGCGCAGCCCGCTTCGGTCCGGATCGCACCGCCCGAGTATCCCGAAACCAAAATCTGGGCATTCGATGGTCTCTCGCCCGGTCCCGAGATTCGTGTCAGTCAGGGCTCACGCGTCGAGCGCCGTTTCCTGAACAAACTGGATGTGCCGTCAAGCATCCATTGGCACGGAATTCGGCTTGATAACGCAATGGACGGCGTCCCTGGCGTGACGCAGGCAGCAGTGGAACCGGGAGAAAGCTTCGACTACGCTTTCGCGTGTCCAGACGCCGGGACGTTCTGGTACCACTCGCATATGAAAGCCGTCGAGCAGGTCGAGCGTGGCCTGTATGGGGTATTGATCGTTGAGGAGCCCGACGCGCCGGATATCGACGGCGAGCATGTTCTCGTCCTGGACGACTGGCGCCTGAACGACCAGGCACAGATCAGCGATGATTTCGGGAACGGACACGATCTCAGCCATGGCGGGCGTATCGGGAATGTCGTCACAACGAACGGGTCCACGGACCGGGTGCTCGCTGCCAACCAGGGCGACCGGCTGCGGTTGCGGCTGGTGAACGCGGCGAATGCCCGGATTTTCACGCTTGGCCTGCGCGGAATGCGCGGTTGGGTCGTCGCGACCGATGGGATGCCGGTTGAGCCCCGAGAAGCCGGTCAACCGATCGACCTGGCCCCCGCCCAGAGGATCGACCTGATTGTCGATATCGAGGCGAATCCTGGCGAGGATGCCGTTCTGTTGGACTTCGTCCGCGGCGAGGATTATGCGCAGGCAAGCTTCCGTGTGACGAAGAGCGGGCCAGGGCGGGAGGCCGCCCCAGTTCCTTTGCCGCCAAACCCGCTTTCGACCGTACCCGACCCAGCCGGAGCCCGCGAAATCGCCGTTCGCATGGAAGGCGGTGCGATGCGTTGGCTTTCGGAGGCCGATAGCGGACACGGACGGAAATCCGGCCGCGAACTGGCCGGCGAAGGTCTGTTCTGGGCATTGAACGGATACGCCGGGCGCCCTGAGGAACCCTTGGCGAAGGTGGGTCGCGGTGAAGCGGTTCTTCTTACGTTCATCAACGATACGATGTGGCCCCACGCAATGCATCTGCATGGCCATCATTTCTTCGAATTGGATCCTTCAGGCCGACCGGGCGATTTTCGCGACACAACGCTTGTGCAACCAGGCGACTCCAGAAAAGTGCTGTTCGCTGCCCATAACCCGGGTGACTGGCTTCTTCACTGTCACATGCTCGGTCATCACGCGTCCGGTATGGGGACATGGCTTCGGGTGACCTGACGACCCAAGGCCCCGCCGGCGATCGGCTCTTTTGATCCGCGCCCCTTGGGTTGTGCCGGTCGAAAGGCGAGCTTGCGCCTGTCCGCGGTGCTGGTCATGCTGAGATCATGGAAGCCGAATTTGCCTCTCTGAGCGAACAACTGTCCAGTCTATGGGCGCAGGCCATGACGCAGATGCGTCTTCTGCTGCTGCCGGCACGCCTGCACCAGATCGGCATCCTGTTCGCATGTCTGATTTGCGCTTGGGCGCTTCGTTATTGGGCGCATCCGAAGATCAGGGATTGGATGCACGGTCTCGAGGGCCGCCCGAAATGGCAATTGCGCACGTTGATCGTGCTCAATCGGCGTCTTGGCTTGATGATCTTCACCCTGCTGATCTGGATATCGGCCTGGATCATGGCAGAGATCACGCCGTTCGTATCCCGGCGTTTCCTTCTGGAGCTCGTCGGCACGATCTCAATCGCCATTCTGCTGGTAGGATTTGCCGCCCGGCTGGTCCGAAACCAGTTTCTTCGCCGCATCGTCACCTGGTCACTATGGGTCTACGTCACGCTTTATTATCTCGGGCTGACCGATGAATTCGGGCGCTTTCTTGACAGCGTCGCTCTGAATATCGGCGATTTTCACCTTTCTGTTCTGGGTGTCATTCAAGCCCTTGTCGTGATTGGCGTGCTGGTCACCATAGCGCGCCTTGTCACGAATTCGGCCGCGACCAGGATCAGGACCAACGAGAATATCTCGCCTTCCATGCAGGTGCTTTCGGTCAAGTTCCTGCAACTGCTGCTGTTCGGTGCCGCGTTCTTCATTGGGCTCAAGGTCGTTGGCGTCGATTTGACCGGCCTGGCAGTGTTGTCCGGCGCAATCGGCGTGGGACTTGGCTTCGGTCTTCAGAAGGTCGTCTCGAACCTTGTGTCCGGCGTTATCATCCTGCTGGATAAATCCATCAAACCCGGCGATGTGATATCGATTGGCGACACCTTCGGCTGGATCAACGCGCTGGGCGCCCGCTATGTGTCGATCACGACCCGCGACGGCAAAGAATACCTGATACCGAACGAAGATCTTATCACCGGCCAAGTGGTGAACTGGTCGCATTCCGACGAATTCGTCCGGCTCGACATCCATTTCGGCACGTCATATGCGGACGATCCTCACGAGGTTCGCCATTTGGCCGTCGAGGCAGCCTCTGGCGTCAGTCGGGTTCTCACCCACCGCGCCCCGGTCTGCCACATAACAGGGTTCGGCGACAGCTCGGTCGACTATGTCCTCAGGTTCTGGATAACCGATCCGTCCGGCGGATTGACCAACATTCGGGGCAACGTCTATCTGGCGCTTTGGGATACGTTCAAAGAGCACGGTATCTCGATACCATTCCCGCAGCGAGAAGTCCGGCTGCTGAATCGCGAGCAGACATCTAGCTAGTCCCTGTTGAACCGCTCGCAAGAGAGCTATCTAGTGAAGAGCAGTGCGCTGGGAGGGTCGATTTGCGAGGTTTGCTCACAGGTTTTGTTGTGTTTGCTGTGCTGGCCGCGGGTTCGGTCGCCTATGCGCAAACGAGTATTCGCTTCGCGACGCCCGGTGCTTCCAACGACCTGCGAAGGTCGATTCTGGGCTCGTCGCTCCTGTTTCAGGCAGGCCAGGAGAACGTCGCAGATACCGAGGAATTGCTGGCCGCAGCACAAGCGGATTACGCGCGTCTCTTGGGCGTTTTGTACGAGAACGCACATTACGGCGGCGTCATCACCATCCTCGTGGACGGGGTCGAGGCGGCCAGTATAGCACCTCTGTCCGCGCCCAATAACATCGCCCGGATCGACGTCCGGGTTTCTCCGGGACCGGTCTATGTTTTCGCACGCAGCACGGTCGAGCCAATTGCGCCGCGGACAGAACTGCCCGAGGAATTCGCGCCGGGATTTCCGGCCAGCACCGACACCATCCGCCAAGCGGCGGTCGCCGCCGTCGACGGCTGGCGCGCGATAGGCCACGCCAAGGCCGAGATCGCCGATCAGCGGCTTGTCGCACGGCATGCCGATCGCAGGTTTGCAGCAGACCTGGTCGTAGAGCCCGGCCCGAAATTGTCATTCGGAGACGTAACGGTCACAGGCAATCGTGCGGTGCGCACCTACCGCATCCTGACGATTGCAGGAATTCCCGAAGGTCGCACCTACGATCCAGAGGAAATAGAGCGCGCAACTCGTCGACTGAGACGAACAGGAAGCTTCCGTTCGGTGACGGTCGAGGAAGCCAGCCAACCTGGTCCGAACGACACGCTGCCCCTGACGCTGTCGGTCTCCGAGCAGGTTCCACGACGCTTCGGCTTTGGAGCCGAGTATTCGACCGTCGACGGGGTTGGCCTATCGGCCTTTTGGCTGCACAGAAATTTGCTTGGCGGGGCAGAGCGTTTCCGCGTCGAAGGCGAGGTCGCGGGCCTGGGCGGCGAAACCGGTGGTATCGACTACAGCGCCGGGGTTCGCTTTGAACGTCCGGCAACGCCCAGGGCCGATGTCGACCTGTACACGTCGCTTGAATTCGAAATGCTCGACGAACCGGACTTCAAGTCAGACACAGCGGAATTCCAACTGGGATTCACGCGATATGCGACAGACGATCTGGTGGTCAACTTCGGCCTTGGGTACCTGTATTCGGATGTCACCGACAACTTCGGTCAGCAGACCTACAGCCTTTTAACCCTGCCTCTTGGCGCGACGTACGAGCGGCGGGACGACGCGCTCAATCCCAAGGATGGCTACTTTGTCGATCTGGAAATGACGCCGTTTCACGGGCTATCCGGCACGACCGATGGCATCCGGACAGTTCTTGACATGCGCGGATACGAAAGCTTTGGCACCGACGACGGGTCCACATTTGCTGCACGCATCCAGCTTGGTTCGCTCGTCGGCCCCGATCTACTGGAAAGCCCGCCCATCTACCGCTTCTTCTCAGGTGGCGGAGGCACGGTTCGCGGTCAGGACTATCAATCGCTTGCAATCGATCTGGGTGGCGGGCAGCGAAGCGGCGGCCGGAGCTTTCTGGGAGCCTCGGCCGAGTTGCGCCAGACCGTAACCGAGAACATCGAGGTGGTGGGCTTCTTCGATTGGGGATACGTCGGGTCCGAGGCCTTTCCCGACCTGTCCGGCAACAGCCACTCCGGCGCGGGGCTGGGCGTAAGGTACAATACGGGGATTGGCCCGATACGGCTTGACGTTGCGACACCGGTTTCAGGCGACACGCCGGCGTCGAGTTTCTACCTCTATATCGGCATCGGGCAGGCATTTTGATGCGCACGATTTTTGCCATACTTGCCGTGCATCTGCTCGCCACACCTGTCTTTGCGCAGGATACCGGTGGCTTCTTTGACCGTCTCTTCGGCACCGACGAGGCCGAGACCGACGAGGAACAGGGCGGACTGCTGGAAGGATTTCTGGAGGACAACCTGTCAGGCGAAGGCCGCCAGGTTTCGGTCGAAGGCTTCCGGGGCGCTCTCTCGGGTCGCGCCACGCTCGACAGTCTGGAGATATCGGACGAGCAAGGGGTCTGGCTGACGTTGACGGATGTGGTCCTGGACTGGAACCGCAGCGCCCTGTTTCGCGGCAGACTTGAAGTCACGGAGCTTTCCGCCGCCGAAATCCTGTTGCCTCGCAGGCCTGTGGCCGCCGAGGAAGGCGAGACACCCGTGCCGGAGGCGTCCGGCTTCAGCCTTCCGGAATTGCCGGTCTCGGTTGCAATCGACAGCATCAACGCGGAGCGTGTCGCAATCGGACAGCCCGTCTTCGGAACCGAAGCCGAGGTATCGGTGGAGGGAAGCCTGCAACTTGACGACGGCGAAGGCGCGGCACTCCTTGATCTGAACAAACTGGATGGAAGCGGTGCCATCCGCTTGGACGCGGCCTACTCCAACCAGGACGAGGTCTTGTCGCTTGATCTGACGGTGTCGGAGGAGGCGGACGGTATCGTCGCAGGTCTCCTTGACCTTCCGGGCCGTCCCGCGGTCGACTTCTCGATCACCGGCGAGGCTCCGATCTCGGACTATAGAGCGGACATTCGACTTGCGACCGATGGCGTGGAGCGATTGTCCGGAAGCATCCAGACCACCACGCCCGAAAACCCGGAAGATGGCGCGCTTCGCATTCTGGCGGATCTTTCCGGCGACATCGCACCCATCTTCAATCCGGCCTATCAGCCATTCTTCGGCCCCGATGTGCGCCTGGCGGCTCGCGCAACCACGTTTGCCGACGGCAGTCTCGATATCGACGAGATCGAGCTTTCGGCTGCATCGATCCGGTTGAACGGCACCGTGCGCGTCGGTTCTGACGGCGTGCCCAGAGAAATCGATATCGCGGGCGACATCGCATCGGACACCGGCGCCGTCGTGCTTCCCTTGCCCGGACCCGAGACCCTGGTACAGCGAGTGGACCTGGACGTCGAGTTCGACGCGGCGGTCAGCGAATTGTGGTCCGGAAACTTTCTCGTCACCGGCCTTCAGCGAGATGGGGTATCGGCGGAACGACTGGCACTGACGGGGACCGGCAGTATCTCGTCGGGCGATCCGGCCTCGGTGTCCGCGACCCTCGATTTCGAGGCACGGGCCCTTGATCTCGGCGACCCGGAAGCCAGCGAAGCTGTTGGCGAAGTCGTCTCGGGCCGTGCCCGCATCGACTGGGCATCCGGCGGTCCGATCAACCTGACGGATCTCGAGATCGACGGCGAAAGCTACGGTCTCGAGGGTGCGGCCGAGCTTGCATTCGGGGATAATGGCCCTGCGATCTCGGGCGATATCGCCGTTCGCGCCGAAAGGCTTTCGGCTTTTTCGGGGATCGCGTCCCGGCCTCTCGGCGGTAGTGTCGCACTTCAGTCGAGTTTCAGTGTCGAACCGCTGGCCGGATTCTTCGACATCTCGGCAGAAGGCTCCAGCCAGTCCCTTGTCGTGAGCCAGCCTCAGGTCGACCGAATACTAGAGGGCGAGGCCCGGCTCGATTTCAGCGTCGCCCGCGACGAAAGCGGTATAGCGGCGGTCCTGAGGTCGCTTGAATCTCCAAACGCACGATTGACGGGCGAGGCGGTGCTCAAGTCCGGCGGATCGAATGTCGCCCTTGAAGGCATGCTTCAGGATGCCGCGATTGTATTCCCCAACGCACAGGGTCCGCTTCGCCTGAACGCGCGGGCCACCGAAGACCAGGACAGGGTTTGGACCTGGCGCGCTGCCACGTCGTTCGATGGGTTCGATCTGTCCGCGGGGGGCACCGCTGTCGATATCTTCGCAACTCCGGTCATCACGACTGCGGGTCAGGTATCGGTGGCCCGGCTGTCGGACTTCTCTTACCTGTTGGACCGTCCGATCTCGGGCGCAGTTTCAGCGGATTTCGCAGGCGAAGCGACCCTGGACCTGGAACGGGTGTCGGGCAATCTTTCCGGCACAGCTCAGGATCTGAAGACAGGAATACCTCAGGTCGACGCGCTTCTGGAAGGCGAGGTCGATTTCGATCTGGACGGCGCGCGTGCGGGCCAGGTCATCACGCTGCGTGACAGTAACCTCGAGGGAGCCTGGATCGCGCTTCGTGCCGATGGAACCCTGGTCCCGGACGCAGGACGGTTCGAGATCACCGGCCGCCTTCCGGATGCATCCCGTGTTCTGGAACAGGCGCCCGATGGCCCACTGGATATTTCGATCGAGGGCACACAGGACGGCAGGGATTGGACCTTTGCTGCTTCGGCCCTTGGTGCAGGTCTGTCCGTTTCAGCGGAAGGAATCGCGCTAGATCCCCTTGGCTCAACCCCAGCCGTTGACGGTCAATTACGTGCCTCGGCAGAGGACCTGTCGGTACTGTCCGAGCTGGCCGGTCGCTCGCTGGCGGGTCGATTGGAGGTGACGGCGAACGGTAATCTCAACCGCGACCTCTCGCGCTTCGATGTCGATGCCGAGGCTCGTGGCTCGGGTATCCGCCTGGGGCAAAGTGAGATCGACCGTCTGCTGGCGGGCGATCTGTCCCTCGAAATCAAGGCCAGCCGGGAAGGCGACGCGATAGACGTGGCCAATTTCGATTTGCGCACCGGCAGTTTGACGGCCACTGCGGTCGGTTCGTTGGCGCGCGGGGACAGTCGGCTGGCAATCGAGGCTCGTCTCGCGGACATCGGTCCATTCGCTCCAGGCTTTTCAGGCCCCGTGTCACTGAACGGCGATGTCAGTCAGGGCGAGAACGGCTATACGGTGGACCTGCAAGCGTCTGGCCCAGGCGGCGCGAACGTCACCACGACGGGCACCATTGCGACCGATTTCGGGAATGCTGCGTTGGAGATTAGTGGTTCGGGGCCGTTGGGGCTTCTGGATACCTTCATCAAGCCGCGCTCGATTTCCGGAACCGCCGGCTGGGATCTTGCTCTGAATGGCCCCCTGTCCGTGCAATCACTGTCCGGCACCGTAAGCGTCTCGGGCGCGCGGTTCATTGCCCCGACATTGGGTATCGTTCTCAACGACATCTCGGCGAATGCGCGTCTGTCGAACGGTCAGGCGCAACTTGCGTTGACCTCTTCGGTGGACAATGGCGGCGCGCTGTCGGTGAATGGTCCAGTCAGTCTGACACCGCCCTTCAATGCGGATCTCGACGTGGCATTGAACGACGTTGTTCTGCGTGATCCGCGATTGTACGAAACCTCCATCAGGGGCGACGTGTCGATCGACGGGCCATTGTCAGGCGGTGCGCGCATCGCGGGTGATCTGACCTTGGGAGAAACAAACATCCGTATTCCGTCTTCGGGCCTTGGCGGTGCCGGCGCCGTCCCGGAAATCATCCATCTGAACGAGCCGCCGCCGGTTCGAGGCACGCGCCGGAAAGCCGGTCTGCTCGACAGCGGCGATGCGGGAGCCGGAACGTCGGGTCCAAGCTATCCCCTTGATATTCGCGTCACCGCGCCGAACCGGCTTTTTGTCCGGGGACGTGGTCTGGAGAGCGAGTTTTCCGGCGCCCTCCGGATCACCGGCACTACACGGAACGTCGTGCCGAGCGGTGGCTTCAACTTGGTCAGGGGGCGTCTGGATATCCTCGGACAACGCCTGGCCCTGGAAGAGGCGACCGTGACCATTCAGGGATCCTTCGTTCCAACGGTGCGCATCCGCGCCACCACCCGGGCCGACGAATACACCATCGTCGTGCTCGTAGCGGGGCCGGTCACCGATCCCGAGATCACCTTCACATCCGAACCGGACCTGCCACAGGAGGAGGTTCTGGCGCGTCTGATCTTCGGGCGCGGCCTGGACACCTTGTCACCATTACAAGCCGCAAGACTGGCGCTTGCCGTCCGCACCCTGGCCGGGCGCGGCGGTGAAGGGGTCGTCGGCAACATCAGGCAAGGTGCGGGCCTCGCCGATCTGGATGTGACCACCGACGAGGAGGGGAACGCCGAAGTCACTGCCGGCGCCTACCTGGGCGAGAACCTTTATACCGATGTCACCGTCGGTGCGGATGGCGAGACGGAATTGAACCTGAACCTGGATTTGACAGACTCGGTCACGGTGAAAGGATCCGTTACAAATGAAGGGGATAGCTCCATCGGCATCTTCTTCGAACGTGACTATTGAGCCACGCATTCGGGCGGCAATCTTGGAATCGCGCGATGCCGGTGTTACATTCTAATCACGGAAATCGCCGAAGCGGGGTATCGGCGTATCACAAAGGAGGTCAATGCTCTGTCTCAACTCCATGACGCGGCCCCGAATGCGGCCGCAGATGCGTCCCGGTCCGGTATGACCGGAGAAGCGAAATCGCTTACGAGCGACGCGTTGCTCGCTCATATCCTGACATCGCTGGAAGACGACAAGGCGGAGGAGATCATCAAGATCGACCTGCGCGGCAAGTCCGAGATGGCCGACTGGATGGTCATCGCTTCGGGCCGGTCGTCGCGGCAGGTGGCGGCGATGGCCGATCACATGACCGACAAGCTGAAACAGGACTTCGGGCGGTTGTCGAAAGTCGAGGGCAAGGATGCCGGCGACTGGGTTCTGATCGATACGGGCGATGTGATCGTCCATGTCTTCCGCCCCGAGGTGCGGGAGTTCTATCAGCTTGAAAAGATGTGGCTTTCTCCCGCCGAGGCGGCAGCCGCAACGCGGGGCTAGACAGCCTCGATGAAGCTGAAGATCGCGGCGGTGGGTCGCCTGAGGGGCGGCCCCGAGGCCGATCTTGTTTCCGATTATCTGGATCGTTTCGACAAGACCGGGCGGGCCCTGGGACTTGGTCCTGTGAGCCTTCAGGAGGTCGAGGCGAAGAAAGGTGGGATGGCGGCCGAAGCGGTTCTGCTGGAGCGGGCCGTGGCGGGGTGTCAGCCCTTGTGCGTGCTGGACGAGCGGGGAAAAACCCTGTCTTCTCCGGCATTTGCGGATCTCTTGGCCAAATGGCGCGACGAGGGGCTGAGCGAGGCGGCTTTCGTCATCGGGGGCGCGGACGGGATCGATCCGTCGCTGAGGGCGAAAGCCGATTTTTCCTTGAGTTTCGGGCAGATGGTCTGGCCGCACATGCTGGTGCGCGTCATGCTGGCCGAGCAATTGTACCGGGCTGCGTCGATCCTGGCCGGGACGCCGTATCACCGGATCTGAGCTTTCCGAACTGTATGACACCTGTATGGCACGCCCGACGTGAGTCGTGGCGCGAAACCCCTTTGCGCGCGGTGAAATGAACGCGGAATACGCTGTATGCAACGCGTCTGCGAAGTGTCGGCAAAGTGTATGGCAGGGGCGAACGCAGCCCGGACCATTAACGCAACGTGCGGTGACCGAATGCTAACGTTTCGCAGCGAGGATCATTTTTGCGACCTCACGGTCCTGAATGCCGGATGTGCCGACGCCGCGGTGAAAAGTTGCGCCGGTGAAGTTGGCTGAGGCATGGTATGTGGTCGCCTCGAAAGTGCTGTTTTCGTGGAACTCGGCCTCGCGGAAGTTTGCGACCTCGTGAAAGACCGACCCGGCGAAGGCGGTCCAGCCGTGGAACACTGCGCCGGTGAAGTCGCAGGCCGCATCGAAGGACACGGCCTGCATCGACAGGCCGCCGTGAAAGACGGCGCCTGCGAAGATCGCATCGCCTCGGAACGTGCTGGGGGTGAAGTCGACCTGGTCGAAGAATTCGGCACCGGCGGCATCGAAGCGGCCAAGGCGACTGGAACTGAACCGGGCATAGGGGCCGAACTGTGTTTCGTGGGCCGTCACATCGGAAAGGTCGGCCCCGGCGGTGCGAAGGCCGATCGTGAAGGCGAGCCCGGACAGATCGAGGGGCACGCTGATCGTCATGTCGTATAGGTCGGGCTGCGCAAGAAGAAGGACGTCGGCCTTGAACTGTCCGAGGCTGTAGCCGACGACTTGCTTGTCGTTATTTGCGAGCCACCCGCTCGATACCGGTTTGAGCGGAGTGCCAACATGGACTTCCGCGAAGTCGCGGTCGCTGAAGAGCGGAACGACGATGTCGTACACTCCTGCGTTCCACTCCGGGTGTGCGCCACTTGTTAGCCGTACCTCGGTGGCGCGAGCCCTGGCCGGAAAGAAGTCATTGAGCCATCGCCGAGTCTCGGCGTTGCCACCCTGGTTCGGGTAATTGATGTTCCAGGTCTCGGCCTCAATCATCTCCAGACGCCGGTCCCAATGGGGCCGCGCCCAGGGGTTCAGCTCCAAGAGTGCGTCGAAGACCGAGGACCGAGGCGAAGCGTCGATCATGTCTTCACATCCGGCGCGTTGCGGCCGGTGCGTTCTCGGATGCCGGCGATTTGGTCGGCGGTGGCGATGATGTCGGCGAGCGCCTCCTCGGCCTCGGCGTCGAGCTTTGACGGATCGTCTTCGTAGGCCTCCAGATAGACGCGCAGCGTCGCGCCGACGGTGCCGGTGCCGGAGAGGCGATAGACGATGCGGCTGCCGTTCTCGAAGACCACGCGGATGCCCTGCCCTTCCGAGCGTGAGCCGTCCACGGGATCGTCGTAGGCGAATTCGTCGGCCATCGCGACCTTGCCCGCCGGAAAGGTCTGGCCGGTCAGGTCGGGCAATTGCGCGCGAAGGGCGTTCATCATGGCGTTGGCGGTGTCGTTGTCGACGGCCTCGTAGTCATGGCGCGAGTAGTAGTTGCGTCCATGGGTGCGCCAGTGGTCGGCCAGGATCTCCTTCACCGACTTGCCGGTCTCGGCGAGAATGTTGAGCCAGAGAAGAACGGCCCAGAGACCGTCTTTCTCTCGCACGTGGTCGGAGCCGGTGCCTGCGGATTCCTCGCCGCAAAGCGTGGCCTTTCCGGCATCGAGAAGATTGCCGAAGAACTTCCAGCCCGTCGGCGTCTCGTAGCAGGAAATGCCCTTGGCCTTGGCGACCAGATCGACGGCGCCGGAGGTCGGCATGGAGCGCGCGACACCGGCGAGGCCCTTGGCGTAGCCGGGGGCGAGGTGTGCGTTGGCGGCGAGAACGGCGAGCGAGTCGGACGGCGTGACATAGATGCCGCGCCCCAGGATCATGTTGCGGTCGCCGTCGCCGTCAGAGGCGGCGGCGAAATCGGGGGCGTCAGCGGACATCATCAGGTCGACCAGCGGCTTGGCCCAGATCGGGTTCGGGTCGGGGTGACCGCCGCCGAAATCGGGACTGGGCGTGCCGTTGATGACGGTGCCCTTCGGGGCGCCCAACTGTCCTTCGAGAATCCGGGTCGCATAGGGGCCTGTAACGGCGTGCATGGCGTCAAAGCGCATGGTGAAGCCGCCGGCGAAAAGTGCGCGGATCCTGTCGAAGTCGAACAGCGTCTCCATCAGCTCGGCATAGTCTGCGACGGGATCGACCACCTCGATCTCCATGCCGTCGAGCGTTGTCGTGCCGACGGTCGAGAGGTCGATGTCCTGTGTCTCGACGATGTCGTAGGAGGCAAGGTTCTTCGTGGCGGCGAAAATGCGGTTCGTCACGTCTTCGGGCGCGGGGCCGCCGTTCGGGGTGTTGAACTTGACGCCGAAATCCTTGTCCGGACCACCGGGGTTGTGGCTGGCCGACATGATGATGCCGCCGTCGGTCTTGCGCTTGCGTATGAGGTTGGAGGCGGCGGGGGTGGAGAGAAGCGCGTTCTGACCGACGATCACCTTTTTCGCGCCGGAGGCGGCGGCCATGCGGAGGATCACCTGCGCGGCGCGGTCGTTGAAATAGCGCCCGTCACCGCCGAGGACGAAGGTCTTGCCTCCGGCGCCGCCGATGCCGTTCCAGATCGCCTGGACGAAGTTCTCAAGATAGTGCGGACCCATGAAGACATGGGTCTTTTTCCGAAGTCCCGAGGTGCCGGGTTTCTGGCCCTCGATGGGCTTGGTCTTGACCGTGATCCGTTCCATGGCGTCCTCCCTCAGGTCTGATCGGGCGCGAGCACGAGTGCGATGGCGCTTTGCCCGGCGATGTCGAGCGTTTCGGTGTTTATAACATCTGCCGCGCGCTCGGGTGAGGCCGTGTCGACCTGGAGACACCAGAGTTGGCCTTCGGGGGGCGTGGGCAGGGTGAATTCCGTGGCATCGCCTGCGTTGAAGATCATGAGGATCGCGGTTTCCAGCGCGGCATAGGCGGGCGTGCCGGCGGCGGTGCGTTTTTCGGCGGCAATGAGGCGGCGGTTCGGGTCGTGCCAGTCGGCCGGGTCCATCGGCTGGCCGTCCTCGCGCCACCAGAACAGGTCCTCGACGCCGTCGATGGCGCGTTCGCGGGAGTGGAGGAAGAGTTTCTGCCGCAGGATCGGGTGGTCGCGTCGGAAGGCGACAAGACGGCGGGTGAAGGCCAGAAAGTCCTGGTCGGCGTTGTCCCAGTCGAGCCACGCCGTCTTGTTGTCCTGGTTGTAGGCGTTGTTGTTGCCGTTCTGGGTGTTGCCGATCTCGTCCCCTGCCAGGATCATCGGTGTGCCCTGGCTGAGAAGCAGCGTGGCCATCATCGCGCGTTTGCGGCGGTCGCGGGCGGCAAGAATGTCGGGGGCGTTGGTCGGGCCTTCGGTGCCGAAGTTGTCGGAGTAGTCGTGGCTGTGGCCGTCGCGGCCGTCTTCGCCGTTGGCCTCGTTGTGTTTGCGCGAATAGCTGACGGTGTCTTCCAGCGTCATGCCGTCGTGGGCGGTCAGGAAATTGACCGAGGACGTGGCGGGGCGGCCGGAGTGATCGAATTGCTCGGCCGAGCCGGTCAGGCGGTTGGCGAGATCGGGGGCGCGGAAGGCGTCGCCCCGCCAGAACTGGCGGACGCCGTCGCGAAACCGGTCGTTCCATTCGGCGAATGGCGGCGGGAAGGCGCCCAGCTGATAGCCGCCGGGCCCGATGTCCCAGGGCTCGGCGATCAGCTTGACCTGGGTCAGCACCGGGTCCTGCCGGACCGCATCGAAGAACGACGCGCCGCTGTCGAATCCGGCGGGCGTGCGTCCGAGGGTGGCGGCGAGATCGAAGCGGAAGCCGTCGACGCCCATGACCTGGACCCAGTAGCGAAGAGAATCCATGACCATGCGCAGGACCATGGGGTGATCCATGTTCAGCGTGTTGCCGGTGCCGGTGTCGTTGACGTAGTGGCGCCGGTCCGGCTCGAGCCGGTAGTAGCTGGCGTTGTCGAGGCCACGGAAGCAGAGCGTCGGACCCAGCTGGTCGCCTTCGCCGGTGTGGTTGTAGACCACGTCGAGGAGCACCTCGATGCCGGCGTCGTGAAAGGCATCAACCATCGCGCGCACCTCGGCGATGCGGCCGTCGGAGAGATAGCGCGGGTCGGGCGCGAAAAACCCGATGGTCTGGTAGCCCCAGTAGTTGGTCAGGCCCTTGTCGACGAGGAAGCGGTCGTTGATGAAGGCCTGGATTGGCAGGAATTCGATGGCCGTGACGCCGAGTTCGGTCAGGTGATCGAGGATCGGCGCGCTGGCCGCTGCCGTGAAGGTTCCTGCGGTCGCGACATCCGGGTGGCGGGCGGTGAGGCCCTTGACGTGGGCCTCGTAGATGACGGTGTCGGCGAAGGGTATTTCCGGGCGCTCGGGCACGTCGAGCGCGAAATCCTGAACGATGCAGCGCGGCATCCAGCGGGCGCTGTCACGGGTATCGAAGCTGAGGTCACGGGAGTCGGAGGTCACGTCGTAGCCGTAAAGCGCGTCGTGCCAGTCGGGATGGCCGGTGATCCGCCGCGCGTAGGGATCGAGCAGCAGCTTGTGGATGTTGAAACGATGCCCCTCGTCCGGGCGGTACGGACCCTGGGCGCGGAACCCGTATGCCTGACCCGCGCCGATCCCCGCGACGTGGCCGTGCCAGACGCCGCCCGTCCGTTCGGGCAGCGCAAGCCGCGTTTCCGCGCCTGTCTCGGCGTCGAAGAGACAGAGGAACATTGCCGTGGCGTTGTCCGAGAAGACCGCGAAGTTCACGCCGTCGCCCAGGACGGTCGCGCCGAGAGGAGCGGGCCGACCGGCAGTGATGGTATGGGTCATGGAGTTCCGGCGACCTCGTCATAGAGGGCGGCATACTCCGCCGCCGAAGCCTCCCACCCGACGTCTTGCCGCATCGCGTTCCTTTGCAGCATCTCCCAGGCCGGTTTGTCCTTGAAGAGTTCGCGCACCCGGATCAGGGCCGAGGCCAGCGCGTGTGAGGTAACCGGCTGAAACTGGATGCCCGTCGCGACGCCCGCGCGCATGGCCATCGGGCTGGCGTTGATGACCGTATCGACCAGGCCGCCGGTCATGGCGACGACCGGAATCGTCCCGTAGCGCAGGCCGTAGAGTTGCGTCAGCCCGCAGGGTTCGAACCGCGACGGCACGAGGATCGCATCGGCACCCGCGATGATGCGATGCGACAATGCCTCGTTATAGCCGATATGGACCGCCACGTTGGGGTGCTGCGCGGCGTCGCGGTAGGCCGTTTCAAGCGCGGCGTCGCCCGACCCCAGAAGGATAAGTTGACCGCCCTGGTCGATCAGCGCCGGAAGCGCCTGCAACAGGACATCGAGCCCTTTCTGGTGGCTGAGTCGCGAGATGACGGCGCAAAGGGGTCCTTCGGCCGGTGTCAGACCGAATTCCTTCAGAAGCCGCGCCTTGGCGCGGGACTTGCCCCGGGGCGTCTTGTAGGTTGCGATGTCCGGGTCGGTGGCCGGGTTCCAGATATCGGTGTCGATCCCGTTCAGAATTCCGCAGACGTCGGTCTCGCGGATCCGCAGCAGGCCTTCCATGCCCATGCCGTATTCCGGCGTCTGCAATTCTGCGGCATAGGTAGGGCTGACGGTCGTGATCCTGTCGGACCAGACAAGCGCCGCCTTCATCGTGCTGACCTTGCCCCAGTATTCGTATCCCAAGGCCGTGAAATCTGCCCGGTCGAGTTTCATCGTCTCGATCTGGCTGGCGTCCGCTATGCCCTGAAAGGCGATATTGTGGATCGTGAAAACCGTTGCGACCCCGGAGCCCGCCTTGCGCGCATAATAGGCGGCGAGGCCCGCCTGCCAGTCGTGGCCGTGGAGCACCCTTGGGGTCCAGCCAGAGACACCCTTGTCCGCGATCCTTGCAGCGACCCAGGACAGAGCGGCGAACCGCTGGGGGTTGTCGGGAAAGTCGGCACCGGACGCGTCGAGGTAGGGTGTGCCGTCGCGGTCGTAGAGGTGTGGCGCATCGAGAATGAACAGGTTCAAGCCCGCCAGCCTCGCCTCGAGCACACGCGCCTTGCCGCCAAATAGATCCGGCAGCTCCAGGACGGTTTTGGGTTTGCGGCATTTCGCCATGACCTGGCGATACCCCGGCAACAGTGTCCGCATGTCCCAGCCCAGCGGTTTGAGCGCCGTCGGCAGAGCGCCCGCCACGTCCGCGAGACCGCCGGTCTTGACCAGCGGCACGCATTCCGACGTGACGGACAGAACCGTGTTCATAGCTTGGCGGCGCGGGCGTCGAGCATCTTCTGGGTGATCAGTGTCACGCCGTTGTCGGTGACGCGAAACCATTTGGCGTCTTCTTCCGGATCTTCGCCGACGACCAGCCCCTCGGGGATATGCACGCGGCGGTCGATGACACAGTTCTTGAGACGCGCCGAGCGGGCGACCTCGACGTAGGGCAGCGCAACGACATGGTCGAGTACAGCGAACGAGTTGGTGTGGACCTGTGTGAAGAGCAGCGAGTTCCGGATCTCGGTACCCGAGATCACGCAACCGCCCGAGACCAGCGACGAGACCGCCGAGCCGCGGCGGTCGGCCTGGTCATGGATGAACTTGGCGGGCGGCGCGGCCTCGAAATAGGTCCAGATCGGCCAGTTTCGGTCCCAGAGATCAAGCTCGGGGTTGAAGTCTGTCAGGTCGATGTTCGCTTTCCAGAAGGCGTCGACCGTTCCCACATCGCGCCAGTAACTTTCGGTCGCCGAAGCGTGCCGGACGCAACTGTCATCGAACCGGTGGGCCATCGCCTTGCCGTTTCTGACGATGCCGGGAATGATATCGCCTCCGAAATCGTGGCTGGACTTGGGGTCTTCGGAATCCTGAAGCAGAAGCTCGCGCAGGAAGCTCCACTTGAAGACGTAGATGCCCATCGAGGCCAGCGCCTTGTCCTCGTCGCCAGGGATTCCGGGCGGATCGGCGGGTTTTTCCAGGAACTGGGTGATGCGGTCGGCCTTGTCGACATGCATCACGCCGAAGGCGGTGGCGTCCATGCGCGGCACAGTCAGACAGCCGACGGTCACGTCGGCCCCGGCCTCGACGTGCTGGCGCAGCATGATCTCGTAATCCATCTTGTAGATGTGGTCGCCGGCCAGGATCAGGATGTAGTCGATATCGTAGCTGTCGACGATGTCGATGTTCTGGCGGACGGCGTCGGCGGTGCCTTCGTACCACATCTTTTCATCGACGCGCTGGGAGGCGGGCAGGATGTCGAGGAATTCGTTCCGTTCGGCGCGGAAGAAGTTCCAGCCGCGCTGGCAGTGCCGGATCAGGCTGTGGGCCTTGTACTGGGTGGCCACCGCCATCTTGCGGATGCCGGAGTTCATGGCGTTCGAGAGCGCGAAGTCGATGATCCGGGTCTTGCCGCCGAAATAGACCGCGGGTTTGACCCGGTTGTCGGTCAGTTCCTTGAGGCGCGAGCCGCGCCCGCCGGCCAGGACGAAGGCCATGGATCGCTGTGTCAGTCGGGTCGTGTTCGTGGTCATCTGTCCCTCCCCTTCGGTACTTGCGCCGCCTATTCGCCTTCCCAGGAAAGGAAGACCGTGCTGAGCGGCGGAATGGTCACACGGGCCGAGGCCGGCTGTCCATGCCAACCTTCGCCGGTCGCCGTCACTGACCCCATGTTCCCCGTGTTGGAGCCGCCATAGAGGCCGGCGTCGGTGTCGATCGCTTCGCGCCAGCGGCCCGCGCGCGGCAAGCCGCAGCGCCAGTCGGCGCGGGGCACCGGTGTGAAGTTGCACAGGACAACGACCGGCGCGTCCCGATCGTTCCCGAACCGGGCCCAGGCGTAGACGCTTTCCTCGGCGTCGTTCGATTCGATCCATCGGAAGCCGTCATGGAAGCAATCCTTCACATGAAGCGCGGGCAGGTCGCGGTAGAGTGCGTTCAGGTCGCGGACCAGGTTCTGGACGCCCTTGTGGCGGTCGTCGTCCAGTGCGGCCCAATCGACCTGCGCATTGTGGTTCCACTCGGTGCGCTGGGCGATCTCCTGCCCCATGAACAGAAGCTTCTTGCCCGGATGGCCCCACATGAAGCCGTAGTAGGCGCGCAGGTTCGCAAATTTCTGCCAGTCGTCGCCGGGCATCTTGGTCAGCATCGAGCCCTTGCCGTGCACGACCTCGTCATGGCTGATCGGCAGGATGAAGTTCTCGCTGAACGCGTAGTGCAGGCCGAATGTCATCTGGTGGTGATGATGGCGGCGGTGGATCGGGTCCTTCTTGATGTATTCGAGCGTGTCGTTCATCCAGCCCATGTTCCACTTGTAGCCGAACCCCAGGCCGCCGGCATCGACGGGGCGCGAGACACCGGGGAAAGAGGTGGATTCCTCGGCGATCGTCATGATCCCCGGGACCTTGCCATAGGTGGTCACGTTCATCCGCTGCATCATGGCGATGGCTTCGTAGTTCTCACGTCCGCCGTCCTTGTTCGGCACCCACTCGCCGTCTTTCCGCGAGTAGTCGCGGTAGAGCATGGATGCCACGGCATCCACGCGGAGGCCGTCGATGTGGTACTCTTCCAACCAGTAAAGCGCATTGGAAATCAGATAGTTCGCCACCTCGCGGCGGCCATAGTTGAAGATGTAGGTGTTCCAGTCCTGGTGAAAGCCTTCGCGCGGGTCGGCGTGTTCGTAAAGCGCGGTGCCGTCGAACCGGCCGAGGCCATGCGGATCGGTCGGAAAGTGACCGGGTACCCAGTCGAGGATGACGCCCAGACCTTTCTGGTGGGCGCTGTCGACGAGATCGCGAAACTCGTGCGGGGGGCCAAAGCGGATCGTCGGCGCGAAAAGGCCGACGGGCTGATAGCCCCACGATCCGTCGAACGGGTATTCGCTGATCGGCAGAAGTTCGATATGGGTGAAGCCCATGCCGATGCAGTAATCGACCAGTTCATCCGCAAGTTCCTTGTAGGACAGCGGGCGGTCGCCCTCGTCAGGCTTGCGCTTCCATGAACCGAGGTGAACCTCGTAGATCGAGATTGGAGCCTCGCGCCCGTTTCGGGGCTTGCGCGTGGCCATCCAGGCGTCGTCGTGCCAACCGTAGCCGGTGATGTCGCGGACGACGCTTGCGTTCTCGGGCGCGTGCTGAGATCCGAAGCCGACGGGGTCGGCCTTCAAGGGCTGTGTGCGGCCGTCGACACCGAGGATCTCGTACTTGTAGACGGTACCTTCGCCGATGCCGGGCACGAAGATCTCCCAGATACCGGTAGATCCGCGTCGCCGCATCGGATGGCGCCGTCCGTCCCAGGCATTGAAGTCGCCCACGACCGAGACGCGTCGCGCGTTCGGCGCCCAGACGGCGAAATGCGTGCCCTCGGTGCCTTCGTGAGTGATGGCGTGCGCGCCGAGCACCTGCCAGATTCGTTCGTGCGTGCCTTCGGCCAGAAGGTATTCATCCATTTCGCCGATCACCGGACCGAAGCGAAACGCGTCGTCATAGTCCCACGAGGCACCAAAGCCGTCTTCGCCATGGAGGTGATAGGGTTTCGTGCCGGGCACCTTGCCGGAAAAGACCCCCCGCACACCATCGACCTGGGTCAGGCCATGCTTCTTGCCGTCCACCACAGCCGATAGACTGGCCGCGCCGGGAGCCAAGGCCGCTCCATCCCGCGCCCGCCCGCCCGGGTGCGCTCCCCGTCCCGCGACCCGGTCGTCAAGCTGCCCGACCGTGATCCTGTGCGCGTCTTCGGTTGAAATCTCGGGTGGCGTATCGTCTGACTTCGGCATCTGGCATCTCCCCTGACCCCGATTGGACAGCAACGACTACTCGGCGGCAAGGGGCTTTGCCTTATCCAGCGGCACGGCGCTCCAGATGTCTTGGGCATAGGCGGAAATGGTCCGGTCGGACGAGAACCATCCGGAGCGGGCGGTATTCAGCGCCGCCATGCGCCACCAGCGGGCGGATTCGCGGAAGGCCGTCTCGACCTCACGGCTGGCGCGCCAGTAATCGGCGAAGTCCGAGCAGACGAGGAAATAGTCCGACATCGACAGGTGGTCGGCAATACCGCGGAACCGGTCATGATCGCCGTCGGCGAAGGTACCGTTTCTGAGCGCGTCGATGGCACGGGCCAGACGCGGATCGGCGGCGACGGCCTGGGCGGCATGATCGGGTATGGTGCGCCGATCCATCACCTCTTCCGCCGTCATGCCGAAGAGGAAGAAGTTCTCGGGCCCCACATGCTCGCGAATCTCGACGTTCGCGCCGTCGAGCGTGCCGATGGTCAGCGCGCCGTTCAGGGCGAATTTCATGTTGCCGGTGCCGGAGGCCTCCTTGCCCGCGGTCGAGATCTGTTCCGAAAGGTCGGCGGCGGGGATCAGACGTTCGGCCAGCGTGACGTTGTAGTTCGGCGGATAGACGACCTTGAGCCATTTCGAGGTGACGGGGTCGGTGTTGACCACGCGGGCGACCGAGTTGACGAGATGGATGATTTCCTTGGCGAAGTGATAGCCCGGCGCCGCCTTGCCGCCGAAGATCTTGACGCGGGGCGTCCATTCGGCGTTCGGGCGGTCGCGCATCTCCTGCCAGAGCGCGATGGTTTCAAGGATGTTCAGGTGCTGGCGCTTGTATTCGTGGACACGCTTGATCTGGATGTCGAACATGGCGTCGGGGTCGAGCTTGACGCCCAGCTTGGTGCCGACCCAGTTAGACAGCTGCACTTTGTTCCAGCGCTTGGCGGCGGCAAAGCGGTCGAGGAAAGCCGCCTGGTCGACGTGCGGTTCGAGGTGCGACAGCTTGGCGGCGTCCGCGACCCAGTCTTCGCCGATCGTCTCGGTGATCAAGCCCGCCAGCGCCGGATTGCAGGTGCGCAGCCAGCGCCGGGGCGTCACGCCATTGGTCTGGTTGACGATGCGGTCGGGATGAAGGGCGTGCAGGTCCTTGAAGACGGTTTTCTTCATCAGTTCGGTGTGAAGCGCCGAGACGCCGTTCACGCGGCTGGCCATGATGAAGCTGAGTTCGCCCATCCTGACCTCGCCATGGTCGCGGATGGCGACGGTGCGCGACGGATATTGCCGGGCGTGCGACGCGGCGATCCGGTCGATGATCTGCAGGGGACGCGGCAGGAGGTGACCCATCAGCCCCTCGGACCAGCGTTCCAGCGCCTCGGGCAGAAGCGTGTGGTTGGTGTAGTTCAGGCAGCCGCGCGCGATCTCGACGGCGTCGTCGAAGTCCATGCCGCGTTCGTCGGTCAGAAGCCGGACCAATTCCGGGCCGGCGATGCCCGGGTGCGTGTCGTTGAGCTGGATCGCGACCTTTTTCGGCGGGTCGCGCCACGCACATTCCGGGCCGGCGGGATCGAATGGCGCATCCGGCGCCTGCGGCAGCACCCGCTCTACATAATGCTTGAGCCTGCGGATCACGCTGGCCGGCTCGCCCTCGACCTGATCGGGCGGGATCAGCGGACCGAACGTGAGCGTGTAGGTCTTGCCCGCCTTGTTGAGCAATTCGTGAAACAGCGTGATGTCGCGCAATTCGGGCGAGATCCGTCCGAAGGCGTGAAACCAGAAGGCGTGCGGCCCGGCCACGTTCACCGGCAGGATCGGCAATTCGTACTTGCGCGCCAGGCTCGCCGCGGTGGGCATCCATTCAGGATCGGTCAGCACGCCATTGAGCATGCGTGAAACCCGGCCGGCGGCGAAAACCCCGCGCGGGCGACCCTCCG
>ERZ869936.232-NODE-232-length-60733-cov-17.561587_pt1 | contig 60733 bp, 111 predicted proteins | sample MGYA00520876_ERZ869936 | MGnify/ENA primary metagenome ERZ869936 (study PRJEB32218, sample SAMN09650985) | biofilter metagenome | isolation source: enrty point of leading RO module | place: Saudi Arabia: Thuwal, RO plant located on Red Sea | collected 2016-02-17 ... | reverse complement strand
GCCGTATCTCGTTGTGGCAGACGGCACCTATTTGGTTGTGAGGTTGCCCGAATGAGCGACCGACTCACCGAAGCGATCTATTGGGTTGAGTGTGAACTGCGCCCATACGAAGGCCACCCTGACCTGTTGCCTGAGCCAGCCAAGTTGGTACTCGACGCTGCTCGGGAGCATCTGTCTTGTGGCACGGTCACAGACGAAATGGTCGAAGCGGCCTGCAACGTGCGGCCACCCGACCTAGACCCTGGAGAGTCCGAAGGCCACAGGTTTGAGCGTTGGATGCGGGCTGCGTTGGAGGCTGCTCTTGGAGTGAGGGAGAGAACATGAGCGATGACCTTTTGACGATCAAGTTGATGTCCCTGGCTGTCCATGCCGAGGAATACATCGAGACAGGAGAACCGCTAGATGCCGCTGCCATTCAGGGGTTGCTATCTGACCCTGACGTAAAGGAGAAGCGAGCCGAGCTAGATGCCCTGGCCTTACTGCCGGTGAAGCGATGACTGAGCCGAGGATTGAGATAGTCACCCCCTGCCGCCATAACCGAGGCAGTTCGCATCTGCACGGCTACAACATGCAGGAATGCACCGAGGCCAGTCGGGTGGTCTACACAAGAGAAGAAGCCGGGAACTACGCAGCCAGCAAAGGTATCCGACGAAGTGTGGTGCTCGAAGTCCTCGACGCTCTGTTGGGGGCTGGGGAATGAGCTCAAGTCGCAAGTACCTTACGAAACGCCGAGAGAAGGAACAGTGCCTCGTCAAGAAGAAGTACTACGACGAGGATTCAGCGTGGGCGGCTGCGCGAGGAACCGGGATCACGGCTCGGGTGTATCGGTGTCCTGGGCTTAAGGGGGAGCAGAAGCATTATCACGTTACGGGTGGCCCGAAATGGTGGGAGAGGGTTGAGGAATGAGCGAAACCGTAACCTTCTATGTGCCGAGCGAAGACGGCGAACCGGGTCTAGGCATCGTGGCGCGCAGGGCAGGCCAGTTCCGGCGTATCCAATGGTGCCAAACCCACGCGAGTCCGCCGTTGCGCGACGAATGGGACGACGGCGGTTTCCGTAGCAGCGACGGTACGAGTCGTTGCGCCGTGTCATTTCTGATGCATGAGACGGACGATGGTTATTGGAATGATTGCCAGTGGGTTGAGGTATGGCAGGAGGTAACCCATGACTGAGCCTCGTATTGAGATAGAAGGAGAGAGAAATGACAGACAGGTATACGAGAACCACTAATGCCCCAATACGCTGAGAACACTACTGTCTCATCAGAGAAGTCTCGAGCCGAGATCGAGCGCATCCTCGCGCGCTACGGCGCTGATCAGTTCATGTACGGCTGGGACTCCAAGGGGGCTGTCGTCCAGTTCCGAGCTGACGGCCGGCACATCAGGTTTGTCCTCAACATGCCTGATCGTCAGGACCGGGAGATCACCCACACTCCCGAACGGGGAAACAAGCGGTCACCAGCTCAGGCGGAGAAGGTCTACGAGCAGGCGGTGAGACAACGCTGGCGGGCCCTGGCTCTGGTCATCAAAGCCAAGTTGGAGGCAGTGGAGTCGGGGATTACCGAGTTCGACGCTGAATTCTTGGCTCACATCGTCTTGCCGAACGGGCAGACGGTGGGTGGGTGGATGCTGCCTCAGGTGGAGCAGGCCTATCTTCAGGGAGAGATGCCTCCAATGTTGGGCATGGGAGACGAGTGAAGGTCTTCACGGTGAGTGAACATGCCTTGGTCTGACCCCAACAGCGAATACCCTTTGGCGCATGAAACGTGTAATTGGAGTCGTCCTCGTAATCATGCTGATTTCGGGGGTAGCGATCGCTCAAACATTGGTGACCGAAGACGGTCCGGAGATCATCCCACCCGATGCGGCTTGCGTAGAAGTCCAAGGTCTTCATGTGATGACATGGACTTGCACCAAGCCCTTCCCCGACGAGCCGACTACTACGACGAGCTCGACGACGACCTCGAGTTCTTCGACAACTTCTACCACCTCGAGCACAACGACCACATCCTCCACCACGACCACGACCATGCCGGCTGAACCTGTGATCCCACCGACCCAACCGTACCCGGGTCGCAACTCGGGGATCCCTTACGCCGACGGCGGCGGGTACGACATCATCGTCTCCAACGCCGACACCGGAGTGATCTGGTGGACAGTTCCCTACTGGGGTCAGAACGGCCTCGCCATGTACCCGGGGATGGGAGGCTGGGTGGACGGTGACCGGCAGGGCTACGTCTGCGCCTACGGCCACATCCTCGATGTGAACGGTGATGTTGTCGGCAGATTCCACGCCACCGAAGCGGTCATCACTCCGCCGAGAGCAGAGGGCGGAGCCTACGCCAAGGTAAACGACCGTTACATGGCCGAAGCTCAACGGTATCTCGACGGGACGATCGCCAACTCCCCTGGTAACGAGCTCCAAGACGAGGACTGCTTCGACGGGAAGGCCAACATCGACGCCCAGGGGATTTGCGACGCCAATCCGGGTCTCGACGAGCGGCCCCGTGTCGCCTTCTTCGACACCCATGACCGGGTCCTCGACATCCGCGACTACACGAACACGGACAGCGAAGAGTCCCGCTTCATTCTGGCTGACTACCAGCCGGGAGTGGAGGCCACAGTGCTCGCCTGCGATACGGTGACCGGAGAGGCAGCGATCACCTTCACCTACACGGCGTTCGGATCGGGCAGCGTGTACGCTGACTTCAACGGCACGGGTCCGTTTGGATGAAGTGGTATCCCAAGAACCCAAAGTGTTGTGAGGCCGACGTCACAGTTGTGTCGACAGTCATGACCCGAGTCACGCGTCGGCCTCCAACATTCATCCCTCGACCGGTCAATGCCACCATCGTGCGGCATTACCGTGAGAGGGACCAAGCGCACTTCTGGCATTGGTCGGACCAGGAGGTCGTGCGGATATGACCGGCCAGTAGGAGAGAGAAATGGAAGAGGCAAGGAATTTCACCGTGGTTCCCAACATGGAGTTTTCTACCGAAACGGATTCGGATGGGAAAGCCTGGAGACCGGATTGGGACACGGTGAGGCAGATGGGTGTCGAGGACATGAAGAGGGCCCTGACAGAGGCTCACGACGAGCTCGAGGCTGCGGCCAATTGGGCTCGCACCCTGTCAGTGGTCCCAGATCATGTCCGGCCGATGATCATCGACCTGGCGAGAAAGACGCAGAGAGTGTTGCTCGAGGTGGCCGACCTGAAGTAGAATCAGGGGGCCTAACCCCCTAGGTTGTCAATATGACACGAGACCCCGAGGTGAGTGCCCGCTCAATACCTCGGGGTCTTTTCTTGTGCTAGAGTGATAGTGCGGGGTGGCTGCTGGTTCGCCCGCATAGAGTCATGATCTGTGTCACGCCGGTTCGATTCCGGTCCCCGCAACGATCCCCCCGGGGTAGCTCAGCCTGGTAGAGCACCCACGGCAAAATGACACACAGCGTTTCGCTGTGGGAGGTCCCTGGTTCGAGTCCAGGTCCCGGGGGGAGACTTGAAAGGAGAGAAATGGCAAAGCGAAAGAACCTGGTCAGCTTCCTGCTTGACCGTACCGGCTCGATGGGAGTCATCTGGGAGTCCACTGTTGGTGGGTTCAACGAGTTCGTCAAAGAGCAGGTCAAGAACAAGGACTACAAGACGGTCTGGAACCTCACGGTCTTCGACTCAGAGGGAGTGGATCTGATCCACGAGGGGGTCAAGGGCAAGAACATGCCCAAGTTGGCCGATGACGATGATGTGGTCTACCCCCGAGGGATGACTCCACTCCACGATGCGATCGCCAGGACCATCAAGGCCACTGACCAGATCGCTGACGACTTCGACGGCGTCATCTTCGTCATCCTCACCGATGGTGAAGAGAACGCCTCGACCGAGTACACCTTGAAGCAGGTTTATGATCTGATCCGGGCGCGTGAGGACAAGAAGAACTGGCAGTTCATCTTCCTCGGAGCCAACATGGATGCTTACAAGGTGGGTGTTGACTACGGCATCCAGAAGGGCCAGACCGTGACCTTCGAGGCTACTGAGAAGTCTGTTGTGGGTACCTATGCCGTGGCTGCTGCGTCTACCGCTTCATACGCCTCGACCGGCCAGACGGTGACCTCACACGAGGACACCACCGAGAAGGGCAACACCTAAGCCAGCTTCTGGCCCCTCAGATCCTTCGCCGCTCTGACCATCTCAGGGTCGTGGCGGAACACCACCCACTCCCGGTGCAGGAACACGGGCCAGGTCTCGAGGTACTTCTGCGGGACCAGGCTCGTGTCGTGTTTCTTGATCAGCATCCCGTCCACTACCTTGTAGTTGGGGAACTTGGGGTCAACCGGCGTCTCGAGCTCGCCTGACACATACTGGAGGGCCCTGCGGATCGAGTTGACGATGACCGATTCGGCTCCACGGTTGCGGAGAGCGTAGGCAGGGTGGTAGGTGGGGATCCAGAACTTCTCGTCGGCCCAGAATCCATGGTCGATCTCCTTCCCCACAGAGACGCCAGGAATGTCGGTGAGAAGAGCGAGAGGGATCCGGCCGAGCGTCAAACCGAACGACGTGCGTGCCAAATTGACCTGAGCCAGCCGATGTGAGCCGCAGGCAGCCATTTCGGACCACTCTGGGTCTCTGTTGTCGGGTGGTCGGCAGCAGACCGTGTTGACGATTGTCACGTCTTCTCGGGAAGTTCCGGCCATGGCCAACATGTGGTCTAGATAGACGCCCGAAGCCCCTACGAACGGTCGGTGAGCGATGGCTTCGGAAGCACCGGGAGCCTCACCCAAGAGGACTAGTTTGGGAGTCCAGGTGTTGCCGTCGAAGGGGACCCGGTGGGGGGAGTCGCCAAGGGGGCAGCGATTGCAGGAGTTGATGTCGGCCTTGACCTTGAGACGAGTCCGGTAATGCTCGAGGTGGTCTCTCATATCCCCTCCATCAGCCTTCTCACAATGGTCGGTCCCACCCCCGGTATAGCCAACAGCTCTTCTTCGGTCACATCCCAGCTCATCGGGACCCTGCCGAAATGGTCGTAGATAGCGCCGGCCAGGGCAGGGCCCACCCCCTCAAAGGATTGGAGCAGGTGAACTCCGTACTCTCGGCTCCCTCGCCTCCCCCACATGTCGGCCTTGGCTCGAGGGCGGCGTGCCAGGCTGAGATGCTTCTCCCTCAACGACCAGGCTTCCATCCGGTCGATGAAGGAGAGGAAGTCCCGCTGGGTCTTGACCCGGAACACCGGCACTCCCATCTCCCACCAGCACGACAGCATCCACCCGTAGAGCTGGCCAAGGTGGAAACGCTGGTCGACCAGCATCCCATCGTCGGTCCAGGTGCCGAGCCCCTCGAGGACGATGGATGGTCGGTCGAGGTTCTGCATCTGGCCGATCTCTCGGGTGAGCCGGCCGTCGATCAGTGAGGCGAGGAAGTCTTCGGGGAACCTTTTTCGTTGCACTCCCCAGGTCATGCCGTTGGCTGCCCAGAAGAAGTCGACACCGAACCGTTCCGGCAGTGACGAGGTTTCTCCGAGGGCTGAATAGGGGTGGGGTTCGGTTGGTGAGACCTTCACTGTTCCCACTCGACGTCGCTCAGGAGAAGGTCCATCTGGAAGTGGACCGATTCGCCTGGTCTCAAGTAGTTGTCGTATCGCTTCTTGCGACAGTAGACACATTCCATGGCGGCCCAAGTGACCGACAAGGCCCCATCGGGAAGAATGGTTTTCAGTGGGGCGATGGGGATCCAATGCCGGTGGAATCCAGTGAAGCAGAGAAGCCGCTGGATCATTTCGGTGGCTCGCAAACTATCCCGGCACGCCGACATTTGAGGCAACGACCAATGTCGATGATGCGGTCAGAGGGAAGCCCGATGCCTTGATGGCGGTCAGATTTCCATCCGACCGGGGCCTTCTCCATCCTGATCTTCCCGCCACATTTCCAGTGGGTCATTTCAGCAACCACCTTCCCCGGTTCGGGTGAAGGAGATAGTCCATGGCGAAGTTCTTCACGGGAGCATTAATCATGTCCTCGCGTGTTCCCCGGTCCTTGCCAGTGTCCATGACCCACTCGCCTTTCCCCTTGTTGGTGAACATGAGGATGGTGTGGACCCCATGAACCCCGATCGACTTCTCACCCCCGGGCTTGGCTCCGAGGTGGCCCGTGGATTCGAGAACATCCTTTTTGTCCATCTTCCGGTCGACCGGCTTCATGGTGGTAGCCAGGTAAACATGTGCGTGGTGCCGGTAGAGCACGTCGTTGGACCAACCGGCGTGCATCGGCTTGATCACGTTCCAGTCGGTCCACCCGTCAAAAGCCTGGAAGTTCTTCGGATCCTTCTTTTGCTTGGCCACTTCTTGACGGCGGAGCAGGTAGTAGTCGGACTTGTCTTCCCCGTAGACCTTCTTCGAGTAGGCGTTCTGGGCCTCTTCCCATCCCTTGTCGAAGAGGTCGACGACCATCCAGTCGTTGGGCTTGGCTTTGGCTGCGAACTCTTTGGCGGTGGCAACGTAGTCGTCCCACTCGAAGACGAAGCGTTGCTCGATGAGACCCGAGTCGGGGAGCTCGGGGAACTCTTCGACGTTGGCCCAATAGGTGTCGTCAGTGTCGATGACGTAGAACTTGGCGTCGGTCTTAGTGATCCGGTACTGGTCGGCGATGGAGAGCCAGGCACGGGTCTTGCCCACGCCGGGCCCCCCAAAGGCGAGGATTCTCTCGCGTCGGTCGGTTGGTGGCCTCATGCCATTGCTGCCAGCTGGCGAGCCAGTGATTCGACCTCGGCTTTGACGTAGTCGAAGTCCTTGTAGGTGGCCTTCAGTGACTGCCACATGTGCTCGTCGTCTCTCAACATCGACGGTACCAAATCCTGGTAGTGGCCACAGTCGAACCCGAGCCACCACACTCTCTCTGGTCTTCCTTCGAGGGGAACATGGCAGATGCCATATGACTCGTCGTCGGTCTCCTGACAGAAGTTGGCGTAGGTCAGGCCACCATGAACCTCAACGTCGACCTCGTTGTAATTCTTCTCGAAAGCAGGGTGGCCTTCGGTGACTGCCACATACCCGCACAAGGCTCCCAGGGGGCCTCGGTGGATCAGACAGTCGAGGTCGGTCTCTTCATCAATCCAATGAGCCTTGTCGGGCTCATCGACCCAGGGGCCGGGAGGGAATGGGGTCCCTCGATCAGTCACCTTGGTCTTTGTCCATGTCTTCATTCTCTCTCCTTTACGTCGATGACGAAGTAGGGGTCAGATTCCTTTTTGTAGTCGTCGGGGTTCAACCCGGCTTCGATCATAAGACCTTGGTCGAGCCTGCGGCTGGTCTGGGTGCGTATTTTCACTCGCACCACATCGCCAACATGTTCCCCAACGCCGATCTTGTTCAGTAGTTCCTCCTTCAGTGCCTTCTCGGTGCCTTGCAATTCTTTGATGGCCAGTCTGGTGTCGAGCAGTTTCCCGGCCAACGATTCGGTGTAAGGATCCTCGAGTTCGACAGCCTCGTCCTCTTCGGCCTCGTCGTGGAGGAAGAAGAACGGGCAACCCCAACGCTCGGGGTCGCAGGCCGGCATGACACCGTCCTTGATGGCGGTGTAGAGCCGGAGAGCTTTCATCTTGATCTGGACTTCGGAGATGGGTGGAGTGTCAAGGATGAAGCGCATGACCTCGCCTGAGTCCCGGGACTTCACGGTGTAGAGAGCGTTCTTGTTGGTGGCGAGCATGTAGACCGAGATCTGCCAGGCGTAATCCTCGAAGGCGTCGAAGCCGACGTTCTTGAAGCGGCGGAACGACTCTTTGCCGAGGGCTTTGTTCTCCCAGATCTGGAGCCAGTTCTCTATATCACCGTCGAGGTGGCCGACGATGCGGACCTTGCCTGGGAGGATCCAGAGGGTGACTTCGGCCTGGGTGTCGATGATCGCCCCCTCCGACTCGAGCATCTCCCGCACGGCATTTTCGTGGAGATGCCCTTCATCGAAGATGTCCTCGAGGAAGTCAGAGGGGGACATTGGCTGGATGCCTTCCGTGGCAGCCCAAAGGGCTCGAATGCACTTGCCGAGGGCGGAAGCGCGGATGGTCAGGACGTTGTCGTCGTCCAAGTAGGCGAGGGGAGCGTCACTCATGCCATTACAGGACTTTGGGATAGATTTTCTCGGGCATTGGGGTCCTTTGGGGTCAGAGAGGTTCCCGGGGGGAGCGGAGAGAGAGACTAAGAGCTTCCTCTTGCTCTACATTTCTCCCCCCGGGAAATCGGTCAGCCTTTCACCTCAGCGTAGAGGCCAGCAGGGTCAACCACTCGGGCGTACAGGTCCATGTCGGCCTGCACCTCGTCGCCATGTGCCTCCAACACCTTCTCGATGAAGTCGTTGTGAGACGTGGCGGAGTGGGCGAGCCCTTTCAGCTTGGCCTCAAGTATGCCGTTGGATGCCCCGGCAGGCGCGGCCGGCGCTTCTGCCGGTGCCTCTGTTGCCGGGGTTTCAGCTTTTGGGTTATCACCAACCTCGCCAAGGAACTTGGTGGGGACGAGGACCTGCTTGACGCCAATTTGGCCGCCGTAGTCGACGTCCTTCCGCTTGACATGGAAGCGGAGCCCTTCCCAGATCGCAGCCGTTGAGGGGAAGCCCCTCTCTGCAAGCACAGGAGCAGCATCGGTGTCGAGTGCCGCCTCGATGAACTTCCAGTACTGCGTCTGCTCGTTGAACCCGTCGAGGTTGCTCTCCACGGTGGCTCCACGGTCGTTCGTCTCCCACCCCTTCCCGATCGAGTAGAACTGACGGAACTCCGGGTGCTCCGGATGGTCCGAGGTTCCCTCGAGGATCAGGACGAGCTGCTCGCCACCGGCATAGCCAGCGTCGTAGTTGAACTCCGCCTTGGTGATGGTGATATCTGTGTCGTCGATGAGACCAGACGACTTGGTCGGTTCCCAACCTGCCATGTTTCTCCTTTGGTTGGTGGGTGTTCTATTGGTTACTCCAAAGCGTGGTGGGTCCCTAAGCATCACCCCCGTCGTCGTCCAAAAAACTCAAATCCTCTTCGGGCTCACAGTCGAAGCAAGGCTTGTGTTGTGGGCAGTGGTGACGGTGACCATCGAGGTACTCGTCGAGGGTGCAGTAGCAGAACTCAGATACGGGAAGACTCACAATTCCACCTCGAATCCTTCTTTCCTGGCTACATCCAAATACTCCCCACCGACCGGGTCCTTCTTCCTCACTAGATATCTCTCACCAGCCTCGTTCAATGCCCACTGATGCACCATGACCTTGTCACTACGCACCTCGAGCGCCCAAGTGCTGTGAGGGTCGACCTTGGCCAGCTTGCACCACGAGAAAATGGCGTTGTAGTTGTTGGTATGGTTGACGGTGCCAGCCTCATACCATCCGTCTTCGGGCCAGGTCAGACTCATGTTTCTCTCCTGACTTCCTTGATAGCTCTACGGAGCTGTCTCAGCCTGAACTTCAGCCGTCGACGCAACTTCCGGTCGGTGGTGCGAGCCAACAGCTTTCTACCCTCAAGATGGGCAGCCTCAAGTTCTTCCAGCAAACTCACTTCTTCCCCCTCCTGATCTCATCCCAATTGGGGCTCCCGCTCATCACCATGGCGTCCTTCCACCACTCCGGTATCAGATGCCGGTTTTTCTTCCAGACGTTCTCGACAAACTGTGCGTCGATGATGTAGGACTCACAGGTGTCGTCGGCGCGCCGCATTGCCCGTCCAGTCATTTGGACCATGGAGCGCACCGTCTGCATTGCATACCAGCCTTTCCCTCCCCGGGAGTAGAGACGCTTGTTGACCTGCTTGTCACCGAGGTTGGGGAACGGGACCTTAGCAACAATCACGACACGACAGTCGTCGTAAGGCAGGTCGATTCCGCGCTCGAAGGAGGGGGCGATGAGGATCCCGTTGTCGGTCTCGAGCCAAGAGGCCAGGACGGCGTTGCGCTCTTTGGCTGACCGGTAGGTGATGGCACGGGGGCCGAGCTGCTCGGTAAGGTAGGTAGCGAATTGGTACGACACAGTGTGAACCAAAATACGTTCGTTGTGCCAGGCGGCGATCTGATCGATTCGCTCCGCGGCACGAGGCCACTCGGTTTCTTTGGTCTTCGCCGTTATGTTGGCCACCGGCTCTATGTAGACGGGGCGATTCTCTGGCGGAAAAGTGGATGGGACTTCGATCACGGTCCATTCGTCGTCTTCGAGACCGAGGTCCTCTGCCATCTGTTGGGCAGAGATGATCGTCGCTGACATCAGCAGCCACCGATCGGCCGAGCGCCACAGGACCTTGGGTGCGGCTTCGTCCACTTTCACTGGCTTGAACCGGACCCACCCCCGCTCGTAGTCGGTGTAGACCCAGGACTCGTCGAACGTCAGCGAACTCACCTGCTCGAAGATCCGCTCGAGGTGCTTGAGGGTGCGGACGTTTTTTGGGTCAGTGGAGTACTGCAATTGGAAGATTTTCTTGACGAGGGCCGGCTTTGCCGTGTTCTCCAGCCAATCCTGCCAGGAGTCTGTGACAGTTTTCTTCTCGGGTCCATCGATGCCGAGGGTTTTGAGGGTGCGGGGGGAGAAGTCGATCGAGACGTAGCCCATGAGCTCGTCTTCGAGGGAGTCGGCTTCGTCGAGGATGATGAGATCACGGGCCGGGCCGTTGCCGCGGTTGCCGAACCTGGTCTTCTTGCCGTTGGACTCGTAGAGGAAGTAAGCGGTGTTGGCCACGGCCAATGACGACTTGATGGCCTCGCCCCGTGCCACCTTGTAGGGGCAGAGGTCGGGTTCTTTGCAGTACCGGCAGTCGTCCATGGGGGTGGTCTGCTCGCATAGGTCGCAGGCCAGCCATTCGGTGTCGGGGAAGTTGAGGGTCCGGTAGTTGGAGCGGCCTTTGATCACCTTGGCGTAGGGAAAGTCGTGCTCCACCTGATCCTGGAGGGTCTTGGTGGTGCAGACGTAGAGGGCCTGTTTGGAGAGAGACCGACGCACCAGCTCGGCAATGAGAGTTTTGCCTGAGCCGGTGGGGGCGGAGAGAAAGATGACCTTCTTGCCGGCGTCGAACTGGAAGAGGATTTCGCAGTAGGCATCCCATTGGTGGGGGTAGATCCATTCGACCCAAGACGGGAGAGGTTCAGGGTTGTAGTTGCCGAAGGTCTCGAGCATCTGGGCGTAGGCGTCTTCGGTGATGGGTTCCGATGAGACGAAGGGGGGGTAGGGGGCGTCGGGGAGAGGCCGGTCAGTGTCGAACTCGAGGACGGGTTCGGGCTCGGGCTCGGTATGCCAGGAGATGATGCCACGCCGGGCCATGACGACGTAGGCGATGTGGGAGCACATCTTGCGGAACACACCACCGGCATGGGTCTGGCATGAGCAGTGGTATTTGGTTCCCTCGAGCACGATGTCGTAGGTGTCGTAGGAGTCGGACAGTTTGGAGTCGCCGAGGACGACGAACCGGTTGGGGGTCACCTGGTAGCCGGTACGCTTCTTGGCGCGCTCGCCAAGAGACCCGAGGCGGTCCTCGATGGTGTCGGGGGCAGAAGGTGCCCACGATGCTGGCATTCTCTCTCCTTGGGGTCAGATGTCGAGCGAGTTGTGCAATCTAGCACTCAATCTCGCGTCGTAGTCGGCTTGGAAGTCTTCGGGTATGGCGTCGATCTCTGCGAGGCGTTGCTTGAGGTAGACGGAGGCTTTGGTGGGGGATTTGGTGGCGTACTCGGAGTGGCGGGCTTCGATGAGGGCGATGAGGGCCTGGTAGGCCTCCTTCTCCTTCTCGGCCTGTATCTCTTCGTTGAGCATGGCGATCATGTGGACAGTGCGGATGATCTCACCGGATTTGATCTTCTCGCCAATGGTGTGGAGTCGGTGGACCACGGCGTCTCTGATGAAGTCGGATTGGGTGCGGTACTCGGGGATCTTGCCGGACTGGACGAGGGCTGCGATCGAGCCGGCGATCTGAGGTGGGATGCGAGTGTTGACCGGATCGCCGCGCCCGTTTTTGTCGGAGGCTTCGGTGTAGTACTTGTCGGGGTCGTATGCGCCAGCAGGGTTCCAAGAGGTCATGGGTGGAGCGACTATATCACGCGCGAAGGGTCGGTCAAGGGCCATCTCGAGGATATATTTCCCTCCTTTTGCTAGAGGTCTATCAATATATACCAAATAGAAGGATTGATTTCTGTTGCCCCCCTATTTTGGCCATTTGTCTTTTGACATATGTCAACAGAACACCTGTTCGTATATATCTTGTGCACTTTTTCACAAGCAGAAAAGTAAAGACCCGAGGGGCGTATAGGTCATTTCACCGGGGTTTTTTGGGGAAAATTTGCCATATATGTAATTAGTAATCGTCCTTAGTAGTCGTATATAGGAGTGTGTGACATGTAGTGTCCAAAAAGTGGCGATTACTAAGTAATTAATAATAGGGGGAGTGGTCCCTCTTGACGGCCTCGTGCTAGGAAACTAGAGTCGCTTTCATGGTCAAGAAGCAGCTGTTGGTCAACCTCCCATTGGCCCTCCACGCAAGGCTGAAAGGGAGGGCATACCAGGAAGGCCGGACGATGACGTCGATCGTCATCGAGGCGCTGGAGGATCGCCTGGACATGCCCTATGAGCCATCCTTTCAGGAGGCCCTGGCCGACGAGCTCGAGGCTCTCTTCTCGACAGAGGGAGCCGCTTGACCAGGGACCACGAATCACAGGAGGGAGACCTGGGACCTCGTCCGTCCCTCAGGTCTCCCTCGGTCCCCTCTCCTTCTTCTCACGTTTGTAGCCCTCGAGCACGTCGTCGATGTCGCCGATCAGTTCGTCGATGGTGACAGCCGACGTCGGCTCGTTGGTGGGAGAGGGTCTGGTGTTGAGAGCTCGGGACCAACGCTCGCGCCTGGCGTCGTCGACCTCGAGGGACTCTTCCTCTCCCCACTTGTTCCAACCCTCCCATCCCGTGTCAGTCCACCCTGGCCGGTCGTCTGCCCACCCAACCTCGAATCCCGCATTGTCGAGCTCGATGTCGGGCAGTCGCCTCGCCTCCCTCCACTTCCACGTCACTGTTGTCCCTTCCCGGAAATCGAGGATCGTGTAGGGGCCGATGTCGCTGGCCTGAGTGGAGGTGACATCGAGCCGTCTCAGTTCGTCGATCAGCCTCTCCCCCAGCTCGAAGACCTCTCTTATCGGCTGACCTGTCACCTGGACAACCCAGACGGTGTGGGATAGGGCCGGCGTGTACCGGCCCACTGGATCCCACCCCGCGCCCATCTGACGGTAGATGCCCTCGTCCAGTGTGGCATCTACCGTCCACGTCAGATCGGGGTACTCGCTGACGAACTCGAACATCACACTTCCATCCTCGGCACCTCTTCACCACAGGCATAGTCAGCTGCGACATGCCAGTGTTTGGCGTCACAGGCCATGCAGCGGATCTCGTCATCAAGGTTGACCCAATCATGGGACTCCCGGTTCTGGATCCGTATCGCCTCGGTGCCGGCGAAGGGGACGGGTACTGTCTTCATTTCTCTCTCCTTGTTGCTTTGATTCGGGCCTCGTAGACGAACCAATCTTGGGGCTCGTCTCCATCGATGGCCATGACATGGGTGGTGCCATCCCGGGTGGCGACGAATCCGTCGCGGCTCGAGTGAACCTTCCACCCATCGTAGCGAAGGTCCCGGTAGGCGCGCATGTAGGCCATAACGTCGCCTCCGGGTCCTTCAGCCATCACCTCGTGGGTCACCTCAGAGGATCGGACCTCGAAGAGGTGGAGGACCCGCCACAGTTTGGCTGCTCTTTCTGGCCACCTCGAGGTGTACCAATTGATGAACTCCCGCTCGGAGAAGTAGGGGATGGCAGTGCCATCCCCTAGTACTGGCTTCGGAAAGTCCTCGTACCTCACGATCCACTTCGAGATGGTCGAAGGGCTACGGTTGGCCATCCTGGCCATGTCGGCTTTGCGGATCAGTTTCTCACTCATCGGAGCCTGCCTTGAACAGGTTCCAGACAAACACCCCGATCCCCGAGTAGGCCAACCCAAGGAATATCCATCCGTACCAATTTTCCATATTCTTCCTTTCTCCGTGTTATCGTCCCGGTCTACCAGGACAATTTCTCTCTCCTGGACCAGCAGGGGTGAGGGGGAGGGCGTCTGAGGGGTCAGAACGCTCTCCCCCCCCTACTCATGAGTCCTGAGTACCAACACCCACTTCTTGTTGTGACGCAAGTAGTGAGCGCGGCCCTTGTGGTGGATCACGACTCGTAAGCCTTCGGGCGCACCCGCTTCCTCGAGGGAGGCAAACAAGGCCTCCATCGTGTCGAACTCCACGTCAGCCGAAACGGCTTCGGTGTAGTTGTGCTTGAAGGCGGTGGGCGTGAAGATCGTGGCCTTCATTTGACCATCCCCTTCAGTGCCACCTTCCAGTGAGCCAGGGCGTCTGAAACATGTCCCTGCCCATCAGTGTGGTTGTCGATCACGCTGATGGCCTCGTCGAGCCAGTCGATCAGGTCTTTCAGCTCCTGACGTTCGATCTCGATGATCAGCAGATCTTTGACCACTTCCATTTCTCTCTCCTTTCTGTTGTTACTCGGAATGTTCGATCTTGGCTCGGGCGATGTAGTCCGAAAGCTGTTGAGCTTCCTCGCGGGTCATCGCAATCGTGACAAGGGTGTCCTCATCTGGTTCTCGAGCCTGCATCACGAACACCTTCTTGTGTGGGTCGTACTCGATGTCGCAGTAGCCGGGGCCGTCCCAGAGAACAAGCCTCATGAGCTCGCCCATCCGACGAAGATGTACACCTTGTCGTGGCTGCCGTCCCGGCCCTGCCCCTTCTTGATCTCGAGAGCTTTCGTCCCCGTGATCTGGAAGCAGATGGCCGGGCCCCACTTGTCGTCGTAGGCCTCGGCGAACCGTTCGATGGTCGGGCGGAGCCTGGCAGGTGCCAATTTGCCCGACAGCCGCTCACCTCGAGACATCACCACACCAACTTTTCGAGCCACTTCGCGCTCGAAGTAGTCGTGCAGTTTGTCCCAATGCCACGAGTCCACCTTGCCGGCAAACTTGAAGCCCGGCTTCTCGGCAATGGTTCCGGTGTAGCCACCGTGGCCATGCCAGTAGAGGGCTTCGTTGCGCGCCTTGTCGAAGGCGTCGTGGGGCGACTTGCCCAGGGCGATGGCGGTGAATTGGCTAGCTCCCATCGTTGGCCTCAATTTCTGCGGCAACGATCAAAGCGATGGAGTGGATCATGGCGTAAACCTCCCCGAAACGTCGACCCAAAAGTTCTCCGGTTAGGGGTTCACCATCCAAGTTGTAGGCGTCCTGTTCGGCGTCGTCAGCTATCAGTCGCAGGGTTTCTATGCGTCCGACCCGCTTGGCCTCTCTAGCAGATGCCTCAATATCCATTCTCTCTCCTTTCTCGTCAGGTGCCAATCAGTAGATCAGCACGCTCTCTATCTCGTCCCAGGGAAGCCCAAATTGCTCTTCCCCGGGTCCGTCGGTGTCGTCGTCCCAAACGTGGCCATAAAGCCCGTAGGAGTCACCTGAGGGGCTCCAGAGGGACTTACAGACCATGTCTCGTCCGTTGACACAGATGACATAACCCGCGGTTAGGTGTCCGAAGACGTTGGCCCAGGTGTCGTCATCGGTGTTGGCGTCGAACTCGAGAATCATGTTCCGAGCCTCGCTTCGCGCGCCACCCGACGCACCCACCGGCGCGCCTTGTCGGTAACGGTTGTGTCGTAGCCATCTGCGTCAAGCGGGCCCAATATGGCTACTGGCCCTCGGATGCCTGCACCCAACATGATGTCAGGACGGCCACCCAGGCCACAGACGTCGGTCGCGATGGAGTTGAAGTCCTCCGGACCGAACCTGTAGAGCCCTTCCTCGTTGACGTACATGGTGCTGCCGTCAGACAACCCCACTGCCTCTATCCACCCCTCCACGATCTCCTGAAGTGACTTCAGGATGGAAGCGGGGGGCATAGGTAGGTGCACGTCCTCTACCCGCTTGTCTGGGTAGATGGCTATGGCGATTAACTCGCCCATCTCTCTCTCCTTTCTGGCAACCTTCATGGTCACCGGGAACCCTTCCGTAGAAGGGAACCCGCTGATCACGCAGGGATCAGGCCTCTGGCCTTGGCGTCCTCGAGATCCTGTTCCTCGACCACAGAGATCATCCCGTATTGGGCTGACTTCATCACGGTCAGGTATCCGTGTCCCTTGGCGTAGTCCCTGACAGCCTCTTCGGTGATGTCAGTGAACATCCCGCCATTGTCTAGGGCTTCGAGGGCTCGTCTGGCCAGGTCATGCCGGCCATAGATGTCGTCCTCGGCCAAGAACTCGGCGCACATCTCGCGCACCTCGGCCTCGCTTTCACCACAGAGGGTCCAGATCAGGTCTGGATCCACCGGGGAGTCGAAGTCACCAATCTCGGCATAGTCACCGACAATGACAACTCGATCACCATGCCACCGGCCCATGTATGGACTTTCCTCGAAGTCGCCGCCACCTCGAGGGGTGGGGCAGAGCATGAGGTAGAACATCAGGGCTGGGGTGGTCTGTGAGTTGGCCACCTGTTCCCAAGCCTTGAAGCCAGACCCCGCCTTGTGTGAGTACAGGAACTCACGCTTGTCGAGGTTGACCACATGGTGGTATTGGCCCATTTCTCTCTCCTTTCTTGGCAGTCCTTGTGACTACCAGGGAGGGCGCAATTGCTCGCGCCCTCTGGTGCTAGTCACGGAGCATGAAAGCCGCCAAGTTGTTGAACAACTTGAGTGCTTCTTCGTCGACCGAGAGCGCCTTTGCGTCTTCGTCTTCAAAGCTGTCAAAGGGCATGTCAGTCAACAGGGCCTCACGCGCCTCGTCCCGGTCCAGGATCAGATCAGCCAACTTCGCAAAGAGGCCGGCGAGCATCTGGTCCATGGCTTCTGGTGAGTCAAAATCCCCGTCTTCGGGGAAGTACCACGCAAAGGCCAAGGTAGAGGCATGGTTGAGCATGTCTGTCACCAACTCTCTCTCCTTTCTGGTGCCCGGAATAGGCACCCTCAAGCCCCCATGGGTAGGGGGCAAGAGGCTGGCTACTCGTCTTTCAGGGCCCGCACCCACTCTTCTTGCAGCTTTTCGTACTGGTCACTGAATTCCGAGTCGAAGCCGTGCTCGTAGGCGAACTCGATCACGTCGGAATCAGTGCCGGCAAGGCGTTCCATCACCTCGTCGTAGTTGTAGCCGCGGTGGTAGGCGACTTGGCCGATGATGCAGTACTTCGCATGGCTGAGTTCCAATTCGTCCAAGACGATGGAATTCCGCCAGTCGGGGTACTTCTGGTCAAGGACCTTGATGCCGCGCTGGACGCGTTTGGCAAAGTTCATGACAGCACCTTCCACTCGTCGGGTGGGGCAACCAGGCCCAAGGTCCGGCCGCTATCCCACTTAACACCCAACTGGACGTACTCGTGGAGCTCACCAACCCAGGTGACCGTGCCCTGCGCTCCAACCTCGATAGGGTCGGGGTCGTCGACCATGGGCGCGGTCAACTCGATGCGGTTGCCGATCTCGGGGATCATGCCAACACCGCCAGTCCCAGGGCATCAGAGGCATGTTGGAGGCTTTCCTCGTCGGGAAAGACCACCGTCATGCCGATGCCGTCCGTGATCACGTTCAGGTAGCCGGCCATGGGGCCGTCACGCTGGTCGCAACCACAGGGGCAGGGGCGGAGTATCCGGAGCGGCCGGTCTTGATCGAGGGCGGGATCGTCCTCGGTCTTGAATAGCCGCACCTGGCTATAGAGCGTTCTTCGCTCCATTTCTCTCTCCTTTCTTGGTGTCGGATTGACACCCCGAAGGGCACGGGGGTCCATGCCCAACGGGCTATCAACGGTGGCTGGCGACCCACTCGAGCTCGAGCGTGGTGGCCAACTTGACCAACTCGGAGGCGATCTCTTCCCAACCGAGTTCGTGGAAGACTTCAGCCAGACGATCTGCCTCGTTGTGATTGATGTTGACCCGAATGACCACTTCGCGAGTACCGGCTTCTTCGCCGTCATGTTGCTGGAGGGTCATAGCCGCTCCCTCAGGGTGTTCCGCAACTCCATGATGGCTGAGTCGATCGAGCTCAGGCCTTGGTCAACAACCTCGGCCAAGATCAGGATCGACTCAGCAACGAAGAAGCCACTGAGTGCCTGCATGTCGAGATCGGTGTCTAGGCCACCTGCATCACGATTCAAGCTTTCCACTGCTTCCAGGATCACCTTGACAACATTTGTGCTGCGCTGCTTGGTCTCCTTGTTCATCTCTCTCTCCTTTCTCGGTAGGCCCTGTGCCTACCCCGAAGCCCCCAATCTCTCGGGGGCAACGGGCTAGTCACCTAGCGTATTTGCCAGTGGTCAGCATCTCGACAGCGTCCTTTGGCCTCTCAGCTCTGGTGATCCGGTTCTTGATACAGAACCTCTTCACTGAATCCCACACTCCAGGAGTGCCGAAGTTGCCGTTGACGCCGGTCACATACCCATCAGAGATCCAGATCCGGGGGTAGGGCTGTTGAGCAAGCCATTCGAGGGCTGGCCCATCAATGCCATTACCACCCCAATGCTCAATCGACAGGTCCCGATCCCGGGCCCGCTTACCATCCTTGGCAACCACCCGAATCTCGCCACCGTCTTGACCATCGCCACCGGCATAGACAGCAACTGTCGCTACCGGAGCTTGATCAAGTATGGCGTCGAGTTCTCTGGGGTTGAGTCCCATTGAACCCGAATCATCGACCAGAATCGACCCACCAGGGATCTTCTTGGTGCGATGAAACACCCGCTTGTCTGTCATATACCGGTGCATGTAGCGAGGGGTTGAACCCTCATCAACAGCACGGTTACGACGATGGATCTTCCAGGGTGGAAGAGCCAAGGGCATCTCGGCTTCAGTGGTCTCGTAGTCCTTGCCCCAGCGGAACCCACCTGTCTTGCGCCCCTCGAAAGAGGGGGTAGAGGGGGTTCGGGGCTTGGACACCGTCACCTCAGGCTCGAGGCTTGGTTCGCTGGGCTTGGCATAGGGTATCTTGAGATCAGAACCCTCGTCGTCGAGTGGTTCTGCAAGCAACTTGGCAATCTGGTCTTTCAGATTGGCCAGGTTGACCTCAAGGAAAGCAGCCAACTGCTCTGTGCGATGCCATCCAGGCAACTTGGTACTGGTGGCCATGATCCTCTGAGCCGCCAGGTCGTAATGAGGCACAGCCTCGCCGAGAGCCGATGCAACCTTCGTCTTGCGACTGATGGTCTCCTGCATCTTCTCGTCGTCGCGGTTGGCCTTACTCACCTTGGCAAGATCAGCTCCATACTGAGCGAGAGCCTCTTGTGTCAAACGACTGAGCCCGGGGGCCATGACGTTGAGACGCATGATCTCCGAGTAGTCGCCCTTGTCCATCAAGGACCCAACCAATTGGGTCAGTGATGGCTCGCAGAACATTTCCGCAAGCTTGCTTGAACCCTCGAGCCTCTGGAGTGAGGCATTGATTCGGTGTTCTTCAGCCGCCACGATGTTGGTCTCAGAGACCCTCACCGCTTTGCCGTCGAACTTGACGGTGATCGGCCTGCGCTCTTCAGGGCTGAGCTTGGAATGCAGCAACTCATGGCCACGAATGGCGTCTGAGTGGCTCTTCCCGCAACGACACACTTCGTTGCCATGTGGAACCCACATGATGTGAGATGCGTTGTCAGTCACCCCTGAATCAGGCATGTCATGGACAGTCCACTCACCTTTGTGCTTGGTGATAGCCTCCACCAGGGGGCTGGTATGCCCCCTGGGATTCGGCTTGTGGTCTGATCCATGATCGTCGAAGATCACGACCCTTCCTCTGACGCTGCGGTGTAGTTGATAGCCCTGAGGGCCTCACTCCACCGTTCACCGAAGATGGCCTTGGCAGCCATCTCAGTGCCCTTGTCCTTGGAGCTGAACCGCTTGTTCAACTTGGGACGCAGGGATGCGAACTCAGCCCAGAGTCTGATGCTGAGTCTGCGGTCCTCGTCAGCAACCAGCGCGCTGTCACGCGCCACTCGCTGTAGGTCCTTCGGCAGGGCCGCAATGGCCTCTGGGTTCACGTCAGTCACCTCGACGGTGACCGGGAACCTGTCCTGAAGGGCCGGAGGCAGGTCAGAGGGGTGGCCGTTCATGGTGGCCACGACATGGAAGCCCTTGGCCGGCCGCACTACTTCACCCGTGGGCAGAGTGAGCTCGGCAAACTCGGGGTCGTCCAATAAGGCGTAGAGCAGACTATGACAATCTGACGACGCCCTGTCGATCTCGTTGATAACGAGCCTGGCACCTTCGCGCCATGCTCGGATACCGGGACCATCCATCCAGACGAACTCGTCGCCTTTGGGGAGGAAGTGACCACGGATCTCCGCTGCCGGTGTCTCATCGGTCATGGTGACCTGGTAGACAGCCGTGCCTTCGGGGACATTGCGCCGTGCTCCGGCATAGGTCTTGCCTGTGCCAGGGAGCCCGAACAACAGCACCCTCCGGCTGGTCTCGATGACAGCGTCGATAATCGACCATGTCTCCTTCATCTCTCTCTCCTTTCGCCTTTCGGCATTGTGGTGGCCAGCTTCTCTGTCCACCGGGAGGGGCACCTTTGCAGATGCCCTACCCGCTAGGCAGGTGATTATTCGCGGTCTGCGACCATCCACGCGACCAGGATGACGGCCCAGAATGTGGCCCGGGCCATGTCGTCTTGGAAGTAGTGGATGGCCATGACAACGCCTGTGGCGATGATTGCGATGATCTGCGCCACGAGGCTCGCCATCCTGAGCCAGTGACTCACTTCGCCTTGTCCGGTGGGATCACCGTGAGATTCGGTGAGTAGATCGGGCGGGGGTCCTTGTAGGCCTCCGACCCGTTCTTGTTCAGCCGAATCCCAGCCGGTTGGTCGACGTACTGGCTGCCATCCCAGGTGCGGCTATTCAACCTGGTCACACGGAACCGTGTGCCGGTCTCGTCCTCGACTATGTCGCCAACCTTGAACGGGCTGGTCAGTTCTGCCAGCTCAGCCTTCAGCTTTTCGACAACCCTGGACGCCTTTCGACTGGCCTCCGTGGCGGCCGCTGCCGCTTGTGCAGCCTTTTCGTCCTCCACTTTGGCTTTGGCAATCTCGGCCTCCAGTTGCTTGACTGTCTTTGCCATACTCTCTCTCCTTTCTCGATGGGCCTCTTGCCCACCGTACAGGCCACCTAAGACAGAATCTCAGATGGCCTGGGGCGCTAGGCAACTAGGCGATGAAGTCGGGCTCAACTTCCCACTCGGCCGTGCCTTCTGGGAACTCCGGCACCTCGTCCTCGGGATACAGGACCGCTATCTCTAGGGTCTCGGTTTCCATGTCGATCGCCAGGTATCCGCCGAATCTCAGCAGATCTGCCATGGCGACCTCGGGGTCGAAGTTGGCTGCATCGCCATCCACGTTGAGTACCTTCATGGCTCTCTCTCCTTTCTGGTACCTGAGTACCGACAGGGCCACAGGTTTCCCCATGGCCTAGTCGCTGCTCAGTAGACCCTGAATCCACCAACCTTGGCCGAGTGGCGCAAGTAGGCGATCCATTGGTTCCAGTAGTCAGCTGGGTCGAACGGTGGCGGTGGCTCTTGGCGCAACTCACGATACATCGCCAGCGTGGCCTCACTATGGGGCTCGATCGGATCATCCGCGAACGGATTGGGTGAACCCAAGGCCTCATACGCCTCAAGCGCACTCTTGATCTCTGCCGGAGTCACCAACCATCCGTCGTTCGAGCCGAACTTGTGAATGGCTATGCCGGGCCCATCACCACTGGCTGACTTGTAGTCGTCCAGCACCTTGCGATGCTCGGGGTACGAGTCCTCGTTGTCGTAGAACTCGTCCCAATCTATGTCTTCAGGATCAGGGGGCCAAGGCCCTTGTTCGTGCTCGTGGAGCATTCCGTAGCCCCACATGGCTTCCCGGTAGCGGCCCATGCCCCAGATGTTGAGACGGAAGTACTCGCCGTCCAGGGCAGTCATGTCGTATCCCATTGCTCTCTCTCCTATCTGGTGGACGGTACGCCCACCGCAAACGGCCCGTGGTCAGGGCCGAATGCGCTGTTCGCACTTGGGGCACTTAGGTAGCTCTGGCCGGTCGGTCAGTGGGCTCTATGCCCACTCCAAGGGCCACCCCTCAAGGTTGTACTTCCCGATCTGGGTGGCCTATGGGCTAGGCAGCGGCCTTCTCGCGCCTCATCTTGCGCACCGGGTGGCGCTTCGAGTCGGCTACCGACAGCGAGCCAACGCAGACTGCACTGGCCGCGGCGTCAATGGTGCCGATTCGGTTGCCACAGGTGGGGCAAACGAAGTAGGTCATGCTCTCTCTCCTTGCTAGTGGCCTTCGTGACCACTCCCAGGCCCACCACGGTGGCCGCAATGGGCTAGGGGCTGATCACGCTCCGTCGATCGCGCGCTGTAGCGCTTCGTCGAACTGCTCCGGTGTCATGGCCTTGATCTGGTTGACCTCGTCAACCATCTTGCGCGCCTGGTAGGCATCTTCGACCACCTCGTCAGAGTTCTTGGCGAACTCCGCATCCAGTGTGTCCTTGAAGGCCCTCACGGCCTGCGCGTAGACCTCCGTCACCGGCACCCCGGGGAAGTACTTGAGTGTGGCCTCAATCGCCTGGTGGGCGACGTGGAGCGCAATGGCATGGATGACCAAGCAAGGTATCCAGCTGTCCAGAACTCTCGTGGCCTCGACGATCTCCCTCTGGTGGGGCGTCAGGTTCTCGTTGTCCTGCATCTCTCTCTCCTTCTGGCAGGCACTATGCCTACCGCCAGGCCCACCGCAATGGGCTAGGCGCTAGTCACTGTGCCAGACGCAACCCAATCTCAAATGATCGGACTATGACGCCCGGGGCATTGAGCCCATGGCGCGGATAGCCGGCCATCTGGTTGCCCATGGTGCGCCAATCCCAACAGGGTTCGTCTTCATTACAGACGGGGGCCGCAATGGATGTGGCCGAGATGAGTACGGGGGCCGCAGTAGTGACCACGGGGGCCGCAATCAGTTCAGCCGGCACCTCTACGTCCCGGAGCATTCCAAAGGCCATGGATATGACCATGGCCCATACAGTGATTCCGACAGCTGCTGTTAATGCTGTTCTCATGAATTGTCTCTCTCTCCGGTACCCACATAGGCACCAAGATGCCACCATGGGTAGGTGGCACCATTGCTGCCTAGGCCTTGGCCTCTGCGGCTTCTCTGGCTGCTCTGACGAGCTCCATCTTGAAGGGGCAACCCTTCTTGAGCTTGAGCTCTGTCTCGTCATAGTGATCGACCTCGCAATCACTGTGATCGAACAGTGCCATGGCTGACTCGAAGGCACCTACTGTGTAGGTCTTCGCTGTCTTGCGAGCAATGCCATGCTTCTCGAGCACGAATGCTTGCTTCCATGAGACTGGCTCTGTCAGGCTCTCGAGAATCTTGTCGACTCTCTTGGCCAGCTCTTCACTGAGCCTTGTGGCCTCTAAGGAGACCTCAAAGGCTATTGCATCGGCCAGTGAGTCAGTGTCTGTGCCGACACTGTCCACTATCTTCCTAGCAATCTCTGTGAGATTCGCCATTACTCTCTCTCCTTGCTTTATGGCCTAGTTCTCTTATGCCTAGACCACAATCGACCTACCTAGTTCTCTCTCCCGGGTAGGTCGATTCTGGCCTATGGCCAAGGGTCTACGGGGGTTACCCGTAGACCTTGCGCCAATCTCTATCCTCGCGCTTAGCCTCAAAGGCTTTTGCACTAGCCAAGTTTTGCCGATATTGCCGATCCCTAGACCTATTGCTAGTTCTAGAAACTTTGCCGTCCGGCAATGTTTGGACAAAACGACATACGCCATCGATTACTTGGAAGTAGCCATTGGCATTGCGTCGCGTGTTTTCCCTGGCGATTCTCTCGGCCTCAAGTTTCGCGAGGTTATCGCGAACTAGTTGCCGATAGTCAGCCTCAAGGGTTTTCCCGTCATAGAGTGACATTTCGTCTCACTTTCTCTCACTCCCTACTGCCTACCGATTGCCGATAGGCACTAGGGAGAGAGAGAGAATATGTAGCCAATCCGTTCCCGTTCCCTAGAGATTATTTGTACGCTTGCTATTCGCGCATCGCCTCTAGGTACTTAGTGACATAGCCAATGTCAGAGGGTTCTAGCTTCGCCTCTCTATGTGGGAGAGTCGGTCCAATTCGATTATCTAGGTCTAGAGAGGCTTAGTTAGCCAGAGATTGGGGTGCGGAGACCTTACTAGGGGTTCTCGCCGAGAGATTCGCTGTTGCTACACCTATGGCGTTCCCTGGATTCTCTCTAGGGGTCTAGGTTGTCAAACCGGACAGTGCCGAATCTACAGCCCACCTAGGACATATGTCAATAGGCAATTTAGGCAATAGACATAGGCAGTTTTCGGAAATGATCGAAATTTGCGAGAGAGAAAGTGTCGAAAACCTCTGGCAGATTCTGGAAAACCTCTGGCATGGGATAGGCCCGGCCAGAGTCGACCCCTACGGGCTTATTTCCAGATTCTGGCAGAGAGGCCTAGTGCTAACTTTTGCTAGCAGCCGGCCGATACTTTTGCAAGCGCTTACTATAGCTAGCATATTGGGAGATATAGCTAAGTGACTAGTCATGTGACTAGTCATGGAAGTATTTGGAAAATTGGAAGAATCTGGAAATGGAAGAATCTGGAAAACCCCCGTAGACCTGGGAGATACTGGAAGGAGGTAACCCAGGCTGCCAATTTTGCTTCTCTCTCTCACTGTGCTAGATTTCTAGCATGGCATCTGACCCCTGTCAAGAAGGAGAGAGATTGTGAAGTACTGGATTGCCGTGGCCGTCCTCTGGATCTGCGCCGCCGTCTGGGGGGCCACCCTTCTCGCCACCGCCACTGGCACTTTCAACCCTGAGCCCTTGCCCGTCTACTGGCAGTGGATCGCCTGGTTCGGGATGGTCCTGGCGGGTGGAATCTGGTTCGGGGTCGACGATGACCTCGAGCGGCGGTCGTTCATGGAGGCGGAGACTGGGAGGGCTGATGGAAACGATCTGTGACAGCTGCCAGAGTCCGGTGATCGCCTACATCACGGTGATCAACAACCACATACCCGAACGGTGGTGTCTCGACTGTGTTCGGGGGGAGGTGGCGATCTATGACTGACGAATTTCGCGAAGAGATGATCCAGATCGGAGCAGTGGCGACCGCCATTATTCACGATCGTGACAAGGGTGGGACGGGAAACCATCCCGAACACCTGAGGGTCATTGAGGCTGAGATAGCCATGGAGCGGGCTCGCCAGGAACTCAAGTGGGGATCCCAACATCACGACCCGATCATCTGGATGCTCATCCTCATGGAAGAGGTGGGTGAGGCAGCTGACGCCATCTTGCTTCCAGAGGCGGAAGACCTGATGGACGACCTCGAGTCGGCGGGGTTGATTGGCAAGATTGGCTACCTAGGAGAGCTGGCCCACGATTGGCTGAAGGAGAAATTCGGATATGACTGATGAAGCTGACTGAACGCGAGGTCCTGGTCTTGGCCTACAAGGTCGCTGTCCGGGAACTCGAGGACACCGAATCGTGGCTCGAGTGGGAGGACTATCCCAACCTCGGCCAAGGAGAATTCGAGGCCGTTGACCACAAGATCCGCACCATCATTGCTCCCTACTTGCGAGCCGCGATGCGGGACTTGGAGCTGGTCTGGAGGCTCGATGCGGCCGACATACTGGAGAGAACAAAATGACCGAGAAGTGGGACATCGTCGAAGCAGCCGAGGTCATCGCTAGACACCCCAAGGCAGCCGTCCGCTACAAAGACGAGGGGGAGCCTCGACACCTCCAAATGCCCAGACTCCAGGTGAGATTGCCGATACCTCGAGACCTGATGACGGACCAAGCCCTGCTCCGCATAGTGGAGCTTTTCAGGCTATTCGACCACCCTGCCGAACGATGGACGGGGAAGCATTCACCATGAACTGGCGGAAACTGCGCCGGCTCTTACGTCGATCAGGTTGGATCCTGGTCCGAACCCGCAACCACGAAGTCTGGCGATGCCCCTGCGGGGAGCATCAGGAGTGCTTGCCCATATCCAGCTCCGACCACCGGGCCATCAAGAACAAGATCGCCCAATTACGCAACCTGGGATGCCCCAACCTCAACCTATAAGGACCCCTCATGTTTGAAAGATTCACCAACAACGCTCGCAAGGCCGTCATCTACGCCCAAGAAGAGGCTCGGGCCATGAAGCACGGCTACATCGGGACCGAGCACCTGATGCTCGCCCTTCTTCAGCTCCTGGAAGAACTCCCACACAAGGATCGGCCGGGTCCAGTCATCCCCAAGCACGAATTGGCACGCGAAGAGGTCCTGAAGATTTCCCCTGAGGGAGCCAATCCACACCATGGCCACATTCCCTTCACTCCGAGGACGAAAAAGGTCCTCGAGTTCGCCCTTCGCGAGGCTCTGCGGCTCGGTCACAACTGGATTGGGCCGGAACACCTCACTTTGGGCCTCATACGGGAAGGAGAAGGCATCGGAGTCCAGGTTTTGAGCAATCTGGGCCTCGATCTCGACGAATGGGCCCGGATCCTCAGAGAAACGGCCCCTCCGCCCGAAGAAGCGGATTCTGACGCCCATAATCCTCTCGAATGCCCGAAATGTCCCGAAACCATCCCCCTGCGAGGTCGAAAGTGGCATCAGATGGGTGAAACGGTCATGGTCAGGGTCACCGACCGGCTTTGCAGCTGTGAGTGCCATGGACGTTCCTAAGTTCGAGTTCATTCTTCGATCAATCCGCTACAAACCCGACCACGAGCTCAAATGGGAGAATGTGGCACCAGAGGTCTTCCAGATCTATTGGGAGTTTGAGAGACCGGACTGTGACAACCCTTCCGAGTGGGGAACTGGCCGATCAGGGCCCGTTACGGTCTACCTGCCCCACATTTACACCCGAGAGCAGCTCGTCCGCATCGTTTTTGGCATGACCTTGCGACTTGAAGAACATGAGGCTCGAGAATTCTTCAGATACGGGATTCTCAAACCATTCGACCCGCACAAGAACCTGGTTGACGAACATGGAAGATATGACGAATCACGGACCTGAATTCAAGTGCAGCGCCTATGTGCTGCTGACCGGCATCCTTGGGATCATCCTGGGCATCATCGGAACCCTCATCTGGGTCCTCTTCAACCTCTGACGCCTTCCTCGAGCCATTCACCCTGCTTGTCCCGGCTCGAAATGACCCGATCGACTCCTTCGCGCAGCAATGCGCTCAAAGAAGTGTTCTCGCGGGCCGCGATCAGCCTCAATTTCGCATATGGCTTCTCTTCGAGCCGGAAATTGACTTGGGGAAGGTCTTTGGCGCTCAAATCAGCCTCCTACGCGCCCAAAAGCCGATTTCGGCGGCTCCGATGGTCAAAATCACACCGAGAAGGTCGATCCACCTCATACGACTACCGGTTCGTAAGTTTGCTCGAAAATGTCGGGTTTGCACGGGTAGAACTCACCCTGCACACCCTTGATGATCCAGTCACCTGGGTCGGCTTTCATGTGACCCTCCAGGGTGGCAATCACCATGCGCCCATCCTCAGCGTCGATCGACACTCCCGACATATGGATGCCGTTGTCGTTCACATCGAACGATCCGATGTGGCTCTCGACCCACAGGTAGACATCATGGTGATCCTGCTCAGTCAGTTGCCGAGCCTCGATCACGACTGGCTTCTTGCGGTACTTCATCAACGCCTCTTTGTGCTCGTATCGCAGACCCAACACCAATAGAAGATTTTGGCCCCATTAGAGAGCTCAGCGACGAAAACGAGGTCTCTCCCGCAGCGGCAGGTATCCTGCCGGCCATGGCCTCTCTCCCCGTTTGTCCGCTCCCGCACCTTCTCAATGGCGGCCATGACAACCTTCTATCATGCTAGAACACTATAGTATGGTGACACACGATGGCAACTGACTACGAGCTCGCCGCAGTAGACGAACTCGAACCCTGGGAGAAACAACCCGGCGAAGACCAGCGCGACTACCTCGCCTTCTGCATCTACCGCAATATGGGCCCGTCCCGGACCTACGCTGCCACCGCCCGGGAAATGCACCTCTCGGCCAAGACCGTCTCTGAGCTGGCCCACAAGCACAACTGGATCGATCGTTCTGACGCCTGGGACTTCTACCAGGACCGGGTCTTCCAGGCCGAGATGCGGGAACGCCAGCGTCACATGGCCCAAGAGCAGATGCGGGTCGCCAAAGAGGCTCTCGAGATCCTCGAACTACCCGTCAGGGCCATGCGCCAAAAGGTCGCCGAGGATCCCGAAGCCCTCTCCAACCAGGAAGTCACCAAACTCATGAAGATCGCCCAGGACTCCATCCGGCTCATGCCCGGCATCATGGAGGCCGAACGCAAGACTATGGTCCAGCCATCCACACCGGACCGGCCAGAGAGTGAGACAATCAACTATGGAGACACGGAGCGAATCGCGGACATCCTCTCCATCTTTAAGGGCCTTGGTGTCCTCGATGCCCTTGTCAACAAGGCAGGAGCTGGGGAAGTCATTGACGCCCAGGTTGTCGAAATGGACGATGATCGACCCGACTCCGAAACAGACAGCCTTCCTCCTGGTGGACCATCGTGAGGTCCTCTACGGCGGAGCTGCCGGTGGTGGAAAATCGGTAGGCCTACTCGCCGCCGCTTCTCAATACCTCGACGTCCCCAGCTATTCAGCCCTGCTTCTCCGGCAGTCCTACAAGGACCTCGCTCTCCCCGGTGCTCTCATGGACATCGCCTTCCAGTGGTGGTCCAAAACCGGGGCCAAGTGGCGGGCTAAGGACTACACCTGGACTTTCCCCTCAGGGGCTACCCTCACCTTCGGCTACCTCGAGCGGGAAGCCGACAAGTACCAATACCAGGGTTCCGCCTTCCAGTTCATCGGATTCGACGAGCTCACCCAATTCGAAACCGAATCCCGCTACCAATACCTCTTCTCCCGACTTCGCCGCCTCGAGGGCTTCCCCGTCCCGATCCGGATGAGAGCCACCACCAACCCGGGCGGTATCGGCCACACCTGGGTTCTCAACCGTTTCATCCGCTTCCCCACCAAATCCCGCCTCTTCATCCCCGCAGGACTCGACGACAACCCCTTCCTCGACAAGGAAGCCTACGAAGAGTCCCTCTCCGAGCTCGACCCCGTCACCAGAGAGCAACTCCGCTCCGGAAACTGGGATATCGACCCGCGTGGAGGTATGTTCCGCCGATCCCACATGAACTTCATCGACGAGGCTCCTAGATCCGGTATCAAAGCCTCAGTCCGCTACTGGGACCTCGCAGCCTCCACCGAACAAGAATTCAACGACCCCGACTGGACTGTCGGCACCAAAATGGTCTACACCGACACCGGCCGCTACGTCATCTGTGACCAGGTCCGCTTCCGGGACACTCCCAAAGGAAACGAAGACCGGATCGCCGAAACCGCCCATCGGGACACTTCAGACACTTTCATCGTCATGGCCCAAGACCCGGGTCAGGCCGGCAAGTCCCAGATCGACCATTACCGCCGCAACGTGCTCGCCGGATTCAACTTCTACGGTGACAAGGAGTACCGCAAGAGCGGCAAAGAGATACGAGCCAAACCGCTCTCCGCCGACATGGAGAACGGCCTCGTCGACATCGTCACCGGGTCATGGCGCGACGCTTTCATCGACGAGCTCATCATCTTCCCTGACGGCACCCACGACGACCAGGTCGACTCTGCGGTCGGCGCTCACGCTGTCATCAACAAAATGCTCCGCAAAGACACCGACAACCGGGACCGGCGATCCCACCAATCCTACGGCCGCAAGAAACGCCAGAAAGCCCGCCGTCCGTGAGCCTCCGCACCTTCCTCACCTGCCGTCTTCTCGGCCACCTCTGGACGATGGGCAACTATTCCACCACTCCGGATCCACAGGCCGGCACCTACATAGTCCATAATCTGTGCCTGAGATGTGACCTATACCGGATCGAGGAAAGATCCGCGGTACCCTTACGCCCGAAGGAGCAGTAGTTGGTCGTTGCAATCCCAAACATTCTCGAAGAGGCTCCCGTCCGGCTCGACGATCAGACCCTCATCGACATCATCACCACCGACGCTCGGAACCTGACCAACGCCCTCACCGAGCTCGACAAGTACCGGGACTACTACGAGTCCGAACAGCCCCTCAACTTCGCCACCGAAGAGTTCATCGAGACAGTAGGCGACGACTTCTCCGACCTCAGATCCAACTGGATGGAGGTCGTGGTTGAAGCGATGGAAGAGCGCCTCGACATCCAGCGGATCCGCATCCGCGACGAAGAAGGCAACGTCGACGAAGAGCTCTCCAATGAAGTGTGGCGGATCCTCCTGCTCAACGAACTCGAGCAGCTCGAGAACGACACCTACAACGGCGCTCTCGTCGAAGGCCGCTCTTACATCATTGTCTGGCCCGACGAAGAGCTCGGAGCTCGGGTCGACTACCAACCGGCTCAGAACATGTGGGTCACCTACCACCCCCAAGACTCCAAAGTCATCGACCGGGCCATCAAACGCTGGGTCACCCCAGACGGAGGCCAGCGTCTCACCCTCTACACCAGGGACTTCCTCTACAAGTACAAGATTGAGCCCCAAGGCCGGAACACCAATCCTGACGATGTCCAACCTCGAGACACCGGCTGGATCCCCCTCGACACCGCCGAAACCGGAGATCCTGCCTGGCCTCTCCCCAATCCCTTCGGCGAGGTCCCCATCGTCGAATTCTGGAATCGTGGCCGCAAGTCTGAGCTCAAGAACCTCATCCCCCTCCAGGACGCCCTCAACATGTCCCTCCGTGAGGTCCTGGTCGCCAACGAGTTCCAAGCCCAACGCCTCGTCTACATCATCTCGTCCAACAAGGAGCCCGATGGCGGCTGGCTGGCCTCCCCCGGCAACGTCTGGCACATCCAACCCGAAGTCGATTGGGAAGGCAACGTCATCCCCACCCAGGTCGGCTCGATCGAGCCGTCCGAATCGACCTCCATTTTGGCTACCGTCGAAACCTTCCTCCAGCACATAGCGGCCATCTCCCGCACCCCCTCCTACTACTTCTACCTGTCGTCGAAGCAAGGAGGTAGAGGTGACGCACCTTCTGGCGAGGCGCTCAGAGTCACTGAGACCGGCTTGCTCAAGAAAGTCCAGAAGGTGCAGTCACTCTGGGACCTGCGTTGGCTTCGGGTTGCCCGCCTCATCACCATGGCCCTCTCCCAATCCTCAGAAGCCCCACGCTCCCTTCTCGGCGAAACAGTGTGGACACACCCCATGTCCCACTTCCTCGCCATCCTTTTGGAAGAAGCCCGCATGATGATCGAAGATCTCGGCCTCCCACCCGTCGTTGCATGGCGTCATGTCGGGCTCACCGAAGAGCAGATCGAAGAGGCACTCAACTCCGACATGGTTCGCCTGGTCCCTGTGGCCGCAGAAGGCGACGTTGTCTCCGCCCAACGAGGCGCAGCCGGCACACCATCCGCCCCAGGGCCACCCTCAGGGACCTCAACTCCGCAAACCCAGCAGAACTAGTTTTCTAGTCTCAATCCTTGCCAGATTCTTCCAGCGTCGGCTACGCTCTGCGACGTGCAGACTTTGTTCTATTGGTTGCGCCCCAAGCGTGGAGGGTTGACACGCGCCGTAGCTGGGCCGGATAGCCGAGTACCTGCAAAGGAGATGCAGATGATCCGACAGATGCTCGATTCCCTCCGCTGGAAGGTTTTCTTCTTGCAGGGGGCCGAAGATGAGCCTGAAGTCGACGAGACAGACGAGACTCCCGAAACGGAAGAGTCTCCCGAGACCAGAGAGGTGACTGCCAAGGAACTCGAGTCCATGACTGCCCGAGCGGCAGAAAGAGCATCACGCAAGAGGCAAAAGGAGCTGGCTTCCGAGTACGGCTTCGACTCTTGGGGAAAGTTCAAAGAGTGGATCGAAACCCAACAGCAGGCACAGCAAGAGGCCCAATCCGAGCAAGAGCGGCAACTCGCCGAAGCTGAGAAGACCCGTAAGGACTACGAAGCTAAAGCAGCCGAACTTGCCAGGAAGAACCTCGAGCTTCAGGTCCAGACAGCTGTCGTCGGCGCCGGGATCACCGACAAGAAGCGCATCGACCGGATCGCCGCACTCGTACAAATGGGCCTTGATCCCGACATCCTCGAGGAAGAGGACGCCTGGGAGCAAGCCATCACTTCCGCTCTCCAGGAAGTGAGGGACGACGTTCCCGAACTGTTTGCCAAGGCCGGGGGTTCCCCGGGATCTGGCGACGGTGGAGCTCACGGACCGTCCACGCCCCCAGGAAACGAGGAAGCGGAAAGGCAGAAGCAAATCGAGGACAGGTACCGCAGTCGCGGCCTGGTCTCATACCCGAATTAGGAGTACCTAAATGGCACGCCCAGACAAGGTCTACGCCCGATTCCGTGGTACGCCTGCCTCCAACCTCACTGGCGTCTGGGGAGACGATGCTGCTCCCGACCTGATCTGCGTCAAGCTTGACACAAACGGCAAGCTCGTCGCGGCCGGGCAGGGAGAAGCTCTCGGTGTCATTTGGACACCCGAAGGCAAAGCTCACCCCGACGTCGCCAACTTCAACGTGGCGCTCGCGACCTCGGTCTATACCGTGTTCGTGATCGCCGAGTTCGTCGGTTCTTTCACCGAGGACACCTCCGGAGCGGCTCTGACCGTTGGTGAGGGTGTCTGGTCGATCGCAGCCGGCTCAGTTGACGACGCAGCGCCAGGAGCCGGAACGGTACAGAAGATCGGCCACATGGCTTTCTCCGATGAGGGGGGCCCGAGGCTGTTCCTGAATGTGGGGATGGTGTGATCATGATTCGCAATCTCATCGCACGCATCTACGCATTCCTGTTCGTTCTCTGGGGAGCGCAGGATGCACCCGAGGGCTACCACGCCCGACCGGACATCGGTGCAAGAGAAACAATCGACGGAACGCCGCTCGAGACGCTGTGGGATGATTTCCGTCAGCGCCTCACCGTCTTCAACCGGATGCACACCCTTGTGGAGTCGAGGCTCGCAGCCCCGACTACTCGAGTTTTCGAGAAGGTGGCCATCCCAAGACGTGCTCGCATGGAGCAGGCGTCAGAGTTCGGTCAGCCCAAGCTCATCCGCACAGAGCGGGTGTCTAGGGGCTACCCGCTCGTCCACTACGACATCGGAGTCGGTTTCACCCAGGAGTTCCTGGATGAGGCAACCACCCAAGAGGTGACTGCCCTCGCCGACCTCGCCGAGGAAGCATGGAACCGGAGACGTCGCCAGACGATCTACGAGGCCATCTTCGGAAACACCAACTACACCGACAAGGATGGCTACGCCGTCAAGCGGCTGTACAACGCAGATGGTGAAGTGCCGCCCGAGTATGAGGACTTCGTCCACACCGGGTCACACTCCCACTACCTGTGGACTGCTGCCGCAACGCTGGCGGCCGGTGACCTCAACACCATGGAGTCGCATCTGCTTCACCATGGCTACGGGGATGACGCTCTTGGTGGAACCGGTGGAACCCTGTGGCTCCACGTTCCCCGGGCGGTCATGACCACCATCCGCGGCTTCACGAACTTCATCGCAGCGCAGTCATCTGCGATCGCTGTCGTTCGTGACGGTGAAGTCATCGGTGGCAACCAGCCGACAGGACCAGGGGTCCAGGGCTACCACAACCGCTGGACGATTGTGGAAGACCCGTCGATCCCTGCCGGCTACCTGCTCGGCTACGTCTCAGGTGGCGAGTTCAACGTCAACAACCCGGTCCGTGTGCGTTCGCACCAGAACCCATCAGCTCGAGGTCTGCGACTCAACCCGGGTCGCAATGACTACCCCCTCCAGGACTCGTTCTACGACGGGTACGTTGGGGCCGGCATCGCCCACCGCGGCGCTGCCGTCGTCATGTACATCGACTCAGGTTCCGGTGGCGCTTACGTCGCACCGACCTTCTAGACCACTTGAGGGGGCCGAACTCCCGGTCGGCCCCCTCGAGACAGGAGATGAGAAATGGCAGAATTCACATCCGAGCAGTCGATGAAAATCGAGCAGGCTCGCCACGAGTTCGAGAGGACTGGCTTTCCCGAGAAGGCACAGCGTCTCGAGCTTCTCGTGGAAGAGGGTGCCTCGTTCAAAGAGATCGACGCTCTGATCACATCCAAGGGCCAGACCACCACCGAACAGCCGCCCCTCTCTGGCAAGGGCTCAGGAACGGAAGCCTGGCGTGACTATGCCAAGGAAGTATCCGACCTCGACGACGAGGTGATCGACGACATGAGCAAAGAGGACCTCGTCGAGGCTCTCAAAGCTCAGGGGATAGTCGAGGGCGAGTAATGGCAGAGGGCATACGGCTCCAGCACCACACCAAGAAGTTCGGCATGGCCACAGTCCCAATCTGGACCAAGCCGATCAACGGGCTGCGCCGTAAATGCCCCACCTGCAACATCATCCACCCCGTCAAAACTGTCCACCTCTGGTTGGACTCCAACGGCATGTGCCTGGTCTCGAAAGGCGTTCTCGAAGACCTGAAACGTGCCGGTATGCCCGATCTTTCAGTGGTTGCCACAATCGCCGACCCACCGCCGATTAAGATCAGCCTCGATCGGCACGACAACGATCAACGGAACGCCAAGATACGTTTCTGGAAGGAGCCAGTAAGTGTCTGATGAACTCGAGAAGGTGCAGGCCAAACTGGCTGAGGCCGACGAAGAGTTGGCCGATCTCCTTTCTGAGAAGGCCGACCTCGAGAGCCAGTTGGCTGATGTCAAGAAGAAACTAGCCAAAGCCAATGAGAAAAGGGACCCGCTCCGTCTCAAGGAGATGGAAATAATCCAGGCCGAAGGTCCAGGACAGGTGATTGGAAATGGCTGACGCCTACTACACCGCTTTTGCGAACGCTCTGTTGGGAAACCCGGTCCACTCGATAGTCGACTTCGACACCGACGACATCAGGATCATCCTCTACGACGAAGGCGCAGACGCCCTCAACCTGGCAGACCAGGACCTCGCTGACATTCTTGCCGGCGCTCGGATCGCCACTTCCGCCAACCTCACCTCGAAGACAGTGGGGTCAGTGGGAGCCGGGATTTTCGACCATGCCGACGAGGTGTTTTCGTCAGTGTCGGGAGCCTCCATCGAGTCCCTGACCTACTACAAGCACACCGGTACAGAGTCGACCTCGCCGCTGATCATGAACCTGGACTCGTGGACCGGTCTGCCCTTGACCCCCAATGGAGGGAACATCACAGCTGCGCCCGCCGCGGGCGGCGTCCTCGACGTCTCGTAAGGATGACGAGGATGTTCAGTGGCACATCTTCTCGCAGATAGGGTCAAAGAAACCACAACAACGACCGGCACCGGCAACATCACGCTTGCCGGTGCTGTCACTGGCTTCAGGGCCTTCTCCGCCGTCCTCGCCAATAACGACACCACTCTCTATGCCATCGTCCACCAGACCGCCGCAGAGTGGGAGGTCGGGATCGGCACATGGCAGACGGGCGGCACCCTTGTTCGCACCACCCTGATCGCGTCGTCTACGGGTTCGGCGGTCAACTTCTCGGCTGGGACCAAGGACGTCTTCATCTCGGACCTAGCGACCCCGATCCTCAACCCGCTCCAGTTCACCACCACGACACCCGGGGTGCCGTCCCAGGGCGTGAACATCTTCTCCCGGAGACGGGCCCTCCGCAACCTGCCCGCCTTCGTGGGCCCGTCCGGCCTCGACTCGATGATGCAACCGTTCCTCGGCTCGAACATGGTCGCCGTCGCCCGGCCTCGGGGGAACGCCACCAACGTCGACGGTTTCGGGTTCACCAACACGGCCAACGGAACAGCCACCGCAGCCAACGTCGCCACCACCGACCTGAGGACCTCGACGAAACGGGTCATGTACGCCTCCGCTGCCACAGCCAACTCGGCTTGCGGTTGGAGGAACAACACCGCCCAGTACTACCGCGGTGACGCCGCTGGACGAGGCGGGTTCTTCCTGGTCCTCCGGTTCGCGGTTTCCCTCACCCAAACCAACTGGCGTCTTTTCGCCGGGATGACGGCCACCACAGGAGGTATCGCCGCCGCGACCGATATCACCGCCCTTCTCAACCTGATCGGAGTCGGGAAGAACTCGGCCCACTCGAACTACCACGTCATCCACAACGACGGGTCAGGAACGGCCACCGCCGTCGACACGGGGATCGCGGCCGGATCGACCACCACCTACTACGAGCTCCGAGTTTTCTGCCCGCCAAACGGAACCACTGTCGGGGTGTCACTCCAGGACCTCGGATCCGGCACGATCTTCGAAGCCTCGATCACCACCGACATGCCGGCCAACACGACCCTTCTCACCCCCCAACTTCACATGTCGAACGGCGGGACAGCCGCTGCTGTCAACGTCGACCTCATGGGCGCATACATGGAGGTTGACAACTAATGCTCAAAGTGGTTCGTTTTGGCAAAACAGACTCCCAGTCCCTCAACCAGGCAGTCGAAGTCGACTGGGATGCTCCTGACATCCAAACGTCAGTCGGGTTCTGGACCCACACCGCAGGAGCCTCGAGGATCACGATCAACGATTCGGGCTTCTACCTCGTCCAATGTTCGATCGCTGTGTCCGGATCGGTCACTCGAGGCAATGTCGGTATCCAAGGGTACGTCGACGGGACTGCCGTCACCTCCCAAGGGCTCGGCGGATATGTCCGCAACGCGTCGGGTCACACCTCCGCTTCGTCGTGCATCAACGACGCCGTCGAAATCCTCAACGGCCAAGAGTTCTGGATCGAAGCCTTCCAGGCGGCCGCATCGGGCACACTCTCCAACATCTCCGGCGCTTCTTCGCTGGTTCTGGCAAAGATCGGATAGGTCATGAGCCTCGGTTTCGGAGCAATATCCGAAGCCCCGATCGGTGCGCTGTCCGGAGGTTCACCTCAGACTCTCACCGGGACGGTCTTCGACAATCCCCCCGTCTTCCCTCTCGGAGTTGCCTCCCGTGCCGTCACCCTCGACGATTGGTTCGCCCCACCCAACCTCGCTTCCGGAGACTTCTCGTCCTCCGCTATTACCGCCATCGACGAATGGCCCTTCTCCCAAGCTGATGCCCTCACCTCCAACACCATCTCGGCATCCGGCTCGGCCACTCTGGGCCTCCGCTTCGACCTGTCCAACGCTCCAGGAGCCAAGAAGGGATTCCGCTTCTGGTTCTGGCCCGACGCCGGATCCAACGACTTCACCATCGACGAGATCCGGGTCATTGACGGAAACGGCCCCACCACCCTTCTCACCGACTCATCACCAGGGCTTCCTACCGTTCTTACTGACGTCGGAGTGTTCGTCTACGACATCGATGATTCCGCCTGGACGGGGGATCCCGATCTCGACCAGATCATCATCGAGGTCGATGTCACCAACAACCTCGCCAGCACCAATACGATCTCCTACTTCGGAGCAAGGCTTTCCAAGTCTCCGTTCACTACAAGCCAGGAAGCAGACCTCCCATCCACTCTCGCCGGTGAGGACTTCATGTGCTTCCGAGCCTCCGACCTCCCCATTGTTGGATTGTCGGACGGAAACCAGCTCGTCGTCTGGCCTGACGCTTCAGGGAAGGGCCGCCATGCTGTCCGTTGGGTCGGCACCGACCTCACCTACGAGGCCGACACGATCGACTATGTGAACTGCCCTGCCTCCCACGACACTCGGTTCCTTTGGGTGTTCAACCACAACTCTCCGATCAACGACAACGTGGTCACCCACATACGCCACTATCCGACGACCATCACTTCCGATCATCCGATCATCACCGCTGTAGCTTCGATCGGTGGCGGAGTCCAAGAAATCGAAGGTGCGCTCGGAGCAGGATCTCCTGGTGAGAAGCTCGTCCACGGGTATTCATCGAGCGACTATCTGCTCATGTGGGGTGACGGTTCCGGACCCGCCCACCTTCTTGGTGGCACTCCCACAATCGACACCTGGGCGCGCTCCACTGTCTGGGGGCAGATCTCAGGGAACGAACATCTCTGGGAAGACGACGACGCCTCCCCGGTCATCGACGGAGCGTCAGGAGCCAACCAGCTCCACGCCGGGTCTTTCTTCCACCACGAAGCCACCGACCGCCAGTTCGAGGGTCGGATCGCTGAAATCTGGGTGATCCACGCCCGTTCCTCGACTGTCACCGAAGCTGACATCGACACGGCTCGGGACGAGTGGGTGGCAGGACTCTCCGACTTCCTCGATGTCACCGTCCACGCCAACGGGACCGGGACCATCGCCAGTGTGGTCGACGAGGCCGACACGACAACCAACCTCCACGAATCAGTCGACGACGACCCGACCTCCCCGAACGATACCGACTGGGTGAACAACACGGTCGACACGGCGTCGGTGTTCTTCGACCTCGAAAACATGCCGACAGGGTTCGGGAACGCCGAGACTGCCTCCCTTGTGGTGAGACGCAGAATGCAGGTCCACTCGTCAGGAAGCTATCGGCTGTTCGCTGCCCTCTTCCGATCCAACGAGACCACTCCCCTCTCCGACGAAGTGGTCGTCGCGACCCACTCGGCCAACTCGTCATTCGCCAACACGGTCGCCATAGCCTTCACAGGTCTTGACACTTCAGCCTCGAAGGCTGTTTGGGATGGGGCCAAAATCCGATTCAGGTGGGCGAAGCTCTAATGGCCGCTCCGACCCTCACTCTCGGTACTGTCGGCACAGAAGATACGGCCACGACCTCCTTCTCAGTGAACCTGCCGTCAGGTACCGCCGACAAGCTGATTTTCTTCTGCTACATCGCTGGTTCTGACATCACCGTTTCGGCCACTGACTGGACCCTGGTCGGAGACTTTGAGTGGACCACAGGTCGGGGGCTCGCTGTTTTGCGTCGGGCGGCCACCTCGGAGACCACTGTCACCGTCACCACATCCGCTAACGCCGACGCCGTTTGGGTTGGAGCTTCGACCAACGGAGATGTCACAAGTCTGACAGTACCCACCGCAGCTACAGGCACCGGAACCACACCAGATCCACCTGCCTCAGGAACCCTCACCTCCGGTGACTACCGGGTAGTCGCCCTCTGTGGCTGGGGAGACGCCCGACGCGCTATCTCGGCCTACCCGACCGACTACTCCGACACTCAGTCCAACCCGAGCCTCGACGGAAACAATGAGCCGGTCATGGGAGTGGCCTCGCGCGCTCTCACCTCGATCACTTCCGAAGATCCGGGAACCTTCACGATCAACGGTGGCTCCCACCCGTGGGTGGCGCAGACCATTGTCATCCCCGAATCAGGAGCAGGCCCTCAAACTCTCAACGGTGTTCTGTTCGACAACCCGCCAGTTTTCCCTCAGGGCTCACTGTCGGAGGCCAACGCCCCACAGACCACCAACGGTGTCCTCTTCGATAACGGCCCGTCCTTCCCCACGGGGACAATGGTCACCCAAGCCGAAATCCAAATCTCCGGCTTCTACGTCCTCATCGAATACTCCGAAGGGGCGGCAGGATCACAAACTCTCGACGGGGAATTGTTCGACAATCCTCCAGTCTTCCCAACCGGAACCCTCACTCCAGGGAACGTCACCCTTGCCGGAGCGGTCTTCGACAATCCGCCTGCCTTCCTGTCCGGAACACTGACCGCAGGCAACGTCACTCTCAACGGTGTCCTCTTCGACCAGCCCCCCACCTTCGTCTCAGGAGCTGTCCAAGCCGGGAATGTCACAGTCTCTGGTGTCCTCTTCGACAATCCGCCAGTTTTCCCCACAGGGAACCTCCAGGCCGGGAACGTGACCCTCACAGGAGCTCTCTTCGACAACGGCCCCACCTTCATCTCAGGAACCATCACTTCGGCAGTCACCGTCACAGGAGTCGTCTTCGACAACCCGCCAGTCTTCATCTCGGGCACGGTCGTCTCCCAGACCACCCTTCTCGGATCCGTCTTCAACAAGCCTCCACAGTTCGTATCTGGAGTCTTGACCTCCGCAGCAACTATCAGCGGCGCTCTCTTTGACAACCCGCCAACCTTCCTCTCTGGATCCCTTCAGGCCGGCAACGTCACCCTTTCCGGCGTCCTGTTCGATAACGGTCCATCGTTCATTTCTGGCGTTGTCCAGGCCGGCAATGTCACCCTCTCCGGGATCCTTTTTGACAACTTGCCTACCTTCCCCACCGGCTCAGTCATTCCTGGTCCGGTCACCACTACCGGAAACCTGTTCTCCAAACCCCCATCCTTTGCCTCAGGGGCTCTCGTTGCTGGCAACGTCAATCTGTCTGGCAATCTCCTTTCTAAGCCACCTGCGTTTCCCTCCGGTGCCCTCACTGCCACAGCAACGATCTCCGGTGTCGTCTTCGACAATGGCCCTGTATTCCCGGCCGGCCAAGTCATCTCGAGCTTCACTCTGGCTGGAGTCCTCCTTGCCAACCCACCCACTTTCCCGTCCGGGTCGATCACTTCTGCCTTTACTCTTACCGGAACCGTCCTCTCGAGACCACCCGGCTTCCCCGCCGGTCTCATCTCGGCCGGGAACGCTCTCGGCGGCAACCTCTTCTCGAAACCTCCCACCTTCATCTCCGGTTCGGTCATCGTCGACCAGACCCTTGCTGGAGTCCTCTTCGACAATCCACCATCGTTCCCGACCGGAGCAGTCCAGCCAGGCAATGTCACCTTGGCCGGCCAGGTGTTCGTCTCGCCACCCACCTTCCCCACAGGCCAACTCAATTTGGCCATTTCAGGTCAACTGTTCGCCAATGGGCCAAATTTCCCGACCGGTACTCTCACATCTACTTTCACACTGGCAGGGGTCCTTTTCGACAATCCCCCGGCCTTCGTTTCCGGCACTCTCACATCAGCTGTAAACCTCGAAGGCCAAGTCTTCGACAACGGCCCTGCTTTCCCCACAGGGTCAGTTCAAGCCGGGAACGTCACACTGGCCGGGGTCCCTTACAACAATCCGCCTTCGTTCCCTCAGGGTCTTCTTTCAGCTGGTGGGATCTTCGTCCTGGGTGTGGTCTTCGACGCCTCTCCGACCTTCATCCCCGGAACTCTCCAAGCTGGAAACGTCACCCTCTCCGGTGTTGTCTTCTCGAAACCACCGACCTTCGTCTCGGGTCAATTCAACCTCACCCTTTCAGGCCAAGTCTTCTCCAATCCTCCGACTTTCCCCACAGGTTCAGTGGCCTCGTCGGCGACCCTGTCCGGTCAGGTCTTCAACAACCCACCGACCTTCCTTTCAGGAATCCTGTCAGCCGGCCAGGTTTTCCTCACTGGCAATCTCTTCTCGAAGCCACCCACTTTCCTTACCGGTCGGCTCGACCTGGCCACTGCTGGAGCGGTCTTCACCAACCCCCCGGTGTTCCCAACCGGCTCGGTGGTCTCATCCTCCACTCTCTCCGGCCAGGTCTTCTCCGCACCGCCGTCCTTCCCTTCCGCTCAACCCAACCTCACCATCACCGGTGTCGTCTTCTCCAATCCACCGTCCTTTCCCACAGGAGAACTCTTCGTCTCGGTGGTCGGAGTGGTCTTCACCAAACCCCCCTTCTTCTCCACAGGCCAACTTCTCCTGTCCTTCCAGCCGATCACCGGTGCCATATTCACCAACCCCCCAGTGTTCCTGGTCGGCGAACTCATCCCCGAAGCCACACTGCCTCCTGGTGGCTACCGGACCTACGAAGACACCTCGAGGGACCCAATCAACGGCCTCAGAGACCCGATCGACGGACTCCGCTCTCCTGTCGACGGTCTCAGGGAACCTGAATCTGTCTCCCGCTGGTAGTAATCTCCCAGTCATGGCATTGTCCACACAGGTCATCTCCTTGATTAGAGACGAGATTGGCGACGATCTCGACTTCTCAAACAACGCTCCCCACGGAGCCGGCCAGTATGACTCGCTCGAGGCCATCTACTCCGACTCCCTGCGAGGCAACGAGAACGTCCTCAGAACCGCCTTGATCTGCTGGCGACGTCGGCTCGGAGCCATGCAGGCCCGATCCTTCGACGTCACCAAGGAAGGGAACTGGCTCGCCCGGTCTCAGCGCACCAAGTTCCTGATGAACCGGGTGGAGCACTACGAGCGACTCTTGCGCGACAAACCACAGGGGAAGAATGTCGGAATGGTTTCACGGGCTGCCTCCGAATCTACTACCTGAGATTCGAGCCCATTGGGCCAAGGTCCGACCCAAAGAGGCAGTCGGGCTCATCCTCGACGACACCACGGTCGTCCCCCTGAAGAATTGGTCGAAAAACAAAGACCGGTTCCTCGTCGGGTTCTGGTCGATCCTCTGGAAGCTCGGCTGGGGGTCCCTCCGCTATGGCGACGGGATCAAAATGGTCTACCACACCCACACCGTCTCCCCTGAACCCTCAGAATCCGATCTCGTGGCCATGAACCACATTGCAGAGCGTTGGCCCCATGTCATGTTTTTGATCTACGTTCCTGACTCCACCTTCGCTGTGTGGCATCATTCTCCCCAATGGCCGGATCACTGACCCAAATCGAGCTGGACGGCGTCAAAGCCGACCAGGAGGCAGAACTGGACGGCACCTGCGTCATCTGGCGTGTTACCAGCCCAGGAACCATCTCGAAGGTCGACGCCACCTACTCATCGCCTGGTACTACCACGGTCTACACAGGACCCGCTTTCTGTGCTCCGATCGTCTCCCGCCGTGATCGGTTCGACGTTCACGGTGAGCAACAGGTCTACCAGAACCAATACCGGATCCTCGTCCCCTGGGATGTGTCGACAGTGAAAATCGGTGACCTCTTCCAGATGACTGCTGCTGAGGACATCCAACTACTAACCAAAGTGATGACGATCAAAGACGTCCTGTTGGTCTCGGACATTTCCCTGCGCCGCTTCACGGCCATAGACATCGACGAGTAATGGTCAACTTCGTCTCACCAGGCGTAGGCGGATTCCCTGGATCTCAGGTAACGGTCGATACATCACCGGGTCAGGGGGCCAACCCTGGCTTTCTTCGACCCTATTACTACCCCAAGAAGGTTCTTCAGTCTGGCCACGCTCAGGTTTTCCGTCCTTCCCTCGAGATGGACATCACAGTCCGGGGCATCAATATCGTCACCAACAACCTCGAGCTCTGGGAGGCAATCCTCCCTGGAGCGGTCTGGGTGGCAATGAATCAAGCTGGCCAGGAAATGACCCGTCATGCGCGCAAGAACATGATCGAGTGGCCACCAAAACCCATCATCGAGTCTGGTGACACCTACCGCTCCATTCACCACTTCATGTCGACCACGGCCACCGAAATCACGGCTTCAGCCGGCCCAACGACCTTTTACGCCCCCTTCATTGAGTATGGGATGGGTGGGCACATGGGTAAAGGTCCTCGTCCCTTCATGTCCAAAGCCGCCTACGACGCTCTTCCTGAACTCATCCTCGCCTTTGTCGACCTCGCTGCGATGATCGGCAAAGGTGGGAAAGGCCAGATCACATCCCGCCCTTACAAGCCACCCCTCGACTCCTACCTCTCCCGGTGGAGGAACTTCATGTACACGGTGGAGAAGGAGATCGGTGACCTGGTCATCCCCGGGTTCTCGATCAGCGGCCTTTCCCAACTGCGATCCACCCTTTTGTCCACAGCTCGAGTTCTCGGTGACGTCCAGGCTGTCATGGGTGCAGCGGTCGGGGCCAGGTTCACCAGACGCCTCTCTGGAAAGGTGACCGGTCGCGCTATCGGTATCGGCTCGAGAACCATTTTCACTAACAAGACCTACACCGCATCTATTTCTGGAGGCCAGCGTATTTACAATCGTCTGGCCGGCAAGTACGCGACGAGATTCGCCCAATTCGGAGGCTTTGGTGGCTAGAACAACGGTCCTGCTCGAGGATCACACGCAGGCTCTTCTCGCTGCTCTCAACACCACCACCCTCGTTGTCGGTGACGGTGAAGCCCCCCGTAATGTCGACAAATCGGAAATCCCCCCTCCCTACATCGTCCTCTACCCCCTTGTCGGTGGAGACCAATCCGGACCCCTCTCCGACTCTCAGGTTGACGTGATTCTCCCCTATCAGATCACCGCTGTCGGAACCACCCGCCAACAGGCCCAGGTAGCCCTCGACATTGCCCGGGATGTCATGAAGAAAGAGAACATCACCATCCCCAACCGCTCGGTAATGGACCTTCGCCTGCTCAACCCTATATCAGGCCACATTCGTGATGACGACCTCCCCAACCCACTACATTATGGCTACGACCGCTACGAGTTGGAGACAACACCAGCATGAGCAAGAAAATCGTCATGAAGCACCCGAAGTTGGGTGATGCGAGGCGCACCGTCTCAGAGAAGCAGTTCAAGATCTGGCAGGAGTCCGGCTGGCAGGAGGACACCAAAGCCACCAACGAGCTCAACAAGGAAGAGGAAGCCCTCGCCAAGTTGACCGAAGAACAGGACGCTCCCGCAGAAGTCCCCAAAGACGACGACAAGTAATTACCAAGATCTGGAAATGATCGACTAGTCTTCCTCTCAGTTCAAGGAGGACTAATTGCCGAGAGTCATTGGAAACGGTGAAGTACGGATCGTCTGGGCCACCACGGTCACACCGTCTGCTCCGACAGCAGCCGAAATTGGTGCTGGCACCGTAATCACCCCGTTCGTTTCCTCGATCGACACTCCCCTTGACGGCGATGCTCCCGATGCATCAGACCTGTCGTCTGCCTTCAACAAGACGGTGGCCGGCAAGTTCGGTGGCAATGTGAACGCCACCATGTATCGGGATGACACCACTGACACTGCATACGACCTGTTCCCTCGCGGGACGACTGGCTACCTCGTGATCCGCCGCTTCGGTGGGTCCTCGGCTGCCATTGTCGCCACCGACGAGGTCGAGGTCTGGAACCTTCGGGTCATCACCCGATCCGACCAGACCCTCGATGATGGGTCCGTGCAGATGTTCACGGTGAACTTCGCCGCCATCGACGAGCCGTCGATCGATGTAGCCGTCGTCTAGTGGGTACATCCTTTCAGGACATCAAAAAGCGGAAGAAGCCGAATGAGGTTTCTGTCGAAATCCTTGTTGATGTCGAGCTCAATCGTATCCTCGAGGAACTGACCCGTCGTCACGACAGGGAAGCTCGCCAGGACGCCAAGCTGAATCGGGATCCCAAAGCGCCAGCGATCGCCAAGGAGATCGACGAGCTCCAGGAGAAGGTGGCCGATGCCACCGTCACCTTCCGGTTCCGAGACCCAGGCCGGCGAGCCTTTGATGCCCTCATGGAGGCTTGCCCTCCGACGCCAGAAGAGAAGAAAGAGCACAACTTCGACTGGCACCCACACACCTTCGTTCCCGGCCTTCTCGCCCTTTGTGCCGTAGAGCCTGAACTCTCCGAAGCAGACGCCCTTGAGATCTACGACAATTGGGGGAGGGGGGACGTAGAAGCTCTGTTCAGCGCAGCACTCCAGGCATGTCTGGAGCGGGCTTCGATCCCTTTTACCAAGAGAGATACCGAAGGGATAGTGGCTTCCGTGCGGAACTTGATTACACAGCCGACAGAGGAATCCCCCACTCCGTCTTCCTAGCCTGGGAACCTGAAGACCAGGCCAAAGCCCTTGCCTGGCACATCGAGCAGGCTCTCATGTGCTCTGGTTGTAAGACCCGGGAAGATGAATGGGATCCGAAGAAGGGTGGCTCGAGACAGGCCTACGAGACCACCACCTACGTTTGCCCTGGGTGCAATCTCATGGAAGGGGAGATCGACGTGGCCCAGAAGAACAAGGGGACCATGAACGGGTTCAAGGTAGCGCTCCGTCCGACCACTCTCCACCCAACCCGAGCTCATCTGGCCAGAACTCATAAAAGGTAAAATCTGGAAGGTAATGTGACGCCGTGGCCGATCAGACCGTCCGAATTGACCTTGTAGCACGGTATCGATCTCAGGCTCTTGGCCAAGCCGCTCAGGACCTCAGGAAGCTCGGAGCGGCCACCACCAAGGCCTCTGACGAGGCTCACGGGTCGATGTACCGCCTGGGAATAGCATCCCAGGCGGCCGGCACAGCCATCCTCTTGGGTGTTGGTGCCGCCCTCGCCGTCTCAGCCAAGGCCGCTATCGACTTCGAGTCCCAATTCGCCGGGGTTCGCAAAACGGTCGACGCCTCTGAGGCCACCTTCCAGCGCCTCGCCCAAACCCTGCGCGATATGGCTCTGGGGATCCCCATCGGTCTTGGTGACCTGACCCGGATCGCTGAGCTGGGTGGTCAGCTGGGTATCCCGGTGGCCTCGATGGAGGAATTCACCGAGACCATCGCCAAACTCGGGGTCACCACCGACCTTTCCACAGAAGATGCCGCCACAGGAATTGCCCGACTTGCCAACGTCATGGGTACCAACCAGGGCAAATTCGACAACCTTGGCTCGGCCATTGTGGATCTGGGCAACAACTTCGCCACCACAGAGCCCGAGATCCTCAACTTCGGCCTCCGTCTTGCCGGTATCGGATCCACTATCGGACTCACTGAGGGCGACGTCCTCGGTCTGGCCACCGCTTTCACCTCTCTTGGTGAGCCAGCTGAACGTGGTTCCACTGCCATCCAGAGAACCTTCGTCGAGATGCAGACCGCCATCGAGCAGGGTGGGGAGAGCCTCGAGTTGTTCGCCGAAGTGGCTGGCCTGACTGCCCAAGAGTTCACCCAACTCTTCCGTGACGATCCCGCCCAAGCCTTCCTTGCCTTCGAGAAGGGCCTGAACAACATCATTGAGAGTGGGGGTAGCGCTACAACCATCCTCGACGACCTCGGATTGGGCTCCCAGCGAGTTTTGGGTCTGCTGCTCAAGGGCGCATCTGGTTGGAGGGTCCTGGAAGAGGCTATCACGACAGGGAATGATGCCTTCAGAGAGAACATCGCCCTCGACGAAGAGGCAGAGAAGAGATTCGAGACCACCGCCTCCCAGATCACCTTGATGGGAAACGCCTTCAAGGACATGACTATCGAGATTGGTCAGGCCACCACCGGTTTCGTCAACTTCTCTGTCGGGGCTTTGGCTCAGTTCTTCACCCTGATCGGTGACAACACCGAGGTGCTGGAAGGTTTCATTCATCTGATCGGAGTTTTGGCAGTAGGCAAAGTCCTGGCCAAAATGGGTACGGCCTTCCTCAATCTTGCCGAGACGCTGAAGATTCCTGCCGAACGCTTGGCCGGATTTACCTCGAAACTGAATGGGTTCAAGGCTGGTCTTGGCATCTTCACTGGAGTCCTGAGTGCTGCCATCACCGGATTCGCGCTCTTTGGGTTGGCCATTGCTGCCAATCGTCAGCAGATGGCCAAGTACCAAAAGACCGTCGAAGCCACCGTCGACGCCCTCGAGGCCCTTCGAGAGGGCACAGGTGACATGGATGACGTTGTCGATGCCTTCGTCAGCCAACTCAACGAGCCAACCGGGTTGCTCGACCGGACCATCGATCTCGAGCAGTATCGCAGAGACATTCTCAGCGAGCTCGGGATGACTCTTGGTCAAATGGTCGAACTGGCCATCAATGACTTCGAGGGCTTCGAGGAACGCATCAACTCAGTGATCGCCAAATTCCGAACCCAGCGCGAGAGCATCCTGAGAGAAGCTGGTGTATCGGGAAACATCACTACTCGAAGTGCGGAGACCGGTCTTACTCCTGAGGATGCTGCCCTGGTCGAAGAGTTGGCCCGCAAAGAAGCGCTGTTTGCCAAGATACTTACCGAAACAGCCGCAGCTACCTCTCGAGTACGCGAAGAAGCGGCCCTACGTCGCGAAGAGTTCACTGCCGAACTGCGCGCAGCCAATGATGGTCGTGCCTTCATCGACACCTGGGGACGGTTTGGTGGAGCCGATCGCCCCTTCGGCGGCTTCATCGAAGGTCTGACCACCGACATGGAGCGGTACAACGAGATCACCGACGAGATTGTCGATAACACAGGTGAATTTGTCGATGAGTTCATGGAGACTTGGGCCGACTTCACCGGGGAGTTCGTAGACCGAATCTTTGATTGGGGAGCTGCCTGGGACGGATACGAGCGAGTCCAGGCCATAAAGACTTCTGAACTGAAGACATCACTTCAGAATTGGGTGAAGGACCAGCAACTCCTGACCGACACCCTGGTCTTCGTCACGAGCAACTTTGAGCAAGACATGGTCGATATCTGGTTGAGTCTCCCAGCAGATCTTCAGATGCAGCTCGCCGCAGCCTTCGGGGTCTCAGAAGAGCTCTTCAGAGAGCAGTTCGGTCTGATCACCACGACATCAGCAGACCTCTGGATCGAGGTCTTCAGGACCCTCTCCGCCCTCGTTCCTACTGGGGGCCAGATGCTTGCCGACGAGTGGGCCACCTTCTTCAACAATGATCTCATGCCTCTCTTCGGTGAGGCAGGTGTCGAGGGATCAGAGGCTTGGATGAATCAGGTAACCCAGGCTCTCCTTGCCTTTGATCAAAATATCTCCCAGGCCGAGCCTGAGGTGGCTGCTGCTCTGCAAACCCTTCTCGATGATGCTGTCAGGACCCTCCAGTTCCAGGGGATCTCGGCCAACGTGGTCCAGGAGATCACCAAGAACATGACCTTGCCCGAGAAGATCCAGTGGTTCAAGGACATGGGTTTTGATTGGGAGCAAGCTGCCCTCCTTGGCTGGTACTCGGGGAACCTGGCCTTCATGCTCGAGGAAGACGCCAAGGATGCCGCAGAGCAGATGAAGCAGAACCCAGAGCTCTACGACAAGTTCCTCCAGACCGGCCAGACATGGGGTGAGGCTCGGAATGCCGGCTATCGGTTGGTGCCGATGTCCGATCCAGACCTCCAGACCCTGGGTCGTCAGGAATTGAACGACAAGTTCTACCAGGCAGGCCGAGGGTGGGCCATCCAGGCAACTGCTGGCTTCAAGTCCTACGACATGGGCAAGGAGTTGGCCGACAAAGTCTCACAGGCCGCTGCTCAGGCCAACGCAGCTGCCGAAAAGGCTTGGGGGATGCAGTCACCCTCCAAGGTCTTCATGGAGTATGGCCGTCTCGTCGGGGAGGGTTTCAACATCGGCCTCGGCCAGTCTCTCGTCAAGCCGGCAGAGGCTCTTTTCGCCAAGCTCGTCCCCGACATGACCCGGATCCCCAAACCGGATCGGTCAGGCGAAATCATCGATGCGATGAACATGGTCGCTAAACATGCAGGCAGCGATGAGACCAACATTATTTTCAATGGCCGGGTAGAAAACGAGGGTGAGGTCATGAGGAAGGTCCAGAAGGGCGTTGGGCTGGCTGGCCTCCGTCAGATTGCCGAGACAGCACCGGGGAGGAATTGATGGCCGGTGGATACGACTACGCGATCAACCTCGGGTCCCTCGACCTGTCCACGGTTGTCGACTACTCGCGTTTCATCAAGTACACCGCAGGCATGAAGCGGGGTGACAACCTGGTCATCCCCTACATGCACGGAACCCACTTCGTTCCCGACAAGTATTTCTCCGAAGCCGATGTCCTGCTCGAGGTGTTCCTGCCCTCCGACACCCACGACGCTGCCGCTGAGGCCCTTTCTCTGATCCAGTTGGAGCTGTCCTCACAAAGCCTCGTTGTCGTCTCCCAGACAGACCCTTACCGGGGTGACATCAGGGCCCGTGTCGAGCTCGTCACCGAACCCGTCACCACCCAAAACGACTTCGTCTACCTCTTCGGCCTCCAAAACCCGTCAGGCTTCTGGGAAGACGTCACCGCATCTACAGCTGCATCAGGGAATCCGCCATCAGTCACCACCGGGGGAGACCGGCCCATCGCCGACATGGTCCTCACCTTCTCCGGTACAGGGTTCCTCGAGCACACCGACTCTCTCGGCCAAGTATCTCGCCTCGAGATTGAGGCCGCAGCCGGAGCCGGCACTTATGTGGTCGATGTCGGGGCCGGCACTGTGAAGAAGTCTGGGGTGAACCAGGACGAGTTCTTCATCGCCAACCAGCCGTGGTGGATGAAGTGGCAGCCCGGAGTAGCACAGTCCTTCACCTCAAATGTGGCCGTTTCGGCCTCATGGCGCAACAAGTGGGCATAGTGTGCTGAGGTACGAAGCGTGGACGCTCCCCTGGATGGGGGATTTCAAACGCAAGGTGGCTCGCCTTCCCGACATCGAAGGGACCGGTCAGGGCTCCATCCAACTTTTCACTACGGCTGGCTCGGGAAGTGTGGATCTGGCTCTCGGGTCCTGGGACCGCCTCGACGAGGTCATCTCTGACACCGAAGGCTCCTTGATCCGGGTCTACGACCAATACGACGTGGTTGACGAGTGGATCGGGCAGCGGGTCTCAAGGCAGCACTCCGACAACAACAAGGTCGCCTCACTGTCAGGAAACTCCCTCCCCTGGGTCTTCGACCGCTACCTCGTTCCTCCATACGACACGCCGGCCAACCCTTCTCTCCAACCCAACTGGCAGTGGGGAGCAGAAAACCTCCTAGCCAACCCCGGCTTCGAGGACAACTCGGTCACCCCGAAGACCTTCCATCTGGTTGTCAACGGCACTTCGGGCTCCTACACCCTCAACGATGGGACCGACACCACCTCGTCTCTCGCCTGGAACGCTGATGCCAGTCAAATTTCCACAGCCATCGAGACAGAGCTCGGCCTTTTCACCGATGTCATCGTCGTCAAAGTCGACACCTCGCCCACCACCTTCCTCATCCAGATGGTCACTCCGGCCTATGGAGTAAACCTCGGGGTCACCTCTTCTGGTGGAGCCGACGCCACTACCGAAACCCAGGAAGAAGGTGGGGTCAACATCGGTGGCGGGTGGACCACGGCCGGGACCATAGCCTTCCCTGGGGTCGGTTTCTACGAACAGGGTCTTGGAGTCACGATGGCCCAAGCCCATTCCGGTTCCTGGTCGGCTTTCCTCGATCCTGGGCCTTCTTCTGCCACCTCGAACCGCCAACCCGGCATCCAGCAGATCGTTTCGGTCACTCCCGGGATCCACCAGGCGTCGATCTGGGTGCGGCCAACCACCACTGTTGAATCGTTCCGGTTGGGTATCTTCACTGTTGGCGAAGAGCTGATCGCCTGGAATGCCTCTGGTGGAACCACCCTTCCTGCCAACACTTGGACCCAGATCGTCCTCTCCGACATTGATGTCCCGGAGGGGAACACCCAGGTCATCTTCCGGCTCCAGGTTTCCAACCCTGGTCCCTTCAACCCGGCCATCTTCTACGTCGACGACGCCGAGTTCTACCCGGGCCTCCCCCCATCTACCCCCGGTGACATCCTCACCCTTCTCATCGCTGCCCACTCCGGGCTCAGCTCGTGGATCGACACTTCCTCCTTCGATGATGTCACCGACTCCAATGGCACGGCCTGGGTTGCTGATATCAGCTACGAAGCTCAGTGGGGCGAGCATTACGGCCACCAGCTTGACCGGTTCGTCAACCTCTCCTTCGAGTGGGAGTTGCGGCCGAAAGCCACTCCGGTAGGCCTACTCACCCACGACCTTTTCTTCTACGTTTCAGGAGGCCGAGACTCCGACCCGTCCACCGGGATCAACGTCAAACAAGGGATACTCTCGGGAGAGGCCGCACGACGGATACCTGACTTCACCAAGGTCACCGTGGAAGGGGCAGGAGGGATTTGGACTGAGCTCTCCGACGCTACTGCCGTGACCAACTTCGGCACCCTCGAAACCTTTACCGCTGACCGGGTCCTTCTTGACAGTGCGACCCTGACCCTACGAGCCCAAGAACTGCTGGACTACGAAGCGGCCAACCGGAATGCGGTCAACGTCGAAGTGTTCCGGTCGGACGATTACCCGATCCCGTTGGTCACCTACCGGCCTGGTGACACAATCCCCTTCCAGCTCCCCCCAGGGTTGCCCAAGGAGGAACGCCGGGTACAGCGGATCGACTACACCAACTCCTATCCGGTCAAATATTCGGTCACTGGCTCGAGGATCCTCACAGGGGAAGCAGCTGCCTATGACCTCGTGTGGAGAATGTGGCGGCGGTTCAACCGGCCCAAGGAGCCAACTGATCCACCACCACCGGGAGCCAAAGGTGGCCAGTTCACCATCCAGATCGCCCATCCGACGTCCACACCCCAGTCGCAGGCCAAAGCTGACCTCATCGCCGGCCTGGACAACGCCGGGTTGGACATCATCGCCTCCTGCACCACCCTGACAACCCCAGGTGGTGAGATACATCTCGCTGAAGGGAACTTCCCCACTTTCAATAAGATCATCGTTCCCGCAAACGTGAAGTTGACGGGTCGCGGTGCAGCCACCCACATCGACGCTGAGGTCAACGACGATTGGGCAGTGGAAGGCCGGCAGGGAGCCATCCTCGAAGACTTCGACGTCTCCAATCCTCTGGGTCATGGGGCTAGATTGGCGGGGCCATGCTGAGATACACCAAAGTCCAGGTACTCAACTTTGTGGCCGTCCACCGGATTGATCAGCCAGAAAGGCAAATTCCTGAAGGGATGGCTGTCTGGGAGACCGACACCAACATCGGCCGAACCTACCGGGACCTCTGCGATGTGGCCCTCGAAGACGGCTGGTCACACGAAATGGTCATCCTCCAAGACGACGTCCGCTTCATTCGCAACCCCTACGACTATTCGGGTGGGTTCGGCATTCCCATCCTCGCCTATGGGCAGTCGAAGCGGGAAGGTCATGTCTGCCCTCGAGCGTTCTCAGCGAACCCCGAAGGTTGGGAGAGGCTCAGATTGGGTTGGCAGTACGCCGAAGAGACCCTCTGCCCTTACTTCACCCGGGCTTTGGGCAGTGATGGTGTGGTCCTCGACTGGACGGAGCATTTGGGATGACCCGGCCAGGTGAGATCCGTGGAGTGAACGTCAGGACAGCCGGCCAGCACGGCCTGGGTCTCTACGACGTGGAAGGGTGGCTCTTCCATTGCAGTGTCGAAGCGGCCTCGACGGAGACTTCAGGTACCTGGAGTGCGCTGAAGATCTCATCGGCAGCTGAAGGATCCAAGGCTGAGGATCTGGTCCTCAATGCGGCGAGCTGTGATCATGCGGTGGACGCCACCGGGGCTGTCAGGATCGGTGGGATTCACACCAAAGGAACACCGACCAATGCTGTCTACGACGTCTCCACGTCAACCATCTGGTCACGCTCGTACATATCGCCTTACTCCCTCGGTGGGTCTCTGGTCACCGGAGCCGGGACCTTCCGGCTTCCTTTCGACTATGGGGCTCGCATCATCTCGATCAGAGCCACAGTGGGTACTGCCCCTACCGGTGCCGACCTGATCATTGATGTCAACAAGAACGGGACCACGGTCTTCACCACAGCCACTCGACCCACCATTCCCGCCTCGTCGAACATCTCCCAGATCGCCATCCCTGACGTAGTCGACCTCAACGGCGGCGACTATCTGACCATCGACGTCGACCAGGTGGGTTCCACTGTGGCCGGCGAAGATCTGGTGGTGGCTGTCCGGCTCGAGAACGATGACTGATGCCGGCGTTCGTCGGATCAGCCATCGCTCACGGCACAGGAACGGGCCCCTTCGCTCCCGACTTCTCAGGAACGGGTTGGGCGGCTGACGACTACGCCATAGCCTTCTGCTTCAAGGCGGAGGACGCTGTTGATTTCACCGCTCCGTCTGATCTCTGGTTTCCTCTCTACTACAACTACGGCTCGGGTGACGGCCGGACAGCGAAGATCTTCTACAAGAAGCTGGTCGGAGGGGATACAACCTCGCCGTCGTTCACTGTCACCGGAGGGTCGAACCCGACTTCGGTGATGATCGCCATCTTCGAGGATGTCGACGTCTCCAACCCCTTCGACGCTTTCAGCCTCCTGGAACTCGTCACCAACGACGCCACTCCCACACCCGGTTCTGTCACCACGGTCACAGCCGACGCTTTGGCTGCCCTCTGGATGGGATCCTATCTCGACACCTCGATGTCTGGTGGGGCTCCGTCTGGCTACACCCTGCGTGCCGACTACACCGGATCCACCTACGACGACCGCCAGCAGATCCTTGCCGACAAATCCTTGGGGGCGGCTGGGACCGAAACTCCTGGAGACTGGACCAACTCAGCCAGTCCTGGGAACACCGAAGATGGGCTGAAGTTCTCCCTGGCATTGCGCGACCCAGAAGTAGATGCTGTCTATCCGGTGGTGGAGAATGCGGTTTTGACCAACTCGACAGTGGCTACAACCTCACACGCCTTCGGTACTCCTGCTTCGATCGGATGCAATGCCGATGACCTCGAGTTGTCTATTTTCGTTTGTAGAGCTGGCTCCACGCCATCACTCACAGGTCTCAGGACAGGGTTCACCCGCATCGATGGTGACATCTCGAGCGTGTCAGGCAAGAGAATGTATGTGGCCTACCGGAAGGTCACTGGAGACGAGACCTTCACGACAGTCACCACCTCAACCGCCACCTACGCTGTCTATCACCGCTTCAGGATCACCGGCTGGAATGAGTCCTACCCGCCGATCATGGTGGAGACAGCGGGCCAGGATGTGGGGGCGGTCTCCCCGGTCAACAGCCGAGTCCTCTTCATTGCCGCTTTCGGGAATTCGGGAGCCATACGCGGTGGCCCCTCTGGGTACAACTGGCAGCGGACCAGATCGAGTCCGGGGGGAGCCACCTGGCCGGTACTCCTTCATACCTCTCTGCGCGAGCGGTTGACCAACTCGGAAAATCCTGGAGCTTGGAACCCATTTTCGACAGGAGACGATTGGGCCGCGGTCATTGCTGTTCCCAAGGGTCCTACGGGTGGAGTGCCAGGTGGGACGGAGGGAGTGGGAAGTGGCTGGGGAATCTCGATCTGAAAACTACTATGGCAGCCATGTCTGAGCCGACTATCGGGGAACTCGAGCGCCGGCTGTCGGTTCTCGAAAACAGCATAAGGACCAACACGGTAAACAAAGAGGCGTATGCTGAGCGCCAGAAATTCATCGACAACGAGTTCGAGACGGCTGAGGAATGGCATGAGAGACACGAAGGAAGCCACACATGGTTCTTTCGGCTCCTGATAGGTACCGCACTCTCCACCCTCGTCACGATACTTTTGATCCTTCTCGACCTGGCACGATCTACATGACGAAAGAAAACGGACGTCTCGCTCGGGCCACCTTCTGGATTCTTGCTGTCCAGTTGGTCCTGGTCATCTTGATCTTCGGGTTCTCCGTGTTCGACCTCTACCAGCGCACCGGGGAGACAGGCAACCTGGCTGACCGGAACGCTGTTCTGATCGGCCAGAACGCCGAGCTCATCCAGCAGTTGGCCGAAGTGTCGAACGAGCAGACCGAACTGATCATCTGCCTGTTGCTCATCGAGCCTGATCTGCGGACAAAGGCCACTGTCGAGCAGTGCCTTCATCCTTGATGCTAGTCTGCTAGACCATGAGCAAGACCAATGCTTGGGGTGAGCCGGTAGACCCCGAAAACCCGTCTGATGTGTATTGGGTCCCTGAGGATCAGCGGAAAGATACCGACACTGACGACGATCTGGCCAACGCTCTCGACGATGAGACCGGTGACGATCTCGACGGGTGGCAGCCTGGGGATCCAATCGAATGACCTACTGGCCGTACATCGCCTGCAAGAAGTGTTCTGGGAAGGCACAGCCAGGGACGGTCGCGCTGATGAAGTATCTGATTCTTCGCTTCCCTCAGACCTCGAGCTTCGGGATTTACAACTGCCGGTCTGTGGCTGGGAGCTCCAACCTTTCCGAACATGCCTGTGGTCGAGCTGGTGATTCCAAGATTCCGACCCTGTCTAATGGTCGGGCCAACACTTCGGTCGGTTATCCCTTGGTCCAGTTCCTCGACCAGCATTCGACAGTCCTCGGGATCATTATGCAGATCTACGACCGGGTGATCTACGACGACGCTTCGCCTCGAGGCCGGGCTTATGGTGGTGTCCACCCTCACTACGACCATGTTCATTGGTCCCAGACACCGGCGAAGGCCACCTCCCTCACCTACGACAAGATTGTCACAGCAGTTGGCCCACCAAACCTGATAGGAGATGAGTACGAAATGAAGAAAGGCGACAAGGGACTGGCAGTAGCCGAAGTGCAACACGCCCTCGACCACCGGTGGGGGTACGACCTCGGAACCTGGCCTCCGTTCAAGGGTGCTGACGGCAAGGTGATGAAGTCGCAGTACGACGGGAAGACCTTCGTGGCTGGCACCGACGGAGCGTTCGGGTCGACCATGGAGGCTCTGGTCAAGAAGTTCCAGGCCGCACAGAACCTGCCCGTGACCGGGATTGTTGACGGGATCACCCACTCGATGATCTTCGGCCGGTACGGAACGGACTCTGTTGGTGGCGGGTTGACCAAGGCTGAGGCTGATAACCTGTATGCGTCCAAGGCGTTGGTTAGCACCCATCTCAAGGACGTGAAGAGCACTACGCCACACAGCTAGGAGACAATCATGTTGGAAACCACGCGGGCCTGGTGGAAGGACGCTCTCGAGCGGCTTCTCTGGACGTTTGTTCAGGGAGCTCTGGCGATTCCCACCCTCGACGGCCTTGGCTGGGTCGACTTCGGGGAGGTCGATCTATGGAAGGCGATGGCTGCTGGTGGGACCATGGCAGCGTTCTCGTTCATCAAGACCGTCGCGGCCAAGCGACTCAGCGAAGGATCAACAGCCCAACTTGGGGCCAAGACCTACTCGTACACCGAAGCAGGGCCGGGAGCGGCCGGCGCTGACGTTTGAGGAAGTTCCTCCAGGGCCTTGCTCTGGGGGTACTGACGGCGATAGGAACCGAACTCTGGGGGGTTTGGTTCCTCGTCGTTTGCGCTCTGATCGGGGCTCTTCTCATCGGAGTCAGCGACTGGGAGAGGTAGGTTGACTCGTGCTAGAAATCTAGTACGATGCTGTCATGACCCCTCAGATCTCCTGGCTCTGGATGGCTGGATACGTTGTCGTGCCGGTCATCTTCGGCTACACCTTTGTCCTCCTTGCCAAACTGTGGCTTGGCCAGGAGATCTTCTGGGGTCCGAAATTCTGCCTCGCTGACATCTTCCAATTCTGGGGGTTCGTGATTGGGCTGTGGCTCATGTTCGATGTGGCAGCCAGGTACGCCTGATGGCGGCCACCTTCATCCGAGGGCTGACCTTCCTATTCGTCGCCCTTGGTCTCGTCGTGTTCTTCTGGGCTGGTCGGCCAGCATGGTGGGGGTTTACGCTGGTCTTTGTCTGCTTCTTCGGTCTGTCCGTAGCCAACGTATTCGAGAAAGGAAACTGATGAGAAAGATCCTCCCCTTCGTTCTGGTCCTGATGGTGGCCACCATGCCTGCCTGGGCAACGGGACCCGAGATCAAGCAGGGCTACTACACCGTGGCCTGGGAGCTGCCAGAGGAAGGAAAGTGGCCACAGACCCTCCAACAGCACGTCGGGCCATTCGAGGGACCGGCCCTTGATGTGCTGGATGAGGATCTGGCGGAAGAGTGCGGAGTGTTCCAAGTCGACGTCTACAAAATCGACTCGGAGAAAGACGAAGAGACCCTGGCCTGGTTGATCACCAAGGGAACCTTGGAACTGAACGAAGCCGGATTGCCTGAGGACAACAAGATCTACCACTCGTCGAAGCTGGTGGAAGGAGAGGAATGCGAATCCGAAACGACCACAACTATTGGCACGACCACCACCTCGGAGGGGTCGACTACCACCACTACCACCCCGAGCTCTACCACGACCACGACGATGGAGTCCACGACCACATCTATCGGAACGACTTCGTCTTCCATGTCGGGAAGTTCTTCGACTGCTCCCACGGACACAACTGGATCGTCGCTGGGAACGCTTCCCGAGACGGGGATTGGTGATTGGATTCCAGTTGCGTCGATCTCGCTGTTCGGGTTGGGGATCTTGGTGCTGTTGGGGTCGATGGTGATGAGAGATGATGAGTAGAAAAGAAGAACGACCTGTACTCATGGCAGTTGTAGTGGTGTTGATGTTGGGGTTGGCTTTGCCGGTCCTGGCGAATGACCGATGCAATCTGGATCGATTCAAAGACAGGCCGATATGCCAGACAAGTACAAGCACAACGACGACTTCGACGTCTTTGCCGAGCACTTCGAGTACAGCACCGTCGTCTACTACATCGACTCTCCCGACCGGTGGAGCGATCGCTGGCGTCGGATGCTCGAACACCTACGACGCCCTTTCAGATCCCGGCGGGTATCTGGATCAGAGCAGCGAGGACAATCTGATCGTCGTGGCGGCGGGCGGGCACACGGTGGAGACGTGGGCTGAGAACACACAGTCGTCCCGCAAAGACCCGTGGGGCCGCTACCTGTCGTTCCGTCCAGTGGCCGGATATACGGGCGTCTGGTTCCACCTGTGCGAACGGGCCGGCCAGTTGACCACTGAGAACGTGGTGACGGTCCTCGAGGATCTGGTTTGGGCGAACGACCCTGGCATTCCCGTCTGGTTGAGTCCGATGAACACCTATGACGGGGTGTTCTGTTCGGTGACTGCGGGGAATGCGGTTGCTGAGGATGGTGTGGCGGTGATCGCTGAGTTGGATGCGATGCCGAACGTGCATGTCGGCCCTGATCTTGGGCCGTTGACTTCGAGCATGGTGCGTCGTGACGACTGTCATCCGAACGATGCGGGTGTTGCGCTGATGGGTAGCCAGCTTGTGGAGTTCTTCGATGGATAGGGAAGCAGTAGCCCGGTGTGCAGCGTGTGGCTCGGGCGGTGGTTCGGGTCTTACAGGAGCCATCATGAGGGTCATGGTCACCGGCTCCCGAGACTGGCGCAACGTCGATGTCATATCGAAGGCGCTTTGGGGGACAGTGGGCGATGACATGCCGTGGAACTGGACGCTGATTCAGGGTTGTGCCACGGGTGCTGATGCGATAGCCCGGTCGCTGGCACTGCAAATGGGAATGCAGGTCGAGGACTACTGGCCCGACTATGCGGCCTACAAGTTCGGTGAGGCAAACCGGAACCGCAACCAACTGATGGTGGCGTCGAAGCCCGACGTGGTGCTGGCGTTTCCGACGAAGCGAAGTCGGGGAACGTGGCACGCTGTGAATGCAGCGAAGCGAGCCGGAATTGAGGTTCGGATCTTACAGGAGGACGAATGAGCGAGGAACATGTCGCAACATCTGGCCCCAAAGCCAACGAGATAGTGCAAGTGGTGTTGGAAGAGTTCGACCGTTGGGCCAAACACGCTCCGAGTCAGGCAGCGGGTGTAGTACCCAATGACTCCGAGGGGGCAGCGAGGTTCGCTCTGCAAGATGTACGAGGAGAACTGGCCGATCACCTAGTGATTCCGGTTGGTGTCACGATTGCGTCTTGGGCGGTTCCTGATGGGAGTGAAGAATGAGTTTGGCTGACCTAATCCACGAACCGAGCGAGTACGCCGTAGCCATAGAGGTGTATCGGCTTTCTCGACTCAACCCGAAGAAGCACCTGAACGACGACCTAGCGGAAAAGGTGCTTGCTATCGCTGAGTTTGGCGTTCAGGAACTTCGGGAAACGATCTCTTTGGCCGACGAATTGGATCGTCACTATGGGGAGGTCACTCACTCTCGATCGGTTGATGGGAGTGAAGAATGAAACTGTGGATTGAGCACGACGACAATCCAGGCATACTGCTCGACCCCGAATTGTCTGATGTGGCGAAGTGGCTGGAAGAACACCACGGAGCCGAGATACAGACTGTTGATACCGACAGGATGCAGCCGTATCTCGTTGTGGCAGACGGCACCTATTTGGTTGTGAGGTTGCCCGAATGATCGTCTGGTGTCGTCGCTGTCATCAGTATTCGGTTACCCGTTGGGGCCTGCTGTTCTGTGACTGGTGTCCTAGTTGGGATGTGGTCGAAGGGAGGTTACCCCAATGAGCGACCCAGTAGCCCACATTCCACCATTCAACGACATGGCCGTAGCGAAGGTCATGGACGAAATCATGACGGAGATAGACCGGCAAGACGACCTAGCTCGGTTGGGGAAATTCGGCGGAACACATGTGATGCCGGGAGGTACAGACCTTGAAAGGTTGGCTGTTCTGGCCGAGGAGTTCGGGGAGTTGAGCATCGAAGTCTGCAAGGGCATTGAGAAGGGCCGACAGGTGCGCCGTCCTGGGTTGCGTGAAGAAGCGAAGCAGGTTGCGGCTGTGGCAGCGGCGTGGGTGGTAGCGATTGACGAGGGGAGGTTGCCCGAATGAGCGGCTACCTGTCCGATTGGAATGATGCAGCCAAGCACACCCGTCGAATGATGGAGTTGTATCCGAACTGCACTCGCAGAAGAGGGTGCCCTTCGGACACTCACCCGATTGACTGCACGCAATATCGGCTCAACCACTATCGACGGATGGTGTTCAGAGCGATACGAAAGAGGTTGCCCCAATGAGCGACGACAGCGTGCAATTCCTATCGAATATCGAACGTACCCAATGGGTGAGCGGATGGAAGATGCAGGACGATGTCAATGAGATGCTTGCCCAGGGATGGGCCTTACTGGCCGCTGGCGTAAATCCTTATGGAGAGCCTACCTGGCTACTTGGCTGGAATCCGCTGACGGCTTCGAAAAACGAAGGCCTTCCTCCACTAGTCACAGACGAAATGGTCGAAGCGGCACAGGTCGCAGCCTTCCGTAAGGCCGATGAACTTGGTTGGGCTGGTGAAGTGGACGAATCAACACTCATGGGCGAACTTGTCGAGATTGTGGATGCTGTGTTGGAGGCTGCTTTTGGAGTGAAGGAGAGAACATGAGCGTTACGGTTGAACTCGACTGGCCCGCCAACGAAGGCGCAGCAAGCCAGTGGGCGTTCCCCGAACTGCCGAGAGTCGGTGAAGTGATAGATGACCAGCATGGAGGCGAGTCGGGGGTTGTGAAGAACGTGGTCTGGTTTCTTGGGGA
>ERZ869936.231-NODE-231-length-61128-cov-16.081967_pt1 | contig 61128 bp, 45 predicted proteins | sample MGYA00520876_ERZ869936 | MGnify/ENA primary metagenome ERZ869936 (study PRJEB32218, sample SAMN09650985) | biofilter metagenome | isolation source: enrty point of leading RO module | place: Saudi Arabia: Thuwal, RO plant located on Red Sea | collected 2016-02-17 ... | reverse complement strand
CCGCCTGCGGCGCAGGGGTTTGCGGCCCCTGGCTTCGTTGCGCCGACTCCACGATCGGTGCCATCGTGGAGCGAGAGCAACACGTCAGACGGGCCAACGCCGCCCAACCGCCTGCGGCGCAGGGGTTTGCGGCCCCTGGCTTCGTTGCGCCGACTCCACGATGTCCCAGCATCGCCTTCGTCGGCGACGCCTGGCCAGGGGCCGCAGATCCCTGCGCTCAGCTCCACGGGGGTTTCGCCACGGGCTGCTAGCAGCGCGGCCGGGCCAGGGGCTCTGTACGCAGTTCGGTGCCTTGACTAGAGTCCGCCCGTCCAGGGTGCGGCTCGGTGGCCAGATCTGCGGAGGTGGATCATGGGGATCGGGTGGAATCGACTCAGGCTCGCTCGCCTCGGAGCGCTGGGAGCCCTGGTGCTCACCGGGTCGTCCAGCGCTCTGGCAGCCGATCTGACGATCGTCGTGACGTCGATCGCGGACGAGGCTTCCGACGTGAACGATCTCTGCACATTGCGCGAGGCGCTCTCGACGGTCAACAGCCTCGTCCAGGTGGACAGCTGCGGCCCCGGCGCCGCGGGATCGCCGCTGCCGGTGGGTCCGCTCGACGGGCTGACGATCCAGATCCCCGCCGGGACCTACGTGCTCGGCGTGCCGGGCACGAGCGAGGACTTGAACGCCTCGGGCGACCTCGACGTGCGCCGGACCGTCACGATCTCGGGCGCAGGCATCGACCAGACGGTGATCGACGGGGCGCAGAACGACCGGGTGCTCGAGGTGCACTCCGTCACCTCGCTGCTAGGCCGGCCCGTGGTGTTGCGCGGCCTGACGTTGCGCAGTGGGCGCCCGCCCATCGAGCAGAACGGCGGTTGCCTCCGCAGCAAGAGCAGCCTGCTACTGCTCGAGAGGACGAGGATCGCCGAGTGCGACACGCCCGAACCTGTGTTCGGCGGTTTCGGCGGCCTCGGTGGCGGTATCTCGATCGAGGGCGGTGCGGTGACGATCCGCCGTAGCGAGATCGTCGACAACACCGCCTTCCAGGGCAGCGGCGGCGGCATCTTGGTGGCGGAGTCCGCCGCGGTCGACATCGTCGACTCGACGATCGCCCGCAACAGGGCGCTGATCCAGAACGGCTTCGTGTCGGGAGGAGGCCTCAGCAACTTCGACGGCACCGTCAACATCCTCGGCTCCGCCGTGATCGACAACGAGGTCACCGGTTCGGGAGGGGGTCTCGCCAACGGCGGCATCTTGGCGCGGACGATGAACGTGATGAACAGCACCATCGCGCGCAACAGCGCCACCGGCGGTGGCGGCGGCATCAACAACACCCGCGATCTCTCGCTGACCAACGTGACGATCACCGAGAACGTCGCCGACTCGAACGGAGACGACGACGGAGACGGCGGTGGCCTCCGGGTGTCGGCGAGCGGGTTCGCCAGCGCCGTCCTCAAGGCCAACGTGATCGCCTGGAACCAGGACGATTCACCCGTCGGTTCGACCTCGATCCGACCCGATGTCTCGGGCACGGTGAACTCGGCGGGTTTCAACATCGTGCTCGATGGCGAGGGCCTGAGCGGCATCGTCGACGGCGTGCTGAGTGACCGCGTCGGCGTCGATCCGCTGCTCGACCTGCCGACCGGCTCGCCCGAGCACTACCCATTGCTCCCCGGCAGCGTCGCCATCGACCAGATTCCCCGCCCCGTCTGCGTCGCGGTCAGCACCGGCGCCAACACGCTGTGGAGGCCGGTACCGGCGTCCAGACCGATCAGCGCGGAGTCGGCCGCGGCACCTTCTGCGAGATCGGCGCCTTCGAGGATCGCACGCCCGAAATCCTCGTCGACGGCTGGGAGTCGGGCGACAACTCGGCCTGGTCACAGACCGTCCCCTGACTCTCCGGCCTGGCTGCTGCAGTCCCGACCCTGCTCCGTCCAAGCCGACAAGCGGCCCTGGCCCCCGGGAGCGTCTGACCGGGTCGAGCGGCTCCGTGCGTGCTGCGCTCCCGTAGCGGCGTGGGCCGGGTGCGTTGCGCGTGACGGCTGGAGGCCCCCTGCCGCGTCTGTCGGGAGTTAGGGGCAGCGTGGCTTGCGCCGCCGCGGTTTCCGAACAGCTCGGAGGTCAGGGATGGGAACGGTCGATCGAAGGGCGCTGGGCTTCGACAGACGGGGCCTCTTGCCCTGGTTGGTGGCGGGACTCCTGGCGGCGGGCGCCGCTGATGCCGCCGACCTGACGATCGCCGTCACCTGGACCGGCGACGTGGGCATGTTCGGCGACGGGCTCTGCTCCCTGCGCGAGGCGATCGAGTCGGCGAACGACCTGGTGCAGGAGGACTCGTGCGGTCCGGGCGAGCACGGCGATCCGCTGCCCGTCGTCGGAGACGACCGGATCACGATCGACGTCCCGGCCGGGATCTACGAGCTCGAGCTGGCGGGAGCCGACGAGGACCTCAACGTCACCGGGGATCTCGACCTGCACCGCATCGTCACGCTCCAGGGGGCCGGTCTCGGCGTCACGGTGATCGACGGGATGCAGCTCGACCGCGTGCTCGAGCTGCACGGTCTCTTCTCGTTCTCCGATCGGGCTGTGATTCGCGACCTCTCTCTGCGCGGTGGGCGCCCGCCCGCTGAGCAGGACGGGGGTTGCCTGCGCAGCCTGAACAGTCAGCTCCTGCTCGACCGGGTCGAGGTCGCGGAGTGCGAGACGCCCGATCCGGGCGTCGGCGGCCTGTTCGGGGGCAGTGGTGGCGGGCTCGCGATCGAAGGCGGTGCGGTCGAGATCCGTCGTTCCGAGATCGTCGACAACACCACGTTCAAAGCCAGCGGTGGTGGTATCTGGGTCGTCGATGCGACGGTGGACGTCGTCCGGACGACGATCGCGCGCAACCTCGCGACGATCCCGAACGGCACCGTCTCCGGGGGCGGGCTGGCGAACCTGAGCGGCACCGTGAACGTGCACGCCAGCGCCGTGCTCGACAACGAGGTGACCGGGCAGGGTGGCGGCCTGTTCAACTTCACGTTCGGCGAGAAGACCCTGAACGTGATGAACACCACGGTCGCGCGCAATCGGGCGACCGGCAGCGGCGGCGGCATCCGCTCGTACGGCGACCTGTCGCTCACCCACGTGACGATCACCGAGAACGTCGCCGATTCCGACGGGGAGGGCAACGGTCAGGGTGGCGGCGTGAGGCTCGGTGGTCAGTCCAACACCGTAATCAAGGGTTCGATCGTGGCCTGGAACGAGGACCACTCACCGCCGCCGTCGACGACGATCTTCCCCGACATCTCGGGCACGGTGACCTCGGCCGGCTTCAACATCGTGCTCGACGGGGCGGGTCTCGTCGGCATCGTCGACGGAGTGCTCGGCGACAGCGTCGGCGTCGATCCGCTGCTCGATCTGCCCACCGGCACGCCGGAGTACTTTCCCCTCTTGCCGGCGAGCACGGCCATCGATCAGATCCCGAGGCTGGCCTGCGTCGCCGTGAGCTATGGCGCCAATACGTTGTGGAGCGCCGGCACCGGGGTCCAGCTGGACCAGCGCGGCGTCGGTCGCGGCACCCTGTGCGAGATCGGAGCGTTCGAGGATCGCACGCCGGAGATCTTCGAGGACGACTGGGAGGCCGGCGATCTGTCTGCCTGGTCCCTGGCCGTTCCCTGAGCCTCGTGACGCGAGCTTCGGGAGGCGTAGGGCTCCAGCACTTCCGGATCCGCGACGGACCAGGACGGAGTCGTCGCCATGGGTGAGGATCGATAGGGACTCGAGGGCGTCCCGGCCGTCGGTCGTTGCGACGAGTCGGCGCTCTGCAGCGGCGCGTCTCGTGTCCTGCTCGGTCGGTTGGCGTCCGCTCGATCCTGCTAGTTTCGGCTGCCGCCCGTCGGGCGCTCTTTGATGGCAGGAAGAGGAGAGCCGTGATCAGCCGAGAGACCCCCCGTGCGGCCAGTGCGGCCCGCTTCTCGTTCCTAGCCGCTGCGATCCTCGTCGGCGTCTTCTCGTCCACAGGTGAGGCGCATCCCAGCGGCAATCACGACTGGATCGGCTTCCTCGGGCCCGAGGGCGACGGAAGCGTCGCCAGTGGCCACGAAGAGCCGGCCGCCGGTCTCTCGCCGCGATGGCAGATGGCGATCGGCAGCGGCTACTCGGGCATCGTGGTGGCCGATGGCACGCTGGTGACCTGCGCGTCCGAGGGCGAGCACGACGTCGTCCTGGCGCTCGACACCGCCGACGGCAGCCGCCGTTGGGCCGTCGAGCTCGGCGAGGCGATGATCGGCCACGGCGGCTCGCTCGACGGAGCCATCGCGACGCCGGCTCTGGCCGACGGCACCGTCTACGTCTTCGGGCCCTACGGCGACTTCGTGGCGATCGAGGTGGCGAGCGGCAGGGAGATCTGGCGCCGCGATCTCGCCACCGAGGACGCCGTGGTGCCCTACTACGGTTTCGGCTCGTCGCCGCTGGTGGTCGGCGAGCTGGTGGTGGTGCAGGTCGGCGGCGAAGCCGGTGCGGTGGTTGCTCTCGAGCGCTCCACCGGCGAGGTCGCCTGGCGATCGTTCGCCGGCGTCATCGAGGCGCAGTCGCCGAAGCTGATCGAAGTCGACGGCAGGTCGCAGCTCGTCGTCGCCACCAACGAGGTGGTGGCGGGCCTCGACCCTGAGGAGGGAACGCTGCTCTGGCGCTGGCCGTTCACCGCCCAGGACGCGCAGACCCTGACCACGTCCCCGCTGGGCGTCGGCGGCGGCAGGATCTTCTTCACCGCGGCGCCGAACCGTGGCGTCCTGCTCGATCCCACGGCCGGCGCCTCACGCCAGGTGGACGGAGTCTCCGAGCCAGCGGTTCTCTGGGAGGCCAACGTGCTCACCCGCACCTACAGCCCCGCCGTGGTGGTCGGAGATCAGCTCGTCGGCTACACCTCGCGGTTCCTCGGCGGGTACTCGGTGGCCACCGGCGAGATGCTGTGGCGCTCGCGCGAGCCCGGTGACGGCTTCCTCATCGCCGTCGACGAGCAGCTCGTGGTGATCACCAAGGAGGGCTCGCTGCACCTGGCCGATCTCGCGGGCCCTGGCGGCGGCTGGCGGGAGATCGCCAGCGAGCAGCTCTTCGACGACATCGTCTGGACCGTGCCGAGCTACCACGACGACGCTCTCTACGTGCGCAGCATGACCGAGATCGCGCGCGTCGATCTCGTGCGCGCCGACGCGGGCGCGGCGCCGGCCGCGGCGGACGAGATCCGCGTCACCGAAGCGGCGACGGACGTCGAGCTGCCGGGTCGCTTGCGCACCCTGCTCGAAGGTGATCCTGCGCAACTCGGAAGCCGAGTCGACGAGCTCCTGGCGGAGGTCGAGACGCCGATCCTCGATGGCGAACGGGCGCTCTTCCTCTGGCGCGGCGAGGCCCGCGACGTCGGCATCGCCGGCGACTTCCTCGGCATGCGCGTCGAGGGCGCCTTCCGTCGCCTCGACGGCACCGACCTCTGGTGGTACCAGACCGAGGTGGCACCGCGGCTGCAGTACACCTACATCCTCTACGTCGACTACGAGCCGACGCTCGACCCGCTGAATCCCAGGGTCGAGCTGAGCTCGGTGATGGGCCGGGACGCCAACTGGGTCCGCGGTGAGCCGGTCGAGATGTCCTACTTCGCGATGCCCGACTGGCCCGGACCGCCAGCTCACCTGCGCTCTGACGCACCGGTGCCGGAGCGTCGTGGTCGTCTCGCCCAGCTCGCCGTCGAGATCCCGGAAGAGATGCTCGAGGAAGCTCCGGAATTCCTCCGCGAGGAGCTGCGCAGGCCTTTCGACGTCTGGCTGCCGCCGAGCTACGACGAAACCGATCGCCGCTATCCGACGCTCTACGTCTACGAATGGACCGGCGCGCGACATCCTGGGGCCGGGCGTTGGATCGAGACGCTCGATGCCACGGCCGGCAGGGCGTACCGCGAGCCGATCGTGGTCTTCATGAAGCGGCTGCCGCGGGAGTTCCTGATGGCGGAGCTCGTCGCCGCGGTGGATCGCCAGTTCCGCACCGTCGCCGACCGCGAGGCTCGCGCCACGATCGGCTGGGCCTTCGCCGGTCTCGAAGCAGTCTCGGTCGCTGGTCGTCACGCCGATCTCTTCGCCAGGCTGGGGGTGCAGAGCCAGCACGGATTCTCGGACGACATCGTCGCCCTCACCGAGTCGGTGCCGGCTGCTTCCGCTGAGCGTCCCTTCACCGCCTACCTCGACTGGGGCAGCCTCGACACCCGCAGCCCCAGCGAGGGGTGGGACATGGCGGATGTGGCGCGCGGCGTCTACGAGGGGCTGGCGGCCAAGGGCGTTCGCGTCTCGGGTGGCGAGGTCGAAGCGACCAGCGACTGGAAGAGCTGGCGCAACCGCACCCATCTGATGCTCGCCGCGCTGTTCCCGCTCGAGTAGCCGAGGCGCCGTCTCCCCGGGCTTCGGCTCAACCTCGCCGCTGCCGCCACACCTTCCAGGTCAGCGGCCCGGCGACGGAGTCGGGGATGGCGAGGCCGCCGGCCTTCAGCGCCAGCTTGATCTGGCCGTGGTGGTAGGCCTCGTGGAAGATCAGCAGCTGGATCAGCAGGATCGGGTGGTCGTAGTCGAGGTCGAACGGCTCGCCGCGCTCGCAGCGGCCGCGTACCGCGTCGGCGACGCGTCGGGCGCTCTCCTCGAGCTGCGCTGCGATCTGCTCCCGGTCGGCCAGCGCCGCCCACTCCTCGGCCGGCGTCTCGCCGGCGTGCTCGGGCGCGTTCTCCGCCACCGACACCATGCGTTCGTGGTGCATGTGGGCGAACATCTGACCGACGCTCGGGCTGCTCGGCATCGCCCGTGCCTCGAGGCCGCCCTCCGGCAGCAGACGTAGCAGGTTGATCAGGACCTGGTTGTTGCGGCGCCAGGAGTCGAGGATCACCTCGAGCAGCTCGGGCGAGTCGGTCGGCATGGTGGAGATCCTCCTGCAACCGGCGCGGCCGGCGCAACTGCGGAGCGAGGGACCGGGTGCCGAGGCAGGCCAAGCCCTGGTTGGATCCTCCGGTCCGCCCGGTCGCCAGCGAGGGGCGGAGCCGTCGTGCCCACCTGCCTGTTCGCCCAGCGGCCGGTCGCGCGGCGTCTCAGCTCTCGGCGAGCCTCCACACGATGCCGCTGACCAGCAGCACACCGCCGCGCACCCCGTCGAGCACCAGCACCTGCGCCGACCCGCCGAGACCGTAGGCGCACGCCGCGACGAAGAGCAGCGACAGCGCCGCGAGCAGACCGAGGTTGCGGCCGGCGTCGCGCCTCTGCCAGGACCACGCGGCGGCCGCCAGGGTGAATCCGGCGAGCGAGACGATCACCGAGCCGAGCACCGCGACCAGCAGCTTGACGTCGTCCAGGGTGCCCAGCGCGACACCGAAGCTGGTCATCATCCCTTCGGGATCGACCAGGGTGCGCACGCCGAGCAGACCGGTGAGAGCGCCGGAGAGGGCGAGGAGGACGGCGAAGACGCGGGCGGCGATCGTGGGGCTGACTGCCATCTGGGGCGATCTCCCTTGGTACCCGCTGCGGCTCGAGAACGAGGTGACTCGGATCCCGCCGCTGCGGAGGCTCGACTCGTTGCACGGATCGATGCGGCAGCGTAGCAGCCGCTCGAGCTAGGTGCCGAGCTCGGCGATCCGCCTCTCCATCTCCCGGTACAGGAAGGAGAGATCTGCCGCCGGTCGCCGGTCGAGCGCCGCCATGCGCTCCTCGTCGCGTTGGTGCGCACCGATCAACAGCACGACGTCGCGTCGCAGCTCGCGCAGCTCGAGGGCCTCGCCCGGCGAGACGTCGCAGAGCTCGGGCAGCCGTCGGTCGAAGAAGTCGTGATGCAGGTCGCGGTAGGCGGACTCCGCGAGATGGGTACGTTGCTCGGGAGTGAGGTGCTCTGCAGCCTCGATGCCGGCCTGCGCGGCGGCGCGGGCGATCCGGTCGGGGTCCAGGATCGGGTATGCGAGACAGCCGGAGGTCGGATCGGTGATCTCGGCTGCCAGGAATCCGGCGGCCCCGCCGCAGGACCGCTCGAACCACGCCCTGGCGACCTCGGCCTTGGCGCGCGTGTCGGAGGCGAGGAGCAGCCGATCGGGGTGCCGCGGGTCGGACCTGCAACGGGCCAGGACACGGCGCCGACCGCTGGTGGAGCTCGGTTCTGCGGTCCACTGCCATCCATGCTCGCGCGACCCCTGCCATCCGACTGCGGCGTCGAACGCCTGTTCGACGCCCCTCCAGTCGGCGATCCGAAAATGGTGGGTCACGAACTCCATCTCGTCGATCGTGCGCTGGTCGACGAAGGTCGGGAACGGCAGCACGACACTCTCGATCCACGCCTCCCTGGCGAGGTCGTCGACGAGGCGGAGGGGGTCTTCCGCGCCCACGGAGGCGGCCAGCGCCAGGTAGCCGGAGCGGGAGAGCCCGGCTCGAGTGATCGGCCACATCGCGGTCGCCCGCCGCTCGCCCTCCGGTCCGCTGGCGATGCGCGTGACCACCAGCTCCTCCACTTCGGGTGCACGACGGATGTCCGGTTCCAGGATCCGCGTGCTCTCCCCGGTCGACAGGTCCTGCAGCGTGACCGCGACACCTCGTTCGGTCGCAACCACCTCGTAGACCCGCAGCGGAGCGGCGAGCCAGCCGTCGAGCCACACCCGCTCTTCCTCGCCGAGCCCGCCGATTCCTATGCTCGGTCCTTGGCTCGAGCGGTCGAGGAGCAGCTCGCGGGCCTTGGCCCTGCCGCGTGGATCGCCGGTCGGCAGATCCCCCTCGAAGAGGAGACGATCGGCCGCGAGATCCCAGAGCTGCTCACGGTAGGCGGGCTGCTGGTCCAGTCTCTCGTGCAACCACTCGTCGGTCACTCCGGAGAGCTCGACCGCCAGCCATTCGTCGAGGTGCGCGTCGACCAGATCCTGCTCGACGAGCCACCGTTCGACTCTGTTCTGCAGCCGCGTGAAGATGCGCCCTCGCTCCTCGATGGCACGAATCCGGGCCGCCTCCTCGCGATCACCAGGGAGGCAGCACTGCTTGTACTTCCTGGCCGATCCGCAGGGGCAGGGTGCATTGCGCTGGATCTTCAAGGTCTGTCTCCGCTGCGTAGAGGTGTCTCACGTACTGGCGCCTTCCATTGACCAGAACGTCGCCGCGCTCTTCGTGCTGACACGGGATGTGCGACCAGGGTCGACTCTGATGGTGCTGGTGCCACTTCGCCGCTGCAGCCGAGAGGAGCTCGACTCGGAGTGGTACGGTCGGAGGCGACCGCGTCGGGGGGCCGGTCGAGCGCAGCGAGTCGTCGACCTCACCTCGAGTCGCGCCCCTTGCCGGTCGTGGTAACACCGGGAAGGAGTTCCCATGCCGCACCTTCCGCTCCGTCTCGCCGTCGTCCTCTGTGCCTCGCTGCTCGGGTTCCTCGTGCTCAGCCCGCCAGCGGCCGGCTCGTTCCACCTGATGCAGATCGAACAGGCGATCGGAGGCATCTGCGGCGACGTCACCGCCCAGGCGGTGCAGCTGAGGATGCGGGCCGCTGGCCAGAACCTGGTCGACAACCGGGCGATCGACGCTCTCGACGCCAACAGTCAGAACGCTGTCGCGGTGGTCGACTTCGACGCCGACGTCGCCAACGCGGCGCTTGGGGCGCGCATCCTGGTGGCGACGCCCGCCTTCGAGGCCGCGACCGGCCTCACCGCCGACTTCGTGGCGAGTCCGATCCCCGCCTCGTACCTGGCCGCCGGCCAGGTCCTGTTCGTCGACGGGATCAACATCTACTGGTCGCTGTCGTGGGGCGGCGCGGCGTTCCTCGGGGACACCACGGGCCTCGCCACCAACGACGCCGACGGGGACTTCGGGCCGCCGTGGGATGGAGTGCTGCCGTCCACCAGCGACCGTGCGTTGCTGTTCACCGGGCCCGCCAACGCACTGAGCACGAGCAACAGCGTCGACTACGCACTCACGGTCGGCTCGGCGGTGTTCACCAACAACGCCGGAGCCTCGGCCCCGGTGCCCGGTTGCGTGTTCGGAGACGGCTTCGAGTCCGCGGACACCAGCCTCTGGTCCAGCGCTGTGCCCTGAGCGAAGCTACTCGCCGAAACACATTCCCGGCGCCGCCGGCTCCGGTCGGCCCCGCGGACGGCACTGGCCGGATCGGCCGTCACGCGGGGGCGATCTCGTCGCTCTCGTCTTCATCGATGTCTCCCGCTGCCAGAGCGGCGCCCAACTCCTCCGCGGTCGCCGCAGTCGTGACGTCGAGGAACTGAGTCGCGACGAGCTCGTGGGCGTGCATCCGACCACCCGTCCGGCGCCGTCCCCCAGACCGCCCAGCATCCCGGAACACTGATCGCAAGCCCCGGGCCGGGCTCGCCGAAGGGCGATCTCGGGGGCCGCCGGGGAGAGATCCTCACACAGACGCGAAGCAGAGGACGGAGCCGCCATCGGCAGCGAGGATCCAGCTAGTGACGCGTGGCGCAGCGCCTCGACCCGTCGTGACACGTCGCATGAGATGCGACGACGTCTCATGAGATCTCGACGTGGCCAGGGTGGTCCACCGGTGGTCGTCCCGGCGCCGGCGCGGCAGGGCACGCGAGTCGATCTCTGCCTTCGCGCTGCCAGCGCGCTCTCGCAGTCCTGCGCCCGCGCCGACGGCGAGGCTGGCACGGTGCATGAAGCCAGAGCTCCTTCGAAGCGCCGGGGCTGCGCTCGTCGGGACGCTCCTCGTCCTCTTCTGGATGTGACACGCGACACGTGAGGAGACTGCGACTGGCCGGCAACCGGAGGGAGGACTCACGACTCGTGCGGTCTTCGGCGTACGGGCGATGCCGGGAGGAGAGGACGATGAGCGGAGCAAACTCGAGACGAGACAGCGCCAGGGGCCCAGGTGTGGGGGACGGGCGAAACGGGTCGATGGAGACGGGAGTGCGCGTCCTGATCACGGCATTCGCCGTCGCGACTGTGGCGACTGCGATCGGCGCTTCGCCTGGAGAGCCGAGTTCGCCGCAGGGTGAACGCGGGAGTCCGGGGGCGGCGCTCGTCGCGAAGTTCTTCGGCCTCGTCGATCTCGCCGAGGAGCAGGCCGAGTTGGCAGAGCAGACACAGGCGGCCTACCAGGCGGGCCTCGCCGCGCTTCCCCCGGTGAGCAGCGTGAGCACGGCGATCTACGCCGTCGACTCGGAAGCGACGGGCGGCCGCGGCGGCGAGGGCATCCAGCGCAGGCTCGCGGTGCTGGCCGACGACGACATCGACGACGACGATCCGGCCGAGTCGCTCTACTTCACCAACCTCGACGGCACGCTGTTCGGGCAGCCCGCCCTCGAGCAGGGTGGCCTGGGAACCCCCGACGCGGTGCGCGGGGTGGTCTACGCCGAGGACTTCGTCGCGGTGCGGGGCCCCGGGGCGCCTGCCCGCATCGGAGCGATGTTCTTCGACGGCGATGGCAATCCCCTGGCGCCGGTGTCGATCGAGGGTCTGCCCAGCTTCCTCGATCTCGGCTTCCGGACGCCCCAGCTGCTGATCGACGAACAGGGTCGGGCGACCATCGTCTATTCGCTGTTGCCCGAGGATCCCAACCTGCCGCCGCAGGTGCTCGCGCAGCGGGTCGATCCGGTGAGCGGGTCGTTGATCGGCGACGTGATCGTCGTCGCGGAGCCTGCCTACTTCCCGAGCGCGTCGCTGCTCTCCGACGATGGTGACGCCGCCGTGGTGACCTTCATCTCGCCGCCCAACGTGATCCGTGGGGTGGTGCTCGACCTCAGCGACCCGGTGCGCGGCGTCGTCGGTGTGAGCTTCCCGGTGAGCACCACCGCCTCGCCGTTCACCCACTACGCGCCGTCGGTCTCCGCCGATCGCGAGTCGGGGCGCTTCATGGTGGCCTGGGAGAATCTGACCGGAGCTCAGTTCAATCCTGTCGATGTGCTCGGTCGTCGCTTCGGTCCCGATGGCACCCCGCTGGACGCCACCGATTTCGTGGTCAACACCGGCACCGACAACGCGCAGAGCCAGGCGACGGTGGCCGCCATCGACGGCCTCGACGCCTTCGCCGTCGCCTGGACGAGCGACGGTGACAGCAGCAACGATCTGGACCTGTTCCTGCAGGTGTACGACGAGAGCGGCGCCGCGATCTTCGCCGTCGATCAGCCGCTGACCGACCGCGACGACATCCAGGACCGTCCGTCTCTGCGTTCGATGGGTCAGTTCGACTCCGAGAACCGACCTCTGCTTTCGCTGACCTACCGCGACGTCGCCAACGCCGGCGGCACGCCGAGGCCCGGGGAGACGGGACTGTCGTACCTGGGATTTGCGATCGAGGGGCTGACCGAGGGCATACCGCCGATCTTCGTGGACGGGTTCGAGTCTGGAGACACCTCGGCGTGGACGGCGTCCACGCCTTAGGTGACTCCAGACGATCGGCGGTAGCGAGCCCGGTCCCCTGGAGGTGACCGTGCTCGTGCGTCTCGGCTCACGTCGTTCGCCTCGGCGTCGCCTTCGGCTGAGAGCTCGGCGTCGCGTCTGTTGCCAGGAGGCCTCCGGCGTGGACGGCGTGCACGACTCAGGTGTCTGCAGACGATCGGCGGTAGCGAGCCCGGTCCCTCCGGAGGTGACCGTGCTCGTGCGTCTCGGCTCGCGCGTGGCGCTCGCCTCGGCGTCGCGTGTCGGCTGAGAGGTCAGCGCCGCGTCTGACGACAAGCCGTCTGGACCGACCTCTCCCCCTTCAGGGGGAGGCCGGGTAGGGGGCTTCCAGTCATCCGGATCGCTGCGGGCAGTGCTGCGTGCCGTGCTCCGAGCAGAGGAGTGAGCAACGACTTGACGCTGATGGCTCGGCGGCATAGGAAGCGAGGCCATGCTGGTCAGTCGGGAATCGGTGCTCTCCGCCGCGGGTGTCGGCCGCAGACAGGAGCGGGTGCAGGACCCGGCGACGCCTCGCCGGGTGCTCGTCGTCACCCTGGCCGTGGCGCTGTTCCTGCTCGCTGGGACTTCCGTCGCCATCGAAGTCGAGCCGCTCGATCTGAGGCTGCTCGGGGCACCGGCCTTCGAGAGCTTCACCTCGCGCGACGGTCTGCCCGACGGAGTGATCACGACGATCGGTGTCGATGCCGAGGGGTTCGCCTGGGCCACCTCGCAGGAGGGGCTGCACCGCTTCGTCGGGCATCGTTGGCAGGGTGTCGAGGGAGACGGTTTCGGCCGGGTGCACCGGAGGATGACCCTCGATCCCCGGGGCACCCTGTGGCTGCCGACGCTCGACGCGGGTCTTCTCCGCAACGACGCTGGCGTCTGGACGCGGGTCGAGCAGGACACCCCGCCCGGGCCTCTCTACAAGCTGTGGGAGCAGTACCCGGTCGACAGCGGCGATGGAGATGAAGGTGACGGTGACGCTGGCGGAGGGACGGTGCGCCAGTGGCTGCTGACCTGGGAGAGTGGCCTCTTCTTCCGCGACGGCCGCAGCGGGCCGTGGACACAGGACGCGGCCAATCGCACGCTGCCGGCAGGCCCCCTGCTCTCGATCGCCGCCAGCGAGGAGCTGTTCGGCGAGCCGAGGCTGTGGATCGGCACCGGCGACCACGGTCTCTTCTTCCGGCCGCTTGGCGGTACCGAGTGGCGCCGCCACGACGTGCCGGGTCTTCCCACCGGCCAGATCGAGGACGTGCAGGTGGGACGCGGGGAGCGGGGCGAGGAGCTCTGGGTCTCGGTGTTCGGGGCCGGTCTCTGGCGCTGGGACGGCGAACGACTACGCGGCTGGACCCGGGCGCGAGGAGAGCTTCCCTCCGACGAGCTCTACGCCATCACCCTGGTCGAGGTCTCCGATGACTCGGACTCTGTATCGACCGCCTGGGTGGCTTCGCGCGGCGGACTGGTGCGGGTGCGTGGCGATCGCGCCGAGAGCTTCGACCGTCGCCATGGTCTGCCGTCCGACCAGATCCGCAACAGCTGGCTGTGGCGTGGACCGGATGGGCAGGAGGTGCTCTGGGTGGCGACCGAGGGCGGCGTGGCGCGCGCCGTGCTGACTGGAGAACAGTGGCGCACGGTGACCCTCATGGGCAGCGGCGCCCTCGGAGTCTTCGGTCTGCACGTCGAGCCGGACGGGTTCGGCGGGGAGCGACTCTGGGTGGCCTCGACACGCGACGGTCTCGGCCTCTGGCAGGACGGCGAGTGGCGTACCTTCGGCCAGGAGTCGGGCGATCTGCCGAGCCCGAGCCTGCGCATGGTGGAGCGGATCGCGGACCACGATGGCCGGGCGGCGCTCTTCGCCGGTCCGCTCGGTGGTGAGCTGGTGAGGATCGAGGACGGGCCCGTCTTTCGAGTGGTTCCGACGCCGTGGCCCAAGACGTCGGTGCAGGTGGTGATGGACGTGCTGTCGAGGCCGATCGACCCGGCGAGCGAGCCCGACGGCGAGCGCGAGCTCTGGTTCGCCACCCAGTACTCCGGCATCCATCGCTGGCGCAAGGACGGCTGGACCGCGTTCCCCGTCGGCGAGGAGGGTGCGAACGAGCGCACGGTCGAGCTGCTCGAGCAGGTCGACGGCGAAGGCGTCTCTTGGCTGTGGGCTGCGACGACGGTCGGCCTGTGGCGCTTCGACGGGTCGAGGTGGACGGCACTGCACGGGATCGACGGACTGCCGGAACGCACGCTGCTGGGACTGAATCTGCGCGCCGCGTCCGGCGGACGTCAGGTGCTGTGGATCGGCAGCAGCTTCGACGGCCTGGTGCGACTGGACGTCACCGATCCACGGACGCCCTTCGTGCTGCCGAGCGACGGTCTCCCGCGTGCGATCGACTCGACCGTGTACAGCGCCGAGCACGACTCCAAGGGGCGCGTCTATCTGTGCACGAACGTCGGCGTGCAGCAGCTCACTCCGGTTTCTGGCGGAGGATGGACCGAACGTGTCTTCGACCGCCGCGACGGCATGGTGCACGAGGAGTGCAACACCAACGGTCAGCTCGTCGACGAGCACGACCGCTTCTGGACCGGCACGTTGGGCGGCCTGACGGTCTTCGATCCGGCGGAGACGACTCGCCAGACGTCGAAACGCCTCCACCTCATCGAGGTCCGCGCCGACGGCGTGGAGGTCGATCCCGGAGCCGTCGTGCTGCGCCCTGGGCAGCGCGAGCTACGTATCGAGTCGATGCTCCAGACCCACCAGCGAGAAGGAGAGACCCTCTACCGCAGCCAGCTCCTGGGCGTCGAGGAGCGTGCCGTCCAGTGGTCGAGCGAGCCCGTGCGCACCCTGGCTGGTCTGCCCCCGGGCAGCCACGTCCTCCGCATCGAGGCGCGAGACTTCGCCGGCGTGGATGCCGAGCCGCTCGAGCTGCCGTTCCGCGTCGTGCCTGCCTGGTGGCAGCGTCGCTGGGTACAGGCGGCCCTGGTCCTGGGTGCGCTGGTGCTCCTGTTGCTCGCTTTCGACTTCCAGCTGCGCCGACTACGGCGCCAGAAGTTGCGGCTCGAGCAGATGGTCAGCGAGAGGACGCGTGAGCTGCACGACGCCAACCGTGCGTTGCGCGAGCTCTCCTACACGGACTCGCTGACCGGCTTGGCGAACCGCCGCCGTCTGCTCGAGCGTCTGCATGCCCTGGCCGCAGAGACTCCGGTGGGCGGCGGTTCCGGCAGCTGCGCTCTGGTGTTCATCGACGTCGACCTCTTCAAGGCCTACAACGACCGCCTCGGTCATCCAGCCGGCGACGAGGCCCTGCGCGTCGTCGCCCGCGGCTTGGTCTCCCACGCTCCGGAGTCGGCGCTGGTGGCGCGCTACGGCGGTGAGGAGTTCGCCTGTCTGCTCCCGGACCACGAGCTCGAAGCGGCGGTGGAGTTGGCGGAACGGATGCGCGCCACCGTCGACGCGAGCACTGTCGAAGTGCCGGGATCGGACCAGACCGAGCGGGTCACGATCAGCGCCGGTGTCGCCTCGGTGGCGTTGCGCGGCGAGTCGGATGTGCACCGACTCCTGCGCGAAGCGGACCAGGCCCTCTACCGGGCCAAGCGGGCCGGTCGCAACCGGGTCGAGACCTGACGCGGCCCGGAGTGCGGTCGCGGCCGACCTGGCCGCCGCCTCATGCGGCTTCGGTGGACGCCTCGGCCTGGTCGTCGTCGGGCTGCAGCAGCGGATGGTCGCCGGCGCCGTAGCCCAGAACCACGATTGCGGCGTCGATCGCCTGGTACAGCATGGTCACGATGGTGACGACCAGGCCGGCGAGCAGGCACGAGATGCCGATCGTCACGTAGTAGACGATGTCGTACCAGCCGGTGGGTACGTTGTCGCCTTCGACCAGCGGAATCGAGATCAGCAGCAGGAAGAGCACCGCGCCGACGAAGGCCACGGTGTCGAGTCGGGCGATGCGGCGGATGCTGCGGTAGAAGCCGCGGTTCAGCTTCACCTCGGAGCCGGCGCCGAGGCTGAGGATGGTCAGCATCAGGGCGAGGATGGTCGCCGACGAGGTGATCAGGGCGGCACAGAGGAAGCGGGTCGTCGGCAGTGTCGCCTCGAGCAGCGCCAGCCCCTTCCAGTCGCTGATGCCGCCCAGGGCGACCAGGGCCCCGACGCCGATGACGGCGGCAGTCGATCCGGTGATCGCCGGGAGGGTGAAGTCAGGCCTCCATTCACTTCTCGACATCGCAGTCTGCTCCTTCACCGATGGTTCTCTTCCGTGGTCCGACGAGGTCGGTCGACGCGGTCGCGAGGGACGGTCCGACGCGAAGCGGCGGATCCCGATCCCAAGGCGTAGCAACGGCCATGCCTGCGTCCGGCACGGCTCTGCTGCAGGCATGAGGGTGAGGACGCCGAGGTCAGCGGCGGGGATGACGACGCGGGGATCTGGCGACATGGGCCACCGCCATCCCAGGTCGCTCTCGACAGGATCGAGCTCGACGTTCCAGGATCCGAGCGTGCCGCGGTCGGGTGACTCCGGCCGCCCCCCGTCCACTCCCTCGCACCAGGTGAACCGATGTCAGCGATCCTGCGCCGCCTCAGCGCCTTCACGCGCGACCCTGCTGCCGGGAATCCGGCCGGTGTGTGGATCGGCGACGAGCTGCCCGACCGCCAGGAGATGCAGCGCATCGCGGCCGAGGTCGGCTACTCCGAGACCGCCTTCCTGGCGCCGATGCAGGGTCTCCGTCGTACCGTGCGCTACTACTCGCCGTTGGCGGAGGTCACATTCTGCGGGCACGCCACCATCGCCAGCGGGGTGGTTCTCGGCGAGCGTGACGGTGAAGGCACCTACGTGCTGGAGACTGCCGCCGGCGAGGTCCCGGTGCGGGTTACCCGCGACGAGGATGGAATGCTGCTGGCAGCCCTCACCTCGGTGGCGCCTCGTCACGAGCCGGTGCCGGAGGCGGTGCTGTCGGAGGCTCTCGCGGCGATGGAGCTGGAGCGCGACGAGCTCGACGAGGGCATCGGTCCGGCGCGTATCTTCGCCGGCGCCTGGCACCTCCTGGTGCCGCTGCGCTCGCGCCAGCGCCTGGCGCGGCTCCGGTACGACTTCCCGCGATTGCAGAAAGCGATGCTGGACGACGACCTGACCACGGTGCAGGTGGTGTGGTTCGAGGCCGGGGCCTTCGAGGTGGCGCACTCGCGCAACCCCTTCCCGGTCGGCGGCGTGGTCGAGGATCCGGCGACGGGGGCGTCGGCGGCTGCGCTCGGCGGCTACCTGCGCGACACCGGGCGCATCCAGACCCCGGCGCGCTTCCAGATCCGCCAGGGCGAGGACATGGGTCGCCCCAGCCTGCTGCGGGTCGAGGTTCCCGCCGAGGGCGGCGTCACGGTGGCGGGCACCGCGGTGGAGATCCCAGCCGGTTGAGCCGCTCTCTTCCCACACTGTGGCGGATGACGGCAGCGGCTCGGCGGCGTCGGCGGATCGCAGGGCCTGCGTCCCGGCGAAGATCCGGCGCGTCGGCGCCGCCTCCCCTGGCCGCGGATCGCTACTCGACCGAGAAGCTCTGCAACTCCACCGGGTAGGGCGGCAGCAGCGACGAGTTCTCGCTGACGCCGTGCGTGTTGTCGAGCGGCTCGAGGAACTCGCCCGTCATCGTGGCGCCGACCTCGACCTGGAAGACGTCGTTCTGCACGAACATGTCACGTAGATTGGCCGGCGGATCCTCGGTTCCGGTGTTGCTGACGATCGTTCCGCCCCGGTCCCCGCCGGCGAGCACTGCGCGGCTGTTGCGGGTCCAGATCGGCGGTCCGTGGCTGCGCTGCCCCGGGAAGATGCTGAACACGTTGAGGATGCCGAAGCCGAAGGCGTTGCCGCTCAGCCCCCTGTTGCCGAACGAGCCGATGGGGTTGCCGCTCTGGTCGAGCAGGAAGAAGTTGAACGACAGCAGCTCGAGCTCGCTCATCGTCGACTCGAGGTCGAGCATCTCGACGACGAAGCCGTCGAGCACGTTGTCGAGCTCACCGGTCGGCGTGCCGTCGATCGCGTTGTCGATGCTCTCGACGTTGCCGATCGTCGGAGCGGGCGAGGTGCAGCCGGGCACAAGAGCACAGGCCGAGGCGGCGTCGCCGGCGCCCAGCAGGTCGCGTGGTGGAATCGGGTTGTTGGTGGTGCTGAAGACCACCCGGGTCGGCGTCGTGACCGTCGCGGTCCAGTCGTTCGCCCGGCCCACCTTGGGGGGATCTCCGGTGCCGTCGGCGGGCGGGAAGTTGGCGTCGTCCCCCATGAAGTCGCCGAGCGGACGGCCTCCGCTCTCGATCTGAGCCAGCCCGAAGCAGGCGGCCGGCCCCTCGCAGTTGAAGCCGCCGCTGTCGCCGGTGACACCGGTGGCGACGTTGAGCACCAGCTCGACACCGTACGCCGGCGTGTCGGTCCAGTTCATCACCTCGAACATGATCGCGTTGGGCAGCGGTCCGCGCTGCGGGATCGGTCCGACGTCGGTGATCCGCAGCACGTGCACGTCGGGGATCGGGAACGGGGAAGGCGGCGGCGGATTGCCGAGGGCCGTGCCGGTCAGGGCCAGCGCGGCGACGAAGGATAGCCCGGTGAGCGCACCGGGTCGGGTCACGATGGCGGCGGCGGGCTGGCTTCGGCTCATGATGCTTCTCCCGATCGGTGACCTCGACGCGCGTAGCGGAGTCGTGCCTCGCGGAGCGCTGCCGGCAGCGCGGTTGCGCCGGAACGCCGAGTCCGAGGCTCGGACTCCGGGTCGGACCGGGCGAGTGACCAGGGAACCGCGCGTCGACGACTCCGTAGAATCTAGCACCTGGAGCCCGACGGCCTCCGGGTCCGACCGCCTTCACGACCGCCGGGTGTGGCCGCGGACGCGACGCGCCTGACGTCGACGCGACGCAGCGCCACCTCACTCCTCGGCGCGGAGCACACGCTTGTCCCTGATCGGCACCAAGATCCAGCGCATCACGATCACCGGGGTGCTCGGCGAGGGCGGCATGGGCGAGGTGTACGTCGGTCACGACGCCAAGCTCGATCGTGAGGTGGCGCTGAAGCGCATCCGCGGCGAGCAGGCGCTCGACCCCGAGTACAAGGCCCGCTTCCTGCGCGAGGCGCGCATCCTGTCGCAGCTGCGCCATCCCGGGATCTGCAGCATCTACGACTTCATCGAGCACGAGGGCGACGAGTTCCTGGTGCTCGAGCTGGTCAAGGGCTCGACGCTCACCGACGTGATCGCCAAGGGCGGTCACCTGCGCCAGCGCATGCGCATCGCCGAGAGCATCGTCGAGGTGCTGCAGGCGGCCCACGCCGAGGGGATCGTGCACCGCGACCTCAAGCCGGACAACGTGATGATCAGCGACGACGGGGTCGTCAAGGTGCTCGACTTCGGGGTCGCCCGGGTGGTCGACGGCGAGGAGGGCCTTCGTCGCGAGAAGAAGCCGCGGCGCGCGACGCCGGGAACCGACCAGCTGCGCCTCGATCAGGCCAAGACCCAGGCCGGCATGGTGGTTGGCACCCTGCGCTACATGAGCCCGGAGCAGGCGCGCGGCGAGGCAGTCACCACCGCCAGCGACATGTACTCCTTCGGGCTGATCCTCGAGGAGCTCTTCGCGCCGGCCGCGCCGACGCGGCCCGCCGCCGCGGCCTCGGCGGACGAACCCGACGCCGACTCCGAGGACACCGTTCTGCTGCAGGACGATCGGGTCCCCGTGGTGCCGGTGCATCGGCGCCCGGAGCCGACCCTGGTGGGCGCTGCACGCGGCGACCGGCCTACCGTCGCGGGCATCGACAAGGACCTGGCGAGGATCATCGAGCGACTCAAGGCCTTCGCCCCCGCGGCGCGGCCGACGGCGGTGGAGACCGCGGACCGCCTGCGCTGGGTCGCCGAGCGACCGAAGCGGCGACTGCGCAACGCGCTGATCGCGGCAGCGGTGCTGGCGGCGGTCGGCAGCGGCGTGCTCTACACCATAGGTCTCGGGCGCGAACGGCGCGCCGCCATCGACGCCCGCAACCAGGCCGAGGACCTGGTCAGCTTCATGCTCGAGGACCTCTCGGACGGACTCGAGCCGATCGGTCGACTCGAGCTCCTCGACCAGGTGGCGGACCAGGCGCTCGCCTACTACGAGGCGGTGCCGGCCGAGGACCTGGTCGGCGACACCCTGTTCCGGCGTGGGCTGGCCTTCTGGCGCGTCGCCGAGGTGCAGCGCTACCAGAACGATCTGCCGGCGGCGCTGACCGCGATGGAGCGTGCTCTGGCGATCCACCGCGCGCTGGTCGAAGAGGACCCGGAGAACCCGAGGTGGCGAGATCAGCTCGCCTCGGACCACCGCAATCTGGCGCGCATCCACCTGCAGCGCGGCGAGATGGACGCGGCGGAGACGGCGCTCGATCGGGCGATCGAGCTGCATCGGGCGCTGGTCGAGGCGGACTCCGGCGAGGCGGAGTGGCAGCTCGGCCTGGCCAGCGACCACCGGGTGCGAGGCGATCTCTTCCGCGATCGACGCGACGCCGATGAGGCGCTCGCCGCGTACGGCGAGTCGAAGGCGATCCACGAGCGCCTGGTGACGCTGGCCAGTTCCCGGGGCGCTGCCGAGGATCCCGAGCTGCTCGGCAGGCTGGCGCAGGATCACGCCGACATCGGCTACATCCACTACGCGACGCGCGAGCTGCCCGCGGCGCTCGAGTCGTTCGAGCAGGCGCGCGCGCTGACCAGGCGGGCACTGGCCGAGGACCCGACCAACGCCTACAGCCGCAACACCCTGGTCAACGTGGTATCGCTGATCGGCAAGGTCCACCAGGACCAGGGCGATCTCGACCGGGCCCTGGAGTCCTTCGAGCAGGCGTTGGAGCTGCACACCCGGCTCGCCGGTGAGGATCCCACCGACGTGCGCTGGCAGGGGGCGATGGCCTGGGACTGGGGCTCCCTCGGCGAGGTGCACGCTCTGCGGGGAGACTCAGCCGCCGCCCGGGCTGCCCGCGCGCAGGCGCAGGGCATCCTGCGCCAGCTGGTCGAGAACGATCCGACCAACAGCGAGTGGCGCAGCGAGCTCAGCTGGGAGTCGTTCCAGCTCGGGCGCCTGGCTGCCGAGTCCGGAGATCGCGAGGCGGCGCGGGCGGCCTGGACCGAGGCTGCCGCCGCGGTGGAGCGGATCGGCGTCGAAGCGCGGCCCGACGCGCAGGCGATCCGCGTCATGGCGCTCCTCGAGCTCGGCCGCTACGACGAGGCGCGGCCGCTGGTGGAGACTCTGCGGGCCCAGGGTTGGGACGAGCCCGACTTCCTCGAGGCGGTCGAGCGGGCCGGGCTGTAGGACGGGCGACGTCCTGACGTGGACGACACAGCGGGAGATGGTCCGCCCCCTAAAGGGTTCATTCCGCAAAAAAGAAGGGCGGACGGCCGACGCCATCCGCCCTCAGAGGGGATCTTCCCTTTCCTACGTCAGAACCGGATGCCGAGCGACAGCCGCAGCTCGCGTCCCTGCACGTAGTGGTTCACCTGGGTGCCGCGACCGAAGTTCGGGCCCTCGATGAACTGCAGCGGCAGGCCGAGCGAGTCGGTGGGCCCGTTCGTGTCGGCGCTGACGTTGGTGTCCCAGACGATCAGCTTGTCCTCGTCCAGGACGTTGAACACCTCGACCTTCACCCAGGGCTCGACGCCGCCGAAGACCTCCAGGCCGTAGCGCACCGCGAGATCGATGGTGGTGAAGTCCTCGAAGCTCTGTGACCCGCGCTCGCCGAAGAAGACGTTCGCGGTGGTCGGCGGCCCGGCGTAGCCGGGGTCGTTCGCCAGCTGCTGGGCGGTCACCGGGAAGTTGGTGTCGACCAGGCTGTAGCTGGTGCCGCTGTCGTAGTTCAGCAGACCCCCGAACGTCAGGTTGCCGAGCTCACCGAGAGGCAGCACGTAGCTGGTCCAGGCGCGCAGCTTGTGACGCTGGAAGCCGGGCAGACGGCCGAACGGGAAGTTGCGCTGCGGATCCAGGATCTCCGGGTAGGTGCCGATCGACGACTGGATCGCCGGCTGGTTCGTCGCCTCGCCGACGTAGTTGCCCTCGTTCTCGAGCTGGTGGGTGTAGTTGCCCGCCAGGTCCCAGCGGTCGCTCAAGCGGTAGCTGGCGCTCAACTGCAGCGCACGGTAGGTGCGGTCCGCGAGGTCGGTGTTGCGCAGCTCCTGGTTGTCGACCTGGAGGGTGATCGGGTCCGTGATCGTGGTGCGGCCGAGATCGAAGGTGATGAAGTTCTCGATCAGATCGTCGGTGTCGCGATCGACGTAGTTGATCTCGGCGAAGCCGCGGTTGCCGAGGCGAGCGCCGAAGCCGAGCGTGATCTCCTGGGTCACCGGCGACTTGAGATCGCCGTCGAAGAAGACGTTCGCCGACGGGAAGCGCGCGAACACCGGCACGTAGTTCGCCAGATCGAAGCCGGGATCGAAATCCCTGCCCGAGCCCGGAGGACCGACGTACAGGTACTGGATCAACGACGGGTTGCCGACGTTGCTGTTCGACGAGACGATGTTCGGGTTGTAGCCGCCCGAGTACTCCGCGTAGCCGGCGTCGAAGACGTAGCGGCCGTCGGCGAACAGGTCGTAGGTGGCGCCGAGTCTCGGTACGACACGATCCGTGTCGACCGCGACGATGTCGCCGGTTGCTTCCGAATCGACGGTCTCGTAGCGCACTCCGAGATTGAACGCCCAATGCTCGTTGAGCTGCCAGCGGTCGTTGACGAATGCCGTCACGGTGCGGGTCTCGAGACGGGAGCCCCGCGCCGGGAGCCACTGGTTGAGGAAGCCGAGCTCGAAGACGGGCACCAGCCGACCCTGTGCGTCGAACACCGGGGCGCCCTGCGCGTCGATCTCGTAGTCGAAGAGGAACACCAGCCCGGTTGGCGACTGGCTGTTGCCGCCGACGTTGATGTTGGTGAAGTCCTCGACTCCGAACTTGAGGTCGTGACTACCGAAAGTGTCGCTCGAGTGGAAGAGCGAGTAGCTCGCGGCGAGCTGCTCGTTGTCCCGGTTCTCCGGATCGTTGGCGTCGAAGTAGGTGCCGTTGTAGTGCTGGGTCGCCACCGGCCGCACGAAACCGAAGCTGAGGAAGGGGGAGTCTCGGATGTCGGTGGAAGCCCCGCCACGTGTCGTGCGCTGCTCCTTCTCCGAGTAGTGGGCCTCGATGAGACCGTTGCGACCGATGGTGCCGTGGTAGCGCAGCACCGCGAGATCGTTGGGGCTCGTCTGGGTGAAGACCGTCTCCGGATCGATGGTGAAGGCGAAGTTCTTGCGCAGCACCTCCGAGTCGTTCTCCATGTAGGCGAGGCTGATGCTGTGCCCGGTCGCCGGGGTCGCGGTCAGCTTGCCTTCGAAGCGATCGTTCTCGGTCACCTGATCGAAGCCGATCCCGGTGATGTCGAAGTTGTCCTCGTCGGCGGTCTCGCGCAGGCGGGCGGCGGCGAAGAACCAGAGCCGGTCCCGCACGATGCGGCCGCCCAGGGTGCCCTGCCAGATGTCGTTGGTCTTGTCCGTTCGCTCGATCTCGTTCTCGACCTCGAACGGGTTGCGCTCCTGCCAGTCGTTGTTCGTCAGATCGACCCTCAGGCTGCCTGCGAACTCGTTGCCACCACTCTTGGTGATGACGTTGACGACGCCGCCACTGAAGCGACCGTACTCGGCCGAGATGCCGGAGGTCAGGACCTGCGTCTCGAGGATGGCGTCCTCGATGAAGAGGTTGTCGAACGAGCCGAAGATGTTGTCGTTGATCTCCACTCCCTCCATCAACCAGACGTTGTCGTAGGCGAAGCTGCCGTTGACGGTGATCTGGTTGGTGTTCGGGGTGTTCAACGTCAGGCCCGGCGCCAGGTCGGCGATCGAATCGAGGTCGCGGGTCACCGCCTGTTCGTCGACGTCTTCCTGGGTGATGTTGTAGGTGATCTCCGAGGTGTCGAGAGGCGAAGCCGCAGCCTGCACCACGATCGTCTCCGAGACGGAGAGGCCCAGCGTCGCGTCGAGGTCGGTGAAGGCGCCGACGGCGACCTGAACCGTTCTCTCGAGTGCGTCCATGCCTTCGAGCTCGAAGCGCACGGTGTACAGCCCCGGCGGCAGGGCGCGCAGGATGTAGTCACCCGCAGAAGTGCTGAAGGCGGTGCGGGCGCCCTGCAGCGCAGCGGACTCGGCCGTGATCGACACGCCCGGCAGGGGTGCGCCGTTCTCGTCCTGGACCACGCCGCGGAGCTGGCCCGTCTGTACGCCCTGTGCGCCGACGGCCGCGGTGATGGTCAGTAGGGCGAGTGTAGACAGCGCCAGATGCGCCGCCAGCCCGAGCGGCTGGCGCCAGGCCGGGCGCTCGCCGTGAATGCGGTCTCGATTCCACGAGAGTCGTTTCATCGCTTTCTCCTTCGCTCGATTCCAGATGGATGTCTGGTCGTCCGATCGATGGCATGGCGGCCAACGATCAGGCGATCGGAGGAGCAAGCGGACTGCCCGGTCGTGGGCAGCAGGGAGGAAGCGCCGCGTCGATGTGACGGGACGCTCGCAACGAGCCGCCGGGAGTCGGTGGAAAGATCAGCGCCGTTGCTTTACAGAAAGGTTCAGCGAACGCACCTGTCTCCAACCCTCCGATCTCCTTCGGAAGGTTGGAGATCCGGTTCAGAAAACCGGATGCCGGCGCGCCGTCTCAGTCGCCGAGGAACTCCTCGAGCTGATCCCGGTAGGTGCGGCTCCAGCGCTTCACGACGCCGCTCTTCAGAGTGACTTCGTGATCTCCGGACGACGTCGCCCGGATCTCGGCCACCTCGCTGCAGCGCACGATGGTCGAGCGGTGGATGCGAACGAAACCACGCTCTGACAGACGCTTCTCCAGCGCCTTCATGGTGGCGCGCAGGAGGTGGCTCTCGCCGTCGAGGTGCAGGCGGGCGTAGTTGCCCTCGGCCTCGACGAAGATCACGTCGCGCACCGGAACCAGGACCATGCGACGACCGAGGCGGATCACGAAGCGGTCCTCTCCCGCGGTCGCGCGCCCGTTCGAGGTGGCGGCGCCGTTCGTCGGCGCGTTGGAGGTGGCGAGCTCCTCGCTGCGGTTGCCAGCGCCCGGCTGCATCCGTCGTGGCCTGTCGGTGGTCTCCCGTCGCCAGGCGGAAGGCAGGTGGCCGTAGAGCTGAGGATCGAGTGTCATCGACATCTCCGAGTGGGAGGAATCCCCGAGCGGATCCCTCGCTTCCCCGATGTCTACGCAACCGCCGTGCCGGGGATGCATGCAAGTGCAGTCATGGGACGAGTTGCGCCGCGGTGGGGATGAGTCGCGAAGATCCCTTCGCTGCTGCCTCCAACGCCTGCGCGCCTCATCGGTTCCCGGAGCTCCGGGGCGTGATCCTGTCGCGCCGGTCTGGCAGCGGATCCACGGCCGAGACACGCACGGGGGCGCGGGGCGCGAGGTCTCGAGAGGGCCTCTCGGGTTTCGGCGGCGGCGCCCGGCAGCGGGCGGAGGGCCTGCTTGCGGGTCGTCCCGGAGCGCCGGTGCGGTCCTTCGTCGGCATCTCGCGGCTGTGGGATGATGGCGCGAATGGCCTGGCTGCTTCTCCTCTTCGTCGCGCTGCCGCTCGTCGAGCTGGCGCTGCTCCTCCAGATCGGCAAGGTGGTCGGAGCGCTGCCGACGGTGGCACTGGTGGTCTTCACCGGAGCCCTCGGCGCCTTCCTGGCTCGGCGCCAGGGGCTCGGGGTGCTGCGGCAGATCCGGGAGCAGACCGCTGAGGGCAGGGTCCCGGCGAGCCCGATCGTCGACGGAGTGCTCATCCTGATCGCCGCCGCGGTCCTGGTGACGCCCGGCGTGATCACCGATCTGTTCGGCTTCTTCTGCCTGGTGCCGGCGGGTCGACGCCTGGTGAAGCGACTGGTGGCGGAGCGCTTCCGCAGAGCGATGCAGAGCGGCCGGGTGATCGTGGTCACTCCGTCCGAGGATCCGGTCGGCCACGGCCGCGGTGAGCGCAACGTGACGCCTGGGGGACCGGTGCGTCCACCCGACCAGCGTTAGGATCGAAGAGTTCACCTTCGCCATCCGACGCGACGTCCCGGCCCGAGATCATCCGCCGCATCGACGTCGCCGGTCTCTCTTCGCCGGCGGTCCGGAGGACGCAGTCGTCGTGCTGCACCGCATCACCTACCTGCTCTCGTCGCTGCCGCTGTTCTGGATCTCGTGGCGGTTGTTCGAGCTCTGGATCCGTCCCGAGGCAGTGCCCGACGCGGAGAGCTGGATCCGCTTCGGGGTCGCTCTGCTGCTGCTCGAGTTCGTGCTGCTGCACTCCGGGGTCTTCGTGGTCTTCGGCTTTGCGGCCGCCTCGACGCTGCTGCAGAAGATCGGCGTCGGCGTCGGGCTCACCCTCTTCTACGGTCTCTTCGTCATCGGCTTCGCGCTGGGGACGGAGAGTCGGGCAGTGCTCGAGATCTACGGCCTCGTGATGGTCGGCCGCTTCGCCACCCTGGTGGTCGATCGCGAGAAGGGAACCGCTGCGATCCTCGGGCGCTCGGTGCTCGGAGTGCTCTTCTACATCCCGCTGATGTTCCTGACGGTGCTCTTTCCGATCCCCAGGCTCGGCATCGTCGGCGACTTCGCGAACGCGGCACGCACGAGTGGTGCGAGCGGGGTCTGGGTCGACGACCCGCACCGGCCGATCGCGGCCGGCGCGCTCTACTTCCTGGCCATGGCCCTGTGCGAGGCCGCCGCGGCCTTCGCCAAGCAGGGTCAGTCGACCGGATCGACCGGATCGACCGGATCGGCAGGATCGACCGGGTCGACAGGACCGACGGGCGTGACCGCGATGTCCGATTGAGGCCTGGACCGCGCCTGTCCGATCGCTTCGCCCACGACACTCAGACCACTCCGAGGAGCCACCGCATGACCCCGACGATCGTCCCCGGCTCACAGCCGACGTCGCCGTCTCGCCGCCACCACCGAGGCCCCCTCCTCGCCGTTCTCGCGGTCCTCTCGACGATGCTCGTCGCCTGCGCCGAGCGCCCGCAGGGGCTTCCGGAGGAGCCGCCGGCCGAGCCGGCGCCGCTGCGGCTCTCGATCCTGCACTGCGGCGAGCTGGTGCTCGCCGACCCGGCGCCCTTCAACATCACGACGGAAGAGGCGGGCCGCCTCGACATGGTGGTTCCCTGCTACCTGATCGAGCATCCCGACGGCACGCTGCTCTGGGACCTCGGTCTGCCCTTCGGCGTGCAGACCGGCGAGTACAAGATGCAGGGTGCCGAGCTGCGGCTCGAGCGCACGGTCGAAGAGCAGCTCGCCGAGCGCGGGCTCACACCCGCCGACATCGACTACGTCGCCATGTCGCACCTGCACTTCGACCACTGCGGCCAGGCCAACGCATTCGCTGGCTCTCACCACCTGATCCAGCGCGCCGAGCACTCCGCCGGCTTCGGCGAGGACGGCGCGGCGGTCGCCTTCTTCGAGCGCCAGCACTACGAGGCTCTCGCCGACTCCGAGACCACTCTGCTCGACGGACGGCACGACGTCTTCGGCGACGGACGGGTGGTCATCCACCCGGCGCCGGGGCACACGCCGGGCCACCAGGTCCTCTTCGTCGATCTCGAGGAGACCGGCCCGGTGGTGCTCTCGGGCGACCTCTACCATTTCGCCGCCAACCGTGAGCTGCAACGGGCCCCCGTCTTCAACTTCGATCAGGAGCAGACCATCGCCTCGATGCAGGCGGTCGAGCAGCTCCTCGCCGACACCGGCGCCGAGCTCTGGATCCAACACGACGCGGGGCAGGCCGAGGAGCGGAGATGGTTCCCCGACAGCTACCGTTGATGACATCGGCGGCCCACCGCTTCCGGATCTGGTGAGCGTCGGGCTCTCGACCGGTCGGTGAGCGCGCGAGCTCTGCGGCGGGACGAGACCATTCCGGGTGGCGACCCGGCGGGTGCGGGCTGGGCCGGCCGGGTGCCCCGGGGCGGTCCGGCGTCGCCCGAGATCGCCGGACACTCGTCGGCGGGTGAAAGGTCTGGCGCGGCCTGAGGACTACCGAGGTGATGCGGCTCGCGCCGGGCGGCGCGCCGATCCGCTCGCGAGCCGCGAGCTCCTCGCCGCGAGAGCGGCGCTCCAACGGAACACCAAGCGGACTGGCGAAACACGCCAGCGGAAGGAGAGTCCTCCCATGTTCGATCGACAGCTCACCGACCTCCTACAGCGGCCCGGCGCACGGCACTGGCTGGTACGACTGGCTCGTGCAGTCGTCGAGGCGTGGATCGTGGCGCTGGTCTTCGCGGCGCTGGCGTTCGCCGGCGCCTTCGGCGGCGGCCGGGTGCACGCGCAGGACGAATCGACCCTCGGATCCGCACTGCTGGGCCCGGGTCCCCTGCTGCTGCGTGGCGCGACGGTGATCGACGGCGTGGAGCGTGGCGACGGCTCGGGCTGGTCACCGCGTCCGGCCGATCTGCTGATCGAGGACGGCCGGATCGCCGTCGTCGCGACTCCGGGCGAGATCACCGCTCCGGAGGGGACACGCAGCCTCGACCTGACTGGCCGGTTCGTGGTCCCGGGCTTCGTCGACAGCCACGCCCACGTGGCGCTCGGCCCGGTCCGCGTCGAGCAGCAGGAGGGCGGCATTCCGACAATGACGATGCAGGTCGACGCCGAGGTCGGTCCACGGTCCCTGCGCTCGCTGCTCGCCTCCGGGGTGACCTCGGCGCGCGATCCAGGGGGCTCGACGGCGCGCAACATCGCCCTGCGCGAGGCGGTCGCCACGGGGGCGGTACCCGGCCCCGTGCTGACCGTCGCCGGTGAGGTCATCGACACGACGGCGTTCGACGGCCTCACCGTGCAGGTGACCTCGCTCGAGGCCGTGCGCGCCGAGGTGCGGCGTCAGGCGGAGCTCGGCGTCGACCTGATCAAGCTGTACGCCGGCCTGGCGCCGGAGATGCTGCGCGCCGGCGTCGACGAGGCGTCGCGTCATGGGCTGCCGGCGGTCGCTCACCTGTTGATGAGCACCTGGCGCGAGGGCGCTGAGGCGGGGCTGCACTCGATCCTGCACGCCGTTCCCGGCTCGCCGAAGATGCTGCCCGCCGAGCAGCGCGCCGCCTACATGAAGGATCTGCACTCCACCCTGTTCCTGCTCACCTGGTTCGAGTTCGTCGACTTCGAGTCGCCGGAGATCGCCGCCACGATCGAGGCTCTGGTCCGCCTCGACACCTGGGTCGACCCGACCCTGGTGGTGTTCGAGGCGGCGGCCTTCGGCGATCGCCCCGAGTACACCGTCGATCGTCCCGAGCTGGCACTGGCTGCCGAATCCCTGGTCGAGAACTGGAGGACCTCCTTCCGCTTCGATCAGGGATGGGACGAGGACGCCTACCGGCGCGCGCAGGCGGCCTGGCCGCGAGCGCTGGAGTGGGTGCGGCGACTGCACGAGGCGGGTGTGCGACTCACCGCCGGGACCGACGCCAACAATCCCTGGACCGTTCCCGGGCCGAGCTTCCACCGCGAGCTCGAGCTGCTCGTCGAGGCAGGGATCCCGACGGTCGACGTGCTGCGCATCGCCACCCGGAATGGTGCCGAGGCACTGGGCCGGCTCGCCGAGACCGGGACCCTCGAGGCGGGCAAGCGTGCCGATCTGGTGGTGCTGCGCTCCTCGCCACTCGAGCGGATCTCGGCGACCCGCGAGATCGAGCTGGTGGTGCAGGGCGGTCGCTTATGGTGTCCCAGCGACCTGGTAGCCGCGGTGCCGGTCGGCGCGCAGTCGGCTGCGGCCTCGCGGTTCTGTGGGGGGCCGGGCTCGCGGACGGCGTCGCCCTGAGCCAGGCGTCAGGGCGTCAGGACGACGACCGTGTGTGACCGTGGCGCACGACGTGAGTGGAGCATCGACCAGGGAACGGCTGTTCGGCGAGCTGATCGCCTCGGAGGAGGCGTCGCTGCGCCGTATGCTGCGCTCGTACGAACGCGATCCGGGTCTCTGTGAAGAGCTCTACCAGGAGGTGTGTCTCGCCGTCTGGAGGGCGCTGCCGCGCTACCGCGGCGACGCGTCGCCGCGCACCTTCGCCTACCGCATCGCCCACAACCGAGCCGTTTCTCACGTCGTCGGGCAGCGGCGCCGGGCAGCGGTTTCGCAGCCCTGGGAGCAGGTCGACACGGCGCCGGCGGCGACCGGTCGAGGGCCGCACGGAGAGCTTCTCGGCAAGGAGCGACGACGGACGATCGAGCGTGCCGTGGCCGAGCTGCCCCTCGGTTTGAAGCAGGCGGTGCTGTTGCGACTGGAGGGCCTGAGCCACGCCGAGATCGCCGAGGTGCTCGGCATCTCGGAGAACGCCTCGGCGATCCGGTTGAGTCGTGCCGCGAGCCGGATGAGATCGCTGATGGATGCAGGGACCACAGGGCGCGGTCAGACGACAGGCGCCGGGTCCGGGAGTCGACGAGGAGAGCGGTCGTGAGTGAAGGCAGAGAGTGGGCGGGAGAGGCGGAGCTCTGGCGCGAGCTCGGCGCCCTGTGGCGGCAGGGGCCCGACGACGGGACCGCGCCCGAGACCATGGAATCGCCGCCTTCGCGACCCTCCGCCCAAGCTCTCGGTGCGGAGCTGGCACGGCGCGTCCGCCGCCAGATCCTGCGTGCGGTCGCGGTTCAGGTGCTCGAGCTGCTGACCGCCGCGGCGGCCCTGTGGCTGGCCCTGGCGCTGCTGCGGGGCGATGGCGGAGCGATGGAGCGGATCACCGCTCTGGTGATCGTCACGCTGGTCGCCGTCGCGGCGGCGTACGGGGTGTGGAACCGGCGTCACGCGTGGCGGGTGCGGGCACGCACCCCGCATGGGCATCTCGAGGATCTGAGGAGACGCAACCGTGCGCGTCGCGGCTACCTGCGTTTCTCCTACGCGCTGCTGGTCGCCGAGGTGGCGCTGTTCTCGGTGTGGATCCCCCTGCAACGCCCCGACGAGCTGGTCTCCGCCTTCGCCTTCCTGGCGCTCTGGTGCGGCGCCGGCTTCCTCGTGCTGCTGCGGCTGAACGTCGTGGTGCGACGCGAGGCGCAGACCCTGGAGCGGCTGGCGGCGGAGCTCGACGTCCCCGACGACGAGGCGGCGCGCTAGGCCTCGGGCGCGGCGAGCCCCAAGCCACGTCTGCCCGCGCGCCAGATCCGTCGGGCGCCGGGCGGAGACCGTAGGCGATCTCATCGCTCGTTCCTCCACGCCCTCAACGCCTCCGGGGGCAGAGCCTGGGCTCGCCCGCAGCGCAGGCATGCTCGGTCCCGTTCCCGGTACCGGCTTCAGCGCGTCCGCTCGTCGCTCTGGATGCGGCCGTCGCGCATGGTGACGACGCGCCGCGCGTGCTCGGCGATGTCGTCCTCGTGGGTCACCAGCACCACCGTGTTGCCGGCCCGGTTGAGCTCGTCGAAGAGCTCCATGATCTCCGCCGAGGTGGCGCTGTCGAGGTTGCCGGTGGGCTCGTCGGCGAGCAGGATCGAGGGTTGGTTGACCAGCGCGCGTGCGATCGCCACACGCTGACGCTGGCCGCCGGAGAGCTCGTTCGAACGGTGGCTGCGGCGATCCGCCAGGCCGACCCGCTCGAGGGCACGCGCGGCGAGCTCGCGGCGCTCGCCGCGCGACAGGCCGCTGTAGACCAGCGGCAGCTCGACGTTGTCGAGCGCGGTGGTGCGCGCCAGCAGATTGAAGGTCTGGAAGACGAAGCCGATCTGCTCGTTGCGGATGGTGGCCAGCTCGTCGTCGTCGAGCTCCTGCACCGCGACACCACCCAGCGAGTAGCTGCCCGAGGTCGGCGTGTCGAGGCAGCCGAGCAGGTTCATCAGCGTCGACTTGCCGCTGCCCGAGGCGCCCATGATGGCGACGTACTCGCCGTGCTCGACATCGAGGTCGACGCCGTCGAGGGCGCGGACCTCCTCGCTTCCGACCTGGTAGATCTTGTGCAGATCGCGCACCTGGATCAGCGGCACGGGCGCGGACTGCGGGGCGGAGGGATCGACGGGAGCTGAGGTCATGATCTGGCCCGGGAATCGCAGGCGCTGCGTCTGCAGCCTGACGGCGCCAGGTGGTCGAGCGGCGCGGGTGGCGTGAAGAGCCCGCCGAGGACCGCTCGCCGACGGCCACGCGCGGACCGACGTTCCCTTCGTAGTGCCAACACGAATCGGAGACTCGCGCTCACGCGGCCTCGTGACGCAGCGCGTCCACAGGGTCGAGGCGCGAGGCTTGCCGTGCCGGCAGGTAGCCGGCGAGCACTCCGGTGAGGCACGACGAGACGAGGCCGAAGGCGACCGCCCACAGCGGCAGGACGGGGAGGAAACCGGGCAGGACCAGGGTGAGTACGGCGGTGAGCGCGGCGGCGGCGATCAGGCCCGCCGCTCCTCCCAACAGCGACAGCAGGAGAGACTCGACGAGGAACTGCTGCAACACGTCGCGACGGCGAGCACCCACCGACATGCGCAGGCCGATCTCACGGGTGCGCTCGGTCACCGCGATGATCATCACGTTGGCCACGCCGATGCCCCCGATCACCAGGGAGACCGCCGCCAATCCGACCGTCGCGAGGGCGATGCCGGCGCCGACGCGGTCGAAGGTGCCGATGATCTGTTCCGAAGTCGACAGGTTGAAGTCGTTCGCCTCGTCCGGCCCCAGCTTGCGCAGCTGCCGCAGCGCCGCTTCGATCTCGACCTGTGCCTGCTGCAGCCGATCGGGCGCGGCGCGCAGGTAAAGCAGCGTCGCATCGGCCTCGGGGAAGCGGCGTGCCGCGGTGCCGGCGGGGATCGTCAGCACGCTGTCCTGACGGTTCTCGCCGAAGAAGCCACCGCGCCGCGCCGCCAGCACCCCGACCACCGAGTAGGGCTCGCCGAGCAGGAACACCGGCTCGCCGAGCGCCGCCGCGCCGTCGCCGCCGAACAGCGCCGTGGCGAGGCTCGAGCCGAGCACCGCGACGCGCGCCGCCGAGCGGTCTTCGAGCTCGGTGAACGGGCGGCCGTGCGCGAACTGCGCGCCGACGATGTCGAAGTAGGAGGGGGAGGCACCCTCGAGCAGCACCGTGTCCGAGACGGCGGCGCCGGCGCGGACGGTGATCGCCCGGCCGTTGATCACCGCCGGGATCAGGATGTTCGCGGCGCCGGCGACCACCAGGTCGGAGCGGCTGGCGATGATCTCGGCGAAGCCGGGCTCGAGGGCCTCGCGGCGCGCCTCCTCCTCGGAGGCGGGCGAGTAGGGGTCTCCGGAGAGGTGGAAGGCGAAGACGTTCTCGGTCCCCAGCTCGCGAAAGAGCAGGGCGATCTGGTTGCGCACGTTGACCAGCACGGTGGCGACCAGCGACACGGTGACGATGCCGATGACGATGCCGAGCACCGCCAGCAGCGAGCGCCCCGGATTGGCGCGCAGCGCGCCGAGGGCCAGGCGCGTCGAGCTGCGCAGCGATTCGCTTCTGGAGCGTCGCCGCCTCCGGTTCGTAGTGTGGCCGTGCCGGCCGTCGATCTGGTGCTGCGTCTTGCTCATGCGGCGCCACTCACTCACTGCGCAGGGCGTCGACGATGTCGATGCGCGTCGCCCGGCGAGCCGGGAACAGGCCGGCGAGCAGGCCGCTGGCGCAGGCCGCCACCAGGCTCGTGGCGACCGTGGCGCCGCGCAGCTCGAGCTCGAGGCCGCCACCACCCACCGCCGCGACCAGCAGGCGCACCGCCAAGACGCCGGCGAGTCCGCCGAGCAGGGCGATGATCAGCGACTCGGCGAGCACCTCGGCGAGGATCTGCCGGCGCGACGCACCGACAGCGCGGCGCACGCCGATCTCGCGGGTGCGCTGGGTGACCGAGACGAGGATGGTGTTGGTGACCACGAGGACGGCGGCGAGCAGCGCCATGGCGGAGATCGGGCCTGCCGCGGCGCCGACGCGCTGGGTCAGACCGAGCACGAAGCCGCGCGCCGCGTCGGGGGCCAGGATGTCGAAGTCGTCCTCCTCTCCAGGCCCGAGCTGATGCCGCGCCCGCATCGAGATCCGCGCCTGGCTCTCGGCGAGCTCGGTGCTGCCCGGGACCGCGGGGTCGGGAGCGCGGGCGAGGATCTGGATCGTCTCGGGAGCGCCGAAAGCACGCTCGAGCGCGGGCAGCGGGATCCACACGTTGCGATCGAGGGAGCTGCCGGCCACCGTCCCCTGACGTTCCTGCATGCCGATGACCTCGAAGCCGCGGCCGGCGACGCGCAGCGTCCGGCCGAGGGGGTCGACCGCCGGGAAGACCTCGTCGGCGATCAGTGCCCCGATCACCGCCACCTGCCGGGCCTGCTCCTCCTCCTGGCGCGAGAAGAAGCGACCCTGCTCGATCGCCAGATCGCGGATGCGGGGCAGCTCGGCGGTGGCTCCGACCAGCGACGCTCCGTCGTAGCGTCGCGCGCCGGCCGAGACCTGCACCCGGAGATTGACGGTGGCGCCGTAGAGCGCCCGGCCCTCGGCGTTGCGCTCGAGGAAGCGCAGATCGGCGCGGCGGATGTCGGGGTTGCGCTGCAGCCGCCGCTCGAGCTCCTGGCGCGACAGCTGGCCCGGCGCCGCGATCTTCGCCAGCACGAAGGTGTCGCTGCCGAAGGCGCGGGCGGCGTCGGCGCGTGCCGAGCGCTCGACGCCGTCGAGCACGACCTTGACGGTGGCGATGGTCGCCACCGCCGCGGCGATGGCGACGCCGGCGAGCAGGGCACGCAGCGGATGCGAGCGCGCCGCTGCGGCGCCCTGGCGCAGTGCTTCGCCGAGCGACAGCCGCCGCTTGCGCGGCCGCGATCCGGCCGGGCCGCTTGCAGCTGGACGAGCCACCGGCGTCCTCCGTGCTTCGCTCAACGCGCCGCGACCGCGGCACCGTCCTCGAGGTCGCGCAGCACCTGGTACGGGCCGATCACGATCTCGGTGCCGACCTCGATGCCGCGCACCTCGATGTCGAGGCCGCCGATGATGCCCGTCTCCACCGGGGTGAACTGGGCGATCCCGTCTTCCACCACGAACACGCCGCGCTCCTCGTTCCCTCCGCTGCCGCCGGTTCCACCCGGGCCGCCTTCGGACCCGCCGCGCAGCACCACCGCCTGCAGCGGCACGACGACCACGTCACGCTCCTCGCCGACCAGGATCTCGGCGTCGCAGGTCAGACCGGGACGCAGGCCCGGCTCGGGCTCTTCGAGCCGGATCTCGACCCGGAACTCGCGCGCCGCGACGCCGCCCCCGGTCTGCGGCAGGGCGCTCGCGCCGACCTCGGTGACGCGTCCGCGGAAGCGCCGCTCGGGCAGCGCCTCGAGGGTCACCGTCGCCTCCTGGCCGACCTCGACCCGCAGGACGTCGGCTTCGGCGACCAGCACCTCGGCGTTGAGCTCGGCGAGGTCGGAAACGGTCATCAGCACTGTGCCGGGCTGGTTCTGGATGCCGATGACCACCATCTCGCCCTCGCGCACCTGCAGGCGCGAGACCACGCCCGAGATCGGCGCGACGATCGCCGTCTTCTCGACCAGATCGCGCGCCCGATCGGCCTGGGCGCGCGCCTGGGCCACCCGGCGCTGTGCCGCCTCGGCGCCGCTCTCAGCGCGGTTCACCGCGGCGCGCGAAGCAGCCACCTGGGCGGTGCGCGACTCGGCGCTGGCGCGCGCCGCGTCGAGCTCGGAGGCCGCGATCAGCTCCTGGTCGAAGAGCGCCTGCAGGCGTTGACGGTTGGCCACCGCCTCGCGCGCCAGCGCCTCGGCGAGCTCGAGGTCGGCGCGCGCCGAATCGACCAGCTCGCGGGCCGAGCGGGCGTCCGCTTCGAGGGCCCGGATGGCCGCCTCGGCCGCCTCGAGCTCGCTGCGCGCCTGCACCGGGTCGACGCGAGCGAGCAGGTCGCCGCTGCTGACGCTCTGACCCTCGGCGACCGGCAGCTCGACGATCCGCCCCATGACGCTCGAGCCGACGTCGGCGTAGCGCTCGGCGAGCAGCTCGCCGGAGGCGCTGACGTAGGACCGGAAGACGTCGCGCGACTCGGCACGGCCCAGCTCGACGGCGACAGCGTCCGCGCCACGGCGACCGAACAGGAGCGCCATCAGGAGAATGGCTCCGGTGACTGCGGCGATCACGGCGACGCGCCTGCGGGACACGTGCCACCTCCTCATCTGCGAATCCGATGGACCGGGCGGGACCCTCGGCTCTTTCGAAGCGGCAAGGGAGGCGGATGCTAACAACGCCGATCCCCGGAGCAGGCGCCGCCACCGCCGGACGATGTCGACTCCGAGCCCGACCCCGACCCCGCCCTCGACAGGGTGGTCGAGGTCGAGCGTTTCCGGGGCGGGCGGGCGTGGGAGAAGAGCGCCGCCGGTGAGGGAGGCGACTGGATGCGACGCTCTCTCGCCCCTCAGGTGGTCCCAGGTGAAGCCGGTGCCGGGCGGTGTGGGGCGTCGAGGAGGGCCGCCCTCGCCTTTCCGGCGACGGGTGGACGGAGTGAAACTGCCGTTCGCTGCTGGCGTAGGGTCCCAGGGACCGAACCGAGGGCCGATCCGAGATCTGAAGGGACCGCGGAGGAGGACGATGGAAGCACTGCTCCGAGATCTGGTGCTGGCCGTCAGGCAGGTCCGGCGACGGCCGATCTGGTCGCTGACCATCGTGCTCGTGCTGGCGATCGGGATCGGCGGCAACTCGGCGATGTACGCCGGGTTCGAGACCTGGGTGCTGCGGCCCCTGGACCTTCGCGATCCGGAGTCGCTGGTCGACCTGTCGCTACGCCATCCCTCGACCGGGCGCTCCGGGGTCGCTGTCTCGGCGCGCGAGCTCGGCGAGTGGCGGTCCCAGCAGGACGTGTTCGAGGAGCTGGCTGCCTACCAACGGGTCGATCTGAACCTCAGCGACACCGAGGAACCGGCGCGGGTGTTGGCGACCCGGGTCAGCGCCGAGCTCCTGCCGCTGCTCGGAAAGCAGCCGCGGCTCGGGCGCGGCATCGAGGCCCGCGACGACCTCCCGGGCGCCCCGGCCGCAGTGGCCCTGATCTCGGACGATCTGTGGCGCGAGCGCTTCGGCGGCGATCCCGAAGTCCTTGGGCGCATCGTGCGCCTCGATGGCGTGGGGCACGAGGTCGTCGGGGTCATGGAGCCCGGCTTCGCCTTCCCGGAGTGGGCCGATGTCTGGACACCCCTGGGGGCGGACCCGGATGGCGGCAGCCGGGCGGAGCGGACGCTCTCCGTGATCGGCAGGCTGCGGGGCGGCGTGCCGCGAGATGGCGCCGAGGACGCCATGCGGCAGCTGCACCAGCGCCCGCAGCAGGAGCTGGCGGAGAGCGAGCGCGGCTGGACGATCGACGTGCTGCCGCTGCGCCAGGTCTGGGCTCCGAGAGTGATCGAGGTGGCGCTTCTGGCGTCGATGGGGGCGGCGCTCTTCGTGCTGCTGGTGATCTGCGCCAACGTCGGCGGACTGGTGCTGGCGAATGCGACCTCGCGACAGCGCGAGTTCGCCGTGCGCAGCGCACTGGGTGCGGGGCGGGGCCAGTTGGCGCGGCAGACCGTGGCGGAGACCACCGTGCTGGCCGTCTGCGGAGGGCTCGTCGGTCTGCCGATCGCCCGGATCGCCGTCAGCACCATGCTGACCGCGGCGCCGGTCGATCCGCCCTACCTCTTCGCGATGTCGTTCTCGCCCTGGGCCGCCTTCTACACCTTTCTCGTCGCCCTGTTCGCGGGCGCCGTCTGTGGCTGGATGCCCTTCACCCGATGGGCCGACCTGGGGAGCCTGGAAGGCCTCGCGGGCGGGGCTCGCGCCGGTCAGTCGCGCCGCCTCTCGCGGGCGCGCTCGTGGCTGGTGGTCACCGAGCTGGCGCTGTCGACCGCGTTGGTGATCGGTGCCCTGCTGATGGCGAAGAGCTTCCTGCGTCAGCAGGACGAGGTGCGGGGCTTCGCGTCGGATGGCGTGCTGTCGACCGATCTGGCGCTGCGCGGCGCCGAGCTCGAGAGCGAAGACCAGCGCCTGGCTGCAGTCGAGCGCCTGCTGTCCGAGCTCGAATCGGTGCGAGAGCTCGATGCCTTCGGCGTGACCAGCCGGATGATGACCACGCCGGGCGACGACCAGTGGGAGCTGCTGCCGCGAGGCCGTGCCCTCGCAGCGGAGGAAGCCGTCGTCGCTTCGGTGGCGGCTGCCACGAGCGGCTACTTCGAGGCGTTGTCGATACCCCTCGAGCGCGGTCGCGGATTCACTGCCGCCGAGGACGTCGAAGGCGGCGCGTCGGCGCTGGTCAGCGCGTCGCTGGCGGAGCGGCTGTGGCCCGGAGAAGAGGCGTTGGGGCGCGAGTTGCGGCGAACCGGTGACGACCAGCGCTGGTGGAGGGTGGTCGGCGTGGTCGAGGACGTGAGACTGGGTCGCGACATGGTGAGCAACCAGTCCGAGCCGGCCGGACAGCTCTACCTGCCGTGGGCCTCGGTGGCCGGTCCCCGGGTGGTCGTGGCGGTGCGCAGCCCACGCCCCGCTCGCCAGGCGGCGGGCGCCCTGCGCTCGGCGATCGAGCGGGCGTTGCCCACCGTGCCGCCCGGCGAGATGCTCACCCTCGACGAGTCGATCCTGCGAGCCGGCTGGACGACGCGCTTCTTCGGGCTGCAGCTCGCCCAGTACGCAGCTGTCGCCGTGCTCATCGCCGCGGTCGGCCTCTACGGTCTGGTCGCCGACTCCGTGCAGCGACGGAAGCGGGAGCTGGCGACCCGGGCAGCCTTCGGCGCCCGGCGGCAGGATCTGGTCCGCCTGATCCTGCGCGAGGCCGGCCGTCTCGGGGCGATCGGCGTGGCGCTGGGAGTGGTGCTGGCCGCCGCCACCACCCGCTTCGGCGCCTCCATGCTGGTGGGTGTCGGCGCGCGCGACCCGGTGGTCTACGCCGCGGTCGGTCTGGCGCTGCTCGCAGTGACGCTGCTGGCGGCGGGGATCCCAGCCCTGCGGGCGTCGCGCTCCGATCCGGCCGAGGTGCTGCGGGGGGAGTAGCGAGTCGGCGCTTCGGCCCGCGATCCGACCTACGGCACCGACTGGTTCCAGGCCGAGACGTCGCCGCTCTCGAATCCGTCGGCGAACACCTCGTTGCGCACGACGATCGTCACCTCCGCCTCGTTGTTCCACGGCAGCGGATCGGGATCGGCTGTACTCACCGCCACGCTGTGGATGCGCTCGCTCACCGGGCCCGGCTCGGCGATCGTGGTCACGGTGACCGTCTCGCTCTCCCCCTGCATCAGTGCGCCGAGTGGGCAGGTGACGAGACCGGCCTCGTGGGAGCAGCCGCCGACCGACGAGCTGGCTGAGACGTAGGAGAAGTCTTCCGGCAGCCGATGGGTGACGTCGACCAGGGTGGCGGTGGGGCCCCCCAGGTGCTCCACCTCCAGCGCGAAGCGGACCTCCTGGCCTTCCCCGACGAGCTCTCGCGACGGCGTGACGGTGAGCGCGAGATCCGGACCGGGGTCGGCGGCGACGACGTGCGCGGTGACGGTTCGCGCGCTGTCGTCGTAGCTGAGGACGAACGCGATCGGGTAGGGCGTCGCGTTGACCGCTGCATCGAACTCGGTACCGAACCTGCTGCTGCCGAAGCCGAGGAAGGTGAAGCTGTCGCCCGGCTGCGGCTGGAAACCCGGGACCGATCGGATCCACACGGCGCCGCCGAAACTAGCCGAGCCGAACGCTGTGGCGACGTTGAGGTAGTCGGTCTCGCTCTCCGCGAGGTCGATGAACAACCTGCCGCCGCTCTGCTGGTAGCCGCCGTCGACGAGCAGGACGCCGACACCGTCACCGTGCGGATCGAGGCGCCCGTCCGACATGTCGAGGTCGGCCTGGATGCGCGAGTAGCCGAAGTCGTTCGCCCAGGTCGTGTACCGGCCCGTCAGCACCAGGTCCCAACCCGCATTCGTGGTCACCTCGGCGGCGCGGAGGATCCCCGAGCTCACCACGCCCTGTCTGCCGGTGACGACGGAGTCGCCCGAACCGCTGGTCTCCGATTCGATGAGGCCCGAGTTCGACACCGTGTCGGCGATGACGCGGCCGTGGATCTCGCCGACGTTGTCGAGCGCTCCCACGACCGCGATGCCACCGAGCCGGCCGTCGTTGCGCACGTCGACCGGCGCTCCGAACTCGCCGGCGAGCAGGTCGCCGAAGACCTGGTTGTCGAGGTTGGTGAGCAGCGGGGTGGTGCGCACGGCCTCCGCGGCGAGGACGCGCGGGGTGACGAACGGATTGTCTGTCGTGATGATGGTGCCGCCGCCCTCGATCACCGTCGACTCGCTGATCACGACCCGCTCGGAGCCGTTGACCGATCCCCACGAGCTGGGCAGCAGGATGGTGCCCTCGTTGCGCAGCGTGCCACCGTCGATCCTCATCGCGTCGGGTAGAGACGAGACCGGAAAGCGCACCCCGAGTGTGCCGCGGTTGGTGACTCCGGCGAGGGTGCACTCCTCGCACTCGACCGAGCCTTCGAACGCGATTCCCTCGGCGACGGCGTTCTGCAGCAGCAGGGTCGCACCGCCGCTGATCCGCACCGTCGGCGGTGACGCCAGAGGTCCTCGGCGCTCGTCGCAGGCGCGCAGGCTGAAGCCGCCGATCGGATTGGTGTTGATCACAGCTTCACCGTCGGAGGAGAAGAGGTCGATCGCGCCGCAGAGGACCACGCTCGTCGATAGGCGGAGCTGATCCTCGACGGAGCCCTCGAGCACGCCCTCGATGAGGATCTCCGAGATCGAGTCGGCGGTCCAGAACGAGGTGCCGAGGGCGATGCGCAGTCGTTCTCCTTCTGGGACCAGGAGGGAATTGCCGCCCAGGACGGAGATGTCGCCGTCGCCTTCGAGGACGCCATCGCCCAGGAAGCCGGTCCTCTCACATCTCGGTTTCACCTCGGCTTGTTCCATGACCAGCCGGGCACCGGCCTCGATGATGATCGAGCCGCAGAAGTTGAGGGTTCCCGTCAGCTGGAGCACACCCCTCAGTGCCACGTCGGTCAGCTCCGGCGACGAGACACTCGTGCCGGTCATGAACCAGGCGTTGTCGACGACCAGAGAACCTCCGAGGCTGTTGTCGAGGATCGTCGACTCGACGAATGCGGCACCACCGGGTAGTCCCAGAGTCACGGACGAGTTGGCGTCTCCGAGCTCGGCGACGACGTTGCGCAGCTGTCCGCCGCGTACTCCGAGAGCGCCCCCGTCGACGATCAACAGGTCGGCGATCGAGATCACTCCACTGAGCGTTGCCTCCAGACCGTCAGCGATCACCAGCTCGCCGTTGCCGAAGATCTCGCCGGACAACTCCAGCTGCTGCACTCTCTGCCCCGTCGCCACGGCCTCGAGGCGCGCCGCTCCCTCGACGAAGATGGAGATCGGCAGGTCTACCGAGCCGTCGATCTCGAGTGCGGCGTTGCCGGTGACCACCCATTGCCCGGAGCCAGGAGGTCCGGCGGAGTCGATCGTGCCCTGGTCCCTGACGATGACCTGGGCAGCCTGGAACTCGGTGCCCGTGGTGAGCGACAGGTTCGCCTGCAGGTCCCAGGTGCCCGTAGGTCCGGAGAACGACGGCCCGTCGAGCAGAGTGTTGCTGAGCACGAAGACCGTCCCTCCATCGACGATGTCGAGCGCGCCGCCCTCGATCTCCGGCGAACCGGCGGTTCCCGCCTCGAACACCATTTCGCCGCCGGCTGCGAGGTTCAGCTGGGCATTTCGATTGTCGAAGCGAGCTCCGATCTCGAGCCTGGAATTGCCCGAAACGTTCCAGTTCCCTGAGCTCACTACTGGCTGACGCAGCTCGATATCGATGTTCTGCTGCTCGATGAGGCCGGCGTTGGTCAGGAAGCTGTCCACCTGGAGGAAGCCCCGACCGCCGTCCGCCGAGGTCAGGTTCAACGTCTCACCGGGCAGCACGACCAGACGGGTGCCGCTCGCTCCCCCGAGGCGGACGATGCGACTGGCGCCAGTGGAGCTCGCGCGCACCGCACCGCTGCCGGTGTACTCGATCCGGCCGTGGATCTCGAGGTCGCCGCCGCGGATCTCGAGGGCTCCGCCGTTGCACAGTCCGGGGCAGTCCGCGCCGACGCGTCCCTTCAGGCCCAGCGTCTCGCCGCCGTCGATCACCACCGAGCTGGCGAAGCCGATCTGAAGCGTGTCGATCACGATGTCGGTGGAGTCCATCTGCACGGTGCGGTTCGGCGGAATCGAGACGTCGTAGGAGTCGACGGAGGTGTTGTCGGGCACCTCGTTGAGGGTGCCGTCGACCAGCCAGTTCGCTGGATTCGTCCACGGGCCGCTGCCGCCGATCCAGACCGCCTCCTTGATCGCCGCCGCGGCCGGCCCAGCAGCCGGCAGTACGAGGAGGAGGATCAGTGCGAGGAGTCGTGCGCTGGGTCTGGGCATGGTGGACCTCTCGATCGCGGCGGTCGTTCGGGGAGTCGGCTCCGATGGCGGAGGGGCCTTTCCCCGCCAGACGACGAAACCGGCGCGAGTGGCTCACGGCCAGGCGTGGCGAGGCTCAGGCTGATGGCGGACTGCTACGCTGGCGGCATCCCCTGGCTTCGCCTTCTCTTCGGGGTCAATGTCGATGAGCGATCTCGACACCATCGCCCGTCTGGTCCGCGAGCTCGGTGCCACCAGCGGTCCCGGGCGCCGCGAGGTGCTCGACGAGCTGGTGCCGCACGTCTACGAGGAGCTCAAGAGCCTGTCGCGCGTCCGCCGCAAGGGCTGGCGCGGCTTCGACGACCCCGGCACCACCAGCCTGGTGCACGAGGTCTACACCCGCCTCGCGTCGCAGAAGGACCCGCGTTACACCGACAAGGGCCAGCTCTTCGCGGTGGCGTCGAAGGCGATGCGCAGCATCCTGGTCGACAACGCCCGCTGGCACCGGCGCGGCAAGCGCGGCGGCGACGCCGCCCAGGTGCCACTGTCGGACGGCATGCTGGTCTCCGAATCCCGTCCGGAGGAGCTGCTCGGCCTCGATCGTGCGCTCGACGAGCTGGAGGCCAGCAATCCCGAGCTGGTGCGCCTGGTCGAGCTGCGCTGCTTCGGGGGGCTGACCAACGACGAGCTGGCCGAGGCGCTCGGCGTCTCGCTGGCGACGGTGAAGCGGCGCTGGAGCCTGGCGCGGGCGCGGTTGCGCCTGTCTCTCGGGGCGGGAGGCGCCGAGACCGTGCAGGGCTGGGAGACCGAAACGGAGACGGAGACAGCGGAGCCGTCGTGAGTGATCGGGAGAGCGGCGAGCGCCAGGAAGGGCTCGCGGCCTCGCAGCGCGAGGCGCGACTCGAGGAGGAGTTCGGCCGACTCCTGGAGGCGGACGCCGCTGAGCGAGAGCGACGTCTCGTGGAGATCGCGGAGCGCGACCGCGACCTCGCCGACGAGCTGCGGCGCCTGCTGGGCGTCCACGAGGCTCCCGATCCGCTGCTAGACGGTCTCGCCGGACAGGTCGAGCGCTCGGCCGCGCTAGAGCTCGAGCGGGCCGCGGGCCTGCGGCTGCAGATCGGCCCCTATCGGCTGCAGGAGGTGATCGGTCGCGGCGGTATGGGCGTCGTCTACCGCGCCAGCCGGGTCGAGGGCGGCTTCGAGCAGCAGGTGGCGCTGAAGCTGCTGCACCTCGACATGGACTCCCCCGAGCTGCGCTCCCGCTTCGCCCGTGAGCAGCAGCTTCTGGCGAGGCTCGACCATCGCGGCATCGCCCGGCTGCTCGATGCCGGCGTCACCGCCGAGGACCGGCCCTACATCGTCATGCAGCTGGTCGAGGACGGGCTCCCGATCGACCGGTACTGCATCGAGAACGAGCTCACGGTGCGCCAGATCGTCGAGCTGATGGTCGAGGTGAGCGCTGCGGTCGCCTACCTGCACCGTCATCTCGTGGTGCACCGTGACCTCAAGCCGAGCAACGTCCTGGTCGACGCCGAGGGACGGGTGTGGCTGCTCGACTTCGGTATCGCCAAGCTGCTCGGCGACGAGGGCGACGCGAATCCGCGAACGCTTACCGTGCAGCGCGTGATGACGCCCGAGTACGCGGCGCCGGAACAGCGGCGCGGTGAGGGGGTGAGCACCGCGACCGACGTCTACGCGCTCGGCGTCGTCCTCCACCAGCTGCTCACGGGCATCCGGCCCGAAGGCGGTACGGACTGGGGCGATCGAGCTTCGGACACTCCGAGCCGCAAGCCGCCGAGCGTGGTGCGCGAAGCGCGGCTCGCGGGGACAGGAGCGGCCGGCCTTCCCGTCGGGAGCCTGCCGCGAGATCTCGACCTGATCGTGCTCGAGGCGCTGCGGCCTGAGCCCGAGCTGCGCTATGCGTCTGCGCAGGACCTGCGACGCGATCTCGAGGCCTTTCTGGCGGGACGGGCGATCCAGGCGGCGCCCGACTCGTGGCGCTACCGCACCTCGACATGGTTCAGGCGGCACTGGCGTAGTGCCGCGGCGGCCGCGCTGGTGGCGCTGCTGCTGGGGCTGGCCGGGTTGCGCGAGGTAGTGCTGCGACGCACCGCCGAGGCGGAGCGCGAGCGCGCCAGCGCGGAAGCCGCCAAGGCGACCGCCGTGTCGACCTTCCTGGCCGACCTCCTCGAGTCCGCCGACCCGGCGCGCGCGCTCGGCCGGGATCTGAAGGTCTTGGACGTCCTGGCCGAGGCCTCGAGGCGCCTGAACGAGGATCGCCGGCTGCGGCAGCAACCGCTGGTCGAAGCCACGCTTCGTCAGACCGTCGGCGTCACCCTCACCGCCCTGGACCAGGCCGACGCCGGCCTGCCCCATCTCGAGCGGGCGATCGAGCTACGCCGCAATCACGGTGCTTCCGAGCTCGAGGTCCTCGAGGCGCTGCGAGCGCTGGGCGAGGGTCACTATGCGCTCGCCGCACCGGAGCGCGCCGAGCAGCTGTTCCGCGAGGTGGCCGAAGGCCGGGCGCGTCTGCTCGGCGAGGACCACCCCGAGACCCTGGAGGCGCGCTCCGACCTCGCCGCGGCGCTGTGGCAGCAGGAGCGATACGAAGAGGTCGAAGCGATCGATCGGCGACTTCTCGACCGACACCGCCGGGTGCTCGGAGCCGACCATCCGGGCACCGTCGACGCCATGAACGGCCTTGCCGCGACCCTGTTCACCACCGGATTCATCGCCGAGGCGGCGGAGCTGTTCGCCGACGCCTATCGGGCGCAGCGCCGCAACCGAGGAGCCGAGCACCCCTCGACCCTGATGCTGGGCAACAACCTCGGCTCGGCGTGGCTCGAGATCGGTCGCTACCGGGATGCCGACGAAGTGCTCACCGAGGTACTCGAGCTGCGTCGTCGAGTGCACGGCGGGGAGAACGTGCACGTCGCGATGACACTGCACAACCTGGGGCTCGTGCGCGCCCAGCTCGGCGAGGAGGACGACGCGCTCGCGCTGCTCGAGGAGTCGGCTCGGATGCGTCGTGACCAGGGCGACACGGTGAGGCGCCGCGTCGAGACTCTGCTCGAGCTGGTCGATCTCCGGTGCCGCAGGGGCGAGCTCGATGCGTCCGAGAGGCTCCTCGTCGAGATCGACCGCGAGCTCGCGGGGCTCGAAGAAGTTCCGCAGGACCTGACCTTCGCCCACGAAGCAGCCGGGGCTGAGCTCGCGCTGCGGCGCGGACGGCTCGCCGAGGCGCAGCGCCGTCTCGACCTGCTGGCCGCTTCGGGCGCCGAGACCCGCCCGGTGGACCGGCGGCTGCGGCTGGTGGTGCTCGAGAGCCGGCTGCACGCCGCTCGAGGTGGCCACCACCAGGCAGTGGAATCTGCGGCCGCCGCGTCGTCACTAGCGACGCAGGAGTTCGGTGCCGAGCATCCGGTGACCGTCGAGTGCCGGCTCGAAGAGGCGCGCCGGCTGCTCGACGCCGGGCGGCGCGGCGAGGCCGCCGAGCTGGCCCGGCGGCTGCTGCCGATCGCCCTGCCTCGTCACGGCGAGGCACACCCCCGCACCGTCGAGCTGCGGCGACTGGCCGGCGAGGGGGACGATGCGGACGACATCGGCGGCCGCAACTGCGGGTGATGCCGCTGACGGCGCCCTCGCCGCGCCGCGCTTCTCACGGTGCCGAAAGGTCTACGGCATCGGCAGCGTGACGCCGGCGAACAGCGGGTGGGCGAAGTAGAGCGCCAGGTAGGCGCCCACCGCGACCAGGGCGACGCGCACGTCCGCCGACCGGGGACGCGGATCCGGCTTCCGCCAGTCGCCGTCGCGGCGGTTGATCAGGAAGATCGAGAGCAGGGCCCAGAGCCCGAGGCCGCCGAACAGGATCAGCGAGCGCTGGTCGCCGTTGGCCAGCAGGTGGCCGCCGCTCCACACCGCGAGTCCAGAGAGCTGGGGGTGGCGGAGGACGCGCTTGGCGTTGGTCGGCAGTGCCGAGACGACGAAGAGCCCCACGGCGACGAACAGCGCCAACTGCGTCGCGTGAACGCCCCAGGACGGCGGCGCGTAGACCGGCACCGGAGTCGTCGCCCGCCAGCCGAGCACCATCATCACCAGCGACGCCACCACCACCAGCGAGAAGCTGCCCTTGTAGGCCGGCTCGCCGACCCGGGTGAGCAGCCGGCGCCGGGTGCCCGCGGTGGCGACGGGGAAGAGGTGCGCGAGGCTCCAGAGCGCGACGCCTAGGATCAGCAGGATCACGGTCCTTCTCCGGTCGTTTGGGTGGTTGCAGGAGCAGCTCGGATCGTAGCTGCAAACGGCTGGCTCGGCTGGCTCCGAACCTCGGCTTCGCGGCCGGCGCGCTCGGCGCACCGACCTCCGGGCCGGCCTCGGCGCTGCCGCCCGCCGGGTGCTCTCCAGGGCGGCGCGTCACGCGGCGCTCTCGGCCGGACGACTCGCTCAGGGAGCCTCGACCTCGACGCCGCCTCGCCCCGCGCTACGCTCTCGTATCACCCAGAGCTCGCATCGAATCGGGAGAGGAAGACGCACGATGCAGACGAACAGGACCGAGAGCCCGGAACTTCGCAGGTCGGCGCTTGGCGCCTCTGCCCTCGCTGCGACGCTCGCTCTCGCGATGCACCCCAGCGGCGCTCAGGAGCTCGACCGCGGCGCCATGATCGAGAGCGCCCGAGAGCGCATCGCCGAGGCCGGCCTCGTGGTGCACGAAGACCTCCGCTACGCCGAGATCGAGGGCGTCGAGCCGGAGCGCCTGTCGCTCGACGTCTACACGCTCGAGGGTCGCGAAGAAGCCCCGGTGGTGCTCTTCGTGCACGGCGGCGGCTGGCAGCGCGGCGACAAGAAAGCGGTGCTGAACAAGCCGCTGGCGCTGGTGCCGGCCGGATACGTCGTGGTGTCGACCAACACCCGCATGCGCCCCGAGGTGACGGTGCGCGAGATGGCCAGCGACGTGGCGCGCGCCGTCGCCTGGGTGCACCGGGAGATCGCGCGCTTCGGCGGCGACGGCGAGCGCATCGTGCTGATGGGTCACTCGGCGGGAGCCCACCTGGTCTCGGTGGTGGGCACCAACCGTCGCCTGCTCGAGGAGCAGGGTGTCTCGACCGAGCTGCTGCGCGGCGTGGTGCCGCTCGACACCGGTCCCTACGACGTGGCGCTGCAGGTCGAGCGCTCGCGCGGACAGTACGGCGAGTTGATGGCCGCCGTCTTCGGCGACGACCCGGCGAGCTGGCCCGAGGTCTCGCCGCGCCTACTCATCGGCGACGGCTCGGGCCTGCCGCCCTTCCTGGTCTTCCACCACGAGGGACGCTGGGACGTCGGCGAGCAGGCGGGGCCGTTCGTCGAGGCGCTGCGCGCCGCCGGTGTCGAGGCCGATCTGGTCGAGGCGAAGGGACGCAGCCACGTCTCGCTGAGCACCGAGATGGGGCTGCCCGACGACGAGCCGACGCGCGTGCTGCTCGACTTCCTCGCCCGCCACGCGCCGGCGGAGGCAAGGCGCTGAGCCCCGGCGGTCGCGGAGGGCGCCCTCCCCTGCCACAGCGCCTGTCCCGCGGCGGAGGCGCCCGGAGCCGGCCGGGTCGGTCCTCGAGGTCTCCGCGCCGAGTACGGTCGGGGGCCGCGCGGTGCTGAGGGTCCGCTACCGCAAGGTGGTGCCGTATCCGGTCGCGGTGGTGCTGTCGCAGTACTACGACTACGAGCACATCGAGCACGTGCACCCGGAGAGTCTCGGGCGCTACGTGCTGCTCGAGCAGGGTGAGCGGCGCAACGTCTACGAGCAGCTGTGGCCGCCGGGCCTGCTGCAGAGCCTCGGCATGCCGACGGCGCGCAGCGTCGTCCAGCACACCTACGAGCCGCCACGCACCATGCGCTTCCGCTTCCTGTGCGGCCGGCACCGCGGGACCGAGGTCGTCACGGTGCTCGAGGAGCACCCCGAGGGCTGCCTGGTGGACGAGACCTATGGTGTGCCCGGCCTGCCCGACTGGAGCCTGCTGCGCCGGCTCGCCCTGCCGCCCATCCGTCGCCGCGTCAACGCGATCTGGGCCGAAGACATCGGCGTCGACGTCTGTCACGGCGGCTGGCCCGGCGTGCCGGAGCGCAGCGCCGAGGCCGAGGCCCCCTGCGCCGGCTCGTCTCGGTCGGGCGAAGGAGCGGAGGTGTGGATCGACGTGGCAGCGGCGAACGATCTAGTCGAGGAGCGGCCGCTGCTGGCACGACTGGTCGTTCCGGGCGCCGGGCCGGACGCCGAGGCGGTACCGGGGGATGTCGTGCTGGTGCGGGCCTCAGGCCGGCTGTTCGCCGTCGAAGCCAGGTGCCCGCACAGCGGCGGCCCGCTCGAGCTGGGTCGGTGCCGTGACGGTCGCGAGATCGTCTGCCCCTGGCACGGCGCCCGTTTCGCTCTCGCGACCGGGGAGCCGATCAGCGGGCCGGCGCTACGAGCTCTCTCTCGCTTCAGGGTTCGGGAGAGGGCCGGGAGGATCGAGGTCGCGGTGAATGAGCCGAGCGCGACGTAAGGGCCCTTTGATCGTTCGAACTGATTCTTCGTCGCGATTCTGCTGCAGACTTCAGTTGGTGAATGGGGCGGCTGTGCGCCTGGTCAGCTCGGCGCCGAGGGCGTCGAGCTCGAGCTGGCCACTCGGCACTTCCCGCTCGATCAGGTGGAGGAAGGCCAGGAAGCGGCTCGCAAGCTCTGGATCGAACTGGGTTCCGGCACCCTCGCGGATGAGGTCGGCGGCGGCGAAGAAGTTGTAGGCACCGCGGTAGGGCCGCGACGAAGTCAACGCGTCGAAGACGTCCACCAGCGAAATGATCCGCGCCAGGAGGTCGATCTCGTCGCCCCGTCGTCCGTGCGGGTAGCCGTTGCCGTTCCACCACTCGTGGTGCTCCAGCGTGATCAGCAGCACCGGCTCGAAGCCGGGGATCGGCTGCAGGATCTGGTGGCCGATCTCGGGGTGCTTCTCGACCTGTCTCCGTTCCCCGGGCGTCAGGGCCCCCTTCTTGTCGAGGATGCTGCGGTCGAGGGCGATCTTGCCGATGTCGTGCACCAGGCCGCCCTCACGCAGGGTGTCGATCTGCGACGGGCGCAGCTCGAGGAAGGTGCCGAACTGCTGGGCCATCTCCGAGACGCGGTCCGAGTGGCCCCGCGTCCACGGCGAGGCGGCGTCGATGGCGCGCGCCAGCGCACCGATTGCCCCCGAGTAGAAGCGCGCCAGCTCGCTGGCGCGCGTCAGGTTGGCGAGCGCGAGCTCGAGCTGCCGCGCCAGGCTGCGACCCAGCTTGCCACGATCCGTCAGCGCGGGCTCGTGCTTCGGCCAGTCGGCGAAGAGCATCGCCCGCACCTGGCCCTCGATGCGCACCAGGAATCTCTGCCGCTCCATCCCCGCCTCGAGCAGCGGGTCGAGGGCGGTGGTCGTCGTCGATGGCTCGCCTGCGGAGAGCGCGTCGAGGATCTCAGTCAGTTGCGACGAAGCCATCTCGTGCTGTTTCGCGCGCCCCAGGTCGTCGATCGACACGATCTTCGCCTGTTCTCCCGCGGTGCGCTCGGGGAAGAGCAGACAGACCACCGAGGCGCAGCGGAGCACTCTCGGGGCTCCCTTGAGCACCGTCTCGACGATGTCTTCCTCGCGGGTCTTGTGCTGCATCTGCTCGCCGACGTCGTCGAGCAGCTGCAGCGAGTGGTCGCGCTGGCTCAGCGAGCGCGAGAGTCGCTCGAGCGTCTGGTAGAGCTGCCGGTACTCGGCATAGAGCTGCGGTCGCTGCACCTCGTCGACGCTCTCGCCGCGCACCAGTCTCTCCGACTGGCTCTCGATTTCGGCCAGGGGCCGCAGGGACCTCCGGATCAGCGGGATGACGTAGAGCAGGGTGGCGAGCAGGGCGGCGACGAGAAGCAGGAAGGAGCGACGGATGAAGGTGCGGGCGGAGCCTTCGCTCGGAGTCTCGGTGAGGACCAGCGTCAGGCTCTGATTGCCGAGGCCGCGCAAGGGGCGCTGGACCACCGCGGTGGCGTGACTGGTCTGGCGCAGCCGGTCGAGGAAGGGCTGCAGAGAGTTGGTCGCGCCACCCTCGTCATCCGCTCCCGCCTCTCCCGTCGCCCGGCTCACCGCTCCAGGGGAGCGGTAGCGCAGGACACCGTTGGCGTCGAAGACGTGGAGCGACATCTCGGGTCTCAGCGTCGAGGTTCTGAGGGAGCCCCAGAGGATCCCGTCCCAGTCGATGTTCCGCAGGTCCGAGGTCGCCGGCTCGATCTGCTCCAGGCGCTCGCTGGCCTGGTACGCGTAGAGCTTGGCGAGCTCGTTGAGCAGCAGCTGCCTCGAGTCACGCTCCACCTGACGCGCCCGCAGCAGCAGCAGGCCGCCGACGACGAGGAGGGGGATCGCCGCGGCGACCGCGAAGAGGCGCACGAGATCCCAGTTGAGGGACCGCGGTCCCGTACTCCTCTTCCGCTTCCTCTTCCGCACAGCGGCTTCAGAAGTCACGCGCGCGACCAAAGAAGAGACCGTCGGCGGCGCGCACGATGTCGTCGCGGCTGGGCCGGGCATTCAGCGGCGGACGGTATTCGCCGTTGGGGCCCGGGCTGAACAGGTCGTACTCGCTGTTCAGCGGCACCAGGAAGCGGTCCTTGCGCGCCCGGCCGCGCCACCCGGCTCCGCGGTGCACCTGGTAGACGTAGTCGTGGCCCCAGGGGTCGCGCATGCCGCCGAGATCGACATCGTCGAGGGAGTCGGGCCAGGTCTCGTTGCGGTCGTGGTAGCGGCGCAGCTCGAAGTCGATGCGTCTCAGGTCGGCGATCGAACGCGTCACCTTCATGTCCTGGATCGAGCGCAGCATCTCGGGCACGACGAGGGTCAGCAGGATGCCGAGGAGGGCGACCGCGATCAACAGCTCGATCACGGTGTAGGCCGCGTCGCGGCGGGTGGGGCAGGCGCTCATCTCGCCGCCTCGACTTCCCAGACCGAGGCTGGGTGGTTGGCGAGCCGCAACCTGCCCTCGGCATCGAGGGTCACCAGCAACGCGCCGGGTTCCTCTTCGTAGCCGTACACGATCCTGAAGGTGGGGTAGGCACCGTCTCCCTCCACGCGGTGGATCGCCAGCAGCGGTCCGCTGTCGAGCGCCTCCTCGGCCGAAGAGATCTCCACCCGTTCGCGCCCGAGCACCAGTCGGCTGCCGGCATGGGGCCCGTCGGCAGCGACCCATTCACCGTACAGCCTCGCCGGGACCTCCTCGCGCACGTCGACAGGCTCCCGGTGGCGCAGCCAGACGGCGGCGCCCGCGAGGACACAGAGCGCGGTGAGCAGGGCGAGGACACGCACGGCGAAGTCCCCAGGGAAGAGAAGCGAGCCCGGTGGGCGGGATCGCGAGAGGGGAGGGCCCGGGCGCGGATGCGCCCCGACCGACCGGTCTTTCCGGCCCATCGGACAGCGTAGCGGATAATTCGCGATGCTGCATCCACCTGCTGCGTATCCCCCCTGCGAACCCCGGCGCTGACTTCGGCCGGGACGCTCGGAGCTGGAGGTCCGCCGCCGCGGCGAGTCGAGCCTGGAGAATCCCCTCCGGACGACGAGTTGACCCGCTGGGCGATGCCGCGGCCGATCTGCGCCGACGCTCGGCGGATCCGGCCCCGTCGGGTCGCGATCTTGGATAGCGTCGGCCCATGGCGGTGGCGGATCCTCATCGGTGTGTCGTCCGGTACGTGCGCACCGCGGCTGCGTCCGCCGGCGGCCTGCTGCTCGCGTGCGCTGCCGTCGCCGCGCCGGTTCCCAGCGGCGCTCCCTCGACGACGCCTGCAACGGCTCCTGGCGACGACCACGGACCGAGCCTCGGCACGCTGATCGAGCGGCTCTCCGAGAGCGGTGCCTACTTCGACACCGACAACCTGATCTCGAACGAGCGCTCCTTCGTGCGGGTGGTGGACGATCTGCGTCCGGCTGGCGGCGTCTACCTCGGTGTCGGGCCGGAGCAGAACTTCAACTACATCGCCCGCCGCCGTCCCGAATGGGCGTTCATCGTCGACATACGCCGCGACAACATGGTGCAGCTGCTGCTGCTCGTGGCGATCCTGGTCGAGGCCGAGACACCGGAGCAGTACCTGCGGCTGCTGCTGTCGCTGCCACCGGGAGAAGGGCACGCCGATGTCGCCGGCGGCGGCCCGGTGGACCCGATCGGCCGCATCGACGCGGTGGCGCCGCGACGCGACCTGCTGGAGCGGCACCTCGCCGGCTTCGAGGCGCGCATCGCTGGCTGGGGCGTGCGGCTCGGGGAGGACGACCGGCGGCACCTCCGGCTGGTGCTCGAGCAGTTCCAGGAACAGCGGCTCGACCTGCGTTTCCGCAGTCACGGTCGCGGCTTCGCCGGCCGCTACCCGACCTATCGTGAGCTCCTCACCGCGAAGACGCCGAGCGGCGAGCCGGCATCCTTCCTGATGCGCCCCGAGGACTACCGCTTCGTGCGGGAGCTGGCGCTCACCGGCCGGCTGGTGCCGATCGTCGGGGACTTCTCCGGACCGCGCGCACTGCGGAGCCTCGGCGACTTCGTGCGCTCACGAGAGCTCGAGGTGACCACCTTCTACACCTCCAACGTCGAGTACTACCTGATCCCCACCGGCCGTTTCGCCGCCTTCGCCGCCAACGTCGCCAGCCTGCCGCTCGATCCCGACGGCCTCTTCGTGCGCGCCTGCTTCGACTACGGCCGCTCGCATCCTCTGCTGCTTCCCGGCCATCGCAGCGTCACGGTGCTGCAGCGATTCGCCGACTTCCGTGAACTGGTGCTGCGCAAGCCGACGCTCAGCGACTGGGAGCTGTGCACGGAGCGGCTGTGGACCGCAGAGCACTGATCCCGGAGACGTTGCAGCGGCCGGGGCGGAGCGGGCCCTGCGGTATCGCTCCTCAGGGCGAAGTCTCGGCTGGCCGGGGCAGTCGCGCGGCGATCAGCCGCGTCGCGTCGCGCAGGTAGAGCGTCTCCCGCCACAGCGCCGGCACGGTCCACGCCCCCTCGCCGAGCAGTCGTCTCCTCGCCAGCACCTCCGCGGCGTCCGGGCCGGGATCGAGCAGGTGCAGGGTGCCGAGCTCGTCGAGCGCCAGGGCCAGCGGCCCGGTGCGCAGCAGGGTGGCCTTCGGCATCCGGCGGCGCCAGCGGATCGCGCCGGAGTCGAGCTCCACCGCGACCAGGAAGCCCGGGCTGCCGAGGTGCGAGGCGATCAGCAGCTCGTCGGTCACCACGCCGTTGCCGTGCTCGACCTTGAGCCGGCGCTGCGTCCACGCCGGCTCGGGCTCCGGCGTGCCGGAGCCAGGCGGGAAGACGAATGCCTGTGTGCCGGTCGAGTCGAAACGGTGTGAGAGCACCAGCATGCGGCGGCCGCGGTGCCAGAGCGGGGTGAACGAGACGTTGTCGGCCGCGTCGGTGCGCAGCTCTCGCCTCCACAGCGTGCCACCGTCCTCCGGCCGGAGGCCGACGAGCTCGTTCATGCCGTGGAAGACCGCCTGTTCCTGTCCGTCGACCGTGATCAGGATCGGCGAGGCGTGGCTGGAGGGGAAGGGTTCGGACTGCCAGACGGTGCGACCGCTCGCCTGCTCGAGGGCGATGGCGCCTGGCGCGCCGCGGCCGAGAGCGGGAAGCAGGATGCGGTCGCGCCACACCGCCGGGCTGGCGGCGTAGCCCGACTGCGGTAGCGCGAGGTCGTGCTCGGCGATCAGATCGCGAGTCCAGAGGAGCGCTCCCGACCCGGCGGAGAAGGCTCGTGCCACCGCGTCGATGCCGACCACGAAGAGGCGATCTCCGACCAGGGCCGGCGTCGAGTGGGGCCCGTCGTACCGGGAGAGGTGGGCGGTGTAGCGGGAGACACGCTGCTGCCGCCAGAGGGTGGCGCCGGTGATCCGATCGAACGCCTCGACGACGTCGCTGCCCTGACTGCCGTGGTGCAGGTAGACGAGATCGGCGCCGATCACCGGGCTGGAGTGACCGCCGCCGACGACTCGCTCCCACAGCACCGCTGGCTCGCGCTCGCTCCACGATCGTGAAGGCTCGAAGGGACTCGAGAAATCCGCGTCAGGGCCACCCCAGCGCCACCAGCCGGACGGCTCGGTGGAGGCTCCGGAGCTGGACGACAACGCCGCCGGGCAGAGCAGGATGAGCGTCGCGAGCGCAGGCGGATGGGCGATGCCGACGGCTCTCCGCGGCGACTTCGGCGGTGCCTTCGAGATCTCCGTTGGGTCGTTCTTCACGCTGGGTTGTTCGTCGATCACCGTCATCCGATGCGGTGGAGGCGATCCCGATCTTCCACCGAGACGCGGATTCTGCCGATTCCTCCGACACGTGAAGATCGAGTCAAGCTACGATGGGTGCTTCCGTGTGCCATCCCGGGGTCCAGAGGGGGCGAGTCATTGGATCGCGCGATCTCTCCACAAGGCTCTGCAGAGCAGCAGGTCCTCCGTTTCCGGATCGACCTGCAGGACGTGACGCCCGAAGTGTGGCGTGAGATCGAGGTCCCGGCGGAGTGGTCGTTCTGGCTCCTCCACGTGGCGATCCAGGATGCCATGGGATGGCTCGACTGCCACCTGCACGCCTTCGTGCCGGCCGCCGGCGGTGAGCGCTTCGTCATCGGCATCCCCGAAGGATGCCGTGGCGAGTCGATCGAGGCGGGCTGGGACGTCCCGGTCGCGCGGCACTTCGAGCAGGTGGGCGACCGGCTGTTCTACAAGTACGACTTCGGGGACGGTTGGAGGCACGAGCTGCGCCTGGTGTCACGGCAGGCAGCCGACCCTGCGCTCGGCTACCCGCGTTGCGTCGACGGTCGTGGCGCCTGTCCACCCGAGCACTGTGGCGGACCGCCAGGCTACGCCGACCTGCTGGACAAGCTGAGCGGTCCCAGGACCGACGCGTACTACCAGATGGTCGAGTGGCTGCGCGGCCACGACGGCAAGCACTGGCCGTTCGACCCGGAGGCCTTCTCCGTCGCGGCGGTGCGCTTCTCGGACGGCGACGAGCGCCGGCGGAGACTGAGACCCTCGATCGACGACTGAGGCTTGTACCCGGCACGGGCCCTGCTCACGCCTTGGGGCCAGAGGGTCAACGTTCTCAATTCCTCCACGGTGTCGCGGAGCCGGACCGTTCGTCGAACCGGGACGCCACCACCGAGGAGTCGGCCTCGGGTTGGACAAGCCGTCCGGGCGATCGGAGCGAGCGCACTGCGCAGGCGGATGGCGTATGGGCGGCGCGACCGGGACTGCCGCTCCCCGATCGGATGGTGGAGTCACCCGCCGGTGAACGACTCGACGGCGATGCGCTGCTCGGCCACTCCGCGCCGGCGCAGGGACGAGCCGACCTCGGAGAGGAACCCGGCGGGTCCGCAGAGGTAGAAGCGTGCCGACCCGACGATCTCGGCCGGGGGCTGTTCGAGCGGACTCGCATCGATGCGACCGGTGGAGTCGTGCCCCGTGTCCGTGGGCGCGGTGCGGGGGCGCCTGGCCACCGACCACACCAAGGCCGCCGTCGAGGCGTGCGTCGCCGGACTCGGTTTCGGCTCGTTCCTGATCTACCAGGTGGCCGAGGAGGTGGAGCGCAGCGAGCTGCGACTGGTGCTCGAGGAGTTCGAGAGGGAACCGGTGCCGGTGCACGTCGTCTATGCGGCGACCCGTCACGTGACCCGTCGGCAGCGAGCCTTGCTCGAGATCCTCCAGAACGGCCTCAGGGAGCTCCTGAGACCTGGCGATGACTCGCGGGCCGCGGTCGTCGGGCTTCGAGGTTGCCGGTCCTTGGAGCCCCTGGATTCTCGGCCAGAGGTCGAGCGGACGAGCAGCGTTCGATCTTCGCGCTCTCGGATTCACTGGTCGACGGGCCGCTGCGCCTGGACGAAGAGGCCGCTGGTCTCCAGGTCCTCGTCGGAGATCCCCCTGTAGGGTGCCGCGAGCTGCCGGCGCCGGACAGCGGAGACACGGTGCTGACGCACGACGCTCCGTGGAATCAGTCCGCTGCCGCGGATGTGGTCGAGGTGCACGGAGCACGGCGCCCGGTTGAGCAGGTATCTGCGACGACCGACGATCAACCGCCAGACGGGCCGCGAGATGGCCCAGTGGCCGTTCCAGTCCGCCGACAGGCCGTGAGACCGCAGATCGATCTGGTGGGAGGCGAAACCTCCTGGCCGCAGCCATCGCGCGATCGCCCGGTAGACACCCGAGAGGTCCTGCACGTGTTCCAGGACGGCTTGCGAGCAGAGCATGTCGACGCTGGCCTCTTCGAGGATCGCGCGGTCGCTCCAGCCGGCGACGTAGCGGATCATCGACTCACCGCGCTGCGGTCTCGCCGTGCTGTCGCGGATCTGGGCGACCCGCCGCTCCTCCAGGCTCTGCGCCAGTCGCTCGTCGGAGAGGAGGTGGTGTGGGAACTCGTAGCTGTCGAGGTCCGGCCCGATCTCGGGGAACTCACGGTCGTCCGGGATCGGCGAGCGCTGCGCGAAGAGCCGCTCGAGCTCCGCGAGCACTCTCAGGTTCGTTTCTGTCGCTGCGTGCTCGATCACGTCGAGGGCGACGAAGCGGCGCGCGCCCGACAGCAGCGCGGCGAGCCCCAGGCCCAGAGAGTCTCCAGGCCCGAGCTCGGCCACCGTTCTGGGACTCGTGTCCAGCCCGCTCTCGGCCGCCTTCACGAGGTGACGCATCCAGACCGCATAGCAGTAGCGCGCGGAGTCGCTGCCGCCCGTGCCACGACTCCGCCAGCGCTCGAAGCCGGGCACGTAGCTCAGCAGCCCGCGGACGATCGGAAGTGCTTTCAAGTCGGTTCTACCGCCTCCTGCCGACCACCCACGCCGTCGTCGCCCAGCTCGCGACCGCCCAGATCGACAGCACGACGAACGAACGCGTCGGGTCGGTGGCGAGGTCCTCGGTGAGGCTCCAACGCACGACGTTGGCGGAGTGGAAGAAGGGCAGCCAGTCGTGGATCGCCGCCAGCCAGCCTGGCAGGCGTTCGGGCGGGAAGCTGATCGGTGAGAAGAGGATCAGCCCGAAGATGAGCACCTGGGTGATCAGACCGATGAGCTGGGCGTTCTGGATCGCGTGGGCGAAGGCGAAGCCGATCGACGCCGCGGTCACCACGGTGAGCAGCACCGCCGGCAGCAACGCCCAGCGTAGCGAGAACTCGAGGTCGAAGTGCCAGGCGGCGACGAGCAGCGCGATGACCAGGCCGGGCAGCGCGATCAGGCTGTTGACGACGAGGCCGGCGGCGATGGTCGTGCTGCGCGGCACCGGCAGGGAGAACATGTAGTCGTAGACGCCGGCCAGCTTCTGCTGCGCGATCAGCTGCGGCGCCAGCACCAGGCCGATGGTGACCATCGAGATGACCGCCAGGCCGGTCGACAGGTAGAGGGCGACCGGCTCGGGCACGTCGCCGATGATGTAGCCGTAGCCGACCACCATGCCGGCGCCGAGCAGGATCTGCACGATGATCGCGAGCGGCAGGTAGAGGCGCAGCGAGCGCAGCTCCCAGAGCATCATCAGGCCGAAGCTGCGCAGCCAGTGACGCGGCCCGCGGCGCAGAGCGTGTGGGGTGGCGCTCACGCTTCGTCCTCCAGGGCGTCGGCGCGGCCGATGAGCTGCAGGTAGACGTCCTCGAGACTGGCTCCGGTCAGCGAGTACTCCTCGACTCGCTCGTCACGGAGTTGCGCCTGAGCCCACTCGATGGCGCGGCTGCCGTCGTCCTGGTCGACCCAGAGGTGCTGGCGGTGCCCGAAGCGGGCCTCGCGCAGGACGAAGTCGGGTAGGTCGAGAGACGCCGGAGCCTCGACGTCGGAGCTCGCGTGACCGGTCGCCCCCACCGCTGCCGGCAGGTGCAGCTCGAGCCGCAGCCGACCCCGGGTCGGGGCCTTGAGAGCGCCCGGCGTGCCGGTGGCGAGCACCCTGCCGCGGTCGATCACCGCCAGCCGGTCGACCGACTGCTCCGCCTCGAGCACGTTGTGAGTGACCAGCAGCACGCTGGTGCCGCGGTCGCCGAGGCGGCGGATCTGGCGCCAGAGCAGCCGCCGGCGCAGCGGGTCGACGTCGTTGGTGGGCTCGTCGAGGATCAGCAGGCGGCCTGGCCATACCGCCGCCATGACGAATCCGCAGAGGCGACGCACGCCGCCGGAGAGCTCCATGCCCTTGCTGTCGCGCCACTCCTCGAGCTCGAGCGCGGCGAGCAGCTCGTCGGCACGCTCGAGCACCCGGCGGCGGTCACCGCCACGGATACGGCCCACCAGCTCGATCGCTTCGCGCAGGGTCAGCGCGTCGATCGGCAGCGTGCCCTGAGGCAGGAAGGAGCACATCTGGCGCGCCAGGTCGGGCTCCGCGACGAGATCGACTCCGTCGAGGTGGATGGTGCCGGCGCTCGGCGCCAGCAGGCCGACGATCTGGCGCACCAGGGTCGTCTTGCCGGCACCGTTGGGGCCGAGGAAGCCGCAGACCTCGCCCGGCGCGACGTCGAGGTCGACCGCGTCGTTGGCCGGCGGCGTGCTCGGCCGGTACTGCTTGGTCAGACCCCGTATGCGCAGGCCGCCGTCGGCGCGCGCAGGCAGGGGCTCGGGCAGATCGGGGATCATGGTGGATCATGGTACGTCGGGAGGGTGCGGTTTCTTCCAGGAGGTGCCGCGCGCCGCCACGGCTGGAGCGCTCCGGCGGCGAGGTCGCGCTCGGTGGGCTGCTATCTTCGGACGCTCCATCACCGCAGCGCCGTCGCCGGGTACTCAGTGGCGGTCCCTTCACCTGTCGTCTTTCCCGGGGAGAGAGATCATGCGCGCGAGTCCTTCGGCGACCAGCCACAGGTCGAGGCGATCCTGGCGCTCGACGCGGAGGGCGTGATCCCGGTCGAGCTGCAGAGCTTCTCGGTGGAGTAGGCGGGAGCCCTCGCGGAGCAACGCAGGGAGTGGCGCGCGGTCGGGAAGTCGCCTCGAGTCGCCTGCCCTCTCTCGCGACGGGCTCGATGGAGGTCGGCGGGAGCGATCGCGCGGAGCGCTGGGGAAGCCTCTGACCGAGCCGATTCGCGAAAGGCACCGGGCCGTTGCGGCGGTCGCAGCGCGCTGGACTCCGGCCCACTTCCGGAACGACTCCTTGGACGCGCACTGACGAGATCGTCGGATCCTCGCTCGGAGCGATGAACATCGCGGGTGCTTTAACCTCCTCGCACGATGGAAGCTCTCCAGATCCCCGACTTCGCGGAAAACCTCGGCGTGGCCCTGGGGCTCGGCCTGCTGGTCGGCCTGCAGCGAGAGCGTAGCGGCCACCTGATCGCGGGTCTTCGCACCTTCGCCATCACGGCGCTGTTCGGGGCGACCGCGGCTCTGTTGGCCGATCCGCTCGGACCGTGGGTGGTCGCGGTGGGGATGCTGGGCGTCGTCGCGGTGATCGTGATGGGCAACCGCGCCCTCGATCCTCCCAATCCCGGCATGACCACCGAGGTGGCGCTGCTGGCCGTGTATCTGGTCGGCGCTCTGGCCGGCATCGGCGAGAAGGTGATGGCGGCCGTGGTCGGTGCGTCGTGCGGTGTGCTGCTGCACCTCAAGCCGACACTGCACCGCTTCAGCGATCGCCTCACCGAGAAGGATGCGCGTGCCATCTGGCAGTTCGCCCTGCTGTCGCTGGTGATCCTGCCGTTGCTTCCCGATCGTCAGTTCGGACCGTACGACGTCCTCAACCCGCGCAACATCTGGCTGATGGTGGTGCTCATCGTCGCGGTGAGCCTGATCGGCTACCTGATCTTCCGCATCGGCGGCGCCCGCACCGGGGCGGTCGGCGGCGGCATCATCGGTGGCCTGATCTCGAGCACCGCGACGACGTTCAGCTTCGGCCGTCGCGTCGGCAGCGATGCCGGCATGGCCGGTCTCGCCGCCCTCGCTCTGACCCTGGCCAACTCGACGAGCCTGGTGCGGGTTCTGGTCGAGGTGGCGGTGGTGACGCCGAGTCGGGCCGTGCAGCTCGGTATCCCGGTGGCCATCCTCCTCGCGTCGTCGATCCTCGGCAGCGGCTGGCTGATCGCCCGCCATTTCCGCAGCGAGGTCGAGATCGAGGAGCCGAGCAACCCGACCGAGCTCGCTTCGGCGCTCACCTTCGGTGCCCTCTACGCCCTGGTGCTGGTCGGCGTCGCGGCGGCCAAGAAGCACTTCGGCGAGGGCGGCATCTACGTCGTCGCGACCTTGGCGGGGTTCACCGACATGGATGCCATCACCCTGTCGACGGCCCGCCTCCTGGGCAAGGAGGAGCTGGCCATGGCGGCGGCACAGAAGACCCTGATCACGGCGGCACTGGCCAACCTGGTGTTCAAGTTCGTCGTCGCCGTCGCGCTGTCGCGCTGGGCCCTGCTGCGCCCCCTCGGGCTGGCGATCGTGCCGGTGTTCGTGACCGGCGGCGTGCTGCTCTTCGTGCTCTGAGCCGAAGCCCTCGTCCCGGTGCTCGAGGAAGGGCACCGCCGCGTCGCGTGAGCCGATGCGACTCGCGGTGCGACGAGCCGGATGACTGGGACACCTCCACAGGCCGAAGCGAGCGGCCGCGAGCTGAGCCGCAGGGCCGGCAGTGCGAGCCAGTGAGCGCTGC
>ERZ869936.230-NODE-230-length-61213-cov-7.694709_pt1 | contig 61213 bp, 56 predicted proteins | sample MGYA00520876_ERZ869936 | MGnify/ENA primary metagenome ERZ869936 (study PRJEB32218, sample SAMN09650985) | biofilter metagenome | isolation source: enrty point of leading RO module | place: Saudi Arabia: Thuwal, RO plant located on Red Sea | collected 2016-02-17 ... | reverse complement strand
CCAAGGCGAAGCGCGTCGAGTTCCGCTGCCCCGATCCGAGCTGCAATCCGTACCTGGCGTTCTCGGCGCTGCTGATGGCCGCAGTCGACGGTATTCAGAACAAAATCGATCCGGGCGATCCGCTCGACAAGGACATTTACGATCTGGCACCCGAGGAACTGGCCGAAGTGCCCAAGACCCCCGGCTCGCTGGAAGAAGCGCTCACCGCGCTGCGCAGCGACCACGAGTTCCTGCTTCGCGGCGACGTCTTCACGCCCGACGTCATCGATACCTGGATCTGGTACAAGATGTCGAAAGAGGTCGACGCGCTGCGGCTGCGGCCTCATCCGTACGAGTTCTGCATGTACTACGACATGTAATGCGTCGCGCCGTCGCTCCCACGAGCGGCGATGCACGATGTTCCGATTTCTCGCCGCGGGTGGCTTTCGAGCCACCCGCGGCCCTTTTACAGCCAACCGCTCCGAGCACCACCACCATGGCCATCGCTGCTGAAACCCTTCGGCGTCTTGCCGAGTTCGACACGCCGACAATCTGCAACGTCATCGAGTTGTTCGATGTCCGGCCCCGCAACTCGGGCTACATGGACGCTTCGATCAAGTCCAACTTCCCCGAGATGCCGCCGATGGTCGGGCTGGCCTGCACGGCGTCGTTTCGCAGCAGCGCCCCTCCGGCCGGCGGCGACGCCTACGGATCGCTCGAGCAGCAGGTCGAGTTGTTCGACAAGCTGGGCGGGCCCGCCGTCGTGGTGTTTCAGGACATCGACGATCCGCCCGTGGCGGCCACGTTCGGCGAGGTGATGTGTTCCACCTACAAGGGTTTCGGCTCCGTGGGGTTGATCACCTCCGGCGGCGGACGCGACCTGTTGCAGGTCAAAGCCCTGGATTACCCCGTCTTCACCGGCTCGACCATCTGCGCGCACGCGTACTGCCACATCCTGCACGTCGGCATGCCCGTGCACGTCGGCGGACTGGTAGTCAACACGGGCGATTTGCTGCACGGCGACGCGAACGGCGTGACGAACCTTCCGCTCGACATCGCGGCGGCCGTGGCCGATGCGTCGCAGGAATTCGTCGACGCGGAGAAAATCGTGCTCGACTACGTCAACGGCTCCGGCAGCAAGACGCCTTCCGGGCTGGCTGCGGCCCGCAAAGAATACTCCGCGGTCGTGGCCAAGCTCACGGAGCGCGTGCGCAAGGGATCGTAATGATGCCGAAAGCCTCGCAGCCTCCGCCGGTCACGCCGCAACAAATCGACGCCATCCTGCCGTATCTCGATGCCTTTGAGCGGATGGGATTCACGTGCGGGCAGTGGCCCGATTCCGGCGAGGACCTGATCCCGCACTTCGAGCACAGCGACCCGGTCGATCGCTTCGTGCAAGCCCTCTACGACAACGGATGGATCGAACCCTTCGATTGGACCGAGTGGACCGACACGGCGAAGCAACTGATCGACTCACCCAACCGACTGGCCTCGGCCGACGCAACGACGATTCGCCGTCTGCTGACAACACACGTGCGGCAAGATCGATTCTGCGAAGGTCACCTGGCGGCGATGTTCGAAAGCGGTCACATCGTGGCCGCGCTGCGCCGACTGCGTGACATTCGCGCGACGATGCAGCCTTGAGCACCGGCAGGGCAGGGGAGTGCCCCAGCCGAGTCTTAGTGCTTCACTTCGCGTCCCAGTTTTTGCTCGACGCTGGCGACCTTGGCGTCCAACGCCGCGGCGTGCCCTTTGCGCACGTCGAGCTTGGCCGACACGCTCACGCGATCGCAGTCGGTCATCACCGCGTCGATCGCCTGCTGCATCACCTCGAGCAGTTGGCCGACCTCGCCCTCGACCACCGTGCCCATCGAGTGCAGGCGGTAATCGAGGCCGCTCTTGTCGACCACGTCAACGGCCTTGGCGACGAACTGGCTCACGCTTTCGCCTGCGCCAATGGGCACGACGCTGAATTCGAGCACGGCCATCTTTTCCTCCGTAGTCGCTAGTCGCCCGCGGTGGCCGGGGGGTCATCCATGCCCATCTGCATCTTGAGCCAGGCGGACATGCAGCGGGTCACCTTCTCCGCGGCGTCCTGCTGAACGAAATGGCCCGATTCGGGAATCGTGACCAGCGTCAGGTCGTTTTCCAGCCAGTTCCACGTGCCGTTCAGCGCCCCGGGCAACAGGGCCTCGTCCTTCAGTCCGTGGAACATCAGCACCGGGCACTTGACCGGCGGAAACGTCTGATTCTCGTCGTACTCGTAAGGCTCGCGCGGATAGTTGGCCTTGTAGTAGTTCAGCATGCCCTCCATGCTCGAACGCTCGAAGGCCTCGACGTACTTCTTACGGGCCTCGGTGTCCTTGACCCAGAAGGCGAGCATCTGCGGCAGCATCTTCTTGGCCGCGTCGGGCTTCTGGAAGTTGCGGGCATACGCCGAGTTCTTCTGTTGCTCGGGATTGTTGGCCAACTCGCGGGTCAAGCCCTTGGGATGCGGCAGGTTGAGAATCACCAGCTTGTCGGTCTTGTCGGGGAAGGTCATGGCATAGGTCCAAGCCACCATGCCGCCCCAGTCGTGCCCGACGATGATCGCCTTGTCGGCCTTGAAGTGTTTGACCACGGCGTCGACGTCGGCCACCAGTTTCGGCATGGCGTAGTTCTCGACGCCCTCGGGCTGATCGCTCTTGTTGTAGCCCCGCTGATCGATGGCCACGACCTGGAAGTTCTTGGCCAACTCGGGCATTTGCTCGCGCCACGAGTACCAGAAGTCGGGAAAGCCGTGGATGAGCACCACCAACGGCCCCTTGCCCATCGTGACGTAGTGAATCTTGACGCCATCCGAATCGGCATAGCCTTCTTCGCCCATTTCCGCCCCGCGGCCGGTCTGCACGGAAAAAGCCAGCAACACCGCCGCCGTCAGGACCAGGATTTTGAACATGGGAAATACTCCTCGGATGCAGTCGTGGTGGATCGTGTTGGTGGCAAGTGGGCGCGTGTCGATCAGGCTATCCGCTGCCGCGGCGCAACGCAAGTTTCGGCCCGAAAAGGCGGCCCGGAAGCTCGGCGATGGTCCGGAATTGCAAGGCTTGGATCCCGTCCGCGGTCGTGTGCCGCCGATCGCGGATCCGGCCCCTGCTTGCCCTTGGACCGGTGAAACCCTATCAAATGGTGAGCACCCTCGACGGTGCAGAGGTCCCAAGTGGCGAGGTAGACGTTGCTCCGCAATCACCGACTGTTCTGGCGGCAATTCCGCCAGGAGTTTCAAACGACCGGCGCGATCGCCCCCAGCGGACGCTACCTGGGCCGCGCGCTGGCGCGGTTCGTGGGCGCCTCCGACGGCGCGCAGCGTGTGCTGGAAGTCGGCCCCGGCACGGGCGCCGTGACCGAGCAAATCGTCCGGCGTCTGGGCCCCCACGACGACTTCGATCTGGTCGAGTTGAACGAAGCCTTCGTACGCCGGCTCGAGGAACGGTTTGCCTCGGAGCCTCGCTTTAGCGCCGTAGCCGCGCGGACCCGAGTGCTGCACGAGCGGCTCGAATCCCTCCCGGCCGAGGTTCCGTACGACGTGATCGTGTCGGGATTGCCGCTGAACAACTTCGCGGTGAGCGAAGTGGAGCAGATCATGCAGACGTTCGCCCGGCTGCTGCGTCCCGGGGGCGTGCTATCGTTTTTTCAATACGTGGCGGTGCGGCGGGCCAAGTCGCTGGTCAGCAACTCCGCCGAGCGGGATCGGCTGCGGGGCATTGCCCGGGCCCTGGACGAGGTCCTGCACCCGCACGAGATCCAGCGCGACTGTGTTTTGCCCAACCTGCCGCCGGCCTGGGTACACCACGTGCGGCTGCCGGGGGCCGAGTAGCCGTTGTTGCCGGTTGCGCAAACTCTGCCTATACTACACTTTGAGTAAGGCTGGCCGCCGCGCCCCGGGCGAAGCCAAACGGATCGCGGGGCCGCCGAGCTCGTGCGCCCTCCCCCCTACCCACCCTGATTAGCGGAGGCACCTCGATGGAACGCCGTCCCTGGCACCCCGTATCGCTGCTGGTTGCATTGCTTCTGGGCCTGACGATTCGCGGGGCCGCCCGTGCCGAAGAGGCCAAGCAGCCCGAGGCGAGCGATTTCGAGCTGTACCAGATTTTCGCCGACACGCTGGATCAGATCGAGCGGAACTACGTGAAGGACGTCAGCCGCCGCGAACTGATGGAGGCGGCCATCGACGGCGTGCTCGAGAAGCTCGACCCCTACTCCAACTACATCAGCCCCGACGACATCGGCCGGTTCAAGAGCAACGTCGAGCACCAGTTCGGCGGCATCGGCATCCAGATCGGCATCGAAAACGGCCAGTTGAAGGTGATCAGCCCGTTGCTGGGCACGCCGGCCTATCGGGCCAGGCTCGAATCCGGCGACGCGATCCTGGAAATCGACGGCAAAAGCACCGAGGGCATCCAGATCGACCAGGCCGTTAAGCAACTCAAGGGCGAGGCCGGCAGCAAGGTCACGCTCACCATTCGCCACGCCGGCTCGCGGGCCAAAGAGAACGTCACGATCACACGCGAGGTGGTTCACGTCGACACGGTGCTGGGCGATTCGCGCAAGAAGGACGACAGTTGGGACTTCATGCTCGACCACGACAAGCACATCGGCTACATCCGCATTACCGCTTTTTCGCGCGGCACCGCCGCCGAGATGCGCAAGGCTCTCGAGGAACTTCAGGCCGAGGGGCTCAAGGGCCTGATCGTCGATCTGCGGTTCAACCCGGGCGGACTGCTCAGCTCGGCCATCGAAGTCACCGACCTGTTTCTGCCCAAAGGTCGTATCGTGAGCACGCAGGGACGCAACACGCCCGAGCGTAGCTGGGATGCCCACGAGGACGGCACGTTCGTTGGTTTTCCGATGGTGGTGCTGGTCAATCACTATAGCGCTAGCGCCAGCGAAATTTTCTCGGCAGCGCTCCAGGATCACAATCGCGCCGTCGTGATCGGCGAGCGCACCTGGGGCAAGGGAAGCGTTCAAAACGTCATCGAACTGGAAGGCGGCCGCAGCGCCCTGAAGCTGACCACGGCCGGTTACCACCGCCCCAGCGGCAAGAACATCCACCGCTTCCCCAATGCCTCGGAAGACGACGAGTGGGGCGTCATGCCGAACGACGGATACGAAGTCGAACTCAACGGCAGCCAAACGGCCCAGCTGATCGAGTACCGCCGCAAGCGCGATATTCTGGTGGGCAAGCACCAGCGGGCCCTGGCAGCCAAGGAGGAGTCCGAGTCCGACGACGAGGACGAGGCCAAGCCGGCCGAGAGCGGCGATGAAAAGCCCGAGGCCGAGGCCGCAAAGGAAACCGGCTCCGACGCCGCGGGCGAATCCGAGTCCGACGATTCCGCGGCGGACGAGAAAACCCCGGGTGACGAGGAACCGGCCGAAAAGGAACCGGTCCTTGAAGAGGAATCGTCCGACCGCGACGAAGGTGAGCGTCCGGAGTTTGTCGACCTGCAACTGCAAAAGGCGGTCGACTACCTCACGACCGAGTTGGCCAAGGCCGAATAGTCACCGCGGCGACGGCCCCAAGACCTTATCGCGGCTTGCCCCCAATCGCTGCTGCAAGAAACGTCGCAGCGGCGCGGACGTGGCAGGCCAGTTCCTTCATGCAACGTCTCTTGATCCTGGAAACCACGTGTGACGAGACGGCCGCTGCCGTCGTCACCGATGCGCTCGACGTCCTGGGGTCGACCGTTGCCTCCCAGGATGCGTTGCACGAGCGCTACGGTGGTGTCGTGCCAGAAATCGCTTCGCGTGCCCACGTCGAGCGGATCCTGCCCGTGATCGACGAGACCCTGCGACGAGCCGACGTGGCGATTTCCGACATCGACGCCATCGCGGTTGCCAACACGCCGGGGCTGGCCGGATCACTGCTGGTGGGTCTGTCGGCGGCCAAAGCGTTGTGCGTGGCCCTCGGCGTGCCGCTGGTGGCCGTCAATCACCTGCAGGCCCATATTTACGCCTGCCGTCTGGCTGCCGGACGCGACGTGTTCCCGTGCCTCGGCCTGATCGTCAGCGGAGGGCACTCGAGCTTGTACCGCTGCCGAACGTCGCTCGAATTCGACCTGCTCGGCGGCACCATCGACGACGCCGCGGGCGAGGCCTTCGACAAGGTGGCCAGTCTGCTGGGCTTACCCTTCCCCGGCGGGCCTGCCATCGATCGGGCCGCCCGGAGCGGCGATCCGAAGAAGTACGATCTGCCGCGTCCGCTGCTAGACTCCCCGCGCCTCGACTTTAGCTTCAGCGGCCTGAAAACGGCCGTGCGATACCGCATCAGCCGGCCGGGAGAAACGCCCGGGAAGCTCGAACCGCAGGTGGTCAACGACCTGGCCGCGAGTTTTCAGGAGGCGGTGGTCGATTGCCTGGTGGGAAAGACGATGCTGGCCCTCGAGCAGACCGGGATGAACGTCCTCTGCGTGGGCGGAGGCGTGGCCGCCAACGGGCGATTGCGCCAGCGCCTCGAAAGCGAGGCACGCACCCGAGGCATCGAGCTCCATATTCCGCCGCTCTCGCTCTGCACCGACAACGCCGTGATGGGGGCGATCGCGGTGGAGCGCTTGCGAGCCGGACTGTTCGAAGAACTCGACTTGGATATTACGCCGGGGCTGGTTCGGCAGTCTGCCGGGTAAGGCCTGCTGCCGACGTGCGCTGCCGGCTAGAAATTGCTCGGCCCGCCGCCCGGAGGATTCGCGCCGGGAGCCGTGCCGCCGCCCATTGGCGTCGAAGTGCCGGTGTCGCCCGAGACCAGGTTGAAGGTAGTCACGCTGCTGACGCCGCTGAACAGCGGAATCGGCGTGATTCGCACGTAGCGACGGTCGGCCGACACGACGCCGGTCACGCTCAGGCTGGTACCGGCCGGCAACACCGTGATCTGCGGCTGGTAGCCGACCGCCTGATTGATGATGGGCGAGCCGAAGAAGTCACCCTGCCGCGAGCGGCTCAGCGCTGCCGTGGCTCCCTCGCTGGAGTTCGCGATCTGGTTGAGCTGTTGGGCCAGAATCGCCTGGTTGACGGCCAACTGGTCGGCCGCCGCGTTGGCGAGTTGATGCTCGTCGAGCGGATCCTGGCGCCGCCCGTCGGTCAGATCGAAGACGACCATGGCGTCCTGATCGCCTAAGGGGATCTGCTTGCTCAGGTGCTTTTCTTCCGGCGTGCCGTAGTGAGCGTAGACGTCGACGGTGACCTTGCCCGCGGTAACTTTGCCCCACACGCGGCGAATCAAGACGTGGTACGTGCCGTTGAAGGCCTCGGGGCACTCGTACGTTTCGCTGGTTCCCTCGCCGGTCGCTCGCTCATCTTGCGACGTGGTGTCGCCCAACAGCAGTCCACCGCCGCTGGTGCGGGGATTGCGGAATTCGCAGACCGTGCCCGAGGGCTCGACGACCGCCATGTCCACGTCGGCGTTGCCGGTCCAGGTGACCACCACCTTACAGTCGCGCACGCGGGCTTCGGCGATCTGGGCCGCAAGGGCATCGGCTTCCTCCGTGCGGTTCTGGCTGCGAAGCTGTTCGACCGCTGCCGCCGCCGACCGCCGGGCATGGTTGACCACGGCCACCTTGTCGATCGGCCAGGCCCGCTTCAGGATTCCGATGCTCGACCACGTGATCCCCTCGAGGTCATCGAGCTTTTCGGCCAGACGCAGTCCGTACAGATAGGGTTCGGGCCGCAGGGGCTCGATTTGGGCCACCTGCCGAAAGATCTTCAGCGCCCGGTCTTCCAGGCCGCTGCGAGCCATGTACTGGGCCACATACATCAGATCGTCGGTGCTGCCGCCGAAGTCGACGCCCGACATCAACGCGCGCTCGATCTCGGCCTTGGAACTGCCGGAAGCCTGCATCGCCAGGCTCAAGGCCTCGTACATCCAGGGCTGGGGTTGCTCGGAGCGAAGCGCCGCCCGCAACATGCCGATCAGCACGGCGAAATTGCGATGCCGGCCCAGCTCGCGGGCCGTCTCGCGCACGTCGGCGTCCGACAGATCGCGATGCTTGGTGAAATACTCGCTCCAGGCCTTTTCCGGGTCGTTGCCGGCAGGAATCTTCAGGTTGATGACCTGCGGCTCGCGCTGCGGGCCGGCCTTAGGGGCCGCCGCGGCACGTCGCACCGCGGGCTGCTGCGCGGCCGGGGCTTTGGCATCGGCCTGCTTGGTCTTAGGACCCAGCTTCAGATCTTCGGGCACGGCGAATGCCTGGAAGCCGCCGGCAGCGGGCTGGTCGCCGACATTGAACATGCCGCCGCCCATGCCGCCCATGCCGCCACCCATACCGCCGCCCATGCCTCCCATCATGCCGCCACCCATGCCGCCGCCCATCATGCCGCCGCCCATACCGCCGCCCATCATGCCGCCACCCATCATTCCACCGCCCATGCCGCCGAGCGACTGCACGGGAATGACGAGGTCGGCCACCGGATAGGCCTTGGGCACCAAGGCGCTATCGGCCCGGTCCTGCGTGGTGATCAACAGCACTTCGTTTTCGGTGATGAACGTCAGGTCGTAGTCTCGCAGCAACAGCCGCAGGCCGGCCTTGAGGCTGATGCCGTTGACGTTCAGCGTCACGGGAGTGTCGGAACCCAGGCCCAGGTCTTCCAGGGCTCGGGTATCCAACTGCATCTCGATGCCGTGATAGTCCTTCAGATAGGTGACGGCGTCTTGCAGCGGCATGTCGACGAAGTCCATCTTCGTCTCGCTCTCCAGCGCCTCGCGGATGCGTTTCTCCGCCGGCGTCACCGTCTTGAGATCGGTCGCCGCGAATTTTTCCCGGCGGAAGGTGAGCTCCTGCCATTCGTCGGCCGGCGGATAGACCACGGGCTGGTCGTCGGGGAAGGGCATCATAGACACCTCGACCGTGCCAAGCGTGTCGATCACGGCCTTCTGCCGGGCCCGGCGCAGGGCCAGGTCGGCTTGCCGGGCACCGGTCATGTGCGCCACCAGGCTCGCCTGATGAGCGACCGGCATCTCCGGATCCTCGTAAAGCGCCATTTCGCCGATCTCGTCGGCGGCCAGGTACCGGCCCTCGGCCATCAGGGCGTCGAAGCGCTCCATCAGCAACTGCAGCCGCGTCTGCTTGCGGGCCAAGGCGTCGGCGATGGCCAGACGCTCCCGGGCCGCGCCGCGGGCAATGTCGCGCTGCTGCTGCAGGGTGTCGTACGTCGCCTCACGACGCGCCGACTCGCGCAACGCCGCTTCGAGCCGCGTGCGCATCTGGGCACGCACTTCGGCCTTCAACTCCGGCGAACGGAGCACGCGCCCCAACATGGTCTTAAGCTCTTGCTGCACGCCGGCCGGATCGATCTCCATGCGGGCCCGCGCGTCGCGCAGCGCCGTGTCGACTTCGGTGCGAATCAAATCGGTCATCAGCCGATTGTGCTGTTCGATGTTCTCGAGCAACCGCCCCTCGCCATCGTTGATGGCATCAAAAGCCGGAGCCGGGGGAATCGCCGCCGGGGGCACCGGCGTCGGAGCCGGGGCAGGGGGCTCGGGCACGGGGGCCGGCTGCGGAGGCGTCTCGCTGCCTTGCGGCGGCGGGGCCTGCTCGCTCGAGAACCGCCGCACCTCCAGCGTGTCGTCCGAAGACGCTTCCTGCGACGCCACGGTCTCGCCGCGCAGCTTTTCAAGCTGTTGTTTCACCGACCGCGAAGCCTCGTCCTGCGGGTCGCGGCGCAGCGCTTCGTCGGCCATCCGTTCGGCCGCGTCCAGATTGCCCGAGACCAGGGCCTGGCGGGCGAGCGTGGAAAGCAGTTCGGTATCCTGAGCGAGCAGCCGGCGCGACTCCTGGAGCCCCGCGGTGCCAAGCGTCACAAGCCGCAACCCGTCGTCGCTACGCGCGCCCTCGACCAGTACCGGCAAGAACGCCATGTCAGGATTCGACTCGCCGGCGGTGAGCGTCCACTGAAAAACGCGCGGCTTGCCGCCGGCTTCCGCCTTAACGGCCACCTTGACCTGGCCGGTCAGCTCGCCGTCGGCCCGGCCCAGCACGACCGTGTCGCGGTCGCTCCGCAAAGGCGGCATGCGGCTGGGGTAGACCTCGACCATCTCCTTTTGAAACTTCGTGCTGGTCGGCCAAAGCACCGTGCCGCGCACGGATTCGGCCAAAAAGGCCCCGACCTGTTTGGGATCGATCTTCTCGCCGTCGATGGCGAGCATGCCGCCGGTCAGATTGGCCAGCGAGGCCAGCAGCTCCCCGTCGACCTTGAGGCCGATTCCAAAGCTCGATACGGAGATGCGCCGCTCGACGAGCTCGTCGACCAAGTCGCGGTAGCCGTCGACGTTCATGAAGTTCGCGGAGCTGTAACCATCGCCGAGGTAGATCACGACGCGGGGGCGCGACTCGGTAGCGTCGAACGCCTTGGCGGCGGTCCGCAAAGCCAGCGGCATATCCGTGGCACCCAGCGGCACGCGTTGCTTCAAGGCCTCGATGGCCTGTTGCGTGTCGTTGCTCGCGGCCGGCGCGAATCGACTCGACAGCGGCACCGCCTCGAGGTCCACCGCCATCAGCCGCACGCGGTCATCGGAGTCCAAGCCATCGATCAGCGCGCCGAGTGCTTCCAGCGCCGCCTTGCGAACCAGGCCGGTCTGGCTGGCGGAGGTGTCGAACAAGATCACCACGTCCCGTCCGCCACGATCGGTCACGGCCGCATTTGGGGCCAAGCTCATGGCAAAGTACGAGGTGCCATCGGCGGCGCGATAGACCTCCAAGTACGGTTCCGGCACCGCAGCTCGGGCCGAGGCCGCAGAAGCGGCAAAGACCGCGGCGAGCAATAGCGCCGACGTGGCAATACGGCAAATGGGCTTGGACATTGACGTAAGCTCCACTCAGATTAAGTACCGGCGGCCTCGTTGCCATCGTGTTCCGAAGCGATGACGAAAGCGCGCGGATTGAGTCGCCTAGAACGAAGGGCATGTAGTCTCTCTGCCCCGAAGGCCTATTCTATTCAGCCGCCTGGATTTACGCCAGAAAAATCGGCCGAAAATCGGGCCCTCCAGCACCGCCCTCGGGCCGCACACGCCCCGCGGCCATGCGGGGCGCAGGCGAAACTCCGAAAAAATCCGTGCGATTCCCCCGCGATTGCGCCGCCGGGGCAACTCTACTGGCCTCACAAGCGGAAATCGCGTATTTTCCGCACCCGGCCAGACGGCCCGCTCAAGCCTGGCGTGCCGCGCCCCGGCCAACGGATGATTTCGAGTTGCTGCGATTCGGTGAGAGCTGTCATGAAGAAGATCGTCGTGTTGTGCATGCTATCGGCCGCCCTGGGCGGCGTGCTGGTCGAGGCCTGGCGAAGCGCCGTCGTTCACGCGCAGGCCCAGGAACCACGGATCTCGTCACGACCGCGGGGAGGCCCGGCAATTTCGGCCCGCGCCGCGCGGCTGCCGCTTCCCCACGATGCCGCGGACCTCTCGCCCGAGGAGCGGATCAATGTGGCCGTCTACGAGAACGTCAACCGCAGCGTCGTGAACATCAAGACCGAGACGGTGCACAACGACGGGTTCTTCTTCCTCGAGACAGAAGTGCCCGGCGAGGGAGCCGGGTCGGGCAGCGTGCTCGATGCCCAGGGCCACATCCTGACCAACTACCACGTCGTGGAAAGCGCGCGGGCCATCGAAGTGACGCTCTTCGACGGTAACAACTACCCGGCCCGCGTGATCGGCAAGGATGAATCGAACGACATCGCCGTGTTGAAGATCGACGCCCCGGCCGAATCGCTGGTTCCGGTCGAACTCGGGGACTCGACGAACCTACGGGTGGGCCAGCGTGTGTTCGCGATCGGCAATCCGTTCGGCTTCGAACGAACGCTCTCGATCGGCATCATCTCGAGCCTCAACCGTACGTTGCCGGCCCGGAACCACCGCTTGATCAAGTCGGTGATTCAGATTGATGCCGCCATCAACCCGGGCAACTCGGGCGGGCCGCTGCTGGACAGCCACGGTCGGCTGATCGGAATGAACACGGCGATCGCCAGTCCCACCGGCCAGAGTGCCGGCGTGGGCTTCGCCATCCCCGTGGCGAACATCGCCCGCGTCGTTCCCCAACTGCTCCAGCGAGGCCACGTGATCCGGCCGGACTCCGGCATCACCCACGTCTATCCGACCGAAAAAGGTCTGCTGATTGCCGCCATGGCCCCCGGCGGGCCGGCCGAAAAAGCGGGTTTGCGTGGCTTTAGCGTCGTCAAGCGACAGCGCCGGCAAGGCCCGTTTGCCTACCAGACCACGCAAATCGACCGCAGCTCGGCCGACCTGATCGTCGCGGTGGACGGCGAGAAAATCAGCTCAGCCGGGGAGTTCCTGTCGTTGATCGAAGCCCGCGACCCGGGCGCACGCGTGATGCTGACGATCATTCGCCAGGGGCGAACCATCGAAGTGCCGCTGGTGCTGACGACCGACGAACCCTAGTCGAGCCCAGGGGCTCGAATCGAGCGCACGGGGCAGGGTGGCTCCACGAAGAGAGCGAGCCTAGAGCGCGCGACGCTATTGGCCGAGCGTCACGCGGCCCACGATCCAAACGACCAGGAAGACCGCGATGGTGATGAGCAGAACGCCCAGAATCGAGTAAAACATCGGCAATGGCTGAATGAAAAACGGACCTGCTGAACAACTCTCTCGGCTCGATTTCAACTTCGCTCCGCCGCCCTGTCAACAGCAAACGGCATGGGGCGCTCACCTGCGAAGCACACGGCGTTTCAGGCCGTTTCCTGCACGTCGAGGTTGTACTCTTCGATCATCAGTTCGCGGATCTTGAACTTCTGAATCTTGCCGGTCACGGTCTGCGGAAAGCTGTCGACGAACTTGACGTAGCGCGGCACCTTGAAACGCGCCAGGCTCGCTCGGCAGAAATCGCGGATCTCGTCCTCGCTCGCCTGGCAGCCCGCCTTGAGCTTGATCCAGGCACACAGCTCCTCGCCGTACTTTGCATCGGGCACGCCCACCACGGCGGATTGCTCGACCGCGGGATGCTCGAACAAGAACTCCTCGATCTCCCGCGGGTAGATGTTCTCTCCGCCGCGGATGACCATGTCCTTGATGCGGCCCGTGATGCGATAGTAGCCATTGGGCAGTCGCACGGCCAAGTCGCCGGAGTGCAACCATCCCTCCGCGTCGATCGCCGCCTGGGTGGCTTCCTGGTTCTTGTAGTAGCCGATCATGATGCCGTGCCCCTTGGCGCACAGCTCGCCCTGCTCGTTGTCGCCCAGCGAGTCGCCCGTGGCCGGATCGACGATCTTGGCCTCGACGCCCGGCAGCAGGCTCCCCACGGTCTCCACGCGCAGTTCGAGCGGATCGCTCGTGCGGCTTTGCGTGATCAAGGGCGACGCCTCGGTCAGCCCGTAGCCGATCGTGATCTCGTTGGCGCCGAGCACGCCGATCACTTGCTTCATGACCTCGATCGGGCAAGGGCTGCCGGCCATGATGCCGGTGCGCAGCGAGCTGAGATCGCGGCCCTCGCGCGTCGGGTGCTGCAGTTGCGCGATGAACATCGTCGGCACGCCGTACAGAGCCGTGGCCCGTTCGCGCTCGATGGCGTCGAGCGTGGCCTCGGCGTCGAAGCTTTCGGCGGGAATCACCATCGCCGCGCCGTACACGGCCGCGGTGATCGTCCCCAGCACGCAGCCGAAGCAGTGGTAAAACGGCACGGGGATGCAAATCCGATCTTCGGCCGACAGCGCCTGGCACATGCCGGCGTAGTAGCCGTTGAGCAGCAGGTTGCGATGGCTGAGCGTCGCGGCCTTGGGAAAGCCCGTCGTGCCGGAGGTGTACTGGATGTTGATCGGCTGATCGATCTGGAGGTTGCTTTCGACCTCGGACAATTGCTCGGCACTCACCGACTCGCCGCGGTCGAGCATGTCCTGCCAGGTGATGCTGCCGTCGACCGCTTCGTCCTCGAGCGCCACGACCCATCGCAACCGCGGAAACTCCTTGGCGGAAAGCTTGCCCGGCGTGGCACCGGCCAACTCGGGGCACACTTCGCCGAGCATGGCGAAGTAGTTCGACGACTTGAACCGCTCGACGAGGAACAGGGCCACCGAGTCGCTCTGGTTGAGCACGTAATGCAGCTCGTGCGAGCGATAGGCGGGATTGATATTCACCAGCACGGCGCCGATCCGGGCGGTGGCGAACTGCAGCACGACCCATTCGGGCACGTTCGTGGCCCAAATCGCCACGTGCTCGCCCGTGCCGATGCCCAAAGCCAACAGCCCCCGGGCCGCGGCATCGACCATCTCGTCGAACTGGCGATAGCTGATCCTAAGATCGCGGGCCGGAAACACCAAAGCATCGTGATCGCCAAAGCGCTGGGCGGTCTCGCGCAAGGCCTGGCCGATCGTTTTGCCGTCGACCCATGGCCGGGCGTTCTCGTCGATGGCCGGACGGTTCTTCGTGGACATGACTGGCTGGCTCCTGGTTCATTCGCGCAGCGGTTGGGACAACGCCACGGCGCAGGGGACGAAGATCATCAGCGGTAGCCAGGCGGCCAGCGAAGGCTCCAGCCAATAGCCAGACCCCAAATACCGGCACGCCATGACCACGAGCATAAACGCCACGACGAGCACGAGACACAGTCCGATGGCCAAAAAAACGTTCCGATTCGAGCGGGACAGCACCATCGGCAGTCCCAGGAAAAGCAGCGTAATGTCCAGCACGGGCTGAACCATCCGCGAATGGATCGCCGTGCGTTCCGAGGCCCCGTAGTCGAGGCTGCGGTTCGTAAGCCCCTGGATCAATTCGTACGTGCTGGAAAGCTGCCGCCAGTTGCTGTCAGCGGCCAGATACTCGAAGCTGACCTCGCTGACCACGAAACACTCGCGCGGTTTGAGCCAGTCGTGATCCTGCGGCGTCAGCAGCACGGGCTGGCCGTCGGAGAGCGAGAGCGACGCCTCGCCGTCGAGCCCCTCCGGCTCGCTGACGCCGGTGAGCAGGTAGCCGCCGGGCCGATCGCCCTCGGGCGGCTTGTAGTAGCCGTATTCGGCGATCAAACGGGGGCCGTAGCGATTGAGCCCCCGCGGCATCTGAAAGTCGGGCTTGTCGATCCTTAGCTCGTTGGCGAAGGCCTGGCCCGAGGAGCGCAACAGTACGCCTGTCCGAAAGTCGTATCGCGGGACCAGGTCCTTGCCGCGGCTGCCCCCCAGGTCCTGGGCATTGTGGCTCAGCTTTTCGCGGACCGAGGGGATCACCAACTCGCGGTTGGCCACCTTCAGCAGCACGATGACCAGGGCCGTGGCGATCAGCGGCTTGATGATCCGGCCCTTGGGAATGCCCGCTGCCTCGAGGGCCGTCAGCTCGTTGTGGCGCTGGATCCAGGTGACGGTGAACATGGCCGCGATCAGCGTCATGATGTGGCTCGTCGTGTCGAAGAACGACAGCACGCGGTAGCCGTAGTATTCGCCGATCACGGCCACCAAACTGCCGTGGTCCCGCGAGTACGTGATGAACTCCTCCAAGTTCGTGAAGGCATCGATCACCACGTACAGGCCGGTCAGGCTGCAAAAGCAGATCAAGAACGTCTGCACGAACTGCCGCAGCAGATAGCGGTCGATGATCAGCAGCCGCAGTCCGCCGGCGATGGCCGTGGGTTGCTTCTGTTGCACGAGGACCTCCTGCTCCCCTTTGGCAATCCGTTACAGCAGGCGTCGAATGGCCCGCGAAAGCGACTCGACGCCCCGGCGAATGTTCTCGGCGGTCTGGACGCCGAAGCTCAGCCGGATGCGGTCTCGGCGCACCGGCTCCCCTTCGCTCGGATAGCAATACTCGCCCGGCACGTACAACACGCCTTCGGCCAGTGCGTGCTCGATCAACAGACCGCCGGGCCCCGCGTCCATGCCCTCGGGCAACTCGAGCCAGACGTAGAGCCCGCCGGTGGGCCGGTGCCACCGCGCGCCGGGGATATCTCCCAGAAAGTCGTCCATCGCCTTGAGCATGGCCTGGAGCTTGGTCAGGTACGCGGCCTGCAGCATCGCCACGTGCGACTCGAACAAGCCGCGTTCGAGCACCGCCGACATCAAGTGTTGGTTCAAATGCGGCGAGCCGAAATCGATGCTGGCCTTGAGCCCCGAAACCGGCGGCACGAGTTCGGGCGGCAGGATTCCCCAGCCGACGCGCACGCCGGGCGAAAACGACTTGGAAAACGTCTCGGCCACGATCACCGTGTCGCCTTCCTCGTCGAACGCCCGCAGGCTCGGCAGGCTGTCGCCGGCATAGCGCAGCTCGCGGTAGGCGGCATCGTCGATCACGTACAGCGGCGCCTGCTCGGAATGGCGCTTGGCGATCTCGACGATTTGGGCACGCCGCTCGAGCGACAACGAGACGGTGCTGGGGTTCTCGTAGTAGCTGGTGAGGTAGATCGCCTTGACGCGTTCCAACTGACCGGCTTGTTTCTGCCGCTCGAGTTCCTCCACCAGCGCCTCGGGAATCATGCCGTCCTCGTCGATCGCCACGCCCACCGCGTGTGCGCCGAGACTGTTGAGCATGCCCAGAAACACGAAGTAGGTCGGGGCCGCGCATAGCACGATGTCGCCGGGATCGAGCAGCACTTCGCCGACCAGGTGCAGGAGTTGATTGCTGCCGGCGGTGAGAATGACCTGGTCGACCGTAGGCGGGTGCGCCGCGCGCTGGCCGTCGGCCGCCAGCATCCGCTGCAACACGGCCTCGCGCAACGGCAGATACCCGGCGTTGGTACCGTATTGCAAAGCCGCCCGGCCCCGCATCACGTCGGCGAATACCGCCTCGGCGGCCTTGCGGGCCTCGTCGACCGGCAGGCTCGCTTGGTCGACAAACCCAGCAGCGAGCGAGATCAGCTCCGGCTGGGCCAGGGCCATCCGCATCAATTCGCTGATCGGCTGTTGTCCAAAAAGTTGAGCCCGCTGGCTCAATCGCCGGGCGATCGTCATGGCGTGAACACTCGCAGTCGAGCGTGGATGTGGCGAGGTGGCACGATATTTAAGTTATTGCAGTGAGTCAAGATGGGTCAACTCGGCACGCGCGCCGCGGTCGCCTCGTGGCGCGCAATCGCCCGAGGGACGAAGAGTTTGACAACCTGGGCGGCACGAGGAAATAACAGTCCTGGTCAGTTCATTGACGTGACAACGGGGGGGCCATGCCTCAGGTCGCGCGGGGAAAAAGGCTGCTGTCGGCCACGTCGATGGTCGCGAGCCACGGACGCCGTTGGCTGGGGCAGGGGCTCGATCTGGTCTTTCCGCCCGGCTGCGCCTGTTGCCAGGTGGAGATCGACGCTGGCATTTCGCCGCCGCTGTGCTCAGCCTGCCGCGAGGGGTTGCACGACCCGCGGCCCGCCTGCCCCCGCTGCGGCGTCGTGCTGACGCGTGGCGATGCGCAGGCGCCTTGCCCGCGTTGCCGGGAGGTGAAGTTTCGCTTCGGCAGCGTCATCCGGCTGGGCAGCTATCAAGGCTTGCTGCGATCCGCTGTGCTGCAAACCAAAAGGCCGCAGAGTCGGCTGCTGGCCGCGGCCCTGGCCGACCTATTGGCCGGAGTGAATGCGGCTCGCCTGGCAGAGCTCGCCCCCGAGGTAGTCGTGCCGGTGCCGATGCATTGGACGCGCCGCATCTGGCGCGGCACGAATTGTCCGGAGACAATCGCCGCACGGCTGGCCGGCCACTTGGGCGTACCGGCTCGCACCGGCCTGCTGGCCCGCCGGCGGCGCACGGTGCCCCAGGCCAGCCTATCGCCCTCGCGGCGCAAAGCGAACGTTCGCGGAGCATTCCGCGCGGCCAAGCATCCCGATTTGCCGGGTGCTCGGGTCCTGCTGGTCGACGACATCATGACCACCGGAGCCACGCTCGACGAGGCATCGCGAACGCTGGCCGGCCGCGGAGCCGCGGTCGTGGGCGTGGCCGTGTTGGCCCGGGCCGAAGGGCCCGATTGACGCGGCGCATCCCGGGGGTGCGTCTTGCCGACGGCAAGCGAATGGCCAGAATGAAGGCGCGCCGCAATCCGGCGTCGGCGTTCGACAGGCCCCGACCGCGAGTACCTCATGACCACGCGACCGCTTCGTCTCGGCACACGCGCCAGCGCCTTGGCGCGCTGGCAGGCCGATTGGGTGGCGGCCGCGTTGCGGGCCCAGGGCCGGCAGGTCGAACTGGTGCCGATCTCGACCCGCGGCGACACCGAGCGCAGCGTGGCCATCGGCCAGTTGGGCAGCCCGGGGGTGTTTACCAAGGAGTTGCAGCGCGCGCTGCTGGAGGAGCGCATCGATCTGGCGGTCCACAGCCTGAAGGACTTGCCGACCGAGCCGGTGGAAGGTCTTGCGCTTTGTGCCGTTCCCGAGCGCGAGAGTCCTCGCGATGCACTGGTCAGCCGGCAGGGGCTCGCGCTTGCATCCCTGCCCGCCGGCGCGAAGGTGGGCACCGGCAGCCTCCGCCGCCGGGCGCAACTGCTGCACGCCCGCAGCGATCTCGACGTGCAAGGCGTGCGCGGCAACGTCGACACCCGGCTGGAGAAGTTAGCGGCCGGAGAGTACGACGCGCTGGTGCTGGCCCATGCGGGGCTGAAGCGTTTGGGGCGCGAAGCGGCGATCACCGAATTGCTCTCGCCCGAGGTGATGCTGCCGGCGGTGGGGCAGGGGGCGCTGGGGATCGAGACGCGGCGAGAAGACGCAGCCACGCGCGAAGCGCTGGCGCCGCTGGACCACGAGCCGACGCACGCGGCCTGCCGGGCGGAGCGTACGTTGCTCTTCGCACTCAACGGCGGATGCCTGGCCCCGATCGGCGCTTGGGCTCGGCCGAACGACGAGGGAAAGCTGTTCCTGCAAGCCGTCGTGCTTTCTGCCGACGGGCAGCAGCGTCTGACCGCCGACGGAGTGGCGGCGCTGGACGAGGCCGTCGACCTGGGCCAACAGGTGGCGAAGCGCTTGATCGCCGACGGCGCGTTGGAACTGATTCGCCAATCGCGCTCGTCGGACTAACGCGAGCAAGCGCCGCACGGTTGCTATTCGGTATCGCTTGCCGGAGGCGAACGGAAAGGTCACCGCCGTTTACCGCGCCTAGTGTATCCACCCTTTTTTGTGTTGTGGCACGCTGTCATCGCCGATCTATGCTATGTGCGCCGCCCAAACGGTGCACGCGAGGTCAGTGCAAGTGCCGACGGCGACTAGGATGGTCGGCCACACGCCGGCAATTGCGTTTTCTCCAGCGAGAAATGACCCCATGGAAATCGATACCAGCCGGTTTGGACCGGTAGAGATTGCACGCGACGACGTCATCCAGTTTCAGGCGGGATTGCCTGGCCTGGATGATTGCACGTCGTGGGTACTGCTGGGCGATGCCCACAACGACGCACTGGGATGGCTGCAGAGCACGTCGCACCGCGACGTGGCGCTGGCCGTGGTAAGCCCCAGACGCTTCGTGCCGGGCTACAAGCTCAGCGTGCCCCGCGGCGAGCTCGGTACGGCGCTGTGCGATCACCTGGACGAAGTGCACGTACTGGCAATCGTCAGCAAGAACGAGCGCGGCATCACGTTGAACCTGAAGGCGCCTTTGGTGATTCACATGCCGAAGCGTCTGGGACGCCAGGTGATTGCCAGCGGCGACCAGCCCATGCAGTACGAGCTTGCCGACGACGCGCCACCCCAACGAAAGATTGCCTAGCGGCTGCCTGCGATGGATCGACGATGTGCCGGGCCCGTGGGCTGCGGCTCTCGATGCGTCGAAACGTCAGCCGCGAGGCAAAGTGAAGCTATACGGATGACCGCCTGAAAACCCCACCCCAAGCCGCCGCCCACGCCTGCCCAAGCGTGCGTGCGTCGCGCCAGGCCCCCTGGAAAGCCCCGCCACTTTCCAGACAGCAGCAGCGGCAGCGGTGCCGAAGCACCCCGCCGCCGTGATTTAGGAAGGAGTCCCGATGCTTGTCCTGTCGAGACAGCGCGACGAGAGCATCATCATCGGCGACAATATCGTCGTCACGATCGTCGACATCCGCGGCGATAAAGTGCGGTTGGGGATCAACGCGCCCACCGAGATCCCGGTTCACCGCCAGGAGATCTACGAGGCGATCCAGCGCGAAAACCGCCGCGCCAGCCGGGTCGATCCGAAAGACACGCGCGGCCTGGGCACGCCATCGGCCAGCCCGCGGCGACCTGCCGACCGTTAGTGTCCCGTCGGGCCGCGACGCATGTCTTGGGGTGGGCATCGCGGCGAAACGTCGAGCGCTGGCGAGGCGCCGACCCGGCAGGGCGGTGCGCAAGCGCCTCGCGGGGCACTCCTCAAGCGGCCCCCCCAGCCCTATGATGGGGACAGTCACTAGCCGCACGTCCCCGTGGGAGGAGAACCCCCGGTGAGCACCACCAAGACCAAGATCCGCGTCGGTCACAGCCCCGATCCCGACGACGCGTTCATGTTCCATGCCCTGGCCAACGACAAAATCGACACCGGGCCCTACGAGTTCCATCACGAGCTGGTCGATATCGAAACGCTCAACCGCCGGGCCTTCTCGGGCGACCTCGAGCTGACCGCCGTCAGCCTGCACGGCTACGCCTACCTGACCGACAAGTACATGCTGTGTCCGTGCGGGGCCAGCATGGGCGACGGTTACGGTCCCATGGTGATCGCCACGCACGCCTACGGCATCAAAGACCTGCGCAAGATGACGATCGCCGTGCCGGGCACGCTCACCACGGCCTACCTGGCGCTGCGGCTCTGCCTAGGCGTCGACTTCAAGCACGTCGTGGTACCTTTCGACGAGATCATCGACGTCGTGGAACGGGGCAGTTACCAGGGCAAGACCATCGACGCCGGGCTGATCATCCACGAGGGACAACTCACCTACGCCGACCGCGGGCTGACCCTGGTGGTCGACACCGGCAAGTGGTGGCTGGAAACCACCGGGCTGCCGTTGCCGCTGGGGGCCAACGCCATCCGCAAGGATCTGGGGCCAGCGGTCATCAGCGACGTCAATCGCCTGCTGAAGCAGAGCATCGAGTACGGGCTGGCCCATCGCCAGGAAGCGCTCGACTACGCGCTACGCTACGGGCGCGACCTCGACGCTTCGCGAGCCGACCGCTTCGTGGGCATGTACGTCAACGACTGGACGCTCGACTTCGGCGAGCGGGGACGCGAGGCCGTGCGCGTGCTGCTCGAGCGCGGTCACAAGGGAGGCGTGATTCCCAAGGACGTGCAGCCCGAGTTCGTGGAAAACTGACCCCAAGCGGCGTGCAACACGTGGAGCGCAACATCCCTCGACGTCCCGAGCCGCCCGGCCAGGCCAAGCCCAACCGCAGTTCGATGCTGCCAGTGGCGCTGGTCGTGGTGCCGCTGGCCATGCTGGTCGGCGTGGTCGTCGCCTTCACGGGCCGGGCGGGCCTGTTGATGCTGGCGGTCGTGGCCTGCGTGCCCGCCTTCATCATGCTGCACTACGTGCTGTGGGGCCATTGGCTTAGCAAGAGCCTGCGGCGCGAGGACGCCGAAGACGCCGACCGCCAGTAGCGGGCCACGTCGCCCCCGGCACTAGAAATAGTCGGGCTCGCCGCCCGCCTTCCACTTGATGTTGCAGCCGATGCTGGGCTTCTGGTCGGCCGTCACGCTCTTCCCCGCCAGCACCGTGTCGAGCGCCGCGCGCAGATCCTGACCCGTGAGCGGCACGCCCGAGTCGGGTCGGCTGGAATCCAACTGGCCGCGGTAGGCCAGCTTCATGTCCTTGTCGAACACGTAGAAGTCGGGCGTGCAGGCCGCGTGGTAGGCCTTGGCCACTTCCTGCGTGTCGTCGAACAGGTAGGGGAACGTGTAGCCACGCTCCTCGACCTCGTGCACCATCTTCTCGGGCGAGTCGGCCGGGTGGCTGCTGACGTCGTTGGAGTTGATGCCCACGACGGCGACACCCTTCTTCTGATACTCTTCGGCCAGCTTGGCCAGTTCCGGGGCCACGTGGATGACGTACGGGCAGTGGTTGCACATGAAGACGACCAGGTACGCCTTGGCGTTGGGGAAGTCCGACAGCGACACCTGACGGCCGTCGACGTTGGGCAGCGAGAACTCGGGGGCCTTGGTCCCCAGCGGCAGCATCGTACTTGGCGTCAAAACCACGACAGTCCCTCCTATTGCGTATTCGCGTGAAACTTGTTCTATGCTTATCTTAGCCGTGCCCGGGGGACCGCAAAGCCCCGCGGCGAGATTGTTGACTCCTCCCCGCCACCGGGTAGATTGGCGGGGCTGTCGCGGGTGATCTAAGAATCCCATTTGCCAAGGACCCAAGCCATGAACGACGCCTCGAATCCGTATGCCAGTTGGGGGCTGACCGCCGCCGAGGCTGAAACCAGCGATCGGGCGAGCTTCATCCGCCTCACCTACATCCACTTGCTGGGCGCCGTGCTGGCGTTCATCGGCCTCGAGGCGTTTCTGCTGAGCCTGCCGCAAGTGCCCGACGCGGTGAACCTGGTGCTGGGCAACCGCTTGGGTTGGTTCGTCGTGCTCGGCGCGTTCATCGGCGTGAGCTACATCGCCAACAGTTGGGCCAGCAGTTCCACCTCGGTGGGCATGCAGTACGCCGGATTGAGCCTGTTCGTCGTTGCCGAGGCCGTGATCTTCGTGCCGCTGTTGTACGTAGCTTCGAAGGTCTCCGAAGAATCTGGCGTGAACGTGATCGGCACGGCCGGGGTGCTCACGGTGATTACCTTCCTGGCACTGACGGTCGTGGTGTTCCTCACCGGAGCCGACTTCTCGTTTCTGCGAACCGGGCTGGCCGTGGGCGCGATCGTGGCCTTGATCACGATCGGCGCGAGCATGATTCTCGGCTTCAACCTGGGCATCCTGTTCATCGGAGCCATGCTGCTGTTGGCCAGCGGCTACATCCTGTACGACACCAGCAACGTGCTGCACCACTATCGCATCGGCCAGCACGTGGCCGCGTCGCTGGCGCTGTTCGCGTCGTTGGCGCTGCTGTTCTGGTACATGGTGCAACTGGTGATGTCGCGGCGATAGGGCTGGAAGAAACCGCGATATCTCGTGTCGTTTGCGGCCAACGCCCCCGGCGAGCCGAGTGGCGAATCGTGCGCTCTGGTGGTCGGCGTGCGCGGCTGCCTCTATAATTCGGGGCGGGTTAGACGAGTTGCAGCCGTGCCCTCCGGATCCCGAGTATGTCCGACGAACAGGAGTATCCGCCGCTCTATCTGGCGGGAATCGCGCACTTCAACGTGTGCGATTTCTACGAGAGCCACGAGGTGTGGGAAGAGCTCTGGACCGACTATCAGGGGCCCTCGCGCAAGTTCTACCAGGGGCTGATCCAGGCGGCCGTGGCCCTGCATCATTTCGGCAACGGCAACATCCGCGGGGCTCGCAAGCTGTACTACAGCACCCGGGGGTATCTCGAGCCGTATCTGCCCCAACATATGGGGCTTGACCTGGAAAAATTCCTGCAAGAATTCAAGCAGTGCTTCGCCGAGGTCACGGCCAGCGAAGAGGAGTTCCCCAAGATCGAGGTCGAACCCGACCTGATCCCCGAGATTCACCTCGATCCGCCGCCGGCGGCCTCGTAGCCCCAGCGCAACCGTATCGTATGCTTTAGGGTACTTTCGGCACCCCCATCGCGACCGGCACGACTTTTCATCATGTCGAACTTTCACGACGACTTGGCGCTCGTGCCCGAGCAGTTCTCCGGCCGGGCGCGGATCTTTCCGCTGCCGAACCTGGTTCTGTTCCCGCACGTCATCCAGCCGCTGCACATCTTCGAGCCGCGGTTCGTGGAGATGTTCCACGACGCGATCAAGGACGATCGCCTGATTGCCATGTCGTTGCTCGAGCCCGGCTGGGAAAGCGACTACGAGGGGCGCCCGCCCATCGCCGACGTGGCGTGCCTGGGCCGCGTCGTCACGTGGCAAGCCCAGGAAAACGGCCGCTACAACCTGTTGTTGCTGGGTCTGGAACGCGTACGGGTCACGCGCGAGCTGCCGCCGGCGCGATCGTTTCGCGAGGCCGACGTCGAACTGCTGCCGGACGCCTATCCGCATTCCGGCTCCGAGCTGCGTCCGACGCTGCATCACAAGCTGGCGGACTCGTTCGAGCGATTGCTGCCGCGGATCAAGGACGCCGAAGAGTTGTTCGAGCAACTCTCGATCGACAACATCTCGCTGGGAACGTTGACCGACGTGATTGCCTACGCGCTGGATCTCGACCTGCGGCTCAAGCAATCGCTGTTGGCCGAGCCGAGCGTCGACCGGCGGGCGACGATGTTGCTCTCGCAACTGCACGCGGCCTCGCGCGAAACGCGCTCGCTGAGCCTGGCCGGCTTTCCGCCCGCTTTCAGCACCAACTAGCCGCACGGGCAGTGGCCGGCGCCGCGGTGCACGTGCCGGCTTGGCTCGGCCCGGTTCGAATCGCCGCCATTTAGGGCCGCTTGACCGCCCTGCTTCGGCGGCCTTAAGATCAAGTGATGACTCCGCATACGGCGAACAACAAACAACCGCAGTCGCCCACGGCCCCCGATCTGGGAAGCCTGGCCGGCGAACTGGACGCAAGCGCCGCACCGCCCGACGAGCAAACCGCCGTCGATCAGGCCCGCATCGCAAGCGCGGTCCGCGAAATCCTGGCGGCGGTGGGCGAGGATCCCGATCGGGAAGGCCTTCGCGAAACGCCCGCTCGGGTGGCTCGGATGTACGCCGAGATGTTCAGCGGATTGCACGAAGACCCGCGGCTGCACCTGCGTAAGTTCTTCACCGAGCCCTACGACGAGTTGGTGCTGGTGCGCGACATCAGCTTCAACAGCATGTGCGAGCATCACATGCTGCCCTTCATGGGCCGCGCGCACGTGGGCTACCTGCCCAACGGCCGGGTGATCGGCCTCAGCAAGCTGGCCCGCGTGGTCGAAGTCGTGGCCCGGCGCCCGCAGGTGCAGGAACGGATGACCGAGACGATCGCCAACCTGCTGGTCGAAGAGCTCGAAGCCAAGGGCGTGGCCGTGGTGCTGGAAGCCACGCACACCTGCATGACGATTCGCGGCATTCGCAAGCCGGGCAGCCTGTGCGTCACGTCGGCCATGAAGGGGATCTTTCGCTCAAACCTCTCCAGCCGTTCCGAAGTGATGAACCTGATTTACGGCGGCCGGCAATAGCCCCGCTTCCGCCTGCCGCTCACGATCGGGACCCTGCCGTGGCGATTCTGACGCAGTTCATTCTCCGGCTGTCGTTCGGGATGTCGCTGGGAATGGCGCTCACCAGCCCGCGACAGGTCACCAGCGGCTACTACCGCAACCACCTTTACGTGCTGCTGGGGCTGAACGTGCTGGCCACGATGGTGGCGCTGGCCGACCGGCAGCGGTTTGACCTCGCACCGCCGCTGGTGGCCGCCGTGCTCAGTTACGTTGGCGCGGTGCTGTGGCTGTACGAGAAGCCCCGGGCGGGGATCGCGGCGCTGTTGCTGCTCTCGGCCGCGAGCTTATGGGGGGCCTACCAGGCGACCAACTGGAACCGCGCCACCTATACGGCCCAAACGGTGCTGCTCGCGCTGAATCCACCCTCGGGCGGAATGGTGTTGGGATTCACGATGGCCGCCATGTTCCTGGGGCACTGGTATCTGAACAGCCCCTCGATGGCCATCGGACCGCTCGAGCGGTTGATTCTGCTCTTGGGCGCTTCGGTCGTCGTGCGCGCGGTCGTCGAAGCCGGCGGGCTGGTGCTCTATCTGCAATCGAGTTCACCGGATAGCGGCCAGTTGGCGTTCTTGGCCCTCCGCTGGCTGGCCGGCATCGCCGGGGCGCTGCTACTGGCGGTGATGGCCTATCGCACGCTGAAGATCCCCAACACGCAGAGCGCCACCGGGATCCTCTACGTTTGCGTGATCGCCACCTTCCTGGGGGAGCTGACCTCGATGCTGCTAAATGTCCAGTCGAGCCCACCGATCTAGCGCCTCGAGAACCCTCTGGCCGCAACCAGGGCGGCCACTTGAGATTGTTGCCTGCGGCCGGTCCTAACCGGCACAACCGTGCAGGTCGCCTGCCGGGCGAGGGGTTGGCCCCTCCAACTCGACCGTTTCGCAGCCTGTGCGAACAAAGTACAATACATTTGCTCGCGTGGTCTGGCCGAAGTCACCAAGGGAGGTGTTGCAATGATGTCGAAAATCCTGGCTTTGACCCTGGCGTGCGTCGCCCTTTGGATCGCGGCCCCGCAGACCGCGGAGGCTCAGTTGATCGGCGGCTATCGCGGCAGTTCCGACAATCCGAACGGCCCCACGGTGAGCCCGTACCTGAACCTGCTGCAGAGCAATCAATTCGGTGTGACGAATTACCAGTCGTTGGTCCGCCCCCTGATCGACCAAAGTACGGCGATCAATCGGCAGGGCAATTCGCTCAACCGGCTGCAGCAGCAATTCAATTCTCAGCCGGCGGCAACCTCGGCGGGAGGTCCGGTGCAGACCGGTCGCCCCTCGTTCTTCATGTTCTACTCGCACTTCTACGCGCAGCCGGGCCAATAGCCCCCTGCGGCCCCCGTTGCCTTGGCCCGGCGGTAAGTTTGTGCCCCCTCGGACGGTCTGTTAGAGTAGCTCGCGGATACGGCGCGCCCCGCACATGCTCTGTGGTGATACGCGCGATTCGTACCGGCGTGTTTCACCGCGAGCCAAGACTTCTGTGACGGGGGTGCTGCCATGATCGATCGGCTGGGGCGAACGTTCTTTCTGGTGGGTCTCTGGGCCGCAGCGCTAACGGTCGTGGCACGCGTTTCAGAGGCCGACGCGGCCGATTTCCACCACGTGCATCTCAACGTCACCGATCCGGTGGAGGGAGCGAAGTGGTACGCCGACATGCTGGGCGGCGAAAAGAAAATGCTGGGCCCCTTCAACACGGCGGAGTTCGGCAAGACGATCATCATTTTCTTCAAAGCCAAAGAAGGCTTTCCGCCTAGCGACGGCAGCGTCGTCGACCACATCGGGTTCTCGTATCCCGATATCGAAGCCAAGATGAAGGAGCTGGCCGACCAGGGCGTGAACATCGTGTCCGGCGTCGAGCAGGAGGGACCGATCAAGTACGCGTTTGTCCGCGACCCCTGGGGCACGCTGATCGAAGTGGTCGAAGATGCCGAAGTGCAAGGATTCCACCACGTGCACCTGGCCTCGACCGACCCAAAGGACACGCTGGCCTGGTACGAAAGCGCGTTCGGCGGCCAGCAGGCCCGCTTTGCCGGCATCATCCCCGGCATCCGCTACGGCGACGTCTGGCTGCTAGTCAAGAAGACCAAGGAGGCGGCCGAGCCCACCAAGGGGCGCTCGATCGACCACATCAGTTGGGCGCTGCCGGATCTCGACGACTCGACGGTGGAGCAGCTCACGGCCAAGGGCGGCACGTTCGAGTCGAAGCCCTTCAACTTCGGCACCAGCCGCATCGCCTTCGTGCTCGACCCGGCCGGCACGCGGATCGAGCTGGTCGCGCCCGCTCAGAAAAAGTAGCCCGGCTGGCTACGGTACGTATCCCAATCGCTCTTCCAGCCGCGAGCGCACGTCGGGCCACTCGTCGGCGATGCTGTACGAGCCGAGGAGCAAGCCGCCCGCACAAGCCGCATTGCCTCGGCACCGCCTGGCGCTGATAATCGCGGCATTCCTCCGCGCGGACGAATCGCCCATCGCGCGCAGGTGTCTCACGGCAGCCCACGGAGACGAACGCGACCCATGCCCGACGCGGCAGAAACCAGAAGAAGTGCTCCGCTGCTTTCGGCCGCGGCTTTCGTCGTCGTCATCGCGGGACTGCGTGCGGCCCAGCCGATCGTCGTGCCCTTTCTCGTAGCCGTCTTCCTGGCCATGATCTGCCTGCCGCCGCTCAGGTCGCTGCAGGAGCGCGGGCTGCCCACGTGGCTGGCTTTGCTGGTGATCACGGCCGTAATCTGCGTCGGCGGCATCGTCGTGGTGGCGGTCATCGGCAACTCGGTGAATCAAATGCGGCTCCGGCTCCCGACCTACGAGCAACGCGTCGCCGAAATTCAGGACGATCTGGCCAAGCGGCTCAAGGACATCGACGTCGACATCGGCTCGGTGCTCGACCGCGAGAACTTCAAGACGGATCAAGTGCTTTCGCTCTTCGGCAACCTGCTCAGCGCCCTGGGCTCGGTGCTGGGCAACGGACTGATCATCGTGTTCACGCTGATTTTCATGCTGCTCGAGGCGGCCGACCTGCCCGCCAAGCTGAGAGCCATCTCCGGGGGCGACGGCGCCCTGCCCGGGCGGCTCGATCGCATTCAGGAGAGCGTGCGGCAGTACGTGTCGATCAAGACGCGGCTCAGTTTCTTGACCGGCGTGCTGGTGACCATTTGGATGTGGCTTCTGGACGTCGACTTCCCCGTGCTGTGGGGACTGCTCGCCTTTTTGTTCAACTACATCCCGAACATCGGATCGTTCATCGCCGCGGTGCCGGCGGTCGTGCTGGCGTTTTTGCAATACGGCATCGCTTCGGCCATCTACGCGGCGCTGGGTTACGTGGCGATCAACCTAATCGTCGGCAACGTGCTCGAGCCCCGCGTGATGGGCCGCGGGCTGGGGCTGTCGTCGCTGGTCGTGTTCGTGTCCTTGATTTTCTGGGGTTGGGTGCTGGGACCGATCGGCATGCTGTTCTCGGTGCCGCTGACGATGATCGTCAAGATCGTGCTCGACAACAGCGACGAGCTGCGCTGGGTGTCGATTCTGCTGGGGTCCGAAGCGCCGCGGCCCGCCGCCGGCAGCCGACCGTAGCCGTGCTCACAGAGCATCTTTGGCCTTTTCTGCCGCAAAGCGTTTCTTCATCTCGGCCAGTTGTTCCGGGTGCGAATCGGACAGATCGGTCTTCTCGTACGGGTCCTTAGCTACGTTGTACAGCTCGAAGTCGGCCTCCGGGCCCGGTCGCAGGATCTTCCAGCCGCCGTGCCGCAGGGCCACGCGCTGGCGTCGAGCCCCCCACACCCAATACAGCGTGCGCGGGTCCGAATTGCTCTCGTAGGCGGCCAGCGCGGGCCATACGTTCTGCCCGTCCAGGTGCCAGGCGTCTTCGGTTTTGATATCGATCAACCCCAGGATCGTCGGCAGCCAATCGACGGCGTGCATCGGCATGTCGCGCACTCCGGGCTTCAGATATCCCGGCCAGTTCGCAAACGCCGGCACGCGCATGCCGCCTTCGTAGGTCTGCGATTTCTGTCCCCGCAGCGGCAGGTTGCTGCTGAAGTTTTCGAGCTTGGGATCCGGCGGCGGGTACGTGTCGCCGCGGTGGTTGTGCAGCCCGCCGTTGTCGGAAGTAAAAATGATTAGCGTGTTTTCGCGCTGCCCGGTCCGGTCGAGGGCGTCGACCACTTTGCCGATCGCTTCGTCGAGGTGCGTGACCGCCGCCGCAAAGAGCCGCCGGTCGGCGTAGTCGATGTGTGCGTTGGCCTCCAGGTAGCGATCCGGCTCGACCAGCGGCACGTGGACCGCCTGAAACGGCAGGTACAGGAAGAACGGTTCCTCGCGCTGCTTCTCGATCCAGGCCACGGCCTCGCGGGCCTCGAGATCGGTGACGTGCCCTTCTTCGTCGATGAACTCCTCGTTGCGGTGCCACGTGCGAGTGAACTCGGGCCGCGTCAGACGGTAGCGATGGTCGTAGATGCCCGTGGCGCCCGCCAGGCAACCGTACGAATAGTCGAAACCGAAGTGGTTGGGACCCCACTCAGGCTTGGAACCCAAGTGCCACTTGCCCACCAGGGCCGTATCGTAGCCGGCCTGCTTGAGCAGCGAGGACAAGGTGGGCGTGCCGTCGGGCAGGGCCTTCTCGTTCGAAGCTTGCGTACAATGGCGGCCGAAGCGGCTGGGGTAGCGGCCGGTCATCAGCGCTACGCGCGTGGGCGTGCACTGCGGTTGGACGTAGTGCAGATCGAGCTCGATGCCCGTCTTCACCAGGCGGTCGATGTTTGGGCTGCGAATCTCGGGGTTGTGGTAGCCCACGTCGGCCCAACCCAGGTCGTCGGCTACGATCAACACGACGTTTGGCCGGGCGTTTTCCGCGGGTGCGGCAACCGCCGCCAGCATCGCGACAAGCAACAGGGAAGCAGACATGGCACTCCTCGCTCGGGACAGACAGGGGACCGAGCGCGCCATTCTAAGTTCGCGGCGCCAGCGGCAGCAACGATCGAATGCCGCCGAAGTTGCCCGACACGCTAGGCCTGCGAAGCGCCGAGGGCGGCCTCCCAGCCGCGGAAGGCTGCCGACGAGCTATGGAAGCGGCCGATCGCCTCGTCGAGCGAAATCATCGGATGGACCGGCTGAAACTCGCGAGTGGTCCGCCGCCCGCGCCGCCGCGGCAGCGTGGGACGCCCGCGCGCGACAACCTGCGCGAGGGTTTCGCTCATGGCCTCGCCGAGCGCGGCGGTCAATTGATCGCGCCGAGCCGGCTGGTCGGAAAACGCTCGGGCATCGATGGCCGGTCCAAACTGAACGACGGCCGTCATGGGAGCCACGGGGCAATCCATGTCGAACCAGTCTTCTTCCAACCGCTGGACGGTCTCGCCGATCCGCTCGATGGACGGAGCGCCGTCGAGGTAGTCGGGAGACTGCGAGAACAAGAGCTGGCACAGGTACAAGATATCCATCTCGTGGCAGAGCGTCGGATCGGCAACGCGGCGCTGGCCCAACTGCGCGATGCGATTCACGCGCGATCGCCGCAGTCGCCGCACGCGCTCGATGATGCTTCCCTCGGGCACGACGTTGTCGCGCGGCTCGATGCTTTGCAGCAACGTATGCGCCAGTTGCTGGGTGCGCTCGCTGAGCGTGCCGGCATTCGTGCGCCCCAGAAACTCCTGCTCCCACAGCCCCAGGGCATGGTCGCTGATGCGCAACACCCGCGCAAGCAGGCTCATTCCGGGCGCCGGCGGAATCCGGAACTGAAGCTCCAGTCGCGTCACGCGGCGCGCTAGCGCGGCTTCGGCATCGTCGATGAACCAGTACTTGATCGCGACCGGGTGAATCACGATCGGGCGACGCGTGGCATGTGCCGCGCGGCGGCAGATGAGCGAGACGCCGTGTTGCAGCGGGCCCACGCTGTCGTTGCGGCGGTAGTACGTGCCCTCGGGAAACACGACCAGCGGCCGGCGTGCTTCGGTCAGGATCTGGATGCACGCGCGCAGCGCCTGATGATCGGCCGTGTCGCGCAGGACACTCATCGCCCCGAAACCGCGCAGCTTCCACACCTCGAGCCGCGGCTGCTGGAACAGGTGGAACGACGCCAGGTAGTAAAAGAAGCGGCGAATCCTAGCGCCCGCCATGCCCAGCACTAGCGGATCGGCCGAGCGGCAATGGTTGGCCGCCAGCAAGATCCCCGCCTGCCGATCGAGCGAGGCCTGCAGGTGCTCGAGCCCCGTCACTTCGCTCAGCTCGGTGCCGAATGCGCGGCGGACATACGGCGCCACGTAGGGGCGCGCCAGATGGGCCCAAATCGTCCGTCGATCGGGAGGCTGAAACCGGTAGGGTTTGACGTAGTACCGCGAGTGCACGGCGGGACTCTCTGCTCAATGGCTCGCCGCGGATTTCCGGCTTGAGTGTACTCACAATTCTCGGTTTCGGTGAGCCGAGTCTCGTGAGGCAAGCGCAAATGTTCCGTTAGGAATCGGTGAGCCGCCACCAATGTCGGCACGACCGGTCCGCGACGCGCCGGGGTCTGAGGAACCTGGAGCGACCGAAGGCATCAAGAGCTCACTAGAACCCCTGAGCCGTCCGCCCCCCCGAATCGTCGTTTAGCTATTCGACGCCGCGGCCCGACAATTCGTCAATCTCAGTTAGCGGAATTTTGAGCACCTCGACGCTCTGCTTGCCGCCCGAGAAGGCCACCAGCAGGAAGTCGCCCTGCTGGATAGCGTGCGGGTAGTCGACGCGGCGTCCGCCGACCAGGTAGCCCATGGCCCGGAAGACCACGCCGTCGTCGCTGACCGAAAGGACCAGCGGATCGCGCTTGCGGGGATTGGCGTTCGAGATCAGCACGTAGCGGCCGTCGTCGAGTCGCAAGCCGAAGATCTTCGACGTGGCGTCCGGAAAATTCGTGCGCTGCGGCTTTGTCCAGGTGCGGCCGTCGTCCTCGGAAAACGAGCGGTACAGGAAGCCGCTGCGCGCATTGTCGCGAAACAGCGCGACAAGCTTGCCATCGGGCAACGTCCACCACAGGGGCTCTTCGGCCGACAGCTCGCTGCTCGAGCCCAGCACCGGAAACGACTCCCAACGGTCGAGTCGCTCCACACCGCCGACGAGGAAATGCACGCCCACGCGCTTGTAGTCGTGCGGACGCCGCGACATCATCCACTGCCCGGTGGGAAGCTTCTTGGGCGGGAAGTTGTTGATCGCGTTGTCGACGATGGGGCCCAAATCGTGCCACGTTCCGTCAGCGGCCAGGCGGAACGCATGCAGTTCGAGGCTCGGCCCGAAGAAGCCCGCGGCTTCGTCCAGCGAGGCCAGGGCCAACAGCTCGCCGTCGCGCTGCCAGAAGCCGCGGGCGATCCAGCGCAGCCCCTCGGGAGTGCGCGTGCCATAGTGCTCCGACTTGGGTCCGGAGCCCGGCGGCTCGGGAGTCAGGTACTTCGGGTCGCTCCACCGGAGCCCGTCGGGGCTGGTGGCGAACTTGACCCGTTGCCCCACGCGGTCTTCGACGCCTGGGCCGTCGCTCCACATGACCCAGAACTTGCCGTCGTGATGCACGAGGTAGTTGTGCTGATTGACCCCGCCGGCGGCACGCACGTCGCTGACGACCACGTGCCGGCTGGCGATCTTCGGCAGATTGGCAAAATCGATCTGGTGCGTGTCCTCGGGAACCCAGGCGCCGGCGAGGATGCGCCCCGAGCGACCGGGCTCGGCGCCGCGTGCCGTGTCCAGCGAAGCGATTGGCCCCGCGAGCACTACCAGGCTCGCCGCAACGCATACGATCATGTTTCGCATCGACGATTCCTTCGACCGAAGTAAACGACTCTCGTTCCCCAGTATGGACCATCTCGATGCACGATCAAGCGATTGCCGCATCGGGCAGCACAATCACTCCATAGTTGCGCGTCGCGCCGCGGCGTGCTAGTCTGGTGTCCGGAAACGCACTGGCATCGCTGGAGGCCGACACCCATGATCAAACGCTCGAAGATCTCATATTGCCATCTCGTTCTGCTGCTCGCGCTTGCCGTCGCAAGCCAGACGTCGTCGGCTACGCGGGCTGCCGAGCCGCAGCACGTGCCTGCCGGGCCGCGGACGCGCCCTATCGCGGTGTCGGACGGTTCACTGCGCGCTTTTCGTGCTTCCAATGGGAAGATTGTCTCGGTCCGTTCCGAGGACGGCGGCCGCACGTGGAGTCCGCCGCAACTGGAATGCAATCTGCCGATCAAGAGCATGGGCGGGGGACTCAGCCTGCTCGACGCGGCTGGCGAAATTCACTTGATCCTGGTTCATGCCCGGGGCGAAGGAAAGCCGGCCGAAACGCGCTTCATCGACCTGTGGCACTGCCGCACGACCGACGGGCAACGTGCCTGGACGAAACCCGAGCGGATCTGGGAGGGATACTGCGGGGCCGTGATGGACATCAAGCAATTGTCCAGCGGCCGCATCGTCGTGCCGTTCGCCGCCTGGAAGCGGCCCGGCGAGGAAGTGGCTCCCAGCACCGGGCTGAACTACACGACCGTGGTCTACTCCGACGACGGGGGAGACTCGTGGCACCTCTCGCCGGCGAAACTCACCTCGCCCTGCCAACCGGGATACAACGGCAACAACTACGGCGCCATCGAGCCAACCGTGCTGGAGCTGAACGACGGACGCGTGTGGATGCTGATGCGCACGCAAACCGGTTTCCTGTACGAATCGTTTTCCGAAGACGGCGTGAACTGGACGGCGGCCGAACCCTCGCCTTTTCACTCCTCGACCTCGCCGGCGGCGCTCGATCGGTTGCCCGACGGGCGGATCGTGCTCGTCTGGAACAACTGCGAGATGCCGCCCCGGCACGAGGGCGCGGGCGTTTACGGCGGACGCGATGCCTTGCACGCCGCACTCTCGGCCGACGAGGGAAAGACGTGGCACGGGTTCCGCGAGGTCTACCGCGACCCTTACCGCAATGACTCTCCGCCGCCGAGCGGCGATCGCGGCACGGCGTACCCCCAGCTTGCCGTGGGACCGGACGGCGAGATTGTGCTGGTCACCGGTCAGGGAAATCGCAAGACGATGATCCTCGTCGATCCCGACTGGCTGCTGGAGCAGGACCAGGCCGACGACTTTTCGCAGGGGTTGGAGGCGTGGCACGTGTGGAAGCCCTTCGGCCCGGCAACCGGCTATTGGCGCGATCGCTGCGAAGGCCCCGTGCTGGTCGAACATCCGACGCGAGCGGGCGCGTTGGCGTTGCACGTCCGGCGGCCCGACCAGCGCGAAGCGGACTGTGCCTCGTGGAACTTCGCAGGCCGCGACGCGGGGTGCCTTGATTTGCGCATCCTCCCCCGCCCTGGATCGGCCGGCATCGACGTCTGCTTGAACGATCGGTTTTTCAACCCCAGCGACGAGCGCGGCGAAAGCGAGGCCGTGTTTCGGCTGACGATTCCGCCCAGCGGCAAGCTCGGCGAGACGACGCTGCCCGCCGACCAATGGTCGACCTTGCAGCTACAATGGGACCTCACGAACCGCCGGTGCGAAGTCGCGCTCAACGGCCAGCCGGCCGGCGTGATTGCGCAGCAAAGCGACGCTTTTGGCGGCGTTTCCTACCTGCGACTACGCTCGCGGGCCGACTCGCCTGACGCGGCCGGCTACCTGATTGATTCCGTGCGGGTCTCGGGAGAGCCACCTCGCTAAGCCGGGTGGGACGACGCAGGAGACGAGAATACGCCTGGCAGGATTCGAACCTGCGACCTACGGTTTAGGAAACCGTTGCTCTATCCCCTGAGCTACAGGCGCGTTTGTCGATTTGACCCTTGCTTTACCGTGTATTAGAGTTGGACTAGATGGCGATGGCACTAAATTTGGCACTAAATTTTGCAACCGGTTGTGCCTGCCCGGCGTATTAGTCCAGTCTCAACTACACGTCTCATCCTACTGGGGTCAAATCAATGGCGAAAGTCCGGCGCAAGGGGCGTCGGCAGGGAAGCCGGAACAAGGGGTATTTCTTCCGCGTGGGTCGCGGGTGGCAGTTCAAGGATTCAAAGGGCAAGTTCCAATGGCTGACCGATGAAGCTGGCGAGCGGCTACGCGACCCGGCCGACGATGAAGCCGCCAAGCTGGCCTATGCCCGTCAATTAGTCCAGCAGCCAGCAGCACCCAATGGCGAGCCGGCCGACACGATCAAGGTTTGGGAAGTGTGCGAACGCTACTTGCGTTCGACTAACGGGCGAACGTTTGAAATCCGTAGCCGAATCTTGTTCGACTTTTGCACTGGCTTGCCTCCACGATTCATGGGGAAGGAACGCGAAGCCAAGCCGAAAGACAAGATTCACGACGGTTACGGGCACCTCACTGTTGGCGAGTTGAAAAAGCACCATATCGAAGATTGGATTGCCGCGCACGCGGAATGGAATGGTTCGATTCGGACTCAGATTCAAGCCATCAAGCGCGCCCTCAATGCGGCCGTCGAGTCCGACCTCATCAGCCGCAACCCTATCAAAGGATTCAAGACACCGAAGCCTAATGCTAGGGCGACATACCTAACGCTAGAGCAAGAGCAAGCCATCTATCGGCGCGCAAAGCCATCATTCGCCCTCGCGGTCAAGGTTTTGATTGCAACTGGCGCGCGGCCGGGAATCGAGTTTGCCAAGTTGACGGCTCAACATGTTCACGACTTGGGCGACAAGATGACTTGGACGTTTCAACCGCACGAATGCAAGACGCGCATATTGCGCACAATCTTCATTTCCGATCCTGAGATTATCGAGATTGTTCGCCAACAAATGCGGCTCCACCCAACCGGGCGAATCTTCCGGGCTTCGACCGACACGCCTTGGACGATTCAAAACTTGTCGGCTCGCTTTCGCAGGATCAAGAATCGCCTCGCAAAGGACGGAATCAAGTTAGACGATGACGCCTGCGTTTACAGCACGCGCCATACGCGAGCCAAGAGGCTGTTGGAAGGAACCGCGACCGCAACCGGAAGGCCGGTCAGCATTCAGACGGTTGCCAAGATGCTCGGCAACTCCGTTGAGGTTTGCCAAAAGCACTACGGCAACTGGGACAAGTCGGCAACGGATCATATTTGGGCGGCTCTTGCCTAGCACTCCACCCTTAGTGCCTGCGCCGTGCTCGCCTTCGTTCTTCAATGGCAAGGCAGCCGGCAAGAAAGGCGAAGGGGGACAGCCACAGTGCTGTCCATGCCGCCAGGAATGAAATCCGAATCGTTGCAAGGCTACCCTTTGTCCAAATCCGTTCGGGCTCCCTCTGATATCGGTCGAGTAGCTCCTTGTCCGTATACAGCGTCGGATCGCTTTCTCGCAACGCGGCCGGACCGTCCAAGAGGACAAAACCAACTATGATCGGCTTATTCGGCTGGTCGTCGAAGATAACCACGAAATTCTCATCGAAGACAAAGTATGCAAGCAAAGACGCCGCGAACGCCACGATTGAGGCGATTAGAACCGTTGTCGTCTTGGCGATGGTCGCGGCAGTCCACAGCGTATAGGAGAGGCCGGCCAGAATCAGCAAGCCTACAACAATGACCGTTATTGCGGCTGATTGTGACCGTACTGGAGGAACAAAGCCGGCAATCCCGATTCCAATTGACACAGCCGCCGCGAACTTTGGCACTAGAAGTAACGGCGTACTTACATCTGTGGCAAACTGCCAAAGCCTCGACATATCAGCGCAACCCTCGTGGAGTAAAAACGAGGGATCGACCGCGATTTATCAGAATCGGCCCGATCACTTTGGTTTGAGAGTTCTCGAACTGGGCATGGAAATAGTACTTTCCGATCAAGGTCACTGAATTCCCGGATGCCTGTTCCCAAGCGGGTTTCGGTACGTTCTTACCGTTCCTTCGACCAAGCTGATACAAATCCCAACTACCTGCCATGATGTAGTGGACAACAGCACCGGGAGGCTCAGTCACAATCTCAACCCCATAGGCTGCCATCGTCTTGTATTCAAATTGCCAATCTCCTGCATTTTCGAGCTGTGCCCATCGCAAGAAGAATGCTTCGTAGGTGGCACCGATGTCGGCTTCGATTCGGTCGAGTGCTGTTGACTTCTGAGCATCGCTCCAGTTTCGCGCGGCCAACACATCTAACATTTGTTGAATCTTGCCCTCAACCGTCGTCAAGGTTGGAGCCCACCACCGCACCATGCCTGGCTGATTCCGGTAGAGTCTGATTATGGTTACTTGGAACTGCTGGGCGAGAACACGGTCAAATAGCTTGTCGTTTGTTAGTTCTGTAGGAAAAGCCATCCCCATGTAGATTGATAGACGATGTGAGCCGCCCGCCAATCTCGGCCGATTAACTTGCGGTGGGCTGACCACAATGACGCGATTCCTTACAGATTGTTCTGTGAATTCCCGCAGTTCAGGCTGAGTAAGTTGCGACCACTGACCAAAACATTGGGCACATCCTAAGAGAATCAGCCCAGTCCAAATCACGCAATATCGCATCGTCCGACCTCTTTTTAATCGCAGTCTGCTTACCTACGCTATTGTCCGACGCCTGAAGTAGGTTTGACAAGGGCCTTTCGCACGGACGTTGCTGGCCGATTTGCAGACACATTGTTGCCCGTCTGTAGGGCCGCGCGGTCACGAGTTTTGGCCTACCGTCAATGTCGGTGAAATGGATTCTTGCGCGGCTCTGACGCATGGTGAATGTAGAGGCACATTCACCCTTTGGAGTCTACAGCAATGACATTCCATCAAATCCATGCCCGGTACGGCGAGCGGCTGAAGCAAGTCATCATGGCCCATTGTGGCGTTGACTACGTTGAGGCAAGCGCGGTTGTGGTCAACACGTTCGGCACGCTGGCCCGCGAGAATATGGAAGCCTACGCGGACCGCTATCCGCTCTTTCCCAAGCTGGTGGCCGTGGCGTTCGGCATTGCCGACGAACTCAACCGGCGGGCGGCCTAGGCGCAAAAAGAAACCCGCCCGACGCATAGCATCGGACGGGCTTCCGTCGCAGGATTTATCGTAGCAAGCCTAGAACGGCTTGATGACACCGCGCCGAAGCTGGCGGCGTAGCGCCGTGGCAACCTCTTTGACGATTGCCTCGCTGTCGTTTGCATTGACGTTAATGTCGCCGATGCTGACGTTGCTGTTGTTCGTCACAGACGGGAACGAAGGCGCGATGCCCGCATTGATGGCTTGCAACTGCGGAAAGAACTTCCCGGCGGACCTGGCATTGATGACGAACTCGCCCGGCGTGAGCATGGCAGGCACGGTATCCGTGCCTTTCCCGCCGGCCGCCATGTAATGGAACGGCACAACCGGGCCACCATCGGCATAGCCCCGGATCAAACCGCCGAACGCTTGACCGCCGCCACCCCCGCCGGCCGCCGCTGCTGCGGCTGCGGCTTGCTGGATTGCTTGGGCGGCGGATTGCCCGGCCGTTTCAATCGCGTTTGCACCGTTGACTAATGCGCCGCTGACGTTTTGCGAACTAGCGACCGAAGCGGCTTGAAGCTGGTCGGCGGCGTTCAACACCTTTTGCAATTCGGCGTCGTTGCCGAGTGGCAATTGTTCCAACAAGGCGCGTCTCGCAAGTATCTGTTCCATGATTCGATTGACGTTTTCGAGTTGTGGCCCGAATGCGATTCGTCGATTGATGTTTCCGGGAAGGTTGCTTTCGATTTCCTGAAACCTTTGCAGCAGTGGGCGCAATTCGTCATCCGTGACCTTGGCTTGCTGGCTCAAACGCTGCAATGCGTCAATCTGAGTCTCGAATTCCTTGGCGAGTTGTGGCGATACCGATTCCCGGTTGTTTGCCGTGGCGCGGATACGCTCAAACGTCTTTTCGATTTCGGCATTGTATGCGCGAACCGTGGCGACGTTGAAAGCGCCGTCTAACGTCTTGGTTAGCTCGGCAACGTCTCTTGCCCCAAGCGGCAACGTCTGACTTGTCCGCGCCTTGTCAAGAATCTGGTCCCGCACTCTGTTTAGATCGTTAAGCTGCTTTTGTAGCTGGTTGTGCGCGGCGGTCACGTCTCGATTGGCAATGTTGTCGAATGCTTCAAGCGTATCGTCAACAGCGTGGCCCGTGATGATGCGAAAGAATTTCTCTACGGCCGTCGAAAGCGTATCGACCTTGCCCGTCATCCGGTCCAGTGTCGCGGCCGTCTCAATCAAGCCGCCACCCAAGCCGATGGTTACGGCATTCTTCAGCTTGTTAATCGCGGCGCTCGCGCGTTCGGCGTCGGTATTCATGCGCTCGAATAGCCGAGCCTCGAATTCCTCTTGGGTCAGATCGTGGAATGACTTTAGATGCGTGTTGAGTGTTTGGAAGCCGTCATTCGCTTCAGTCAACACGCCTCGCAAGGCTCGCACGTTCGGAAACAGCTTGGCCAACGCGACGGATGATCCGTCTGTTGTGCTGGTCACGGCTTGCAACGCGCCCGCGAAGCCCCTTAGCCTGATTAGCTCTTGGCCGCTTGTCACGCCAAGCCGCTCTAAGGCGTCCGTCATGCCCTCACTTGGCTTAATGAACGCGGCGAACAGACTATTGATTTGCGTTGCGGCTTCCGGCGCGGATACACCCTTGACCGTCAAGCTGGAAAACAGCGCAATCAAATCTTCCATCTCGACGCCTAGCGACTTGGCGGCCGGGGCTGCTTTGCCCAAGTTGGCCGACAACTCGGCGATGGTGAACTTACCGACGTTCGCGCCTTGGAAGAATAGGCGAGCAAACCTAGTAGCGTCCCGCGCATCCGCGCCATAGGCGTTGAGTGACGTACTCAGCAAGTCGATTGCTTGCGTCTGGTCGGCAACGCCCAACTTGCCGAGTTTCGCGGCGGCGATGAAAACCTGTTGCTGGTCGGCCGCGTTCGTGAAGCCATTCGAGATTAGGTCATAGCGCGACTTCGCAACGTCCAGCAGCGGAATATTGAAGGCATCCGACAAGCCTTGGCTGGTTTTGGACAAATCGGCCAGAGTGTCGCCGGGGCTAATCGCCTTGATTTCCGATAGCACCTTTTCAAAGCTGCTGAATGCCGTAGCCGCGCGCGATGCGCCTTGTTCGATAAGGCGCAGGCCGCGAATGACCGCCTGAGTGAAAACGATCCGGGATAGCAACTGCAATGAGGTTGTGAACCGAACCGTATTCGCGTTCGCCCGCGTGAATGCGCCGCCCAACGAATCGGCCGTTCTGCCGATGCCTTGCCCCTCCCGGTTGAAGTTGCCGCCCCTGAAACTGTTGAGGGTCGTAGCAAGTTGCTTGAATCCCTTGTCCAGCAAATCGAGTTGTCGAAGCGCATCGCTGGCGTCGAGTGTGAATTCTTGTCTGAGATCGTCGGCCATATCATTGAGCGCGCAGATTGTGCACGGCGTGAGAAGTGAGAGAAAGGGAAACCTTCTAGCATTGAGGCGCTGAGCAGCAATGCCAGAAGGTTCCGAGCGAATTAGAAAACTGCACCTTAATTCAGTCTGCTAACCCACCCACCCAAATCCAGCGCGGCGGGTGCTGGGCTCACCAGCTTTTTACGGTAAGAGCGCCCGGCCAAGTGACGCCCGGCCGGGCGCGAGCAAGTCAGCAATCGGTCATAGGGGTCGATTGCTAACTTTGGCGGTTGTCGAGTTTGGAAAGCATGTCGTTGAGCATCGCGGCCTTGTCCCAAAGATCGGACAACACGGCTAGCGATGGCTCGGCTGTTTGATGCAATCTTTCGAGCGCATCGGCGAGCAACTCACACTCGCGGCGAGCGGCGGCGGCGTGTTCGGCCGCTGCCATTAGGTCACTGAGTTGCATTTACTTCACCGGGCGACGGCAACGGCTCTTTGATCGATTGGAAGAACGCGCCGGGCGACAGCTTGCCTTTTTGAAGCTGGTCGCGGGCTTGCTCGGCTGCTTCAACCGTCGATTGCTGAACCGACGGATCGAGCCGCAAGCCGTCAAGGCGTTCGTCTGCAATGCGCATCGCGCGAATGTAGTCGGGCGACGATTGAAGCGCGGCATTGGCCTGCGCGGCTTCGTGCTGACGATCCCATTCGTCGGCGGCTTTGGTAAGCGCCTCCAATCGCTTTTGCTTTTGTACGCGCTGGTATTCGTGGACCTCGGACCACCCCGCGATAGTTTCCATTCGCTGGCGGAACGGATTGACTACCGGCGATTCGCGGCGAAGCGAACCGCTATACGGTTCCGGCGGCGGGGCATCGGCTTTCAGCGTCAACGTCTCTCTGAGACTCGCCGGCCGTCCTACTCGTTGCTCCATTGCCTTGATGGCGTTTTCGCCGTAGCCTTCGGCTTCATTCATCGCGCGTTGCTGGTCGGCCAACGATGACGGATCGTAGCCGTACTCGCGGCCGTAGATGATGTATTTGTTGTGCCCGGTCTTGATCGGCACTCGCGGGTAGAGGCGGCTAATGCGCGGCATGTTTTGCTCCGTGTTGTTCTATCCAAAGTTTCTTGTGAGTCAGCAACGCGCCCAACTCATGCTGCTCGATGGGCCGCAAGTCTCGGCCATCGAATGCTTGCGAGAGTAGACCCGGCCGGATTGTGAGTAGATTGACATAGCCGCCGTAGTCATCGCGCGGACTTCGGCCGTCGATGTACTCTTTGTCACCGGCATGGTCGATGTACCAGACTCGTTGCGACCATTGATGCAAGCCGGCATCGGCTTGGATTCGCGGCACGACGCGAGCGAAGCCTAGAATCTGGCGAGCGCCCAGCGAATCGGGTTGGATGCTGTTTGGAATCGTTGGATGAAACCACAATTCCCGCGCGTACTGATAAGGTCCGCCGTAACCGTTTCCGAACAAATCAATTTCGGTTTCGCTGTTGAGCGCCACGCTTGCGGCGTTCGGCGCTCGCGTGAATCGGTCAACAAGCGATTGCCAACGGCTTCGGTACTGTTCGCATGGCGAGTTATTGACTGCCCATTCGCGCCATTGATTGGCAATGATGGCGGCCCATTTCTTGAACTCGCGGCGGTCCGCTCGGCTTGGCTTGCGTTTGATCGACCCACGCGGACCTAGTGTCATGGCGTCCTCAACAACCGATCTATCGTCAAGCCGCTTGGCATAGGGAAGCCATAGCCCATCCTGAAAGAATCCATTCAGCCGGATATAGAACACGTCTCGATTGTTGCCGTGGTCTTGGGCTGCCAGCACAAACGTATCGGGCATGTAGCACGTCGGGCTTGCCGGCTGTGCGCCGATGGGTATTCGCGTCTTTGCGTGTCGAAGGTATCGACAGGCGAAGCGTAGCGGCTGCTTGCCGCTCGGGTTGAACTGCCAAAAGCCACTAGGCATTGTCTTTTGCCTTGATCTTGTCGAGTGCTTCCCGGATGTAATCGCGGTACGAATTCTGGTAGGCGCGCTGATCTTGGATTTCCTTCGCCGAATCTTCAGCGGCGGCTTTCGCCTTGGCCATCTCGACGCGCTGCTTATTGGTGAATTGGGCCATTAGTCTGTTTCCGGCTGCTGCGCGTAGTGCGGGCGGCGCACTTGCTCGGTACGGGGTTTCATCATGCCGGCGACGGCCTGGTTCCACGCCCAATGGCGTAACTTGTCGCCTAACAGGGTCGCCGTGATTGCGCCATCGGCCTCTTGTTCAAGATCGGCGACGATGCAGACAAACAACTCGTTCGCGTTTTGTTCGGGTGGGGTCATAGTCGTCTTGTGATCCTGCCTTGTGTGGGGTCATACATGCACAACTGAAGCTGGACGGCATCGCCCAACGTGAGCCATACGCGCGCCTTGCGTAGCCGGCCGCTTTCGGTAGCCGACACGATGGGGCCAACGTCTAGCCGCACGTCATACCTATTTCGATGCACGGCAATGACGGTGCCTGTTGTTTCGACGCCTTTCATTTGCTCTTGCCTGTCGTTTCTCTTGATACTCGTTTTCAAGGCGGACATTCCGAAGGGTGACTTCGCCATTGGCGTCAATCAGACGCACAATCCCATGCCCAAGGTTTTGTGCTGAGACGTAGGCGGTACTCATCGCACGCCTTTTGCCTCGCGGTCGTAGGCGTCGTTCAGACGCTCGGCAATCCAACTGACGCCGATGTCATCGACGCCGCCAACAAGGGCGCGCAAATAGGTGAGAACATCGGCGCTCGGGGCTTCGGCCGCGATGCCCAACAGAATCAGGCGCAGCAATGCGTCATCGTGGCCGTAGCCGTCAACGCCGGTGAACAAGGCTTCGAGAACTTTGGAAGCGGTCATGGTGGGGGAACCTCAGAGGAAATGGGGAAGTGTTTCGACACCCGGCTATCAAAGTTCGTGCGCACTTTTGGGCTAGCCGGGTGGAGCTAACGCGCGGTGTACCGATCGCGGTTTGCTCTAAGTTTCAATGCCGAACCCAAAGGTGGACGCCGCGATTTCGGCAGGCGTCCAAGGGTCGGTTGTGTCGGGATTGGTTGGAAAGACTGCGCCGCGATGCACGTAGCTGGTTGAGCCGATGGCATCGGCAGCACTTTCGCCAGAGTTGGCGAGTTGTTTGATGTTGAAGGGGCTTACGTCGGTCTCGCGGCAGATTGTGTTGACCATGACGCCATAAACTTCGGTCATGCTGCCCGGATCAAAGCCGCCGAATTCGTAAACGTCGGAATCGCCGTCGCCGCCGCTGACATACGTACTGTCATCGTCCGATGGGTTGTCATCGGTCATCGCGTAGTTGTCGCCGCCGGTCGATGGCGTGCATTCAACCGCGCTGTCGGCCGTTGGGAATTTCGTCGTGACCTTGACGTTTCCGTGAAACGTCGAATCATCCCGAACGTAGAAATCGTCGAAATAGAATGTTTCGCTGGCAGTGCCTACCGACTGTAGACGAACGATGTCCGCCCATGCGTTGCTGGCGGGTTGCGTGTCGACGTTGGTATCGGATAGCACAGTCTGACCGTGCAAGCGCAACTCATAGCTGCCGGTCGAATTGTGGACCGTGACATTTAGCTCTAGGTAAACCCATTCATTCGCCATCACCCCGTCGCCGTCCGTTGTGTCCAACAGCGAATTGCCGAAGTAGACGGCGAATTCGCCAGTGCCCGCGACCGCGCGCACATTGATGCCTTCGTTCGTTCCCTCAAACAACGAGACGATGCGGCCGTTGTCGCCAATCGTCGAACGCTTGAACGCAAAGCCGACTGTGATCGTGCTGAGATGTCCAAGTGATTGCGAGGAAATGTATCGAGCGCCCGTCATGCGCAGGCTTTTGCCTTGGACGCGCCCCGGTTGGACGGTCCAACCGGAATCTGGCGTAAACGCTGGATTCCATTTGTAGGCTAGACCGCTTGGAGTGATGCCGTCGGTTTGGCCGTAGGCGTCGAAACCTTCGATGAACTTTAGAGCCATTGGAACAACCTCAATAGGTACGCCGTGATGGCTCGCCAGTGCGACGGCGAGCGCGGCATACCGTGTAAAACTTCGACGTATTCAGTTCTCATTCGCGTACTCTTTGCGTTTCCAAGTCGGCCGCCTATCGTCAAAACGCTGCTGGTCAAAGGCAAAGCAATCCTCACAGCGGCCATCGGTCTCATAGACGGCTTGCACTCGCCGATGACAATTCGGCGTCCGGCAAACCGGCGGATTCGCTGAGTAGGTGAGCATTAGATTTGGCGTCGATCTTGTGTAATGCAATGTATGTCTCGCGTAGTCTTGCGGCGGCTTCGGCAGTCTTGGCCCGCCCGGTCGAAACTTGCTTGCCATCGGCGTACTGCACATAGCCGCGATATGTGCCACTAGGCATTTTCTTGACGCCGTAAAAGCCGGTGCCGTGCGGTTGTTTTTTTCTCGCCTCAGGATCATCGAGGCGACTTTCAATCGCGCGCAAATGTCTCCATACTTTGTGCGGCGAGAGGTTCAACAGCTTGGCAATTTCTTGCGGCGTATGACCCTCGAATCTCAGATTCAAAATCCGCTTTTCGATTGGTGACATTGCAGAAGCCCGAATCTCCTCCCACAACTCAAAAAGCAAGGGGTCGGTGACGGATGACTCGGGGCGAGGGTCGGATTGGCTGTTGACCGTTTCCAGAGGTACATCAAAGTTCCGCCTCTGGCGGGTTGTGTGACAGGCCGATAGACCGTCATCGTGGTAGCGAATCAATCGCCCCCGAATGTAGAAGGCGAGGAACCCGATTGCATTGCGCTTGCCCGTGGTAGGCGTTTTTCTCGCCAAGACTTGGACGCCTTCACACAAGCCAACGAATGCCTCAGATAACAAGTCGTCTACGTAGTGCAGGCCAATTCCTCTTGCTCTACGAGACGCGAGCGCGATACATAGAGGCATACATACCTCAATCAAGCGTCGCTTCGCTTGTTCGTCGCCGGCTTGCGCCTTGTCGGCGAGATCATCGGCGGTTGTGTAGTCTGCCTCAGTGATTCCAAGACGGCCCAAGTCGGCCGTTAGCGCGGGGTCTAAAGGCTTTCGCATAGTTGCCTCGCGCGGAACCGGGTTTCGATTGACTTTCGCGCGGCGTAGACAGTGCTGGGCGGCTTGCCGATTCGCTCGGCTATCTCAGCATCCGTGAAACCAGAAACACGAAGGCGACAGATTTCACGGTCAGCGGTGCCGGGTCGGCAACAGGCTAGGATTTCTTCGTGCAAGTCTCTGAGTATGGCCGGATCATAGGACGGCTCGGGCGCTGACTCACTGCTCACTGTCTCGGGCAGGTGCTCGCCTTTCGCTTCCCGACGCCATCGCGTGGAAGGCGGGCAGGAAACGGGCGAAGCCGTGAACGACCGGAACGCGCCATTGATGGCGACACTCAGGTAGCCGGTCGCGTTGCTGCCCGGCTCGGCGTTGGCGAGATTGTGAACAGCGTCTATCAGCGCGATGAAGCCAGCGGATTGCATGTCGTCGGCAAGGTGCGCCAGTGTTGGGCGGTTGCGGACGAACGCGCGGCACTTGCGGACCACAAGCGGCAAGTTGCCTTCGATCATCCGTTTGATGGCGGCCGGCTCTTTGGCGCGGACTCGTGGCAACAAGGCATCGTTTTCCGCGCGGCTCGCGGGTAGTCCGCACCGGCGCAAATCGCGGGCAAGGGGCGCATTGGCGCGCAGCGTGGGCATCAGGCAGGGGACTCAGGGGCGGCCAGAGTTGGCCAGAGGCGGGCGAGAAATACAGGGCACTTACAGTATGTCTCAGCGGCGCGCGAAAATTCAGGAATTCCGTCGGATTTCCTCGCTGCCGCGTCGGATTGTGCAACCGTTCGCCGGCCGTCGGCGTATTAGGGTGTTCGGTCGCTCGCGTCCGTTTTGAGGCTTTGGCGGGCGCGGGCGGCCAAACCTCCGATGTCTCAAAGCCTCTTGGAGACAAAGCCCATCATGGCGAAGCGAAAGCCGGACCAACTATCAGCGTTCATCAGTACCTTGCATGAATCAAGAACGGGACTCCTCCCATTCAATGACTTTTACAAGGCGTTCGTCGCCACGCTGAAGGTCAAAGAGGCGCGGGACTGGCCCAAGTGGAAGGTTGAACAAGCCTTGGCCAGTCGAATCGAACTGGATCGAAGCCGATCCGATAGGCCCAAGCAGATCATCCGGGGCTTGGCTTGGGCACCCTCAATCGAGGATGAGAAGATTGCCCGTCAGATCGAAAAGTACAAAGCCAGTTGCCGTCACGGTGCCTACTTTGCGCCGCATCCGTACTGGCAATGGGGGCCACTAGGGAAGTTTCTTTTCCTCGAAACAGTGCATGGCACGACGGATGGCGTCATCACGTACACAGAGATTGCAGAACGATATGCCGCCGCGATACCGGAAATGTACCGGAGCGAAGTTACCTCGGAACTCGTCCAAGACGTGACGTGCATGTACGGACCGGGGCCACAAACAAACCACGTTCCGCAAGTACGAAAGTGCATCCGGCCGGATGACGGACTTATGAACCGGAAATGGGGGCGGCCGGAGAAGCGACCCGCGAGAACCGTGCATGGCGTGCCCGACGCCGTTCTCTACAGCTACGATGACGACACGGATGCGTTTGACCAAGCGGCCTACATCAGGGAGGGGCAGCGCATTACGGACTATATCGAGAGTCGGTATTGATGATGCCCAGCGTCTTGCGGGTCTCGCGGCTCGCCGACGCGGCGGTGAGGTAACGAAGTACAGGTAACTTTCTGTTTTCCCTATTATCCGACTGTAGTAATTCCCCCCCCCCCATTTCAAAATGGGGGTGGGGGAAATCAAAAATAAGAAATGAACCTGGACCCAACAAAAGTACCGTGAGACAGTACCACTCGCCGCGTCGGCCAACACTCCCCATGCGCTCGCGCGGTTGAAGCGCCCGAGCCCCGGCCGCTTGTGAGCCCTACAAGCCGCAAAGCCGCCACAATCAGCACCATTGACCCAAACGGCCCGCCGGCCGCCGGCTACCTGACGCGAGGCCCGACGCGCGACCGTCGCCCTAGTTCGGCAGGCTAGCGCGTCGGTCGCCGTATGTCGTTTGCCGCGTTGTTGTTCCAAAGCGACAACCAGCACGATGGCACCAGACTTGGCACCAAACCGTGCCGGACCATAGCCCAGAAGGCACCAAACGCGAGGCCGGCGCACGCGGTAGCGATGACGTGGGGTCAAATCGGCGGTGCGGGTCACATGGGTCGTAGCGGTCATGCGGCCGGCTCTTGTTCTGCCCGCCGGTCTCGAAAACTGCCTGCCCGACGCGGCTACGCGGTGCGCCGCCGCGAGACCCGCGAGCCGCCAGTATTCAATGCCGCCATCCTCGCGGCCGTCCGGCGGCTGTGCTGCTGGGATTCTGCAACCGTTTGAGCCTGGGCGGCGTATCTCTGCCATGAACCAACACACAACCGCCGCGAACCGCCGGGCCGATGCCCGCAGGCGTGGCAGGGTCCAAATCTCGCAATCGACGTATGCGGCGCTCTGGGCGAGCCAAGGCGAACGCTGCGCCATTTGTCGCCGCGATGATCCGGGGCAGGGCTGGCGACTGAACTACTCGCCGGCCGGCTCGCCGCGAGGCATCTTGTGTGCGCCCTGCCATGAGCGGCTTTGCCGTGTTGAGGCGGTCCAACGTCTTGACCTCTTTCCTGATGCTGTCGCCTTCGCCGCCAACCCGCCTGCCGCGAGGCTGCAATGACAACGACACGCCTATTGAATCTCGCCGAAGCCGCCCAGCGTCTCGGCTACAGCGTGTCCGGCTTTCGGAAGCTGGTCCGGTCCGGCCGGGGTCCGCGTTTCGTTCGCCTTGCGCCTCGCGGCCATTTCCGATTCGTTGAATCGGACCTAGCGGAGTTTCTGGAGCAAGCCGCCAGTGCGCCCGTGAAGCGACATCGCGCGCCGATCAAGTCGCAATTCGGCTTAGACTATCCAGCGTTCTAAGTTGCTCAATGGCGACATCCAGCCACCGGCCTGTTAGTCGAAAGCCGGTATCGTCTCTTCGCCGCTCTCGTCATCCCCCTCGTTGACTTCACTGCCATCCGCATCTAGCGATGGATCACTGCCATAGTTGCGATTCGCGCTACGTATGACGCGCTGCTCGTCAATATCGTAGGCCGGTCGCAGGACATCCATGAACTTCTTGTCACTGGCGTCCAGCCCATACCCTTCACGTTCAATATTCTCTTCGTGACTCAAATAGTCCAGAAATGTTCGGACCTTCCGAATTCTCGCCGTGATTCGCTCGCGCTTCTTAAAATCCAAGAACAGGTCGCGGTCCTTGTTTCCTAATTCCGACAATGAGTTCGCCACGCCCTCATCGTGAATCCCGCAATCGAGGCACACTAGGTCAAGATACGAGAAGTTGTGAGACAACACATCGAAGATGTAACGCCCATATGGGGTAATCTTGACAGAGTCGATCGTATCAACGTACTCATCCACTCGATTGTTTGATTCGACCACCCCACCGCGCAAGAAGACGTCCAAATTCTTCTCAACGTCATCAAGCATGTTGAACGTGTCTGCAAAGTACGCTCGAATCTTTGAAACGGCTACGTAGTCAGGATTAACCGCTTTTGGCCCTTTTGACAGCATGTCGAGCAGCCGCAGAGCCGTAAAATGTGAACCATTTTCCTCTGACCGAATCTGAAATATGTTTGGAATGCTACTTTTGCGTTCGTCATAGAACAGTCTGTACGGCACCATCATTGGCCGCAGAACTTGATGCACTTGTAGCGTCCATCTCGGATTGGCAATCATCTCGTCAACGCGAGTGTAGCCGGAAAGGACATACTGACGGAACAGGTCAAGCGCCAAACGCATGTTTCCATGGGCACAGGCGCGCACAAAGCTATTCAGATGCGAATGACTGCGCCCAAACTCTCGTAGGTAAATCCGCATTAGCACTTGAATCTTCTCTAGCTCACTCGCCGTAAGTTCTGGAGAGATTTTGCGAGCCTTCGGCGGATCGTTCAGGATACGTAGGACATAGATGAGCCGAAGGCGAAACAGCTTTGCTGGCGCGGGGCTTGTCAGATGAAAACCGCTATTTTGGAAGGCATCCAACGTGCCGTGAATCTTCGAGTAGTGGAACCGTTCTTCACGCATTGAAATCACGACAAGGCAATCGAGGTCTGTCGAGATTTTGTGTGCGAGCGTGAAACAGAAATCCTGATTTGCGGGGCTGAATTGGTCGGTGTTGTCCAACACAATAACCAACCCTTTCTGTCGTCTCCTCCAATAATCGGCTAGCTTGACTGCGCAATAAGGTTCGTCTTTTTTCCACTCATCGACAAGCGCGTTTAGTCTGACGTTGAAGGCTTCACCTCCTTCGTCCAATCCGGCCAACGACTGCCGCCGCGCGATGGCATATCTATCATCAAACAACTTCAGCAGGTCATCTCTCGAACCACCTAATACCTTATCGGAATCGAGTTTATCTATTAGCTGCTTCCACGTTTCCGCCTCAATCGTCGCGTGATCTTCGGGACACTCAAGCAGATCGACCACCGCAATCTTCGTAAAGTACTTGATCGAGTTTGGCGGTTTATGAAACAGCAGCCGGCTCATGAAGGTCGATTTGCCAGCGCCCTTGCCACCAAAAAGAACGATCACATCGCGCGTTCGACGGTCTCGCGCACTACTAGTAATACGTTCACCAAAGTCGCCACCACCCTTGTCGGCAAAGAAGTCTTTGACCTTGTAGTCGCGGAAATACGGCGAGAGCGAATCATGGATCAATTGCTTTACATTGTCTTCGCTCACTCGGTATTCGCGTGTATTGACGTAGCACTTGTCCATGAAATCGGTATCCTGCGCATTCATGCGTCCGAAGTACCGCTCCACGAGCGGACGCATGGACGGGGCAAGATAGTTCGCGGTCACTTCATGGTCATACGCAACGATGGTTTCTTTTGGAAAGAAGCGTGGGCGATTGTCGCCCTTCGCATCGCCGAACAATTCGGACAATGACGCTTTAGATGTGATTGACGTATAGGCGAAGTGCTTCGTCGCCTCTGCAAATGAAACGTCGAAGTACCGCAAGTCTTCGATCACATAGGCCGATAGTTTTCGCCAATCTTGATTCTTGACGAAGACGCGAAAGAAAATCCATTGCGAGCCGTTAGTAATGGCGGCGTATTCGCAGCCAGAATTGAGGCAGTATTCACGAACCTGCGACACTGCTTCGTTGATTGTAGGATCGGTTAATAGCGTCTTAACCGCTTCATAGCGAAAGTGCGTCTCGTTCTTCTTGCTCCTGCCTCTTTTCGCTGGCAGAGTGAAGTACTTGCCTGCGCGCTTTGCCTCAATGAATAGGATTTGCCCCTCTCGACGCCCGAGCAGCACGTAGTCAGCGAAGCCGGGGTCAATGTACGATTCGCATGGCGTTGACGCCCGTGGCCAAGCCAAAACATCGTGCAGAACGCAATCAATCACACGATGGCGAGTGTCAGCCTCATTCAGCTTGGAGCTGTCCGGCAGGCTGGCCACAAGGGCTTGGGCATGATCGTGCGGTGTCACCGGCGGTTTCGACACAGTGCAATCCTTGTCGTGTCGTCTTGATTGGGTTTAAGCCGAATCGAAATTCTATCAGACTCTGCGAGTTGGCACTAAACCGGCACTAAATCTTGGTCAACTAGGGTCAATTTCGATCTTTTTTGGACACCCGCGAGACGCGCACCAACGCGGCGATAGCCCCATATTTCCCGAGCGATGTTGGCGTTTCGCCCATGCCCAAAAGGCCATCCCCTGAGCTACAGGCGCGTGACTTGAAACTGCCTTTAGGATAGGCACTTCCGCCGGCTACATGAAGGGCAGGGCACTAAAACTGGCAGTCGTCAGCCCAGGGGTTGCTGTGGCAACTCCTCGTCGGTCGGTGGGCGCACACTGTTGATGTGGCGATCATCGCACGCGCCGCAGCGGCAATAATTCGCCCGGGCAACGGTCAGGCTCAACGATCCGTTCGGGCCGCCACGTACGATGTCTGCATCGTAGTCGTCTTGGCCGTCGTCCTCCCAGAAGCAGACGGGACAAATGTCAAAATCCCCACGCTCGACGAGTGTCCTATAGCCACAACAAGGGCAACGTGGCGGCAAGTCCGGCGGCTGGGCATTCAATTTGTCGGTATACCACTCGAACCATGCGACACGTCGTGCCGTCTCGTCGGCCGAGGGCTTCTGTTCTGGCGAATTGCTCATTTTCAGATGCTGCCCGGATCGTGATCTTGTTCGCGAGGTAAGGTGTACGATAGCTCGTGCATCCGCATTCTACTCATTTTCTCCCTTCGACCCGACGCCGAATGCCCAGCAGTTGTTTTCCCTGCATGATGAGGTGCACCGGCGGATCACTTCGGCGCCGCTTTCCCATACATGCTCTCCAACTGCTCAACGTACTCGGCCAGTGGCGGCAAGCCGAACTCGGCGCGACGACGGTCGACGCCCGCCTCGTTTTCAAGCGGTCGCGGCACCCACTTTCCATCCCTATTCGTGAACTGCGTACCATAGCGCTGCTTGCGGCCCTCGGCCAGCAACACGCGGTCGATCAGATAGGGAAACTTGTTGCGGAGTACTTCCTCATTTGGCAGACGCATCATCAAGTCGAGACATCGGCGCTGAAAGCCAGGGTCGGCATCGGCGTGCTGCACCAACAGCCAGGCTGAATGCGCCGCATCGCGTCCGATCATCGAGATCGTCGGCCAGCCGTGCTCCCGGACCGTTGCCTTGAGCCAGGTCGTGTTCTTTTCGTCGACGGCCTTGATGCGCGCCATGACCTGCTTTTGCGCGGCGAGCGATTCTTTGCCGAGATCGTTTCGTCCTGCGGCATCCCGGCCGAACTTGTTCATCCACTCGATGCCCGCCCGCCGAACCTCCTGGTCGGCTTGCGCACGCCTCAGCAGTTCGTCGCGCATCGACGAGTGGCGCACTGCCGGCGGTTCACCGCAACAAATGCAAAGCAATGCGGAAAAAGCCGCAGCCCAGCCCATCGATCGCCTCCCTGCCAAGCAGCCCGCTGATCGCATTGGCCAACACTCAAAGCCCCCATCGATTCGCATCGAGGGCATGCGTCACCCGGTCATTCGTCGACCCAGTAATCGAACACCACCACTTTCTCTCGCCGGTCGCGCACCACCTCCACGTACTCCAGATGCGCCGGGTGCTTCAAGTAGACGTCGCGCGAGGCCTCGTCGCGGAAGGTCACGACGAACGCGTGCGTCAGGCCCTCGCTCTTGCCTTCGGGGCTGACGTTCGTGCCGTGTTCGAAGTCGACGATCGTGTCGATCTTGCTCGGCAGCGCGGCAAACGTGTCGACGACCTCCTGTACGTCGGCCGGCGCGAGGTCGTCTTTGAACTTGTAGAGCACGATGTGACGCAGCACTTTCGAGTCCTCGTCGGCATGAGCGGAAAGCCCCGATATTAGCACACCGCCGGCCAGCAGTGCGGCCACACTCCACGTCGCGATCAACTTTCCCATCAGATGCACGCTCCAAGAAGAAGGAAACTACCAAGCGATCTCAGGTTCGGCCGTTTCGCCGGCCATTTGCGTCGGCAGACGCCACACGTGCGTTCCGCCCCGATCGGTGAAATACAACGACGAGGCGGAAGGCTCGTGGGCATTGCCGTCGCCCCACAGCGCATAGAAATCTTCGTGCGCATCGAGCGGCTGCCGGGCGAAGGAATGATTGCGTTTGTCGTCGTGCGTCAGCGACTTCGTCTTGCCCCAGGTGCGGCCCTGGTCGCTGCTGACCCACATTTCCATCTGCCCGCCCGTGCAATAAGGCTGCGCCCCCGGGGAGGTCGGCGCAATCAGCCGCCACGTGCCGTCGTCCTCGAGATACAGAGAGCCGAAATCGTAGTTGTGGTCCGACGTCACGACGTCGTTGAACGCCCACGACTGGCCCGTCCAGCGGGCGATCTGCCACGTGCGCGGATCGTTCTCGGGCCCGGGCCGATAGCCGTTGCTGGTGCAGTACAGCAGCACGGGATGGCCCTCGGAATCGAACTGCAACTGCTTCAAGTACACCAGCTTTCCCTCGGACTCGTAGTCGTGCACCAGCGCCGCGGTATCTGGCGACTCGAGCGGCGTTTCGACCGGCGTGCCGTCGGCCGCGCGCCACGTGCGCCCTGCGTCGCTCGACTCCAGGTAGTAGAGGTTCGTGCGGGCATCCAGACCGCCCTGGGGTGGGTGATAGTTGAGCATCGTGCCCACACGGTTCCCCTCGACTCGGCTGACCTGGTAGTGGCCGCGGGCCATGCGGGCCAGCGGCTGCGGCTCGCTCCACTGGCGACCATCGGCACTGGTCATCCAGAACGTCTGCCGCTTGCCGGACTTGTAGCGCGTGTGCATGAACAGGAAGCTGCCGTCATCGAGCGTCCACGGCTGGCCGTACGAGAAGTTGGTTTTCACCACGCGCTCGAATCGGTCGATCGAGTACGGCTCGACGCTGCGATGGATAAACGAGGGGCGCGACGTGCCGTGCGAGTTAGAAAAGACCCACAGATGCCCCGCCTGGTCGATGGTGAGCGTCGGGTTGTCGTGGGCGTCGCGCGTTTTCTTGTCGAGCAGAATGCGCGGGCGCGGCACGGTGCCGGTGGCATGATCGAAGTAGGAGATCATGTGCAGCAGTTGCCGCTCGCCCGGCGGCGAGCCGCCGTACACAAAGAACGTCTTGTTTGCCTGCGGCGCGTGGATGGCGATCGGCAGGTGCTTCGCGGGATAGGTCGGCATGCCGCCGGAGTACTTGTAGGCGTACTGGTCGTCCGTCTTGCCGACGGAGTACCAAATGCCGTGGTAGCCATCGGCGGTCGTAAGCGTAAACGGCTCGTCGGCGATTCCCGCCGGGATGCCCCACGCCGCCGCCAGCGCAGCGCCGCTCGACAGTATCCAGATCTTCAGCAGCGACAGTCTTGGCACGGTTTCCCCCTGGTTGCTGGATGCAGCGCGTGGACTTGAAGCGCGACCGCTCGCAGAAACCTCATGATAGATGCCCGTGGATCCGGGAACCACCGGGGGAGAATCCGCCCAATCCGCACAAGCCGCATTGGGATTTTGCCAACGAAAGGGGCCTGAGCTAGCGTTTCGTTAGAGGGCCCGTCGGCTCGGCCGAGGGCGTTTTGCCACAGGCGTCCCGATTCCGCGCCGGCCTTGCCGGTCGATGTAACGATGCGAGTCTACATTGCCTGCCTGCTCTTGCTGGTCGCTCCCGCGGCGATCGTCTACGGCATCAAAGAATATCAGGCGATTCAGGAAGAGCGCCAACGCTTCCAATTGCCCGCGCACGGCGAAGTGCTGTTCTTCAACGCCTCGTGGTGCGGTCCCTGCCGCAAGATGAAGCCGATCGTGCGGCGGATGAAGCGCCAGGGCTACCACATGCGCGACATCGACGTCGATCGCAATCGCGAACTGGCCGATGAATACGGCATCCGCTCGGTGCCCACGTTCGTCTTCCTCGAAAACGGCGACGAGGTCGACCGCTTCTCGGGCAGCACCTCGCCGGAACGCCTACGGGCGCTGTGCGAGAATCCCGCCTATCACTAGGCGATTGCGAACTGTCGCAGCCGGCGTTAGCGCACGCCGAGGTTGCTCTCGATGTCCCGGGCGCGGGCATCGAGGCCCGAAAAGCTCCTCTCGTCTCCAGCCGGACGATAGCCCTTGGTCAAGGAGTTGACGTCGTCGTCGTATCCCTTGCCGCGCCAATTCCAGTCCTTCCAGTTTTGGCAGCCGACCAGCGCCGTGACAAGGAGCGCGACGCAGCCAATCACCAGGGCACGTGAGCGAGGCATGTTCGTAGCATCCAAGAAATGCGGACTCAATTACAAACCGCAGTGAAACCCGTCACTGCCCCTTCCAAGACAGCACGGTCTTCGTGGGCCATCATCTCACGAGGTTGGTTCCCTCGGCCGGACGCCCGCCGATATGGATCACCGGCCCCCGCGCCTCGCCGGGATGATAGGCCGTCTGCGAGGCGTCGAGGACCTCGCCCCACTCGAACCTGTCGGTCTTGAGCTGTCGCCGGGAGAGCAGTTGGGCCTGATCGAAGTAGTGCGGTGAATCGGGATCGCCGCTCTGGCCGTAGTTCAACACGCTGGCGCCGCGCACCTCGGGGCCGAATTCGTAGACGGCCATGTAGCTCGTGCCCACCAGCCCGTAGCGCTTGTTCATCGAGAGCAGGAAGGGAATCGAGACCGAGGGCGAGTAGTACTGCGTGAACACGACCCCCATCGGGCCGGGGGCGGCCAGCGTCGGCAGGCTGGGCTTCTTGTCGTCGAAGTCCAACTCGACCAGGTCGACCATGTTCTGCTGACGCTGCGAGCGGAACAGGTCGGCCCAGGGAACGCGCCAGTCGCCGTGCCGCGATTTGAGCTTTCCGGCCGCGGTCACCAGCGCCTCGAACTGGCGCTTCGGCTGGTCGGCGAATTGCGGCAGCAAGGTTTCGGCCGGATAGTCCATCCCGTACATTTCCTCGTACCACGCCTCGCAGAGGGTCGCCTGCGTGCTATCCGGCTCGACGCGACAGTCCCAATCGAGCAGGTGCATCAAGTAGGGCTCGACCTGTGCCGCCAACTCGGGATCGGTCTGCCGAAGCTTTTCGAACCGCTCGGCGTACTGGGGCAGGTACTCTTGCGGCCAGTAGAGCTTCGTATCGTAGGCCGCCTTGGCCACGTCCTCGAACGTCACCTTGTGCATCCCGCGCAGAATCTGGCGCGACATCTTCGCCCGGCGCTTGTCGTCGTCGGCGTCCTCGACCATGTAGGGAGGAAACTTGGCCCGATTGGGGTTCCCATTGTCGCACGTCGTAAACGGGCTCGAGTTGCAGTTCTGCACGTAGCCGTCGGCCGGATTGATCAACTGGGGCAGTTCGTCCAGCGTGTGGAAAGCCTGCCACTCGGTGCGCGGGTCTGCCCCGTCAACCGGCAGGCTCCAGTCGAACTGCGGATCGCGCTTGGGAACCATGCCGTTGTACAGGAACATGATGTTGCCATCGCGATCGGCGTAGAGCACGTTCATGATCGGAAACTGCTGCATCGCCAGCGCCCGCCGGAACTCTTGCAGGTTGCGCGATTTGACGCAGCTCATTTGCTGCTTGAGCATGGCCGCATTGTCCAAGCCGGCCACGCGCGCCGCCAGGTAGTGCTCGTCGTCTTCCTGCACCACGACCGGCCCGTGGTGCGTCTTGCGCAGCTTGATGACCCGGTTGGTCTGCTTGTCGCCGTGGCGAACCTTGATGGTTTCGGTCCACTCGGTGGCCTCGCGATAGCCTTCGCCATAGCGATACCGAAGCGGGTGCTGGGGATCATCGAAGGTGACCCGCCAGACGTCGGCGATGTCGGGCTCGTTGGTCGTGTAAGTCCACCCCAGGTGCTCGTTATGTCCCAGCGTGGGCACGCAGTTGCCGTACATCGTGGCCCCGGCGAACGACCATCCCTCGTCGCACTTCAGGTGCGCCTCGTACATCTGCGAGAAGCCGAACCAGGGCAGGTGCGGATTGACGAACAGCATGGCATGGCCCGAGGCCGTGCGCTGCGGCGCGATTGCCCAACCGTTGGATCCGGAGGCGGCCCAAATCTGGTCGTGCGAGCGAGGCAGATAGTCGTGCGAGAGCCGCGTGTAGCGGAAGGTCAGTTCGAGAACGACCTGCCGCCCGTAGGCCAGCATGTGCCAGGGTTCGAAGTGCGTGATCAGCCGCGGCTTGGTTTCGGGATGCGTGGCCAAGTAGTGGTTCAGTCCCAGGGCAAACGCCTGGCACAGCTTCTGGTATTGGGGCTCGAGCTTGCGATAGGACTCGCGCGACTTGGAGACGACCTCGAAGGCGCGATTCAGCAAGTCGCTGTTGAGGCCTTGAACTCCGTGCACTTCGCTGTAGCGGCCGAGACTGAGAATGTAGGTGTCTTCGACCTGCCAGAAGAAGTCTTCGGCTTGGGCGTAGGCATAGCCGAAGATCACGTGCTCGTCGGTCTTGCCGTGGATGTGCGGAACGCCCCAGGCGTCGCGGTGGATCGTGACGCCTTCGGACAGGCGGCGGGCTTTGGCTTGTTCGGCCGCACTCAGGGTGGCAATGTGGGGAACCGCATCTTCGAGAGCAGGCGTCTTTTCCGCCCGAACGAAGGCGGCGCAGAGCAGGACGAGCAACGCCGAGTAGAGATTCCGCCTGCAAACGGCGGTAGAAAACGGAGACATGCTTCGCCCTCCCGAGCGGATGGCGGCCGTTGCGCCGCCGTATTCGAGAACTCACCACCCATCCATCGCACGACAAAATCTGCCCCCAGGCGCGCCGCTGGCGTCTATTCGGGGCGGCATTCAATAGTGGAATTCCCGCGGGGCGCCCAGAGCGATTCTGGCTAGCATGCTGAGCGCAGCCCCTCGATTGCACCGCAGGTCGGCTGTGCGTGCCCGGGGAATTGCTAGCGGCCGCCCGCGCAAGATCCAAGCTTGCTGGACATTGCCCCGCCACGGGACACCGACAGCGCCCGCGGGGACTTGCCGAGCAACGACGGGCAACGTGCGGGACGCCGGCCCTTTCACCATGCTGGCGAGTGTTGTAAGGTACACTTTCAGGCAAGATCCCCGGCTTCTGATGCACCAGCGCGAGGTTCCCATGGAACACAACGGCGAAACGATGACCGACGCCACCGAGGTCATCGACGGAAATCAATACAACGACTGCCGCTTCACGAACTGCAAGTTGGTCTTTCGCGGCGGCGAGATCCCGCGCATCAGCGGCTGTCACTTCGAGAATTGCCAATGGCAGTTCGACGACGCGGCCGAGCGGACGCTGCTGTTCATGCGCCAGCTTTATCACGGGATGGGTACCGGCGGCGCCCAGTTGATCGAAGCCACGCTCAGCCAGCTTCGGCAGCCGATGGGCCAACCGAGCCCGGGCGCCACGTCGCAGCTTCCTCCGGGAGCGATCCCGCCCGGTTCCGGGCCGTTGCCGGGGGGACCGCCGCCGGGATCGAATCCGACGGGCTGATGCGCCCGCCGCTCCGCTAGAGCGATTCGAGATAAGCCACCAGGTCGGCGCGCTCGTGAGCGGTCAGCTCGCGCGTGCCCGACACCTTCTCGGGGCTGTGCAGGTCGCCCAGCAAATCGTCGAGCGACAGTGCACGGCCGTGATGTAGATAGCGCACCCGGTTGGCCACGCCCAGTAGCGAAGGCGTGTTGAATCCCTCGTGCGCGTCGAAGCGCGATCCCAGTCCGACGTCGTGGACCTGCCCGTCGGTGAAGTAGGGCCCGCTATGGCAGGAGGCGCAGTTGGCCGCAGCGCTTTGAAACACGTCTCGCCCGCGTCGGGCCTCCTCAGACAATTCTCCCTCGTGCGCCTCCGGGGCACTTGGAGGGCCTTCGAGCGTGCCCAAGAACGACGCCAGCGCTTGCACGTCTTCGTCCGTCGGCGGCGGTCCCTGCATCGTGTCGGCCAGACTCTTGCGCAGGGCTGCCGGCAGATCGTCCTGCAGACCGTGCCAGAACCAGGGGCTCGTGTGCGGCAGGTTGCGCAGGCTCAACACCATCTTGTACGTGCCGAACGAACCGTCGTTGTTCGTGTCCATCGTCACGGCGTTGGTGTGTCCCTCGTAGTGGCAACTGTGGCAACTGTACCAACCGTCGGTACTGCGCAGCGCGTCGTAGAAGATGGCCTCGCCGCGCCGGGCCAGCGATGGTTCGGCAGGCCCGCCCAGGGGAATCTCGCGTTCCAGCCGCCGCTCGGCCAGATCGACGACCTGCACCGCGTTCAACAGGTAGTTGGCCACGTAGACGTGCCGGCCCTCGGCGTCCGTGCAGATGCCCATCGGCCGACCGCCCAGGGAGACGCGAAACAATCGCTCGCTATCCGCGGCGAGATCCGGCGGCATGTGATCTCCCGGCCCGTCGGTTTGCAGCGGCAAGTCTTCCAGCCTCAGGGCCACCAGCTCGTGCGTTCCCGATGCGGTCAACACGGCCCATCTCTCGTCGCCGCCAAGCGCCATGCCGTGTGGATCGGCCACGGCTCGACCACGGGGATCCAAGGCCATCGCTTCGCGCCGGGCGGGCCCGTCGAGGCGGACGCGTGTCAGTCGGTTCCCCAGCACCCAGCCCTCGCGGATATTCCGCTGGTTGATCGGCCGGTCGGCATACACCATCCACGGTGCATAGGCATACATGCCGTCTGACGAGGCCACGAGCTGTCCGATGTTGAGCCCGACGAATTTCGAATCGTAAAGCTTCTCGCGGGCTTCGGTATCGACGACCGAAATGCCGCCATCGCCGCTACAGCCGACCGCCAACCGCTTGCCGTCGGGCGTGAGGCACAAATAGCGGGGCCAGCGGCCCACCTCGATCTGAGCCACGACGTCCTGGGCTTCGAGGTCAATCACCGCGACGGAGTTCGCGGCCGTTATCGCCACGTAGGCCCAGCGTGCATCGGGCGAGACGGCGATGCCGCGCGGCTCGGATCCAACGGGAATCGTCGCGAGCTGCTCCAGCCGCGGGCCGTCGACGTCGAAGATTCGCAACTCGCCGCTGTAGGTGGCGCTGACAATCGCTCGGCTACCGTCGGGAACGAGCACCACGGCGGAGGGGCGCTGCCCGGCCGGAGCTTCGGCCACGACCCGGCCCTCGTCCAGGCTCACCAGCGAAACCGTCCCGCTGGTCTGATTGGCCGAGAGCAGCCACTTGCCGTCGGGCGATAGAGCCACGTCGACCGGGGACCGGTCGGTCTCGGCGACCCCGTTGGGCGTTGCCGAAACGATAGTGGTGACACGATGTCCGAGACCGAATCCCGCGACGGCAAATGCCGCCAGCAGCCATCCGCAGCGTATCGCGCAACGCAGCACGGCGTTCCCCTCCGGGCGATTGTTTCCGAAACCAACGCTCGTGGGAGATTATCGCCCTTGATGGGGCCCAAGGCAATCGCGGACGCACCGCGCATCGCCCGGCGATCTTGGCCGAAGTACTAACTCTTTGCAAACTTGTGCCGCCGGCATCAGGCTAGGAAAGCAGGGCTTCGAGCAACCAGTCGCCTTCTTCGGCCATCACTTCGTCGGAGCCATCGCTCGACACGAGCGGATCGGCCTCGTCGGCGACCATCGTCTGTGGCGAAGTCGAGTCACCGCTCGCAGCCGCCGTCTCGGCAAAGGGCACCGCCTCGACAACGGGAGCGTCGTCGGCGTCGCCCTCACCCTCGCCAGGTGCCGCCAGGGCAAGCGGCACGGCGGCCGGCAGCCCCGGCTCGCTGATCGACGCAGTCACGGAGGGGTGCGTGCCCCGGATGCGCAAGAAGATGGGCGTGCCGGTTTGGCCGTTGTGGAACAGAACAGCACCGGTGTCGGTGGGAGCCGAGACCGCGATCTCCTGCCAGTTGTTGTTGTAGAGCCGCAGCTCGGCATGACCGCCCGCGTCGTCGAAGAAGGCCTCGATGGCCCGCAGACCGCTCCAGCCGTTGTCGAACGAGATCCACGCATCGCCGGTCTGGAGATTGATCGGGCTGGTGAGCAGATCCATCGAGGCGCCGAACACGCCGCCGTTGGCGGCGCTGGCCAGCAATGCCTTGCGGCTGGTGAAAGTGCCGATGAAATCGGCCCGCACGCCCCGCTCGCCAAAGTTGTATCCGGTCTCAGCCGCACTGGGAGCCAGCACGACGTTGGTGAACCGGTCGTTGGTGGCTGAGTCGATTCCGAACCGCGTGTCGCGGCCGTCGACGTAGAATCCCGGCTGCGTCTCGATAATGGTGTAGCTGCCCGGCGGAAGGCCGAGGAACGTGTACGAGCCATCGGCGGCGGTGGTCGTGGTCCGCGTCATGCCATTGTCGCCCACGGTGACGGTGTCCCCGGCCAGGGCTATCTCGTTGTCCATTTTGTTACCGGTGTTGTTAGCCTCGACG